>OBEQ012855761.1_pt1 | contig 13583 bp, 18 predicted proteins | sample 1670901 | NCBI WGS metagenome assembly OBEQ01 (sample SAMEA104232315, study PRJEB22302) | groundwater metagenome | biome: forest; feature: aquifer; material: groundwater | place: USA | collected 2011-08-07 | depth 5.4 m
CAGGCGGTACGATCTTCCCGCTGCCAGTCGGATCGGCTGCGTTATAAGTTGTATATGCAAAGGATCGTGAGTCACCAGAAAAATCTTTCGATCCTCGAGGATAAGGTGAGTGAAATTTTGGTGCAAGGTGGAAAGGTCATTGGTCTTAAAACCGAAACGCAGGAAAAAATTTTGTGCAAGACCCTCATCGTGACGACTGGTACTTTTTTAAGAGGCCGCATTCATGTGGGAGAATCGATCACCCCTGGTGGACGCGTAGGCGAGCAGGCTTCTTATCGCTTAGCCGATAGCCTGCAGAATTTGGGTTTGCCTATGCTCAGTTTTAAAACCGGAACGCCCCCGCGATTGGATGGCCGCACCATCGATTTTAGCGGGATGGAACGTCAGGATTCCGACGAACATCCCATTCCATTTTCTTTCCGTACCAAAGAGCTTCCTAAAGAATTGCTTCCCTGTTATATCACCCGCACAACGCACCAGACGCACGACATCATTCGAGGTAATTTGCATTTATCTCCGATGTATTCCGGGCGGATTCAATCGACGGGAGTTCGATATTGTCCTTCCATTGAAGATAAGATCGTGAAATTTAAAGATAAATTGACGCATCATGTTTTTCTGGAGCCGGAAGGTTTGGAAGGGGATGAATATTATCCCAACGGCATTTCAACGGGTCTGCCGGTGGACGTTCAGGAAAAAATGATTCATTCGATCAAAGGATTGGAACACGCCAAAATGATCCGCCCCGGCTATTCGATCGAACACGGCGTCGTTCCATCGACGGAATTGAGGGCTTATTTAGAAACGAAAAAAATTGATGGGCTTTTTCTCGCCGGACAGATCAACGGCACAACCGGTTATGAAGAAGCCGGAGCCCAAGGGATGATCGCCGGCATCAATGCGGCTTTAAAGGTTCAATCCAAGCCCCCGTTTATTTTAGGACGGCAAGAAGCTTATATCGGCGTTTTGATTGATGATTTGGTGACCAAAGGGACCGATGAGCCGTATCGGATGTTCACCTCGCGCGTGGAGCACCGTTTGATCATCCGGGAAGACAATGCCGACAAACGTTTGGTTAAGTACGGTCATCAGTTTGGTCTTATTACGACGGAAGAATTTGATCGGATCAACGAAAAATATCAGGCGATCGAGCGCGAGATTCGGCATCTTCGAACAACGCGCGTTGCGCCTGGAACGTCTTTGGATGAAACCTTAGAAAAAAACAATAGTCCGATTCTCCGACAACCGACGCTTTTGAGTGATCTTTTGAAACGCCCGGAGGTGAGTTACGCAATGATCGCTCCGTTCGACGGAGATTTGAAGAATTTTCCCCAGGCGGTGATTGATCAGGTCGAATACGAAATCAAGTACGAGGGATTTATTGAGCGCCAGCATAAAATGATTGAACGTTTTCGGCATCTGGAAAACATCAGGATCCCAAAAGATTTTGATTATACAAAAGTATCAGGAGTTTCGCTTGAGATTCAAGAGAAGTTAAAAAGGTTTTCTCCAGCATCTTTGGGGCAGGCGAATCGCATTTCGGGCGTTACCCCGTCGGCGATTTCGATTTTGATGATTTATTTACGTAAGAGGAATTTATCAAAAAAAGATGAGGAGGTAAGATTATGAACCCAACAGATGAAATAACGATTGAAAAAAAGGAAAAAGGGAGGGCATCTTCAATGAAAATTGCAAAAGACATCACACAACTGATCGGTAACACGCCGTTGGTGCGTTTAAATAAAGTCACTCAAGGTTGCCTCGCCGAGGTCGTTGCCAAATTGGAATTTTATAATCCATTAGGGTCGGTCAAAGATCGTATTGGTTTAGCCATGATTGAGGCGGCTGAAAAAGCCGGGAAGATCAAAAAAGATACCGTCATCCTCGAACCTACGTCGGGAAATACGGGAATCGCATTAGCTTTTGTGTGCGCCGTGAAAGGTTATAAATTAACCCTGACGATGCCGGAGACCATGAGTTTGGAGAGAAGGGCATTGCTTCGGTCGCTCGGCGCCAATTTAGTTTTAACGCCTGGCCCGGAGGGGATGAAGGGGGCTATTGCCAAGGCCAATGAATTAGCCAAGACTGATTCGAAATATTTCATTCCTCAGCAGTTTGATAATCCGGCCAATCCGGAAATTCATCGCAAAACAACCGCCGAGGAAATTTGGAATGATACCGATGGAAAAGTGGATATTCTGATTTCCGGCATCGGAACCGGCGGCACGATCACCGGCGTATCAGAGGTCATCAAAAAAAGAAAACCTTCTTTTAAGGCCATCGCGGTTGAACCCAAAGGTTCTCCGGTTCTCTCCGGTGGAAATCCTGGGCCGCATAAGATTCAAGGGATCGGCGCGGGTTTTGTTCCCAGTATTTTGAACACCAAAATCATGGATGAAATTATTCAAGTCGACAACGACGAAGCGTTTGCCACCGCCAAACGGTTGATCCGCGAAGAAGGAATTCTCTGCGGAATCTCCTCGGGCGCGGCCGTATGCGCGGCGTTACAGGTCGCCAAACGATCCGAAAATAAAGGAAAGTTGATTGTCGTGATTATTCCCTCGACCGGCGAGAGGTATTTGAGTACGGATTTGTTTGCGGAGTTTCGGAGTTAAATCTCTTAAAATTACCGTCGATAAAAAATAAAAGCCTCGATATGGAAAAAATAATGCGTTTCGAAGTCCGCAATGATAATCCGCGTATTAGTTTTGATGAACAAGTAAATAGGTGGGATCGCTATTTATTGATAGATGGCCAAAGGGCTTATCAAATCAGTGGAGGCTGTGGCACCTGTCACTTTTTGTTTGAAAAGTTAAGTCATGCTAATAGAACTTTTTCAGCCAGTATTTTGAATGAACGGTTTGAAAAAAGCGAGAATGTTCTCGATGAAAAATTTTTAAAGCAAGTCAGCAGTATTTTTTAGCAGATAATTATATTATTTGCCTTTATAAATTTAGACCAAAATTTGTAATGCCGTCGGACAATAATGACTATTTTTTTCATGAATGCTTAAAACTCTTTGCCCCCAATGGGTATTTTGGGGTACCGCATTATACAAAAACACCATATTATCGTTTTAATTATAATCACGTTGTTAAAATTAATGAAAACGGACAATTTTTTAACTTCTTAATTCCTCTTCATCAGTTCGGAACGTTGGATCAAAAGCGAGTGGATTATTATCGAGAAATGATTTCGAGAAAAGCAATGCCTACGGCATTTTCTTTAAGTGTTCTGGATGTGATTAAACCCGCTGTATGTAGCGTAGGAAAGGAGTTCCCCTCCATAAAGACACACTGGTGCTTAGCAAATTATTTAATGGACGGGCATCACAAAATCCATGCCGCAGCCTTGGAAGGTAGTGAATGTCAGATATTATCATTTTTGTCAAGAAGTGCATCCGTAGCTAATGAATCAGAATTGGACGGCTTAGTTAAAATATTAGGCAGTGTCTGAATCAGTTAGAAATTAGGCAATCGCACGTACAGCCAATTGCGAAATTCGTCCCAAAGGAGCAGTTTTGAGGTGTTCTCAATTTCATACCCCCAAAGTCTTCTTAATGTCTTTCAACAGAAGATACAAATGAAATTGGTCGATCGGGGAGGGTTCAAAACCGAAATGTTCGTAAAAAGATTTAGCCTGTTTATCTTTAGCGTGGACGACCACCGCTCGCACTCCAATAATATCTGCTGCCCCCATAATTTTTAGGAGAGCATCCCGCAATAACCCTCTGCCTATTCCAGCGTTTTGTTCAGTTCTGTCAACCGCAATCCGGGTAAGAATAATGAGTGGAATTGGATAATTGGCCAATCCTTTGCCTACGCGCTTGGGAGAGGTTTCCTTAGTTACGGATCCGGCAGCGAGCGTATAATATCCGACAACCCGTTTATTTCTGGTTGCCGCGTATGTTCTCCCGGAATTGTTTTGGTTATTGATGAAGGCGAATTTTTTAAGATAATCGTTGAGGGCATCCACTCCGCAGTCAAAATCGTCGAGTGCATGAGACGCCTCCAGAAGGACGGGAGTTTTCAAGGGGTATTCTTTATTCATGAAAAATGTTTGGGGTCTTAAAAATTTTTTTAAGTTTCGGAATTTTACGGGCGGGTCGATCTAAGGCCGTACAGAAGGCCTTCCATTGCTGTGGGGGTAATGCAAATTGAATTTTGTTCGAAACCAGTTCCTCCGCCTCTTTTAAAGCGCAATCGACGACGAAGGCTGAAAGTTTCTTGTTTTGCAGCAAAGCCGCGTAAACCAAGAAATCCTTTTGAGAGTTCTCGATTCTTAAATCAATTCTAGTATCTTTTTGTGTTGTAGTCATTTTTTATTCACCTCCTTATTGGGCAATACAAGCATAACATATAGTACACACTTTGTCCACACTATCATTTCCCCAAACACAACTGCAGCAATTCCTGCGGAGAATGCAGGATATAGTCGGGTCGAAAGTTTTTGAGCGCCTGGAATGAGTTGTAACCCCAGGTCACCGCGGCAACATTGATGCTGGATTTACGGGCGGCCTCGATATCGCGGGTTTCATCGCCGATGTAGAGGATGTCCTGGGGCGCGTAACCTTTTTGTAAGATCAATTTTTTAAGACCGTGATTTTTGCCCCAAAAGCGGGACGAGGTCCAAACAAAATCAAAGAGATCCAAATCATGGTTTTTAAGAAATTTGTTAACGTTCTCCAAGGAATTTGAGGTAAGGATCCCCATTTTATAGCCCTGTCTGCCCTCAGGCAGGCCCAGTGATTTGATTTCCCATAGAATTTCCTTTAATCCTTTCACGGGTTTGATCGTATGCATTCTTTTGTTCAATTCTTTTTTGGCCCGGGTCGCGATGTGGGGAACTTTGAGGATTGAAACGTTGAGGAGTTTAAGCATTTCTTGAGAGGTTTTATCTTTGTAGTCCTCCACTTCGTGCGCTTCAATCTTTTTAAAATTGAATTCACCGGCGAGATGATTACTGATTTCAATCATGGATTGAAACGTATCGGCGATCGTTCCGTCAAAATCAAAGATTAAAACTTTTATTTTCATCTATTAACCATCCTGCCTATTTTCTGCGCTAATCGAGTAAGCCATGTTCCCAACACATAGAGAATAAGTGCATTCACTGCAAGCGTGAGAATTATAACGATCCTCTCTCCGAAGAAATATATGGAATATACATCGGAAATGGACGACCACGGTAACGCAAGCAAAAGCAGTGGTACGTCACAAAACCATCCGGGACAAGCGAACGTTACGTCTATGTAAGTATAAACAGAGAATAGCGCATAGCTCACCGTTAACATCGTGCCGACTAATTTTGGAGGATTATTGCGTAACTTCTGATACATCCATTCGTAGCTTTTTGCGACGGAATATATGATAGCCGTATTTAGCGCAATAACGGCAAGCGAAAAAATTCGTATCCAAAACGGCTCGAGTGCTTTGTTTGCATTCCAATTGGTCCAACGCTCCCATGGTTCTGAGATCATACTGTATGGATTGCACACCCATATCCATCCCGAGCAATGTGTCCAAGCAATAAAATACAAGATGGCAGCAATAAGATAAAGCATCGCAAGTCCTGTGGGAACCTTCCGGAATTTTTGCCACAATCGTTGCTGCAACGGACGGAATACACGAAGGACGGGACTAAACAATCTCCGAGGGTTTTCGCGTAACTGACGAAACAGCCATAAACAGAATTTTACAATCAAAAAAATTAAACCCGTATTAAAAGCGATGCAGAGTAACAAAAAAATTTTTCCCCAAAACAGTCCCCCGAACATTCCCGCCAATATTCCTCGAGGGACTATGTTGTCCCACGGCCACTCTATCCATGTGATCCATGGCTGTAAGGGAAACAGATTGTATATAATAATCCCAGGGCATACAAAATTTCCTGTCAAGCAAATCATCCATACTGTAAAAATAATAAGGGTAGGTAGCAGATATATCAATGCAAATGCCGATGAAATTTTTGTTTGTTGTTTCATGTTTTTATTCGAGCGCCAGATCCAAAACCACCTCCGCCATCATCGCGGCGCAGGCGGTGACACGGGGCGCCATCGGCGGGTGGCCTTTCGCGGAATCGGTTGTGTAGTCGCCGACCATATAAATATTCCCCAGCTTTCGAATCTGCATCGGTTTTTTTTCTAGAAGACCAGCCATCCCGTTTCCGCTGACGAGAAATTTTGTTTTGTCTCGATAGTATTCGACAAATTGAAATTTCCACTGGGCTTGATCAAAGGCCTCAACGATAAAATCACAGCCCGAAAAATATTTCTCCCCTTGATCGGGCGTCCAGTGAACTTGGTGGGTGGTGAGGCGCAGGTCGGGATTGATATTGAGGAGTCTTTTTTTAAGAATGACTACTTTAGGTTTTCCCACTTCATCTAAAAAGTACTGTTGACGGTTCAAATTGGAAGGGTCGATTGTATCCTGATCCAAGATTTCAAAATGATCAAACCCCGAGCGGGTGAGAATCATGGCGGCATTCGAACCCAAGCCGCCGGCGCCGCCGATCCCGATTTTAAAGGAACGAATTTTTTTTAGTTGTTTGGGTTTGAGGTATCTTAATAATCCTTGGTCGAAGAGGTTCATTTGTTATAAATTTTAATTCGTAAAATGTGAGATGAGGGAAGTTAGACGTCTTACATCTTACGTCTGATGTCTTACGTAATTCTGCCTTGCCGTGTTATGTTTTTAGATTACTTCATTTTGAATTCGCCGCCAGTCGGTCAGAACCGGATCGAAATTTTTGTTTTTTAAAAGCCGCACGATTTCTTCAACGGAACGTTCATCTTGGATGTCGAACTGCGGTTCTTGGTCTTTTGGATTTAATAAAGTATAGCCGCCAACGGATGTGTTGGATGCGGCAGACATTTTCGTAATGCCGAGTCCTAAAACTGCATCACGTAGTTTCCGGCTTTCTCTCGTCGATAAATTAATCCCAACGCGTGGAAATAAAATTCGCGTCAGGCAAATGATTTTAACAAAGGTCACATCCCGCACATCACAGGGAACAAATCCCATTCCCTTGATGGTGCGCAGCCGCGGGAACGAAACGCTGTATTCAATTCCCGGGGAATTTTTTTCCAGCCATCTTAAATGTTCGTAGAGGGAGTAAAGATCTTGTGCTGTTTCGCTTAATCCTAAAAGAATTCCTAGGGAAATCTGACGGATCCCGCTTCGGGCGATTCTTGCGGGTGTTTCTCGTCGGTAATCGTAGTCGCTTTTTTTCCCGGAGATGTGCACCTGGGCGTAGCGCTCGCGGTTGTAAGTTTCTTGGTAAATTGTGATTCCGTCCACGCCGCTTAAAAAAAGATCGCGGTATTCATCCGTGTCCATCGGATGCACCTCGAGGCTGATTGAGGGAAAATAATTTTTAGCAATTTCAACGGCACTTTTTAAAAAGGAAAGAGGAGTGGCTTTGTAGGATTCTCCGGTCAAAAGCAAAATATTTTGAATCCCCCTCTGGGCAACGAACGCCATTTCGGTTTGCATTTGCTCGTCGGTTAATTTTATTCTTTTAATCCGGTTGTGGCTGTGAAATCCGCAGTAGGTGCAGTGGCTGCTGCAGTAATTGGAAAGATACAAAGGGGCATACAGCGAAATCGTCCGTCCGAAATACTGCGCGGTCAATCCCTGTGCATCTTTGGCGAGTTGTTCGGTTTCCCGGGAATTTTCGTTGGTTAAGATATTTTTGATTTCACTGAGAGTGATCATGTTCGAAGAGAAACCCTGTGAGCGGAGAGGAGGCCTCGGCGGAAACTTTCTGTTGAGGGTATTTGCTTAAATAGGCCAGACGCCCGGCGGCAACGGCCAGAGAAAAGGCTTTGGCTAATGCAGCCGGATTTGCGGCGGTGGCAACCGCTGTATTCGCCAGGACAGCCGCCGCGCCCATTTCCATGGCTTCCGCCGCCTGCGACGGTGAACCGATCCCGGCATCGACGACGATCGGTAAGTCAATTTCATCGATCAAAATTTTAATAAACTCTTTGGTCTTGAGCCCTTGGTTGCTGCCGATCAACGACCCCAGCGGCATGACGGTTGCAGCGCCAGCTTTCACGAGTTCTCGGGCGACATACAAATCCGGATACATATAAGGAAGGACAACAAACCCTTCCTTGACGAGAATTTCAGTGGCTTTTATGGTTTCGTCATTATCCGGCAGCAAGTATTTACTGTCGTTGATGACTTCAATTTTGATCCAGTTGCCGCAGCCTGCCTCACGCGCCAGACGGGCAATGCGCACCGCTTCTTGCGCGTTACGGGCACCTGAGGTGTTGGTTAAGAGCGTGACGTGTTTGGGAATGTATTCTAAAATATTTTCGCAGTGGCGTTGTAAATCAATTCTTCTTAACGCCACGGTCACGAGTCCTGTTCCCGACGAGGCAATGCTTTCCACTAGATCAGTTTTATTTTTAAATTTTCCGGTTCCCAGAAGAAATCGATTTTTAAATTCCCGTCCGGCGATTGTGAAAGGCGAATCTTGCAGCATACTTAACCGCCTCCAACGAAATTAACCAATTCGACCACATCCCCGTCGGCTAAATTTTTTTCCGACCACGCGGTATTTTTGACAATGGCGCCGTTGACTTCCGCGATCACGTGACGGGTGTCTTTGCAAAATTGCTCAATGATACTTTTGAGTCGGGTGGACTCGGCGCATTCCTGGGATTTTCCATTTAAAATGATTTTCATAAAACACCTCTTGTTTGACGACGAAACCCATATTAGAATAATTTCTTATAAAATGCAAATGGAAATAGGAATTGGAGAATATTGATGCCCGAGAAGATCACCGCTGATATAGAAGCCTGCAAAACCTGCACCGTTGGTTCCTGTTGTTATGAAGGAACGGAGTTAAATAAGAAAGAGTTAAAACGGATTCTTCGTTTCAATCCTGCGGTTGCCAAACCCTGGTTCCGGCTGGTCAAGGACGATGAGCATCCCGATGGAGAACATCATTTTTCAACCGTAGTCCGTAACGGAAGCTGCGTTTTTCAAGACGGGCATAACCGTTGCATGGTTTATAAAGTCCGGCCGCATTATTGCCAGGATTTTCCTTTAGAAAATAATAAAACCGCCCCGCATTATCAACGTTTGTGCGTCCTTTTTCATGAACAATGGCCGCACAATAGCAATGTCCGACGAACTTTTAATCAGCGTGAAAATAAATGATAAAAATATATTTTTCTTTTGATATTTATTGTATAAGGTGATATAAGTATTGCGAATTTTTTATGGCTTCGAATTTCCGGTAAATCAAATAGGGTGATGTTCATCTAAAGGAGGACGCCGATTAAGACCACAGCAGAACAGAATCAAGTTTTTGGTTATCAATTGCTTTTGGATCTCTACGATTGTAAACCCGGGGTGTGTGAGGATTTGAATTTGTGTTACCAGTTTTTGGATGAGATCGTGAGCGACTTAGGCATGGAAAAACAATCTCCTCCGAGTATTTTCCGTTCTGACGCGACTCGTTTTCCCGACAAAGCCGGCCTCTCCGGCTGGGCGCCCTTGATTGAAAGTTCGGTCGTGATCCACACGTTATCTCCTAAAAATTATATTTCGATCGACGTCTATTGCTGTAAATGCTTTAGTCTTGAGATGGCTAAAGATGTCTGTCGAAGATTTTTTGAACCGAAGAAAATCGATGAACAATATATAGAACGAGGCCTCGATTACTATAAAACCGATACCAATTATCACACGTTGACCGTAAAGAAGGGTAGTTCCAAAACTCCCGAGGTCATCATCAACAAAAAGGAACCGCAGTTGGCATCGATTCGTTAAGTGATTTTTGGACGCAATTTTTACCAAGGGGATTATATTGTTTTATGATATAATCCCCTTCTTATTCATTAGAGAGGTTGACAGATGCCCTACACGGCCGACGAGATAAAAAAGATTGAAGAAAAGTGGCAGCGATTCTGGGAAAAACAGAAGACCTTCCAAGTTGAAGTCGATTGTGCCCAAAAAAAATATTATGTCCTGGAAATGTTTCCGTATCCATCGGGAAAGATCCACATGGGGCATGTGCGTAATTACACAATCGCCGACGTCATTGCCCGCTTTAGAATGATGCAGGGTTTTCATGTCCTGCACCCAATCGGCTTCGATGCCTTTGGCCAGCCCGCCGAGAATGCCGCCATCAAAAATAAAACCGATCCCGCCCGATGGACCTACAACTGCATCGATCAGATGCGCGAGGAATTAAAACGTATGGGCTTTTCTTACGATTTTGCCCGCGAACTTTCCACCTGCGACAAAGAATACTACCGCTGGAATCAATGGATTTTTTTAAAGATGTTCGAGCGCGGATTGGCTTACAAGAAATCTTCGTCGGTCAATTGGTGCCCGAGCTGCGAAACAACGCTGGCCAATGAAGAGGTGATCCAAGGCGAATGCTGGCGCTGCAAAACGAAAGTCGTGCAAAAAGATTTGGAACAGTGGTATTTGAAAATCACGCAATATTCCGAAGCGCTTTTGGAAGATTTGAAGAAATTGCATAACTGGCCGCCGCGTGTTTTGACCATGCAGGAAAATTGGATTGGAAAAAGCGTTGGTGTGGAAATTTATTTTAAGATTCAAAAAACCAACGAGACCTTATCCGTTTTCACGACGCGTCCGGACACGATTTTCGGCGCCACGTATGTGGTTTTAGCGCCCGAACATCCCTGCGTTAAGAAAATGATTGCCGGAACTTCTTTGGAAAAGTCCATCGAAGATTTTATTGCGAAGGTTTCGTTGGAAAGTAAAAGTGTTCGGATGTCGTTGGATTTAAAGAAAGAAGGGATTTTTACGGGACAATATGCGATCAATCCCGTCAATGGCGAGGCGATCCCGATTTGGATTGCCGATTATGTCTTGATGGAATACGGAACCGGCGCGATTATGGCGGTTCCCGCCCACGATCAACGGGATTTTCTTTTTGCCCAAGAACATCGATTGCCGATTGTGATCGTCATCGCAGATCCTTCGAAGCCGAATCAAAGACCGGAAGATTTGAAAGCTGCCTTTGAAGGAGAGGGCACGCAGATCAATTCAGGAGAATTTAACGGGCTGCCGAATAAAGAAGGATTGAAGAAGATTGCCGCCTGGATGGGGAAAAATGGGATGGGTAAAATGACCGTCCACTGGCGGCTGCGCGATTGGTTGATTTCTCGTCAGCGTTATTGGGGAACGCCGATTCCGATGGTTTATTGTTCCTCGTGCGGCACTGTTCCTGTCCACGAAGATCAATTACCTATCGAACTTCCTAAGAATATTTCGATCACCGGTCAAGGAGGAAGTCCGCTGTCGCAATGCAAAAAATTTGGTGAGGTAAAATGCCCGCAGTGTCATCAAAATGCCCTGCGAGAAACGGACACGATGGCGACCTTCTTTGATTCCTCGTGGTATTTTCTGCGTTTTTGTTCGGCCCGAAACGACAAAATGATTTTTGACAAGAATGAAGCCAAATATTGGATGCCGGTGGATCAATATATCGGTGGGATTGAACACGCGATTTTGCATCTTTTGTATTCGAGATTTTTTACCAAATTTTTTAAAGATTTGGGTTTGATCCATTTTGAAGAACCCTTCATCCGTCTTTTAACCCAGGGCATGGTCTTAAAAGATGGGGAGGTCATGTCCAAATCTCGAGGAAATACCGTCGATCCCGATTTAGTGATTGAAAAGTATGGGGCTGATACCTTGAGGTTATTTATTTTATTTGCCGCGCCGCCGGAGGATCAACTGGAATGGAACGACAATGCGATCGAAGGTTCGTGGAAATTTTTAAATCGTGTTTACAATCTGGTTGATCATAAATATCTCATTGGTTCGCCTCACCAGTCGTCTCCTTTAAATGAACTGGACAAAGAGCTTGAGCGAGAACGAAATCTTGCGATCAAGAAGGTCACGGAATATTTTGAACAGGGATTCAAATTCAATACCGCGATCAGCGCCATGATGGTCCTGGTTAACAAAATTGAGAAATATTCCAGCTTATCGACGGCGAAACTGAATGTTCAGAATCAGGCGATTAAAACACTCGTTGAACTTTTGGCCCCGTTTACTCCTCATCTTTGTGAAGAACTCTGGGAGAGAATGGGAGAGTCGCAGGAGGGCATCAGCCATACTGCCTGGCCCGCCTTCGATACCAGGGCACTTCAACAAGACATTGTCTCGATCGTTGTTCAGGTGAACGGCAAACTCCGAGGGAAATTCGATTGTCCGGTCAATTGTGAGGAATCAAAATTAAAAGAAATTATTCTGGCTGACGAGAAGATCCGGGCGCATTTGGATGCGAAAGAAATAAAGAAATTTATTGTCGTGCCCAATAAACTTGTGAATATAGTCATTCCCCAATAACCCATACGGCTTCCCTTCCCATGAATCTCCATGTTTCATCTGACCAAGCAAGAGCGTCTGGTTTTAATTTTTCTTAGTTTTGTTTTTTTGTTCGGCACGATCCTGCGTTATTTGTTTAAAACAAATCCGCAATTTTACGAGAGCCTTAATTTTATCGACAGCAATCGTGTCTATCGGAAAATCGATCTGAATACCGCAACGGCGGAGCAACTAGACGCCCTTCCCACTATTGGGATGACCACCGCTCGACGGATCATTGCTTATCGTACTCAGCACGGCCCTTTCACCTCTTTGGATGAGCTGAAATCCCTCGAAGGCATCAGCCCAAAGACCTTCCAGGAAATTTCCCGGTTTCTTAGAATTACTAGAAGCCAGTCATTCCCGAATGCTTCTGTCGGGAATCCAGAGAGTAAGAATTGAATATGTTCACTCACCGGCCGCTCGTTAGCGTTGTCCTTTGTTTTGCCTCGGGAATAATTCTGAATCAATTTCTGCATCTGCCTTTTTGGTTTTTCTCGGTCACTGTTTTTTTCCTGTTGACGCTGAGCCTAGTTTTCATCAATAAGAATCGAGTCTCAAAAATATTTTTATTCCCAGCGTTTATTTTTTTGGGCTTTTTGTCCTCGATTCAGATTCAAACGCTTCCTTTCAATCACATTCAGAACATGATTATTCCGTACAATCGTAACGCTGTATTTGTAGAAGGTGTCGTCATTTCAGATGTTCAAAAGAGAACATTAAGAAATGGTTTAAAGACAGTCTTTACTCTCGATGTGAAGAAATATCATCCCCAAAACGCTGAAGAAATGTATGGCGTGAACGGAAAGATCCTCGTCAATATCTTCCGCGATATTGAACTTAATTACGGCGATCGTGTTCTGCTCGAGGGAAAACTCCATCCGCCGTTTAATTTTTCTCGAGAGCAGCGGTTTACTTATGGAGATTATTTGAGGCAGAAAGGGATACAATTGATTTTGACGGCGGGCAAAAAGAATTCTGTTGAGGTTTTGGCCTCTCATCAGGGTAATTTGATTGCAGAGATGGCTTTGGATGTTCGAAAAAAATTAAAAGCGGTTTTAACCCGGCATCTTTCGAAGAATTCTGCCGGGATCATGAATGCCTTGATTTTAGGAGAACGTTATGACATCCCCAAAAACCTTAAGGATCTTTTTATTCAAACCGGCACCTCGCATATCCTGGCAACACAATAGAGGGTGGTTAACTCTAAATATA
>OBEQ012241233.1_pt1 | contig 13582 bp, 10 predicted proteins | sample 1670901 | NCBI WGS metagenome assembly OBEQ01 (sample SAMEA104232315, study PRJEB22302) | groundwater metagenome | biome: forest; feature: aquifer; material: groundwater | place: USA | collected 2011-08-07 | depth 5.4 m
ATATCAATAAAACGGCCTTCAGACAACCTGTTTTGCTTTAAATATCCGATTGGCACGTTCGTAATCTTCCGGAATCCCGATATCAATAAAACGGCCTTCAGACAACCTGTTTTGCTTTAAATATCCGATTGGCACGCTCGTAATCTTCCGGAATCCCGATATCAATAAAACGGCCTTTTGACAAAAAACCATACAGAGGTTTTTTCTCGGAAATCATCCTTGGAATCACCTCGGTTTCAAGAGAAATTTTTTTAGGCTGATGAAAATCAAGTCCGGAAAATACATCCGGGTTCATCAGATAAACACCGCCGTTGACCAATCGATTCGAAGCACGCGTATTCTGCACTTCCATTGCAATTACTTTACCATTTCCATCCAATTGAATTCCCGAATATCGATTGTTCAAGGAAGCCTCCGCAAGCGCCATAGACCAAATCGATTTCTTTTGAATATGTTGATTGACCAGATCCTTCAAAGACATTTCAAAAAATGTATCGCCATTCAAAACGAGAAAGGGTTTCTTTTCTTTTAATCGGCTGAGAGCAAGCAAAAGGCCGCCGCCCGTTCCGAGCGGTTCACGCTCAATGGAATAATCAAGGGCTGCGTTTTTATATTTTGGCCCGAAATGCTTTTGAATCAGGTCAAATTTATAACCAACTGCCAGAATAAAACGATCCACTTTCTCACCCATCCAATAATCCATCAGCCATTCAAGGAACGGCCGCGCGTGAATAGGAGCCATCGGTTTCGGCACATCGGACACTACCGATTGTAACCGCTCGCCCTTTCCTCCTGCCAAAATAATCGCTTCCATTATAAATTCAAATCAACTTTTTCCCGAATCGTGCGATCGGTACCACGCCAAACTTTTCTGAATTCCCTGATCAAGCGAAATCTGAGGTTTCCATGAATAAAGCTCCTTTGCCTGATCGATATTAATCGAAAGCTTGAAATTGATGGAAGGTTTCGATCGGTCAAATTCTATTTTTACTTTCTGGCCCGAATGCTGAATGATTTTGTCGACCAATTCACGCACCGAAATCGATTTTCCATAACCCACGTTAATGAGCTCAAACGGGGATCTTTGCCTATCGAGCACGCGCTCAACAAAAGCAACTAAATCATCAACATATAACAAATCGCGCTCTTCAGAGCCGTCTCCCCAGACTACAATTTTACCGTCTTTCGCATGCATCACTTTTGCAACCGTTGCGCCAAACACGTGCGATCTTTCCAAGTCGTACTTATCAAAAGGGCCGTAGATATTGGAATGCCGGATCGCCGTATATCGGGTCGTACCGAATCGCGAATAAAACTCACACATTTTTTCAAGGTAAACTTTTGTCCAGCCAGCCCCGAAATATTGATCGATGATTTCATACTTAAAATCAGATTCTTTGACGGGTTGGTTTTGTTCGGAATACATCACAGTGCAACTGAAAAATACAACGTGTTTGACTTGATGATCGTGACACGCTCTGAAAATCAAAGAATTCATGACCGCATTGTCCGTCACATGATAATAAGGCTTCGTGACGATGTCTTTTGCGCCCGACGTCGTTGCCGCTGCTTGAATCACAATGTCCATTCCGCGAACTACATTTTCAACACTGCTCCGATCGGTTAGATCGGTTTTAAAAAGTTTGACTTTTGGGTTGTGTAAAAGGTTCTGCTCCGGTTTTGTCTGGTAATATGTCCCGAACAGTTCGTAGGTGGATTGCTCAAGAAAATGATTCAGAAGATTTCGTCCGATAAATCCCGTCACGCCGCAGATGAGAACTTTCTTTTTGGGTTGGGTCATTGTGATTCTATTTTTTGGAGAAAAGTTCCTGAACAATCAACATCAATATTCCGCTGCCGTTGCGAAGCGGGTTCATTTTTCTGACTCCGCCGATGCGTTTGGGCTCATCGCCCGGAATTTCACAGATTTTAAGTTTTTTCTTCGCGCACAAAATTGACATCTGCGGTTCAATCCCGCCCATCACCGTCGCTAAATTAAAAGAACACATCGTGATCAGTTCTTTTTTAAAAGCGCGGTACATGATGAGCGAGTCGGTGTAATGAGCGCCAAAAGCAACATTGATCATCTTGGTCAGCATCCAGTTGCCGAAGGTGGTGACCAGATCGTCATCTTCGCTCTTCGCTCCGCCGCAATACCGCGAAGCAATGACCATGTCGTAGCCTTCTTTCATTTTACTTACCAATTGAGGAATCACTTCAGGCACTGAATTCCCATCGGGGCTAAAAGCGATGAAAACATCCCCGGCCGCAACCTGCGCGGCATCCAGATATGCGCCGGCCAAGCCTTTTGATTTTTGTCTGATGACTTTATAACCATTCGCTTTTGCGTATTCAAAAGTGCCATCCGTCGAATTCCCATCCACCACCAAAATTTCATCAACCCATTCTCGCTTAATCTTAGGCATAATTTCTTTCATTCCAATAATTTCATTAATGGTCGGAATAAACAAGGTTGTTTTCATAAAATCACTTTCCCTTCGCGTTTCATAACGTCTATTAGTGACAGAATCATATCCTTAAATCCGAATGAGCTCCTCCGCTGTTTCCGAGGCACCTTTCCCAAACAAGGAATTGAACCATGAAAACGATCATCCCCGCAACAAAAATCACTCCAAAAATAGCAATCAGATGACTTGCAAAACCCATGAGACCATTCAAGAATTCAAACCGAACAACATTCTTCCCCGCCTCTAACTTGACCGCCTTAAATGCAAGATTGGCTTCTGCAATCGGCACTCTCTTACCATTAACATAAGCGCGCCAGCCGAGGTGATAGGAGTCCGCATAATAAAGCCAAGCGCCGTCAGGATTCTGAAGATCGACTTCCGCAACCAGTACATTAGAGGAAAAAAACTTCACATTTTCTTTTCCCAAAGGCACTGACTTGAGGTCGAACGATTGCCATGATTTTCTAATCTCATGAGACACACCTTGCAGAATCATTTTTTCATTAAAATCAAAATTCAGGCCTGCCAAACGGCTCGCTTCTTTCTCCGAATCTACAAACGTAACGTCATACAAGATACGAAGTTTTGGATAATAACATCCAATCGCGGTAAGAAAGTGGGGCATATTTGGATGGTTTGTTAATTTGGTGTTACGAATCAGGACCTCGAAAATTGGAAGCGGCGGTACGTTAAACAAAGAGGAAAATAAATTGGTGATTCCGCGCGGCTGGTATGAAGTTGCGCCTGCAGAAAAGCAAAAGTCGTTCTGCGGAAAGTTGTACAGTTTCATAAGATCCATTGGCGAATAACTGCCGGACGATGTATAACCAACAAAATCTTTCATCGTTCTTTGTTGTGCAAATTGATATTGCTGAACACGAATAACTGCCGGATCTATTTCCGGAAATTTATTATGCCATAATGCAAGGACGAAACTTTGGTGAAGCACCATATCAAAAGTAAAAATCAGTAGCGTCAAAACCCCGGCTCTGAGAGTCGTGAGTTTTGTTTTTCTTGCCAAAATGAAAACGAGGCAGGCCGAGAGAGCCAATAGGAAGAGATAAGCACCGTGCTTCAGTTCAAACGGATTATTTTTAAGGCAGAACTCGTAGAATAGAACTCCCAGAGCAAACACAACCAGCACATATTTCAAGATCTGTCTTTGCCCGTTACCCGCATTTTGAATCATTTCTTGCTTTTTAATCTCAGATAAAAAATGATCGAAACCAAAACCTGCGCTGAGCAGCATGAAAAAGCGCATCGGGCCATTCATCACACAACCGACATATCTGAAATATCGGACCGGAGGATAAATCAAATACAGCAGCTTAGCAACAGGCATGCCCTGACCAAACGAAAACAAAATCAGAAAAAAAATGATAAAACAAAAGGTCCAAAAGATAACCTTCCTGACATTAAAAAAGCCGTAAGCCAGAAATACAAACGGGATAATCCCAACGTAGCTATTGCTATCTGAATTTTCAAACACGCCAAAGAAAAGTTTTACAATCTCAGTCACACTTTTAATTACACCAAGATTCAAAAAAGTTTCAATGTCGACTGCCCCGCTATTGGCATCTCTTCCAGATGTGAAGAGTTGAAGCCCTTGAAACAAATTTCCCGCCATATAAGCGTACGCGGCGAGGAGTGCAAGAAAAAAAAGAAACAGGATCAGGCTTTTTTGTGACCATTTTAAATTTGTAAAGACCCAATAATTTTTCAAGGCCAAAGCGCAAAAGAAAATTCCGGCCAAGAGAAGCTGCAAAGCCCCAAGGTAGCCGGATTCTCCAAGTTGAGAAATAACAAAAGTAATCCCCGACAACCATAAGTAACCGAGATCGTTTTTCTTGAAAAATAAAATGAGAAAGTAAAATACAAGCGGTAGAAGAAAATAAAATCTAAAACCGGATTCGATATGATGAAGAGGAATCGATGTTAACAAAATTCCAATACAAGCAAAGAGAACCGCCCATCGGTTTTCAAACAGCTGCCGGCAGAGCAGATAAGTTCCGAAAAGGAGAAGTACTTGGTCAAAAAGTAGAGCGCTTTTAAATACCAGCAAAATATTTTTGACATGAAACAAAGATCCCAATAGTCCGAAAAAGTACCCCGATGCCGAAATCGACTCAAGTTGAAAATAATAGGCGGGTGATCCATATGCAAAGTATGGAAACCATTGCGCCAACTCCCGATGAAAATAGAAGTTGTTGTAAAAAATGAAAAAGCTCACTGCTTGATAAAGCGCGTCGCCGACGGGAAAATAAACATTACTGAAGTATGGAAAGTTCACATACATCGTAGGGATAATTAAGAATAAAATTGTCCAAAAGCGGCGATAACTACGAGAAACGAAGCGAAGCGCAGTAAGGTGAACTGTCTTAGACCATGCAAAATTCATGAGCTGTTTTAAGATAAACCTTCTCTCACCTTTGAATCTCTTTTCATCTACTGAAAATCAACAATATTTCTCAAAATATACCGATTGGCTGCAGTATCATCCACTGTTTTGATTTGTGAACGATGAATTCTCTGTTGCGATTTCACTGACACCGAAACTGTGTCTACAGCAGTCAGTGAATAGGACACCCATAATAACAACCGTTCCTTTCGTTGCGGGGGAATGCCTCGGTGGATGCCGTAATTATCTGTTAGAACTACGGTTCCTTTCTCGCCATATATTTTTACAATGTGATTTCTGAAAAAATGCTCATACAAGCGGTCGAATCCGTAGCCGTTCAACGGCAATTTAAAAAAATCATCCGCCCGCAATCGTCGGTTAAGCGGATTTAAATCTTTTGGTAGCGTGTCATTCAAGTTGTCCTGAAAAATCTCCGTGATGGCGGGATAATCGTGTGATTTCTCGATATAGGCATGAGCTCCGTCGTCCGCAGTTGTATCCGTCAAATTGATAAGAAGCGTCAAGGTTTTATAGTCATTGACATCCCGATGAAATCGTTGGGACCCTTGGGCAATCTTCTTCTTGGCCACAAAAGACCAAAACAGATTAAGGCTGGAGAGAGTGGGGAGACAACCAAAGTAATCTGCTACAAGCCCCACCACTTCAGGATCCGTCAAAAAAGATACAATATGCGGCGCGCCCAAAATAGTTTTTATATCATAACAGCCAAAAGGTTCTTTTTCTTCAACCCATTTTTTAGGCATGGGTCGGTGTAAAGTAAAATGCGCCACATGGGAAGGGTAGACTTTGTGGTTTTCAAAATAAGTTAAAATTTGATCTGTGGTTTTATGAGACAATTTTTTATTCTGCAAAAGAACGCACCCTATATTTCTCAGCATCTCCAAGGAATTTAACTCTCCCTTAAGATGATTCCTCCCTATCACTTGCTCAACAGATTCCGCAACCTGATGGGCTAATCGTTGGCGCTCAAACACGCTTGACCAATTTGCCTGAAAAACCGGACTATCCCCTCGATTTTGCGGCGGAATCAAATCTTTCATCTGATCAAGCTTTTCTTGTGTTTCTCGGTCAAATTGATAACTTTCTTCATAAGGATATAAAGGACGGCGTTTAAAAAATGTCCTTATTTTAACCATCAATCTTTTCATGAAATAGGGGTATAGCGAACTCATTTCAATGACGTAACGGATTTTCTTCGATAAACGCAGCAACATAATGAATCTCAAAAACGTGTTAGTTTTGCACCATTGAGCCTAACAACAATTGAAAGCTGTACTATCGCTTTTATACTTCACTTAAACCTTCTCGATATCAATGGTCATGGACATACCCAGTATTTTCATCATGGGTGTAAGGAGATCTTCAAATCCATTCACTAACGGCGCGGCGAAAGACGGTAAGAAAGAACGGTATACCATTCCCCCCGAAATAAGGTAAGACAAAAAAGTGTGATGACGAATATTTTGAATCCGGAGATGTGGAAATTGTCTTTCAAACACCACTCGATCTCTTACAAAAATAACCCATGGTATGGCGAGATTGGCGTTTGTCATAATATTTGAAGACTTGTTTTTCCAATCTTTAATTGTGTCATCAAAATACTCATAATGGTCTAGAACTTTACATAAGGCGCGTTCTATCCAGCTATTGTTAGGTTCTATCATGACAAGTCTGCCACCCGGTTTCAAACACCTTTCAGCTTCGGCAAGAAAGCGCGCCGGATCGGGGATGTGGTGCAAAACACTAACTAAAAATATTGCCTTTAGCTGACCATCTCTGAAGTCGAGATTCATAGCATTAATAATTTTGGAAGCAAAGGGATTTGGGACTACATCCGTTTTAATTAATTCAGGAATTAGTTGATCTAAAAATCCCGCTCCGCTTCCAATCTCAACCACATCACCACTCATGCTTTCTATCTTTCGATAAGCCATCACGATTTCTCGGTACCAACGCAGATACGCTGCGCGAAGAAGCGGCTTCGTCTTGATTATCTCGTGATGGACCACGATCGAATTTTCATCATCGAGATTAAGACCGCGGGAAAGCGGCTCAACCCACAACCGTTTAATCAAAGAGCCTAATTTTCGGATCACGATTCAGCAATAGTTTACGGTAATTAAATTAAATAAAATAGGCGGTTGTAATATCATCTCATAACTTTGTAACACGCGTTTGAAGTATCGGCGCCCCAAATATAAAATTAACCACTCTCTAGGTTTAGAAAGCGGATGAAGAATTCGTTTAACAATGCTCTGCTTTCCCAAATCTGGCTATTTGAAAATAATAAACCGGCGAACCATAAGCAAACAGCGGAAACCATTGCGCCAGCTCCCGATGAAAATAGAAGTTGTTGTAAAAAACGAAAAAAGTTTTTGCATGAAGAACCACATCGCCAACGGGCCAATAAACATTGCGAAGGAACGGAAGATTAAAGAGAATCATAAAAACAGCCAGAAATGGAAAATCCAAAAAGTGATGGTCGTTGGAAGACCCGAATCGAGGAAAAAAGCGATGCATCCCGCTCAGGAAGTTTTGATTTAAGTTGATCAAATGCTCACTTTGTCTTTTAAATATTGGTACAACGCTTCAGCAATCAGCTCGTGCCCGGCCCGATTTGGATGAAGTGTATCTCGGTATAATCTCACCTCTTCTGCGCGGTAACGACTGAACATTTCTTGCAAGTCTAAAGTTTCAATAGCATATTCCGAAAAAACCGCTCTGATAAATTCATGCAAACCCTGATAGTCGTAGATTACGTAATCGTAGATGAGCGGAGTCATCAATACCAAGCATCCCAAATTCCGGTGATGACATATTTCCGAAAATTTATTCACGCTTGCATTCCACAAAGCAAATTGATCGGTATTGGCATACTGCGCGTAATAACGAATCCAGGGTTCTTGGTCTAAAAACTTCCCTTTTTGTAAATTATCGACATACAACCGGTATAAATTAAAAACAGAAGGTTTTATTTTTCTATCCGTATCACCAAGAGGCGGAAAGCTTTCCGCTTCGGATGTTTGCTTTTGTTTTTTTATTCTTTTAACGATTAGCAGCCCATGCCGGACCATCTGCGATTTCAGCAAAAAATGTTTTGTTTCTCCGGCCAAAGAAAGAATGGAATCAACACGATGGTTCACAGGATCCGAAAAGAAATCAAACTCTCCATTTTTGTGGACAGCCACGTCATTTAAGCAGTAGCCGTAAATGATAAAATCCGGATGATAAGACAATCCTTTCTGTTTTAACCGCTCAATAATTTGAAACGTTTGATAACCCGAAACGCCAAAATTAATCACTTCAAACTTTTTAATTCCGCGAAAGCGTGCATTTAATTTCTCTTCTAATTTTTTGACGTAAGTCTCTTCAGCCGAAACTCCCAATCCATACACCAACGAATCTCCTATCACAAGAATTCGATAAACGCCTTTTGGTTTTTCCTTGGAATAGCTTCGCCCCCGAAATCCGTCCGAATTAAATTCTCCGCTCATGGGAATCGGTTCATAAACCAGATAAAGGTTACGCGACGGCCTGTAATGATCTCTCGTGATTGACTCAAGACCGACCGGCAGATAGCACCACAAAATAAGTTCTGTCACCCCTATTGCACTTAAGGTTGAAAGTGAGAAGAAAACAAAATTCATAATGAGGTTTTGCCATTTTCTTCTTTCTTTCAAAATGCAAATGAGGTAAATGGAAAGCGCCAGCAAAGCCGTCGTCCATAGCAAAGTTTGATAAACCAACTTATCTATTTGCTGAAGGCAATCTTTGAGCGGACGCGGGCCGGGCCCTTCGAATTGAACTTCAAAAAAAGCCAAATCTCTATTTCGATCATACAACGTTTGAATCCACGAATGCCCAAAAAAAGCATAAACCATCCAACCCAAAGTTAGAAATGTAAAAACCGAAATGCTATAAATAAAAATATGTTTTTTCAAAATGGGTTGTTTTCCCGAAGGAAGGTAATTGGGCATGATTAATGGCTTACGGACTTTGGAAGCGGCTTCAGTTGGATGGCAGGATCCAACCAAATTACATTTTCTTCGTTTGGCCGAGATTCCCCAACACGAATATTCGTTGGCGAAACCACTTTTCCGTCTTTTGCAACATAATAAAAACCGACTTTTCCTTCCAAAAACTCCGAATCGTGAAACGTTGATATGATATTTTGATCCATCGTCACCATCCAAACTTTGCCCACTTTTGTAACCGCAAGCGTCAGAAATTCCTTATTCCAAAAACAGTTCTTTGTAAATGAACCGGGAAGCGGATCGCCATTTCTCACAAGATACAAATATGACCGCCTCGGCTGAATTCCAAATATGGCAAAATTCAGCGGATCATGATAAGCAACAATTAACCCAGCCGCTTCGACATGTTGAAATTGAACGCTCAAGTTAACAGGATTAAAAGATTGTGCGCTCAAAACAACAGAGCTTTTTCGAATCCTTTCGTGAATCTCGTTCAGTGGAAGATTGGAGCGCGCTGAAACGATGGAGCTCAGCGAAAAAAGAGAGCTGTCCTTCTGAATGAATTGGTTTTTCCCGATGTTATGAAAAATAATTCTTTTTTCATCGATTTTGCGCCGAAGAAGCCAGAGGTTTCCATCCGGCGCAATCACACCATAAAGCGCTTCTTTTTGATCATCCGTGCACATTTCACGATACAGCAAAAAAAATGGCGCGAGCGACGAGAAAAGCGGGTCAAACGAATCGCCATAACAATACCTTGGATTTTTATGAATGATGTTCGCCACCTGCAAAGTGGCATTCGCAATGGCGTTGTCCTGGTTGAAGCGTGATTTTAAAACTTCGCGAACGTGAACAAAATTATAAGGAATCTGCCAGAAAAAAATCATCGGAATGACGGATAGGCTCACCCATTTTTGAACGGGCAATTTGCCGCGAACCCATCCTCTTAGCTGGCTAAAAAGCAAAACGAAAAGCGTTAAAATAATAAACATGGAGATGTAATAATAATAGGTGGCGGTCATCATGTAACTAAAGGAATCGAAAGATATTTTGGCAGCCGCGATACCGCCGATCGTAGCGGCGAGATAAGAGATCATGATAAAAGCAATCGTGGCCTGTGCCGTGTTTTTGCGGCGGACATATTTAATTAGATAGTAAATAAAAACAGCAGACAAAAAAAAGATGAGCGCGAAACCCATGCCATAAATGTAGCGCGGCGGAAGAGAATTGAAATCCCAAACCGCTTGATAATAGTAACGGGGAAACGTAAGGGTGACCCGGTTCGGTGTTAAAAATGCGATCGAAAACAAACCAGCCAAGTACACCATGTTTGAAACTGTTTGGAAGGGTGTGACCCGATTCACTTCGTGAGCGTGGCTGAAAATGGATGGCGGCCTGACCACCGCCAAGTCAATTAAATCCAATCCAACATAAAGAACCGTTGGCAAAAAACAAATGATGAACAAATTTCTGGTACTCAAGGCACTCACCTGATACCTCTGACCTTTTTTGATGAACGAGATGAGCATCACCAAAATACCGCAGCCCGGCAATGCATAAATCAATAATTCATGGCACAGGGAAGAAAGAAAAAACAGCGTAACAATCCATGTGATGAGACGCTGCGGTGTCTTCGACGTTTCCAGTTTGAGCAGCAAAGTAAAACCCACTGTAAAAAATAACAAACCAAGCATGTAGGGATTGATGTGCCTCCAGAAAACCAGGTCCATCCCCGCATATTGCGTTAAAATGATTAAAGAAAATAACAAGCCGAAAAACCGGCCGATGAGTTTAGAACTAAAAAGATAGAAGGAAAAGCACGTGAGCGCATGAATGATAATTCCAACCGCTCCGATGACGTAGAGATTGGGCCTGAAAAATATGTCGAGAAGAACGCGAATCGCATGATGAAGAGGCCGGAAAAGCAGGGGCTCACCCAAAAAAATAATATTGTCATAACGGCCCAAAGAAAGGCTGCGCAAAAAATAATCCCAATCTGACTGTAAGATTTGCCGCTCTTCCATAAACGTAACATGATCCGCTCGCGGCAAAGCGGCTATTCCGTAACGATATGTAAAAAAGGCGCCCAGGGTTAAAAAAAGAAGTATGAGAATGTCCAAAATTGCAGGGCGATCGATATACCGGCGTGAAAAAAGTGGGATTTTCATGGACGATTGATTACAAAATCGTGAGGGAAACTTTTTTGCGCCATTCGGAAGTTGAATGCGTTCTCTGTTTTTATCAATGTTGACAACAATTTTAATTGAATATCAGAAGCGCATCAAGTAGATTGTATCATTACATAAATTGAGAGGAAAAGCACTTAATCAATTTCAAGAAAAATCCTCGTATGCAAACGAAAGAGCCGAAAATTCATAAGACGAGCAAACCGACTCTCATCCATGTAGACCCGAACGATTTAGAAACCAGTTTCAAATCGTTAGGACCCTCCATTGCAGTCACGAAAGGACATTTTGAATTTCCGGTCTCCTGTGATGCCAGGGACCACGACTGGAACCACATGGACCAGCAGCACAGGCCTCACATCCATCACACCTATGCAAACCCCATCCGGGTGGTGCGTGAGCAAAATTTTGCGCTCACCCTCACATGTACTCCCATCCTGAAATTTCCGTTCATGGTATTACTGACCGACACGCGGGTTGATGTGGGCGTATTTTATCAAGCGTTCACTTTGTTTAATCTTGTTTACGTGCACAGCATCATCCGCTCTATTCCCCGCCCCACCCCTGAAGGGGAACTTTCACAAGTCGTCACCGATTGGTACGTTGTTTCCCACCGCTTCTTTAAGTTTTTACATCCGCTGATCGAAAAAAAATTACGGCGGGTGAACGAAATGCAAAACCAAGAAGACGAATCTGTGCGCATCCGCCGCACCGAACTTCGAAAAAAAGGTTTTTGTTTTTCGACAGACGCTCCCAATTACATCAATTCAAACTCACTCACATCGAATACACAATTTCCGAAACTCGAGAAAACCTATCACATTTCCTTAGAATCTCTAACCCCTCTCGTTTTAAACAAGGTTTCGATTGGGCCCATTGATCTTTTGGTCTTACCAAAAAATGAAACCGGCGGTGCAACCACCATTTGGTTTTCCGATTGTCCGCACGAAGGGGGACCTCTCGAAGCGGGAAAACAAGAAAATGATATGATCCGCTGTCCGTGGCACAGCCTCGCCTTCAAGGGTTTGGAATTGGGAAATGAGAATCCGGGCGGTACACTGGGAAATCTTCAAATCATGCTCGACAAAAATGAATTGGTTGTTTCTCAAGTAGACGAGGAAAGAATGCCTTCCTCAAATCATTTACAAACGGGCATGAGCTATATTCATCCGAATGATTTGATATCTCACTTCAAGTCGCTAGATCGATCTTTCGTGGTCACAACCGGCCACTTTGAATTCCCGGCTGATTGCAGCGTTCAGGATTTGGATTGGAATCACATGGATCAAAATCACCGAATCTACATCCATCACACTTACCAAAATTCAATTCGTCTTATTCGCAGCGCAAACTTCACACTCACACTTTCCAACAATCCCATTTGGAAACTCCCCTTTTTCATTCTCATGGTGGACATCCGTGTGAATCCAAATATGTTTTACCAAGCTTTTTCACTGTTGAACATCATTTACATTCACTCAATTATCCGATCCGTCCCGCGCCCCACCCCAAAAAGTGAGTATTCCACGCTCGTAACCGACTGGTATATTGTTTCTCATCCTATTTTCAAATTTTTACATTCCTTTCTTGAACAAAAACTGCTCCGCATCAATCGAGTCCAGAACAATGAAGATGCGCCCGTCAGAGTTTGCAGGTCAAAACTTCGCGAGAAAGGTTACTCGTTTAATGCCGAAGATCGAGATTTTGTCAATTCCAATATTTTGGCGCCGAACGTACGGCCGCCAAAGCTAACAAAAACTTACCGCGTTCCCCTTCATTCAATCAAAGCTCAACAAATGGAAAAAATTGCTGCCGGGCCCATTGATTTATTGATTCGGCGAGAGAAAAATGACGAAGTCATGATCTGGCTGGCAGATTGCCCCCACGAAGGCGGCCCGCTTGATCAAGGCGAATTGGTGGATGGCTACATTCAGTGTCCTTGGCATCATCTCAAATTTTCAGGATTACACCTGATACAAAGTTCATCTCAAGGTATTTTGGGCAGGCTGCAGATTCGCTTGGACAGAAATGAACTAATTGTGGATCAAACGCAAGATTAATATACCGAAACTTTTCACTTCTAAAAACAGTTACTGTCTTTTTGTTTTTTCACGCGCGGGATACAAATTAATATATTGCCGTTTCGCGTGAGTGCCCGGACGAAAACCAGACCCTTCCTTAATATAGTGGCCTGCAAAAACTCTGCGTAATCTGGTTTTGCTCAGATTTTCTTCTGAGCCATGAATCAAATAAGCGTGAATAAAAACAGCTGAACCAGCGGAAACGGTTAGATATTTCTTTTCATACCCGGGAGGAACCGCACACATCAATCCGCGGTCATTTTTAAAATCTCCCGTATTGGTTGCCAAACGCGACTCGTCCTTGACAATATCCTGAAGAGGTTCCCGGTGTGAACCCGGATAAACAATCAAACCGCCATTCTCACGATCTGTATCTTCCAAAGTAAGCCAGGTACCTATATAAGCCCCTTGTTCCGCCTGCGCGTAAAAATTATCCTGATGCAAATCCCGTCCG
>OBEQ010152756.1_pt1 | contig 13580 bp, 11 predicted proteins | sample 1670901 | NCBI WGS metagenome assembly OBEQ01 (sample SAMEA104232315, study PRJEB22302) | groundwater metagenome | biome: forest; feature: aquifer; material: groundwater | place: USA | collected 2011-08-07 | depth 5.4 m
AACTTATCTAAGCAAATTCGAACGGTTTCTTTTGAGGGGAGGAAGGTTTTTATATTTAATTTTTCTCTATTTTCCGAGATTATTTCCATCTCAATATCGTTTTGGACATGGAGAAATTCACATTTTGTATCTTTGATGATATCATTGAGTACAGCGATGTAATCTTTATCTTTTGCGTTTGGGACAAGATATCTTTCGTCTGTTTCTGCCCGCAGAAGGTTGTATTTATCAGAATCGGTACCAATAAGATATACTTTTTCGGGAGAGGATCGCAAGGACCGTGTAAAATTAACTGCGGGGCTACCGCCTGCTCCAGTTATTAATATTCTTTTCATCTTTAAGCACCTCAATAATTTTTTTACTAATATCTATTTGATGAGGAAATTTTATTTCTTTTATCCTCTGCAGTTCTTTATCTTGCAGGATTAATTTTTTTGCATTTTCAATTATTTTTTGAGTATCTGCTCCTGTAAGTATCCCCTTTCCTATTTTAATGAATTCATTTAACTCAGTTTTTGTTCTAGGAATGATCACTGGAATGTTAAAAAAAACTCCTTCTTGCATTGCTCCGCCAGAGTCGGTAATTAAAAATCTGGCTTGTGATAAAAGTGAAATAAAAGCGGTGTGAGAAAGACCTTCACATACTTTAATTTTATTAGAGAGGAAGATATTTTCTTTTTCAAGAATATTTTTTGTTCTTGGATGTAAAGGAAAAATAATGGTTATTTCATTAGCGATCTCATTCAATGCAGCTATTATATTCTTTAGGTTTTCAATGTTTTCCGTATTTTCTGCTCGATGAATAGTAGTTAATATGTATTGGTCTTTTTTGACTTTCCATTTGTTTAAAATTTGAGGAATATCAGCATATTTCAATGTCCTGAGTGAGGATTCTTCTACCATGTTTCCTACTTCAAAAATACGTTCTTGGCTACATCCTTCTTCTAAGAGATTATAGGTACTTTCTTCGTCTAATGAGAATAAGATGTCAGCGCAATGATCGGCGATTATTCTATTTATCTCTTCTGGCTGTTTCTGGTTTTTAGACCTGGCACCGGACTCGATGTGCACCAAAGTCACATTCATTTTTGATGCAGCTATTGCGCCAGCTAACGTTGAGTTTGTGTCTCCAAAAACGATAACAATACTCGGTTTTTCCATCAAAATAATTTTTTCAATTCCTTTGATGATTTCTGCTGTTTGCTCCCCCTGCAGAGCAGATCCTACTTTTAGGTTATATTTTGGCTCTTTTAACTGTAGCTCCTCAAAAAAAACTTTATCCATTTGATAATCATAGTGCTGTCCTGTATGAACAAGAATATGCTCGAACTCTTGGTCTAATAAGGGGAGCAAGGGTGAGAGTTTAATTATTTCTGGCCTGGTTCCTAAAATAGTTATTACTTTCATAGTGGTTTTTTAGTGATTTTATATCTGATGATACGCACCATAAGTTTTGAATGACTTAAGATAGTACTTACTAATTTCATTTTCGATGTTCCATATTGGCGAACGTTTAGTATTGTTGGAAAATCTCTGATGATATACCCTTGAATGTGCGCTTTTAGGAGCAACTCGGGCACGAAAAGGAAGTTGTCTTTATCGCTGCTTGTTGTTTCAATGACTTTTCTGCGATAAATTCGAACCATACCTCCTGGACTATAAGTGTCTAATTTTAACAAGTAGCGATAGATATTTGATGCGCCTTTACTGAGAAATAAACGATAGGCAGGGATGTTGTTTATTTTTCCTTTAGGATGATAGGGGGAGACGGTTACGATGTCAACATTTTTTTCAGGGGTATTAATGATTTCTAACATCGGTAATATTAATGATGGGTCATAGGTACAATCACTATCCAAACAGGCAATTAGATCTCCTGTTGCATGAGCAAAACCTGTTCGAAGAGCTGCTCCTAAATTCTTATTTTTCTCATGAGTTATAATTTTTGTCTCGTTCCAATGTTCAAATTTTGTTTGGAGAAGTTCTCCTGTCTTGTCTGTACTTCCATCGTTTATAAAGATGAGTTCTACATCATATTTTGTTTTTAAGTCAACGATTACTGGCTCTAGTTTTTCAGATAAATTTTGGATTCCTTCTTCTTCGTTATAACAAGGGATGACAATACTGATCTTTGTTTTAATAGACATAGGATTGTATCGTTTTGATGCATTTAAAAGGTTTATGATTTTTAGTGATCTTTAGAGAAGTTTGAATAATTAATCTTTTCTACTCAAACTTCTCAAAGAGCACGAGATGAAGGGACGACTTCACAAGAAATCAGGAAAATAGCTGATTTCTGTGCAGAAATGTAATCACAGTTTCATTTCTTGCATCTGTGCCCAATGAAGTATTCTCTTTATTGTTGGACTTTGCAATACATGAAATGAGAAAACTATCTCATTTCAGTACAGAAATAGAATCTTTGTTCTATTTCTTGTAGTCAGGATTTTAGCGAACTCATCTTTAAAAAGTGTCAAAATCCCTATTTTGCAAAATTCTCTTTAATCTTTCTTCTCTTGACTTGTTAAAGAGGGCAGTGGTTTTTTGAAGAAGTATTGCTGAAAGACTAAGACTACGGAGCCAAGAAGGATAAGTAGATAATAAGAGACAATTCTGTCAACCAATATGCTTGTTTTGATCAAGCTGCTTTGCGAGGTTGGATCAAAGTGGGCGATGAGCGCTGCGGCTGAGACTTCTGTAACTCCTATTCCTCCGGGAATTGTTGAGAGCACTCCTATTATTATTGCAACAACAAAGATGAAGCTGGTTGCGGCTAGTGTTGTATGTATCCCAAGCATGGTTAAGATGAAATGGAATCTTAATATTTCTAGACCGTTGGCGATGAGTGAGATTAAAATTAGGAGTATTGCATTTTTTGATTTGAGGGTCGCATAGCTTTCAAAAAGATGAGATGCAAAAGTGCTTAGTTTTTCTTTGAATGATTTTGGTAATGGTATTATTTTTATTATTTTTAGACTTATTTTTTTATAAAAATTTGGGTAGATGATGACAGAACATGAAAGGGTGAAAAATATGATGACAAAATAATAAATGGTTGTGGGATTGATTATTTTACTGAAAGAGATGAGAAAGAGCGAAGGAATGAGGAAGATTAAGAGGGTTAAGAGGTCGAGTGCTCGTTCGATGATTAAAGCCGAAAATGATTTGGTGAGTGGAATATCTAATTCACTCTTTAATAAAAGGGGTTTGGCAAATTCTACTCTTCCTGGAATGAAACTTGCTGCAGCAATTCCACCCATGATTGATAAGAATGCGAATTTTAATGAGACTGTTTTTTCAGTCATATTTTGCGCTAAGACTTTCCAGCGATAACTTTTGAGAATGAGGTTTACGAATGTTAAGATAATTGCGATACTAAATAAGAAGAGCATGGACTTACTGCTGAAGCGTTCGAGTATAGAGGGGAGGTTACTGAAATTGATGCTATAAATAAAGGAGAAAAGAACAACTATGCCGAGGAATAGTAATCCTCTTTTGATGATTTTTGAGTAGTCTAATTTCATTTTTTGATTCTATTTTTTTTATTTTGAAATGTTTTACTTTAATAATCTTTATATAGGTTTAGTTTTGGTTTTTAAGTGTTATGAAGAAAGTGTATTTGTTGTTAGTGTTGATCTTATTGCTTGGTTTATCTTTACGAGTTTATAATTTAGGGAATGAAAGTTATTGGATGGATGAGGCGTTTTCAGTTCATCATGCGGGTTTATCTGATTTAAGTTCTTTGAGTTATAATGTGGCGATGACGGAAGCGGCACCTATGGGTTATTATGTTCTGATTCATTATTGGATAAATATCTTTGGTAATACTGAGTTTATGGTACGGATGCTCTCTGTATTGTTTGGGGTGCTTTCAATTGTATTTTTATACCTTTTAGTTAATCTTTTTTTTGATCTAAAAGTTGCATTGCTTGCTGCTTTTTTAATGTCTATATCAATGGAACAGGTGTTGTTTTCACAGGAAGCTAGAATCTACAGCTTATTTACTTCTTTGGTCTTACTGCTTGTTTATTTCTTTGCTCGATGGTTCTTGAGTTTGAAAAAAAAGGAGGAAAAACGTTTTTTTTTCTATGGATATCTATTTACAACACTTGCAGCACTTTATGTTAATTATATCACTGTTGTTCTCATTTTTTTGCTTTCAATTATTCTCTTTTGGTATTTTGGGAGGAATAAGAAAGTTGTTTTTCAATGGCTCATTGGACACGTAGTTATGTTATTGCTAGCAATACCTGTTTTTTCAATGTCAAGATTTCAGTTTAATTCTCTGAATGTTAATCTTACAAATTCTTTAGAAAGCAAAGAATTACCTTCTTTTTTAGCTAAACTGGGTATTTTCTTCTATACTCTTCCAATATTATTTGCGGTTCTTTTTGTAGGTATACTTTTTATTTTTCGGGATACGTTTAGAAGATTGTTATTTGGTGAACAATTTGACTGGTTGTTTTTTTCTGGTTTACTGTCTTTTGGATTAATCTATCTTTATTTGTGTTTTTTTCCTCTGCGATTGTTTGGAATTCCACTTTTTAAACAACCTATCACCAATTCTTATTTTTTGATTCGACATAGTTTATTTTTAGCTCCTATCATTTATATTTATACCTCTTATAGGATTGTTCATCTACGTTCATCGTTCTTTAGGAGAGCAAGTGTTGTTTTTTTGATTTTAGTTAGTTTAATCTCTCTTATTGTTTATTATGAAACTCCAACGAAAACTCAATGGAGAGAGGCTGGAATTTTTGTTCATGATCATTCTCTTACTAAACCTTTAATATTGCTTGATAAGGGAGGTTTTTCGAACGAGTATCTTTTGCATTACTATTATCCTTCTGATTTTGATCAGATTTTACTGACTTGGGGTGAAGGAAAGAGGAAGTTAGGACAGTTGAGTGAAAAAGATTTGGATACTGTTTTGAAAGACAAGAGGGATTTTTGGGTTGTCTTTTCGAAAAATGAGAAGACAGCGGCATTTTATAAAAATTATTTTGATAGTCATTATACTCTTGATTTCGAGAATGATTTTTATCAGATTAAAGTGTATCATTATACTGGAAATTCTACAATCTCTTAGGTTTGTCTAGAAGCTCGTAGGTATTTAGTTAAGTGAAATTTCCAAATGGTCTCTAAATTGCTTTTGTGGTGTTATTTGATAAAAATTATAATACATTCAATGCTAGATGGGGCTTGGCTTCGTTACAACAACTTTTGTGGGAAGTAATTAATTTTATACTCTTCAAATATGATGATAGATTCGTACAGACGAATTACATCTGAAAATCTACTTTTTAGTTCCAGCAACACTTCTTTAAACTCTTCTACACTATTTACATGAATATCTAACATCAGATTATATAACCCAACAGTATTTGTGACATAATAAATTTTCTTATATTGCTTACAAAAGTTGATAAACTCCTTCTTCCTGCTCTCTGTAATATTTCTTACTTGAATAAGAAGTAAATGCCATTGATACCCAAGCTTATTAATATTTATTTTAGGTTTAAATCCCGCTATTATCTCTAATTTTATTAATTTCTTTAAATGATAATTTACAACATGAGGAGATATTTTTGTTAAGTTAGAAATCTCCATAATTGATAAACGAGCATTTTGGGTGATAACTCCCAGTATTTTCTTATCAGTTTCATCAACAGTAATACTTTTTATTTTTTCTGTTTGTTTTACACTATGGATATCTCTCGTTTCTGCCAAGAATTTATAACTAATATGTTCAGCACTAATAAGAGTATTAAAATTATACTCATGTAAGTGATCTCCACATTGATTTATAATCTCATTCAATAATTTGTCAAATGCACCTATAGAATCAGCATAAATAAGCACTACAACATCCCATCTTCCTGTGCCACTTACAAGCCATCCAACATAATTCAAAGAATTTATCTTTTCTAATAATTCTTTTTCCTGATTTTTATCTATTTTCTCAAGCTGAAGAAATACATAGTATGAATTTAAGCCTAATGAGCCAACGTTAATGAGGGTATAGAAATTAGTGATTATTCCCCTTTGTACAATTTTTTGAATCCGGTAATTTGTAACTTGTTTACTGATTCGTAATTTCTTTGCTATTTCGGAATCGGTTTGTCTGGAATTTTTATCTAACTCTACTAGTATTTTTTTATCTCGCTCATCCAATAATGTGCTTTTCTTAGGCATTATTTGTAATAATCATAACATATATATAAATATTATCATTTTGTCAAAAATAAAAGTAATTAATCTTAAATATATAACAATTCACGAAAGGTGCATGAGCTTAGAAGATAAAATAAAATCTATTAGAAATAGCGTCTCTAGTTATAGCTGGAGGGGACTGGAATTTGCCGTTGATATGTATAATCAGGCATACGACCAATATCCTCAAACGACTAAATTCTTATCCACTACTGCAGGGACAGTTGGTGGAGATTATATTGCTAAAAAAATCGTTGAGGGGGAAGATATAACTTTAAGAGATATAACTTTCACAACTTTTGCCGCAATGTACCAATCTTATTTTTATCCGAAATTGATAGATTGTACGGAAAAAATTGCTGATGTCGGATTTATTAAACGAGCTTATCAAAAGTTGGGCATATCAAAAGAATGGGCAAAAACCTTCATTATTGGCGGATTGTTTTTTATACCAAATATGTTCTACTGGGGATTACTCTCTGTAAAAAATCAGGCAGAAGTTACATTGAAATCTGCTGCCCAAGCCGCAAAATCAATCGGCATTGGGAGCATACCTTACTTAGGTGTAGATTATCTTGTAACAAACAAATTGAAAAAAAGATATTGTCTTCCTGTTTGGTCTGCCGCAGAAGTAGTTTATAACTCATTTTTAGCTGGTGTTGCTTACTTAACAAAATAAGTTGATAATGATGTTCACTCGTTGCTTATTTTCTTGTGCTTGGGGTGCTGCGCTTTTCCCTACGGTGACCTTTCTTAACAGGAATTCCATACATTAACCACGTATTTTACCGCTTTATCGCAAACTCCTTTAAAGCGTAACATCATATTGTGCAGAGCAATTGCTTAGTTCTATGTGTAATAATTGACTAACAACTTAATACATTCAGAGGCTGGAAAAGTTTAAATATAGATAGGAGGGGCGAGGAGGTATGGCACAGGAAACTCATTCTTTTGATGTTAGTGTGGTTACGGTGACGTATAATGAGAAGGAAAATATTTCTCTTTTTATCGAGGCGATGAATAAGATATTTGTTGAGAATAAACTCAAGGGGGAAGTTGTGGTTGTTGATGATAGTTCGCCTGATGGTACGTCTGATGTTGTGCTTGCATTGGCTCAAAAGTATCCTGCAACAAAATTGATTAAAAGACCGGGGAAGATGGGTATTGGCAGCGCGTATAAGACGGGTGCTGAGGCAGCTTCTGGCGCTGTTATTGCTTTGCTTGATGCGGATTTGAGTCATCCTCCAAATGTTCTTCCTTTAATGTATAAACTTGCGCAAGAAGGAAAGATCGTATTTGGTTCACGTTATTTAGGTCAGACTAAATTTGATACGGATTTTGCACATCATATCGGAACGTGGATGCTCAATTCGTGGGTGAGCTGTGTTCTTAAGACGAAGATGAAGGATCATACGAATGGCTATATTTGTATGTCTAAAGAAGTGTTTAATCGAGTGCTTGATTTTTCTGTGAGTAAGAATGTTGCTCCTTTTGATCATATTCTCTACGGGATTACTTTTGCGGGTGTTGGACGGCGAATTGGTATTCCAATTGAAGAAATTAAAGCACCATATAATCGGCGTCAATTTGGCGAGACAAAGATTAAGTTTTTTTGGGGGCTGCGGGTGGTTTTTGGGGATATGTGGTATGCTCTGAAATTACGCAGACGGCTTAAATGAAAGTTGCTGAGTTTTATGACGGACAGTGGGGTTCAAAGGAGCAGCAGCAGGAAGCTGAAACGATACTTTTGATGATGGATTCGGCAGTCAAGCATTCTTATTCTTATCTTGGTGATGTGAGGGGAAAGAAATTGTTGGAAGTTGGCTGCGGCTCTGGACAACAAGCGGTGCATTTTGCTTCTTTGGGCGCTGTTGTTACTGGTATTGATGTTTCGTCCGAGAGTATTCGTTTGCAGTCTCCCGTTGGTAATTTGAGCGTGTTGCGGATGGACGCTGAGTCGATGAGTTTTGCCGATGAGTCGTTTGATTTGGTCTATATTAATGCGTTACTCATGCATGTTGATAAAGAGAAAGTGATTAGTGAGTGCAGACGGGTTTTGAAGAAGGGGGGAAAGATTGTTGTGGTTGAGCCTCTATTGCACAACCCTGTGATGCGGGCTTATCGTCATTTTTCAGATTATAAGAAGACGAGTCCTTCGTATATGACACTTTCGAGTTTTAAGTCTTTGAGTGAAGGCTTTTCTTCTTTTGTTCATAAAGAGTTTTATTTTTCTTCTTTAGTTAGTTTGCCGTTGTTTCGGATGTTTTCTGATAAGCAGAAAGCGGTGAAGGTGTCTCGTGTCTTTGAGAAAGTTGATTCTGGGATTTCTTTCGCTTTGCCGTTTTTGAAGGGAATGTATTGGGTTTGTGTTGTGAAGTGGGAGAAGTGAGATAACTAATTTAAATCTGTCATTTTTTATAATTTCTGGTAGGGAAAGTTTTTAATGTAAAGATGATTTTTTAATCTTTAAAACAAATTGATGAGTCAAAATATGGGTGAAATATTTAAACCAGATAGTAAAACAATAATTAATCTATTTGCAGGACCAGTTTCATATCAGATTCCCAGTTATCAAAGACTTTATAGTTGGGATACTGAACGAGTTGAGCAGTTATGGGATGATTTATTCTCTGCATTTGAAGAAAATACTGAGGAATATTTTTTAGGTTCAATTATTCTTATTAAAAAAGGAGATAATATTTTTGAAGTTGTAGATGGTCAACAGAGACTAACTACTCTTACTATTCTTTTTTGTGTTCTAAGAGATGTTTATTATAATAATATTTCAGACAAAACGAAAGCTAATCTTGTATTAGGTAGGATAAAAAATTTAGAGACTGATGAAAAAAGGTTGAAATTTAGAACACAAGCTCATCATCAGAATAAATTTGAACAAGAAATAATCAATGGTATTGATTTTAATAAGAAAAGAACTAGAAAAGAGATTGAAAGTGACCCTTTCATAAATGCCGCATATGTTTTTAAAGATAAAATTAATGCTTCTCAAACAGTGATATTAGATAAGATTGAGAATTTCACTAATTATATATTAAATAAAGTAAGAGTGATTACTATTGAATGTTCTTCTCAGACTTTTGCGATTAAACTGTTTCAAATTTTGAATACGAGGGGAATGGATTTAACTCCCTCTGATTTGATTAAAAGTGATTTAATGTCAAGGTTAAAAGAAGAAGATTTGGCTCTATTTGAACAAGATTGGATTTATGTTGAAACTAAAGCTAAAGAGTTTGGTGAAGAATTATCTAGTCTATTTACTTACTATGAATATTATCTCTTAGGTTCTAATCCTAAAAAATCTTTAGAGGATGAATTAGTAAAACAATTTTCAAATAAAGATCCTAAAAAAGTAATCTATGATTTCAAAAAACTAATTCAATATTTTTCAGATATTGATGGAGAAAATTCGAAGTTAATTTATTCTTTAGGATATCTAAAACATGATGTTTATTGGAAATCTATTTTGTTATCGGCTAAATTAGAGGGATGGGATAAAGTTAGTTTTGACCAATTAGCAAGATTATTAAGAAATTTCTATTATTTATATTGGGTTGCAGAGTATACTTCATCAAAAATAAAACAGACCTCTTTCAACATTATTAGCTGGATTAAAAATAAAAAGGATTTTAATTATATTCAAGAGAGAATTGTTGAGAAAATAAAAGAAGATAAAGTTGTTGTAAGAGTTCAAAAAAATCTAAATGAGGATATTTATAGCTTTGCTTGGTGCAAACCTCTTTTTGCAGTTATAGAATATGCACAAACTGATGATTCTGTTAATGAGTACATTGATTTGGACAAATTTGTTCACATTGAGCATATTCTGCCAAAGGGTTATGCCAAAATTAAATATTGGACTGATTTATATTCTAAAGAGCAGGCAGAGAAATTAGTAAATACTTTAGGTAATCTTACTTTATTATCTGGTAAAAAAAATATTGATGCAAGTAATCGGCCATTTTCTGAAAAAATAAATATTTACAAAGGAAAAGGAATAGATGGTGAAACTTCATATAGGATTACGCAAAAGATATTCGATACAATTGGTTCTGATAAAGATTGGACTTCAGAGAAAATAAATTTAAGAAGATATTTTTTGATTAATGAGTTGTCAAAAATATTTGAGATTGATTTTAATGAAGGGGTCAATGAAGAAGTTGGGATTACAAAGTCCTTTTCGAGATTATATCCTTTTCTTGAAGAAGAAATTATGAGAGTCTATCCTGATATTCAGGTTGAGCATAAGAAGTATTATATTGCTTTTAAAAAGAAATGGGTTTTTGCATCAGTAGTTATACAAAAAAAGAATCTAAAGCTAAGATTATATCTTGATAAAGTGAAAATAAGTGAATATTCAAATCTTGTAAAAGATGTATCAGAGAGAAATGATGGGAGAGGTAATGTGGAAGTTATTATAAATAAACAAGAGGATATTCCATTTGTTTTGCGTTTAATACAACAATCTTTTAGTTTTGTGGAGCAAAGTTCTGATGAATTTAGAGCGAGAGAGGATAAGTTAAGAGAGTTAAATGATGAATTTTATGATTTAAGAAGAGAAAGTGAAGAGCGTTGGAAAAAATTGAAAGATGAATTATCTCCAGAACTCTTGGATGATGTTGAGCAGTTACTAATGTGTAAACGGGGATTAGACCCTTTACTTCTTTTTATTACTGATATGGAGACAGAAATAATAGTTTTAACAGAAAAAAAAGAAGATATTGATTCGAATGAACTAATTAAAAATAAAGTAAACAAAAAGATTTTAATAGAAGAAAAGAGGTTAAGAATTAAGTTGGAGAAGGCTAAACTGGATTTAGAAGAAGTTAAAGCTGAACTGAATGAACGCTGGGAAGAGTTAAATACTAAGCTTTCAAAAGAGTTGTTGAATGAAGTCCAACAGTTTTTCTCTTGTGAGTTAAAAAATGAAAATCTTATTGATACAATTCAAAATATTGTTGATCCAGAAGAATATTGAAGAGAGTTTGAAATGAAAAAAATATTTGTTATTTATTTAATATTTTTTGTTGTGGTTCTTACTCCTATTATATATGCAACTCCCCCTGATTATCAAGTGGTATTGACTTTAGAGAATAGAAATGTTAATCCAAATGAAAAGATAGATTATTCTATTGATATAATAGGAGATGGACCTTGCATGGGAGGATATATCTATATCATTCCTGAAGGAAGAACTAATGTAAGTGAGTTTAAACTTTATTATACTAACTCTTCAGATCCTAATACTTTTAAATTAGTTTCAATAAATAATATTATGCATGGCCCTTTCATCGACTCTTCTTGTAAAGGTCAACCTGGCTTATCGAAACGATTATACATTCCTTTAAATATTAACCAGTTGCATGAAATAAATCAAATTAGAATAGATGGGAAGTTATATGCTTTACCTGACTCAGAGGGAGGTGATTATACGTTTAATGTTTTATTTAAATGCCAATCAATTGAAGGAAAATATTATTCTTTTAAAACTGAGAATCAATTTCATGTAAAATATTGGCTTGAGAAATGGCAGTATCTAATACCACTTTTACTCTTTATTTTTGGGATATTATTTGATCAATATCTACTCAGCCGAAAAAGAAAAAAGAAAGAATCGAGAACAAAAAATGAATCCTGAACTGATTGCTACTTTACAGAAGACGTTTGAAGAATATGCTAAAATAGTTGATGGTGTTGAATTTTGGTATGCTCGAGATCTTCAAAATTTGTTAGAATATGATGAGTGGCGAAATTTTCTTCATGTTATCGAGAAAGCTAAGATTTCTTGTAAAACTGCAGGTCAAGAGATAGAAGATCATTTTGTTGATGTCAACAAAACGATAGCTATGCCTAAAGGTGCTTCTAAAGAGATTGATGATTTTATGCTTACTCGTTATGCGTGTTATCTTATTGCCCAAAATGGTGATCCTCGAAAGGAACAGATTGCGTTTGCCCAGAGTTATTTTGCGATTCAAACGAGAAAACAGGAGCTGATTGAACAGAGAATAGCACTTATTGAAAGACTTACTGCCAGGCAAAAATTGGTTGCTTCTGAAACGGAGTTGTCTAAGCTTATTTATGAAAGGGGTGTTGATGAGACAGGATTTGCTCGAATTAGAAGTAAAGGTGATGAAGCATTGTTTGGTGGGTTAAGTACATCGCAGATGAAGTCTAAGTTGAAGATTTCTCAAAAAAGGCCACTTGCAGATTTTCTGCCAACTATTACTATCACAGCTAAGAATTTGGCTACTGAAATTACTAACTTTAATGTTCAAAAAGAAGATTTGCAGGGCGAACATAAGATTACAAGAGAACATATTAGAAATAACACTGATGTACGTAAACTTCTAACAAGAAGAGGTATTAAACCAGAGGAATTGCCTCCTGAAAAAGATATTCAGAAGCTACAAAAAGAACTAAAATCGGATGAAGACAAAATCGCTCAATCGTCACAGAGAAAATCTCAAAAAAAGTTGATATAAATGTCTACTTCTACTAAATTTGAAGTCTTTTATAAAATATTCAAATGTATCATCAGATACTTTTAAATTCTTTAAACTATTTATCTAATACCATGTCATTTAAGAGATGGTTTTTGAGAAACTGGGATCAGTTGTTGATGGTTCTTTCTTTTGTGTTAGTATTCTATTTTCTTTTAAGATCAGCAGGAACTATTTAATATGAAATTAATAATGAGTGGGAGAATATTTAAAAACGATGATTAAACTCTGGTTAAGAAAATATGGAGATGAGATGTTATTTTGTATAATTCTAATTACTACATTATATTTTTTCCTGAAAGCAAGAGGAGCGATATGAAATGAGAAAAATACACCAAAAAAAAGAAGAGATGGGATACTCAGACAATTATTGAGAATATAGGTCTTACACTAGCTATTATTGCTGCAATTTTATTTATTTTAGATGTTTTAGGGTTTATATCACATTAGAAATGTCTTAAACAATTTAGAACTAAAGAACATAAAGCTTTAAAAAGAGTTTTCTTCTCTTTCTCTACATGGTGTATAAGTATTTGCTCAATGAGCCGCATCTTGATGAGAAAGAGCTGGAATATGTCACTTCTGTTCTTAAGCAGGGATGGCTTTCTGCGGGTGGTGATTTTACGAAGAAGTTTGAGGAATCTTTTGCTCAATTAATTGGGGTTAAGTACGCTCTTGCGGTGCAATCGGGCACGGCTGCGCTTCATACTGCCATGCTTGCTATGGGTGTTTCTAAGGGCGATAAAGTTGTTATTCCTAATTATACGTGTGGGGCTTGTGCTAGTTCTGTGCTGCAAACTGGTGCTGAGCCTCTTATTATTGATGTGGATAGAAAGACGTTTGGAATGGATG
>OBEQ010569525.1_pt1 | contig 13579 bp, 17 predicted proteins | sample 1670901 | NCBI WGS metagenome assembly OBEQ01 (sample SAMEA104232315, study PRJEB22302) | groundwater metagenome | biome: forest; feature: aquifer; material: groundwater | place: USA | collected 2011-08-07 | depth 5.4 m
CATAGCCGCCTATTAAAACATACTTTAAGCCTTCCTTGTTGAAACTATCCAAAATGTCAAAAATTTCATTCTCCCTTTCTATAAATGCTTCCATCATGTTTGAGCATACTTAATGCCAATTTTTAAATTATACATTTCGTCCAACATCTCTAATGCAGGCTGAAAGTTGAAGATATATTTTTTAGCCCACTCCACTGTTTTTGCCAATGACCAAACAGGTATTTGCTCGCAGTACTCTTTCTCTATGCTTCTGCTTAATGAAATCACAAAATATATCCCTTTTTTTCTTTCATTTTTGAATGTGTAATTTATATTGAATTTTGAGAAATATATTGCCCAAGCATTTTTGTCTTTTTCCAAAATCTCAATGAATATTGGATAGGAATTTTTACTTCTTCCTATGTTATAGCCTCCTTTGGTCCATATAAATACAGCATCTATATCAGTGAAAATATACTCCAATCCTGCTAAATTTGGCAATAAATAAGCATCAGTTAAGCTTAAGTTATCTTTTAATGAGGATATGATAAAATTTACTGTTTTCTTATAAAAGCGATTATTTTTGTTGAAATAAATCTCCTGCTTCTTTCTTTTTAAAGCTCCTATTTGTTCCAATTCTAAAACCCATTTGTATGTCCAGCCATACGATTCTCGTATTTTCTGAGAAATTTGCCTAATGGAATCTCTATCCTTTGCTGATACTAAAATTTTCGCAATATAGGGGTTTATCAATTCAAACATAGTTATCATTATAGTGATAACTAATATATAAATCTTTCTATTTTAATAAAATGGTAAACGAAAGAAGTCTAAGCGCTATCTAACCCTTCCCCCATCTTTTGTCCTTTCAACCTTGATTATTTCTTTGTCTGTTTTAAGCTCTTTATTTTCAAAATATACCTTGCTGTTTTTGACAATCATGCTGATTTTTGCGAATTCCTCGTAAGTAATCTGTGATGCTGAATTCTCAAAGCCTTCAAAGTAAACCTTGTCGCCAGGGTTGCTCTGCCCGGCTGTCAATAATCCCGGGCCACTTCCATCATCTCCAGCAAGAAGCATGCCGTTGCTTTCAATTCCCCTCAATTTGGCTGGCTTCAGGTTTGAAACGACTATTATTTTTTTATTTTTTAATTCATCCGGGGAATAACACCCTTTTATCCCTGCAACTAACTGCCTTTTCTCGCTTCCCAAATCAATGTCCAAAATGAAAAGCTTGTCAGCATTCGGATGCTCCCTGACTTCCAATATTTTTGCAACTTTAAGGTTTAATGGAAATTCCTGTTTTTCCGCTTCAGCCTCTTCCATTTTCTTTATTAAAATCCCGTCTTTTCCAATTTTATGATTTTTTAATTTAAAATTGATATCCTGCCATTTCAAATTTTCAAGGTTTAATTGTTGTTGCAATTTTGATGAAAAATTTGGTAAAATTGGCTCAATTAAAATGCTCAAATTCTTGACAATATTCACGCATAAACCTAAAATTTTATGCACTTTTGCCTTGTCTTCATTAATCAGTTTCCACGGCTCATTTTCCTGAAAATATTTGTTGCCAAGAGAAGAAATGTGCAGTACATCCTTTACTACTTCAATAAAATTTAAATTATGATACTTTTTCTCGATATTTTTTATTTTTTCATTTACTTCCTTTATTAATTCTTTATTTTTGTCAATCTCCTTGATTTCGCCATCAAAATTCTTGTTCAAAAAATTCAGCACCCTGTAGCAGAAATTCCCAATATTTGCAGCCAGCTCGTTATTTATTTTCTTCCTGAAGTCATCAAAGCTCAAGTCAATGTCAGACATTGTCTTGCTCAACAGGCTTGCGTAGTAAAACCTAAGATATTCTGCATTGTATTTCTGCAAAAATTCCCTTGCTGTGAAGAAAGTGCCTCTGCTTTTGCTCATTTTCTCTCCATTAACTGTCAAGAATCCATGCACTACAATATCATGAGGCAATTCAAAACCAGAGCCAAGCAGCATTGCAGGCCAAAATAAGAAATGGAAGTAGATGATGTCTTTGCCAATGAAATGGTAAATTCTTGAGTCTTTACTGTTCCAATAATCTTCTGTTTTCAAGCCATGCTTTTTACAGTAGTTTTCTGTGCTGGCTATGTAGCCAATTGGGGCGTCAAGCCATACATAATAGTATTTGTCTTCCTCTCCTGGAATCTTGAAGCCAAAATAAGGGCCGTCCCTGCTTATGTTCCAGTCCTCCAAGCCGTTTTTTATCCAGTTGAAAACAAAATTTTTGATTTCCGGCTGCAGATTCTTGTTTCTCTTTAGCCATGACTCAAGCTTTTTAGAGAATTTGCTTAACTTGAAGAAATAGTGTTTTGATTTTTTTCGTATTGGCTTGTTCTTGCAAATTGAGCAATAAGGCTCAATCAAGTCAATTGTCTTATAGGCGGCATTGCAGTTCTCGCAAAAATCACCGTACTGGTCGGGGGCGTTGCATTTCGGGCATTTTCCCTTTACATACCTGTCCGGCAGGGTTCTTTTGCAATGCTCGCAATATGTTACTTCAATGTCTTTTGTGTAGATAAACCCTTTTTCATTTAGCTTTCTAAAAATTAAATCACTGTAATGCTTGTTTTCAGGGCTGTTTGTTGTGTAATAATTGTCAAAGCTTATTAGGAAATCTTTAAAATCATGTGTATGTTCTTTGTACACATCTGCAATCAGCTGCTCTGGCTTTATGCCAAGCTCTGATGCTTTTATCTCGATTGGAGCGCCATGAGCGTCATCTGCACAAACATAAATTACATCTTCTCCAATCAGCCTTAAAAATCTAACAAAAATATCGGTTTGTATGTATTCAACCAGGTGCCCGCAGTGGACAGGCCCGTTACTATAAGGTAGTGCCGACGTTACAAGTATTTTGTGATTTGAAGTTTTGAATTTTGTCACCTGAATAATTGTACAAAGTAGCGATTTAAAAATGTTGTTGTTTTTGGGCTGATACTTCAATTAAACCATTATTTTAATTCCCAAACACAATACTTTTAATATACAACTCAAAGTCATAAAAAGATTTAAATACTATTAACTACATAATGTTAATTTAAATGGAAAACAAGAAGCTTGGTTTTATTATTTTATCATTCAGCATAATAGCTACTGTATTGGCATACGGGTTTATGGGGGTTCTTGGAAGGCAGACAACTGCTTTGCAATGCTATCCAACGAGCGAATGCCAAAGAGTTCAGTCATTGCTTGGCTTGTCGCATGTTGCAGTTGGCTTGATTTCTTTCATTGGAGCTTTGGGAATTTACTTATTATTTTTCAGCACAAGCGAGGAAGCAATTCTAAGAAGGCTGGAAGAAGAGAAGAATGTAAAAATAGAGCAGAATAAATTTGAATTAATTCTAAAAGCTATGGACGATAATGAGAAAAAGGTTCTGAAAGCGGTCAAAGAGCAGGAAGGCATTACACAATCAACCTTGAGGTACAGGACAGACTTGTCAAAGGCAAAGGTCAGCCAGATTTTAACTGACTTTGAAAAAAAGCATCTTGTTAAAAGAGAGATGAAAGGAAAAACATACGCTGTTTATCTAGTTGAGAATTTCTAAGTGCTGACAGAAAACTATTTAAATAATCTATTTATCAAAGCATAGGATTATCATGAAACTGAATAAATTAATCACCAAGAAAGGTTTATTATTTTTATTAATATTCAGTATTTTGGTTTTTGTTGGCGACAGAATAAATTTCTCAAAGCTTGTAGGGGCTGAAAACCAATTCTTTACATTATTCCAGTTTTTTGGTCCAGTTGCAGGGGCATTTCTAGGGCCTGTTGTTGGAGTTTTTTCAGTCTTAATTGCTGAAATATCAAGTTATTTATTGCTTGGCAAGGCATTCACTTTGGTGAATGTTTTAAGATTGCTGCCGATGCTTTTTGCAGCGTGGTATTTTGGCACTAAAAAGGGAAAGGTAAGCTTCTTAATCCCAGTTGCAGCGATATTATTGTTTGTAGCACATCCTGTTGGCAGGCAAGTTTGGTTCTTTTCATTGTTCTGGACAATACCAATCATAATAAAACTACTCCCAAAGAAATATGGCGAGAAGGCTTTCCTTAAGAGCTTAGGCGCAACTTTTACAGCACACTCTGTTGGAGGCGCGATGTGGAATTACATAGTTCCAATGACTCCAGCAGCTTGGATAGCCTTGATTCCTGTTGTTGTTTATGAGAGATTGCTGTTTGCGTCAGGCATTGCAGTTTCATTTGTTTTGTTCAATACATTATTGGATAAGTTAGATGTAAGGACCAAAGCAGACTATATTAATGTAGATAAAAGGTATGTATTGTTTAAGCATGCTATTTGATTGAGGGTGGTTTTATGGATAAGTTAGACATAAGCATTATAGAATCTCTGTCAAAAAACTCAAGAACGCCATTTATGCAGATAGCTAGAAAGCTAAAGGTTTCTGAATCAACAATAAGGAAAAGGGTATCAAATCTTGAAAATAAAGGAATAATAAAGAAGTATTCATTGGTTGTGGACACTAACAGGCTTGGGTTTGAAAGCATTGCCTTGATTGGGGTTGATGCTGCGCCTGAGAGGTATTTGGATGTTGCAAAAAAACTGACAGAACTTAAAGAAGTAAGGTATGTTGCTTCGTCAACTGGAGATCACATGTTCATGCTTGAAGTCTGGACAAAGAATGGCGATGACTTAAGGGCTTTGTCAGACAAAATAAAAGGGCTTGATGGTGTTACTAGGATATGCCCTGCTATTATAAAAGATACTTTGAAGGGTAGTTTGTAATTGAGTTCTATACTCACGGACAATAATGATTGAGCAATAGTTGTCCGTTCGTAATACAAAGAAAACCTTATGGTTTTCTAGTGCTCGAAAATCTTTGATTTTCGACAAGTAAAGGCAATAATCATGCTCAATTATTTGTTGCCTTTACTATATATGTGCACTAACGAATTTCGCACAATCTGGAACGTATTTAGGAAAGCTCTCAGAAAGCTTTAAATATTAGCCATGGCTACAAATTAACAATTGTTAAGTTTGAGGTGGGTTTATGGGTAAAGGCACTGGTGCTGTTGTTGGAGGAGGATTAACTGGTCTTGCAGCTATAGTAGCTTGTGTAAATGCACCTCCCAGCTGTTGGTTTAACAGTGCTTGGCGCTTATGCAGGTAAAAATTTGTTGTCTTCAAAATATGCACCCAAATATTCATAGAAATAAAATAAAAATTAAAAAATAAAGAGTCACAATGATAGAATCATTTTTAGTAACCTCAAGGGAAACTTTGGAAGCAAGCCTTGTTGTTGGCATTGTTCTTGCTTATTTGAACAAAACTAATAATCAAAATTACAAGAAAACAGTTTATTATGGAATTGTTTTTGGGATTGTTGCAAGTTTGCTTGCTGCTTTTCTCTTCACAATTTTCGCAGGGGGCTTTGAAGGAAGTGCAGGGCAGGTTTTTGAAGGGGCAACAATGCTTATTGGCGCTTTCTTATTGACAACAATGATACTGTGGATGATGCAGCAAAGGCACATTACGAAAGAAATAGAAGGAAAGGTTGAGAGGCATTTGATGAATGCAGCGCCATTATTTTCTCATTTAGGCATTTTTATGGTAATATTCATAGCAATTATAAGAGAAGGCGTTGAGACAGTTATTTTCCTTAATGCAATAAACTATGCAAGCGGCATAAATTTCTTGGGAGGAACTTTGGGCATTGTTGCGGCAATTGTAGTGGGTTACTTATTCTTTGTGAGCACGAAAAAAATAAACCTGAAAAAATTATTTAATGTAAGCAGCATTTTGCTGATATTGTTTGCAGCAGGCTTAGTTGCGCATGGAATCCATGAGCTTGAAGAAGCAAAGATTGTCAATGGAATAATAACTCCATTGTTTGACATAAACAATGTTTTAAATGAAAAAGGACTAGTTGGAGGATTTTTAAAGGGATTGTTTGGCTATAATGCAAATCCAAGCTTGTTGGAAGTTTTGGCTTATGGTTCTTATTTGGGAATTATTTTCTATTTGTATAGGAGGGTGGAGAGTTCTAAACTGAAAGTAAGTGCCTGAGTATAGGAAATTTTTTATATAGTTTAGTGTAATTCTTGGTTTATGGATAAGGAAAAGGCAAGAGAAGAGATTAAAAAGTTAGTTGATGACTTCAAATCAAACTATCAAAAATATAAGAAAGAACTAGAAGCTAACACAGAAACTAAACTAGTAGAGCCTTTATTTCAAATTCTTGGTTGGTCTAAAAACGACTTCATAAAGAGAGAAAAAGCCCATAGGGGAGAGAAATCAGGATTTGCTGATTATGCTTTTTATATTGGAGATAAAATTGTCTTTTTCCTTGAAGTAAAAAAGGTAGGGATTTCTTTAGAAAAAGAGGCATATAAGCAGGTAATATCATACGCGCTATCTAAAAGAATTCCTTTTGCAATTGCGACAAATTTTGAGGAATTAAAGATATTCTGCGTTGAGCAAGAGGATGCGATAAACAACAAGTTTAGGGTATTTAATAGTCCAGAAGATTATATTAACAATTTTGAAGATTTGCTGTACTTGTCTAAAGAGAGCTTTGAGCAAGGATTAATCCTCAAGAAAGCCGAAAGCGAAGGCAGGCTAAGAAAAAGAGTATCTATCGATAAAACTCTGCTTGAGGATTTAATGCAGATAAGGAGCTTAATTGCAAGTGATTTAGGAAAACAGTATCCTGGCAAATACCAGATTAACGAAAAGGAAGAGATAATACAAAGGATTCTTGATAGGCTAATATTCATAAGGAGATGCGAGGATATTGGAATAAATCCAGAAAATATGCTGATTGAGGATATAAGGAGGCTTCCAGACAATAAAGCCTATCCCAAATTAAAAGAGATATTCAAGAAATATAATGAAGTTTATAATAGCGGATTGTTTGCGATAGCAAAGGATAATGACTGTGATAAGATTGATATTAATGGAGCGATAATAAAAAAGCTTGCCTATAATCTTTATGAGTCAAAAGACAAAAGCTATATTTATAATTTTGATTGGATAGACGCCGATGTTTTAGGCCAGATATATGAGCAATATTTAGGTAAAATACTGGAACTAACCAAATCTGGAAAGGCTAAGTTAAAGGATGGGCAGGTGCATAAAAAGGAGCAAGGTATATATTATACTCCAACGTGGGTTGTTGATTACATAGTTAAAAATACTGTCGGAGAGATTATTAAGAAACTTGATGCTAAAAATATTAAAATCTTAGATCCAGCTTGCGGCTCTGGCTCTTTTTTGATTAAAGCCTTTGATTATTTATACAATCATTTTTCTTCCAATGATGAGACGAAACAACACAGGATTGACAGCCAAGGCGCTTATTCAATAAAAACAGAAATACTGAAAAATAATCTGTATGGGGTTGATTTGGACAATAAGGCTGTGGAAATAACAAAACTAAACCTTCTATTGAAGGCGGCAGAGAAATACAGAAAATTGCCTGAAGAAGTAGATATGCGAGTCAGAAATGGAAATTCCTTAATTGACGATGAGAATGATGGGTTCCATGCTTTTAAATGGACTGGAGACTTTAAGGAAGGCAGCTTTGATGCGGTGATTGGCAATCCGCCTTATATCAGGATACAAACGCTTGATGAAAAAAACGTGGATTATTTCAACTCTCACTATGAAGCTGCGACAAAAAACTATGACATTTACGCTTTGTTTGTTGAAAAAGGGCTTTCTTTGCTTAAGGAAGGAGGAGTGCTTGGCTTTATTCTGCCTTCAAAATTCTTCAATGCTGACTATGGGGCTGGACTTAGAAAAGTAATAGCCAAGAATAAAGCACTGTATAAAATAGTTGATTTTAAGGATTTCCAGGTGTTTGAGAGTGCTACAACTTATACATGCTTATTGTTCTTGAAGAAATCTAAAAATAAGAATTTTGAATATTTGGAATTAAGCAACAAAGACGAGCTAAATACTTCTTCAAGAACATTAATGAAATTCCAATATAAAAAATCAATTCAAGCGCAACCATCTGGAGAAGAGAATTGGAATTTTGTTGGAGGCGAGAATAAATCAATTATGGAAAAACTAAGATCAATTAAATTAAAATTAGGTAATATATCGGAAAATATATTTCAAGGTATTATAACTGGTGCTGATAAAATATTTATTTTAATTAAAAGAGATAATGGATTATTTTATTCACATGAAACAAATAAAGAATACAATCTTGAAAAAGAATTATTACACCCTTTATTAAAGGGTTCAAAACACATAAGAAGGTATAGAAGCGAATCTACTGAAAAATTTGTAATATTTCCTTATAAAATAATTGATAGTAAAGCTACCCCAATAGATGAAGAGGAGTTACAAAAGAAATTCCCTAAGATTTACAATTATTTGCATGAAAATAAAACAACTCTGCAAAAAAGAGATAGGGGGAAAATGAAAGGAGCTTCGTGGTATCTCTATAGTAGAAACCAAAATCTATCAAGATTTGGCCAGGGTAAAATAATGACTCCATCTATAGCAAAGTTTAGCTCGTTCACTTATGATGAAAAAAGCGATTTCTTTTTTGTAGGTAGCGGGGGTGGAGGAGGCGGTGCTTATGGAATTACACTCAAAAATAAAAATTCTTCTACATACATACTTGCCATACTGAATAGCAAATTAGTTAGTTATTTTATAGGAAATATCAGTTCTAAATTTAGTGGTGGATATTTTGCATTCAATAAACAATATATAGAAGAAATTCCAATTTTAATTCCTTCCGATAAAGAAAAATCAACACTATCTGAACTTGCAAAGATACAGTTAGAAAAAAATAGTAAATTAAGCGAATTTGGTGATAAAAAGACATCTGAGACTGCAAAATTAGAAGAAGAAATCAAGAAAACAGACAACGAAATAGACGAACTAGTTTACCAATTGTACGGAATAACAGAAGAAGAGAAGAAGATTATTGAAGAGAGCTTGAAATGAATAAAAATAAGGAGATATTGGAATTGAAGAAACTTTACCTTATACAAATCGAAATAGGGATTGATTATGAAAAAAATCAAGAAGCAGGAAGAGGTTGTAGTTATTGAAAAGGTATTTGACTTCATAACGCATACTTTTCCCAAGGATTTGAAGAAGGCAGCAAAAGAATTCAAAAAAAGTGTTGAAGCTCAAGTTGCAAATGACAAAAGAGATTACACTCGTGGATTAATGTCCTACTTTTTGCTTGAAAGAAAGACTAATTTAGAATTGACCCCAATGGAATTGGCGCAATCATTTCCCCTTGATTTTTTTACAAAGCAAGATAAGGAAATAATAAATAATTTTGTTGACCATATATCATCAATATTTGAGGTGAAAAGAAAAGATGGAAAAGAAATTTTGCTTGAAGATGCTGTTAGTGGAAGGGTGTATCTGGTTAAGACTATAGATTTTCCAGACGTTCTTGAAAATGGCGAATTTGTAAAAACTATACTTGTAAAAAAACTTGAAGGTGATTATTTCTTCTATGGGAATGTATTAACTTATACAAGAGCAGAGGGATTAAAGATGAAAGAGTATCTTCTAAAAAATATTGGCAAAATCAAGAAAAAACATAAGCCTGAAGTTGAATGGGGGGTAAAATACAAAAAATGATTAAAGATTCAGACAAAATTGTGTGGATAATTTTAAACGCAGTCAAACATACTAAAGTAGGAAAATACAAGCTGGCAGAATTCCTGAAAGGCTCAAAAGCGAAAGATATTGCACATTTGAGTAGCCAGCAGGGATATGGAGGTTTATTGTGGTATGATATTGCAGCGATTATTGGATTTATAGAGCAGCTTGAGCAGATGGGGGTTATAGCAAGAATTAAACCAGCAATTGATGAATATTATTCAGTTCTTGAATTGACAGAAGCGGGAATGAAAGTTCTTGATGAAAAAATCAAAATTGAACTCCAAATAATCAAAAGAGAAAAGCCTTTGATTGTTGGAGCTACTGAAAAAACTACATTTGACTTATTTAAAACTGGCAAAACAATAGAAGAAATTTCAAAAGAAAGAAATTTGGCAATATCCACAATTTATGACCATTTATACAGGCTTGTTGCAAATAATTATTTGTCAAGTTCTGAATTTGTGCCAGAAAATGTTGTTAAACAAATACTTGAAGCCAAAAGCAGATTGTCAAATACTGCAAAGCTAAAAGATATTAAAGAAATACTGCCAGAAGAGATAACTTACAATGAAATTAAATGTGTTTTGACAGATAAAACAAAGAAAGTACATTCTGAAACAGAAGAAGAAAAGAAGATTATTGAGGAGAGCTTGAGATGAAACAAAAAGATTATGATTTTAATTTAAAATTTTTGGAAGAAACTTCGCTAGGCATGTTAAACTTGTCGAAGAAAAAAGGATTCGAACTGCCTTTTAGGATTTATAGAATACAAATTAAACTAGATACCAACGTTCACGAAATACTGACACAAATTCAAGAATCATTTTTTGATAAAATTTCTACAGCCTATAACGATGACAATATTTATTTCTTTGCAGTGCCTGAAGATTTTGAGCTTGTTCTGGAAACGTTAAAGAATTTAAATCCTGAAAGCATAGAAACAATTGGAGCTGGATTTATTGATAAAATAGAAAATCAGTTTTTGTCGGCTGAATTTTTCATGCATTACGAAAATAAAAGAGCTTCAAGAGGCATAGTAAAAATTGATGGCGCCAAACTTGAATGGAAAGGCGAGCCTGCTTTTACTTTGGAAAAAGGAAAGGGATAGGTTACATAAGAAAGTTTGAAATAATTAACCATTATCTTCCATATTGCAAATAATTGTCATGTTAGAAAGTTTTATAAATTAAAAAAGGATATACCTAATTATGTACTCTGATTACGAATATTTGACTAATCTGGATTTGAGCAAATATGCTGGAAAATGGGTAGCTGTTTGTGATTCTAAAATTGTAGCTAGCAGTGATGATATCCAAGACCTAATTAAAGAATCTAAAGCTAAGTGCGGTGCCAAAAAACCGGTGGTTACTAAGGTATCTACTAATGCCAGAATTCTATAAAATGGTTTTAAGGTATCGCTTTCATAAAGAAATATTAAAAGATGGTTCTGTAGCTTATAGACCTTTAGTGTTAGTGGACATCAGTTACGATAATAATCATTTACCATTTAATGTTGCAGCTTTATTAGACTCTGGTTGTGATGTTACAATAATTCCAGAAAGTTTTGCAAAACTTATAAAATTAAAGGAATACCAAGAAACTGAGTTAATTGCTTACAGGGAAAGGACTAAAGTAAAGACAAGCAAAGCCGACATTACTTTTTTAGGTAAAGTCACAAGAGAAAATATTAAACTGTCTTCTGTTCCTGTTTTTATTACACCGGAAAATGACGATAAATTCTTGCCAGAAGTTGTAATTGGCGTAAGAGGGATTTTTGATAAATTTGAAATTAAATTTAATTTAGGGCAAAATAGGATTGAGTTAAAGAAGATAGACACATTACGAAGAAAATTGTATTATTAATATACTCAACAACTTTCCAGAGCTACAACAGGAAATCAAGAAAACAGACAACGAAATAGACGAACTAGTTTATCAATTGTACGGAATAACAGAAGAGGAAAAGAAGATTATTGAGGAGAGCTTGAAATAATCTAAACATAACTTAGTATAGGGCTCTCATACTTTCTCATTGGTAAAGGAGGAAGCTTTTCCTCTAGAACTTTTTTATTGTATGGTATTAATAACTTTATTATTATGAAATTCCTATAATTTCCAAATTCAATATTAACCTCATTTACCTCATTTAGTATGCTTTTAGAGAAATTTTTGTCTATCGCTTTAAAGAAATCGTATGCATAGAATATCTCCAATCCTACTAGGTTGTTATCTTTATCTAGATCAATAACTATATCTTCTTCTACTTCTATACTTTCTTTTGATTTCTTCTTAGGGTCAAAAATATATAAAATGTCATCTTCTGGGTTGTAACTCCACTTGAACTTTCTCATTTTAGCCCTCCTAATATTTTCTTAATGCTCATCTTATTTAAAGTTTTCCTTCCTAAAGGTATGGCTGTTAACACTTTCAGCTTGTCGTTAAAGCTTAAAACATACCTGTGAGCTTTGCTTTTTGAAAATAAAAAATAACAATTATATCTAGTGTCTTTTTTGCCTTGAAAGGTTCGTTCTTGCTTATCAGCAAAAACAAGTCTTTTTTGGTTGGTTAGGTTTTCAATTATTTCTTCTTTTGTTAATCTCCGTATGGTGAGCTGTTCTTCAATACCCTTTTTAGTAAATACTATATCCTTAACCTTGTACTTCCTTAAATTTTCCAAAACTTCTTCTTTGTAACAGCCATAAATCAGGGTAGTAATGCTTATTTATAAACCTTATACTATTTGAATTTAAACACAAAAACCTTAAAAACAATTAAAAAACCCATTTCTTAATGAAAAACCTATTATGGTACCTTATAGCAGGCACAAAAGGAGGCGAAACAAGAGGCAAAATAATTGAATTGTTAAATAAAAAACCTTCAAATGCAAATAAGATTGCTGAAATCCTAAAGCTGGATTACAAGACAGTAAGGCACCATCTTGAAGTTTTAGAGAAAAACAATATTATTACTGCAATCAACAAGGGCAATTATGGTGCCGTTTATTTCTTATCGGATTCAATGAATGCTAACATTAAACTTTTTGATGAGATTTGGGGGCAATTTGGGAAAAAGTAATTAAACAAGGGTATATTTCATTTTTTATGGAATCCTTTATAATGAATGTCACAACAATAATCACCGCAGTCTCCACTATTTTTCTGCTGGGATTGCTGTATGTGTACTACAAAAACCTCAGGAAGGCAAAATCAAAATTCACAATTGGCTTGTTTCTCTTTGCGCTATTGTTTTTAATCCAGAATTTGGTGTCGCTTTATTATTACACAACCATGATGAAGTATTATGCCCCCGAAGTGGAAGTGCATGTATTCATTCTTACACTGCTGCAGGCCATAGGATTCATGATTCTGCTGAAAATAACATGGGAATGAGGTGAAAAAATGAAAGCAAGCAATTTTTTTGTTATATTCGTGATATTGAGCATTGCTGCGCTTGGATGCACCAAGGCAGCTGAAACAGCTTCTGCGGAAAAAAGCTCCATGATGGACAAAGAAGCTAATGAAATGGCGGAAATCGGCTTTGAGATGAAAGATAGCAAAATGATGATGGTTGATGAAAAAGCAAAAACAATGACTGCCATGGAGAAAGAAATGATGCTCAATGACGGCACAAAAGTAATGACAAACGGCGAAGTTGTCAAGAAAGACGGAACTTCATTCATGCTCAAGGAAAATGAATCAATATGGATGGACGGCACGTTCATGAAGGCAGGCGAAATGATGAAAGAGGGTGAAGAAGGAATGATGGAATCTTCATACACTGGCAAAGTGCTTGCAGGGACAACATCAAAATATCTTGAGTTCAAAAAAGCAGATTATGAAAAGGCTTTGAAAGAAAACAAAAAAATACTGCTTTACTTTTACGCAAACTGGTGCCCGATATGCAAGGCGGAGCAGCCGGAAACTTTTGCTGCATTCAACGAATTAAAAGACCCA
>OBEQ010699119.1_pt1 | contig 13579 bp, 13 predicted proteins | sample 1670901 | NCBI WGS metagenome assembly OBEQ01 (sample SAMEA104232315, study PRJEB22302) | groundwater metagenome | biome: forest; feature: aquifer; material: groundwater | place: USA | collected 2011-08-07 | depth 5.4 m
CGTATGTGTTGGATTCCTCGACGTAGTTGCAGATCTTTGACTTTAAGCCGGCAGAGTTCTTCGCGTCGTATGCCGTGATAAAGAAACGTTGCGAGAATCGCACGATCGCGTTTACCTTTGAGTGTATCCGGATCCGGCGCGTCCAGGAGTGCCCGGGCCTGGCTGTCAGCAATCGCTGGCGTTTTGCCTTCGTTGGAGTCGGCCCGCGGACGTTCGACGCCTTTGACCGGATTGTATGGCACGGCATTTTTTTCGCAAAGATATTCAAAGAGCGATGACAACGCCGAAAGTTTGCGGCGTATGCTGGTTGCAGAAAGATTTTTTTGTTCAAGTGATTTTCGCCAGGCGATTACATGCGCCCGGGTAACAATCCGGAATTCTTCGGGTTTGAAGATCCCGACAAATCGCATGAAGTCTTTAATGTCAATTTCATAGGCCCGGCGGGTTTTAGAATTTTGGATATTGGCGAACCATTCGACTTCGGGCGGCACGTTCGCCAGTCCTTGAAATTCTTTTGCGGTCAAAATACGCTCTTTGTTAATTTTGTCTGGCGACAATATCCGAGTTACCGCGAGCTCATGCTGTAGTTTCAATTGACTTTTCCTTCTTGTTGTTTTTTTGGGGCGGGGCCAGCGGCCGGATCCGCCCATTTTTTGCCCTTTGGAATAGGAATTTTATTTGTGATAACCTATTTTATATTAAGTAAAACAGATGCCTTTGTCAATCTTATATGGTGAAATAGTTATGCACGCTTTCAGGGCAAAATTCACGAGATGAAATAGCCATTAAGGCCTTTTCCAAAGGCTTAACGTACGTTATATTCCGTTTTCTGTGATGACCCCAATTTTTTTATTGTCTCTGGGCTGGCATTATGAGTCCGGCCAAATGCTTCGGCCAAGACAGGGATCAACCTGCGGATAGTCCGCGCGGTTGCTACTTGTTCGTTGTTATTCTTCTTCCGTAAAGAGTCTTTTAAAACTTGCCGGATATAAGCTGAGGTGGTTAGCCCAAAAGAGGCGGCTTTCTTTTTTATTTCGAGGGTATCTTCTTCTAGGATATTTATAAGGATTTTGGCATAGGTTTTATTCTTAATAGCACTATAGGTGCATTAGGTCTGTACTGCAAATTTGTAAAGTTTTGTTACACGCTTAATATACCTCAAAAATAGCCTAAAATCGGTATTATTTGGGAGAATGGTGAGTTTTTGTGAGTAATCAAAAGTTAAAAGATAGAAAACCGTGATTGTGAGACAACTAGCCTAACTTCGAGAGCGCCAAAAAGCAGATAAAAATATGCGCCTGCACGCGATCTTCTTTTTGATGAAAAATCGGTCGCATCCATAAATCTCTTTTCTCCATCCGAAAAGCTTTGAATTCTCTTACCCCATGCCGCTTTCCTCTGTGTAAAATGGCCTCTACGGCCCCCTGGGGCCTTTTAAACGCGCGAAATGGAGAATTCCCCACAACGGCCCCCTAAAGCCCGCATAACGGGCCTTTTGGACTGCATGAGTGGCCATTAAAGAGAGGTCTCTTGTGCATTATTATATTACATTTCAAATAAAAATAATTCGGATTATTTTTTACTCGTTTTTATTTTTACGCCTAATCGTAAACAAAAAAACTATCCCCTGTGTAAGGAATAGTTAAAGGAATACTTCAAAAAACCTGTGGTCTTTAAAACTTGCAATGTCGCAAATTTTTTAAAAGAAACTATTTTTCATTTCGCACAGTTTTTAGGGCTTCTTCCAAAGCAGAGATAGTCTGATCTTTAGAAAGCCGGCTGATTTTGCTTTGCACAATAACGCTTGCATTGTGGCTCGTGTTGAAAACTTTTTTAGGTTTTATTTTTGGTGAAATTTTTCCTTTGATTTCTTTAATGCGTTGGCGAATGTCTCGAACGGTTGCGCCCTGTAAAAGTTCTGAAACAAGGTTATCTTGTATCGCCGCGTCTACAAGCCTGGCGATTTCAGCCACGGCGTCGTAGGGGAGTGAAACTTGCGACGTCGCAAGTTTTGTCTTTAGTTCCTCCGGCATGTCAAGAATGCGAAGCATACGGCTTACCCAAGTCTCATCTTTACCAATTATTCCAGCTAGTTCTCGCTGACTCGTTTGGTAATCCTCTAAGAGGATCTGCAACGCACCGGCCATTTCTACCGGGCCAACAGATTCTCTCTGCACGTTGGAAACGATACTTTTGTACCGGCGCGATTTTTCGTCTTCCGGATCTCTGATGATAACTTCGACATTTTCGAGTCCGGCTTCTTTCGCTCCTCTAAACCGGCGGTGGCCGGTAAGGATCCGAAACAGCCCGTTTTCTTCTTGTGTAACGGTCAATGGCTCTACCACGCCAACGGCTCTGATAGAAGCAATAAATCCTTCCATATTGCGAAAAACTTTCCGCTCGTTTTGGGGGTCTTCCATAATTCTGGAAAGGCTCACGACTAATCGCTTGGGGCCGAGCGAAAAACTTTCGCCAGGCGATTCTTTCAAAGTTTCTAAACGACTTTTTCTTTCTTCGGTTTTCATAGACTAATGGGCACCGCTATTGGCGTTGGTGTTGGTGTTGGTTGAGGGGCAAAGAGCGCAAGAATTTCTTCGGTTAATTTTGCCATGTCTTCCGCTCCTTTAGCACTTGGGTAATAGTCAAAAATTGATCCGCCGTGCTCATCCGCTTGAGCCATCCAGCCGCAACTGCGGATTTCAGTTTTCGCAATCGGGATGTGGTCATTTCCCAAAATTTCAATGACTCGTTTGCGTAAACCTTCCTGGCGGGTTAGGTTGTTGAGCACATGAAGGATTTGGTAGCCTTGATCGGCACGGAGTTCTCTTAATAGTTTGTAAAAGTTTGCGTAACTTTTTACCGCTTTCGTGCTCTCAAAAGGAACAATGAAAACGTCAGTAGGGTAAATGGCGTTACGCATGACCGGACTTATTTGGTTCGGACTGTCGAGCACGGCATAATCAAACCGGCCGAGTTCTGCGGCGGCTAAAAGTCTGGTAAGAATTGTATGGTGGTTTTCTTGCTCGACAATCTGTCTTCCCAAGTCTTCGAGGGCTTGCGTACTTGCCACAAAAGAAACGTTTTTTATTGACGTTTCTTGTATAACTCCGGACAAAGGTATTTTGCCGAGCATGGCGGCCACAAGTGTTTTTTCGATGGTAAACCCATCGCCGGCATGGAGCCATTCGGTAAGTTGGGCTTGAGGATCCATGTCTACCAAAAGCACTTTATGGCCTCTGCGGCCCAAACCAGCGGCTAGATTTACGGCAATCGTGCTTTTGCCGCATCCACCTTTTGCGTTGATTGAAGTAATTGTTTTCATTTTGCGCCTACTATTTGACGATTTATTTTTTCATCCCACGCCCAAAAATCAAAAACTTCTTCTTTAAAAAAATCTTGGAAATTGGTTAGAGCCATTTCTGGATTTTCAAAAAAATCCGCCCGTTGACTAAGCCCGAGTCGTTTTAAATCATCGAAGAAACTTTGCTGTTTTTCTTCGCGCCACGTTTCAAACTGCGCGTATTCGTTTGGCCGCTCTTTTTTAATCTTATCTTGCATTTTGTGAAGGTAAGAAAACCAGACCTGTTTATGTTCATTTTCGTAAAGTGTTTTTTGGGTTGATTCCACTTCTTTAATTTTTCGTTCACGGTCGCGTTTTGTAGAAATAAAAAACGCATCACCGTAAGATCGCAAAGCATGTTCAACTGAAAAAAATATTAATTTAAGCCTTTGTTGATTGTTATGTTGTTGGGTATAAACAAACGTCCCAAAAGTGCGGCCCCATTTTTGAATTTGGTTAGGATCTGGCCAAACTTCTAAAAGCCTGCGCACGTAATAATCCGCGGCCGCTGTATCGTTGTTTGTAGGTTGTGCCGTTGGTTCGCCAGGATTATGGCCATATTCAGCGTAAGCGTGTTTTGCAAAAATTTCTCCATGCGCGAAAACTTGCGATGTCGTAAGTTTTGCTGGTGCCGGCCAATTTTCCTCAATGGCTTTGCGAAGCATTCCCATTTTATTTTTATTTGGTGAACGATATGGCAACCAAATGATTTGATTTTGAATTTCTTCATCGGTTCGGATCGAACTTAATTTTTTGGCGATAATCTCATTAAATCCTTCTTGAATGAGTTTTTGAAAAGAAGAAATTTTTACATCAACTAGTTGTTGTTTAGAAATGTTATTTCTATTTGTTGTTTCTATATCGCTATGTTTTTTGTACCGATTTCCCGCTATGTTTTTTGTACTGTCCCCACTATGTTTTTTGTACCGACCAGTGGTTGATTTTCCCGCTATGTTTTTTGTACCGATATTCTCATAACTTATTGGATCAATCCATTTTAGGCTATACACGCCCGCTTGACTCTTTTTACCAGCCCGTGTGTCAAAATATCCAGCGTCCATGCGCGCAATATAATTACTCTCAATGGCTTTTTTGATTGCCTTACTGACATCAATTGGGCTTTTAATTTTGGCGTATCTTTGGATGTGAAGATATGATAATGAGATCTCAAATCTTCGGTCGCCGCGGTTGTTAGTAAAGCCGATTGTGAGCCGGATTGTTGTGCCTACGACTTTTATAATAGAGAGAGATTCGGTTGGCAGGATGTCATCAAAAAATTGATTAGGAACCGGCGTCCGGTTCGCCTCATTGAAATTATAAAACCCTTTAAACTGTTTAGGGTCTTTGATATATTCATTACTAGAATCCCATTTAATTTCATATACCGCGTTTGCCCCGGAATCGCCCGGGCTTTTAGAGCGGCCGGCTTTCACGCACCGAACAAAATTATTTTTGATTGCGTCATCAAGGGCGGTGCGAATTGAGCCGCGGCTAATGCCGACTTTCTCAATGAGTTCTTTGTAACTAAAACTAAGTTGCTCGCGTAATGGATTGCCGTAACGATCACACCAACCGATAGTGTTGCGAAGCATGTATCCAACAAGGCGAACGACACCCAAAGAGGAGTGGGGGAGACAGACATCAAAAAACTGATTGGGAGTATAAACGGTGTTGCTTTTGAGGGACCGAAACCCCAAAAAAGGTTCTTTTTTATGGCCGTTATTTAACCATTCAGGATGAGTCTTTATTTCGTTGTGGTTATTGTTTGATGACATGCAAATTTCCGCGAAATTAAAATTAACCAGCCACTGCGACCTGGGGACTATGCGTGCGCTTGTGTTCTTTAATCAAAGTGCGAATCATCGCGCTTCGCGTGCGTTCTTCTTTTTTACTTAGCTCATCGATGTACCCGATCGTTTCTGGATCTAAAACAATACTGGCCATGATCCGTTTATTTTTTTCTATGGGACTTTTGTTCATATAAGATTCCTCCTTGCTTGATAGTTTTAATTATAATAATCGTGATGTACAAATCAATAGCTATTTAGGAAATTTTGTGGATAGCGCAAGATGTCGTTTGTGGTAAATTGTAGGCCTAAGAAAGTTTTAAAATTTTTTCTATTGTTTTCCGCACATTTTAGTATAATGGAAACCATGATTGGGAAAAATATCAAACGACTGCGACGAGAGAAGGGAATCTCCCAAGACAAACTTTCCAAACTCGCCGACCTTTCTTTAAATACTATTTCTAAAATAGAACTCGAAGAAAATCCGAACCCCACGATTGAGACGGTGCAGAAAATTGCGGGGGCCCTGGGCGTTTCTGTTGAAAAAATTTTAGAAAAATAAATTAGAAAAAAATTACCAGAATATGTTTAAGGCAATTACTCCCAAAATTGAAGATATAGCAAAGAAAGCCCCCAAGGTTATTAGAGAACTGGAAAATCTTTTTGACCGACGGGTTAATATGTATATAGATTACGCCAACATTAAGCCCTGGGCGACAAAATTGGGTTGGCATATTGATCTCAAGAGGCTTTTTCAATTTTTAAGATCCTTCGACACCTTAAAGACTATTGGTCTTTACTATGGCACTTTGCAAGGCGACCTAAGATCCGAGAAAGACATAATTGATTTTACGGGATTTGGTTATAACGTCCGGACTAAGCCGGTTAAAATAATGAGGCTTTCAATCGACGCAACCAGTATTAATTCAACATCCCCGGATCTTCTTAAAAATTTTATTCGTACTCCACTTTTGCGCGAACTCGATATTAAAACCATTGAGTATCTGAATGGCAAACTTCAAGAAATGAATAAAAAAGGTATTAAATACTTAGAGGATAGAAAATGCAATTTCGATGTGGAAATTGGACGGGACTTGGTTATTGATTACGAGCATAAGGAAGCGGATTGTTTCGTGCTGTGGAGTGGTGATAGTGATTTTCATGATCCACTACACGCACTTTTAAAAGCGGGGAAAAGGGTAATTTTATTTGCTACTGCGCGGAGGGTTGCTTCTGAATTAAACGATCTTCGATCAGAAGGATTGTTAATTTTTGACATTGCAAAGCTTAGAAACTTTATATGCTGGAATCGAGAGTTAGGCAGAATATAAAGCAAAAGGGACGTCCAGAGGACGCCCCTAAGCGATAGAATTAGTGCAACCTTTCGATTGCAAATTAAGTATATCCGATTTATTTAAAATGTCAATATAATTTCAAATTTTGAACTTATGAATCAAATTGTCTATATTTTAAAAAATGAATCAATGCCGGAGTATGTAAAAATTGGTTTTACTCACGGTGATGTTAAAGACAGACTCAGACAATTAGATCGGACAGGTGTACCACTTCCGTTTGAGGTTTACTACGCGGCAACAGTAGAAAATGCTGAAAAAGAGGAAAAATGGCTTCATTCAATTTTTGCTGATCGTCGAGCGCGAGATAGCCGAGAATTCTTCAAAATGAACCCAGAATATGCGGCGCTTGCATTAAAACGAGTAGAAATTAGAGAGACTAGGATTGATAGCGGGTTAACCCCCGAACAAGAAAAAGAAGTTGATGAAGTTAAAGAAAGACGCTCAAGGTTTCATTTCGCACAGTACAGAATTCCTGTCGGGTCAAAACTTACCTTTACCCGAGATTCAAATATTGTTGCTGAAGTAGTAGAAAATGACAAAATTAAAATTGATGGAAAAGTGAATAGTTTGTCTAATTTTGCAATGGAATTACTTGGATATAAAAGACAGCCACAAGGAACGCTGTATTTTGAGTTTGAAGACGAGATTTTAGATGATAGGCGAAGAAGAATGGACGAGGGAAAGCCAACAGATCAAGAAATTGAGGCGGCTGGCGATGCGTGGATCCAACAGCAAGCTGATATAGAAAGAGGAAAATAAATTTATGACGACCAAATCAAATTCAAACCCTACGATTGAGACGGTGCAGAAAATTGCGGGGGCCCTGGGTGTTGGGGTTGAGGATCTGATTAAATAATCTTATGACAAGAAAAATAAATTACGATGGTTGGTCAAAAGAGGAACTGATAAAAGAGCTCCGTCGTATTAAAGAAACAAAATACGGTCTTGTCTGGCACCGAGATCTTCCGGAAGAAAAAATTGACGTGCTTATAAATCCCGACGCCCGCACGCCGAGTGAAATGTTTCCGAATGAGATGGCGGGGAAGCCATTCCCTGTCTTGAAAGAAGTAAAAAGTAAAGAAATAGATACAAACAAAAATGGGCCGGTCAATATCCTCATCGAAGGTGACAATTATCACTCACTTGCCGTTTTAAACTTCACGCATTATGAAGCAATTGATCTAATATATATTGATCCGCCGTATAACACAGGGAACAGGGATTTTACATACAACGACAAAATTGTTGATGTAGAAGATCCTTTTCGTCACAGTAAATGGCTGTCATTTATGGAAAAGCGTTTAAAGTTGTCAAAATGTTTGCTTAAGAAAACGGGAGTTATTTTTATAAGTATTGATGATAATGAATTAGCCCAGTTAAAGATGCTTTGTGATGAGATATTTGGAGAAAAAAATCTTGTTGGAATAGTGTCGGTAGCAAAAGGGACAACAACAGGGCAGGACGCGAAAAGATTCGGAAGTAGTGCTGATTATATTTTGGTTTACGGAATGAAAGATTTTGTTTTAGGGAAATTAGACTTAACAGAAAAAGACAAAAAACGTTTTAGCAGAAAAGACAAAAATGGTTTGTATTCGATTTTGCAATGGAGAAAGACTGGTAATGGTGATCGAAGGCAAGATAGACCGAATTTGTATTATCCGGTTCTTGGCCCTGATGGAAAGGAAGTATATCCAACGGGCCCGACTGGTTATCAAAGCCGTTGGCGAGGAGATATAAAAAATTTCAAGAGCCTTGAAAAACGAGGTATGGTGGAATGGATTAAACAAGATAATTTATACCGGCCATATGTAAAGTTTTATCTTGAAGGAAGAGTGAAAGCGCCTTCAAACTTATGGACGGATTTGGAAGGCAACAAGAAAGCAACAATTGAACTAAAAGAAATCTTCGACAGTGAAAAAGTTTTTTCTAACCCAAAACCAACGGACTTAATAAGACGCTGTATCAATCTCGCAAATGTTCCCGATCCAGTTGTCCTTGATTTTTTTGCTGGCTCTGGAACAACGGCACACGCTATTTTAAAGTTAAACGAGGAAGATGGCGGAAACCGCCGCTTTATTCTCTGTACCAATAATGAAGAATTAGATAACAATGGAAGTAAAATTAAACACAGAATCTGTTCTGATGTTTGTTATCCACGAATCGCAAGAATTATAAAGGGATATAAAAATTATAAGAAAGAAATCATTGAAGGATTGGGGGGAAATCTTAAATACTACGCTTGTGATTTTGTGGAAGCAGAGCCAACAGATCGTAATAAACGGAAACTTGTCAATGAATCAACTGAAATGCTTTGTATTAAAGAAAACGCCTTTGAACTGGTACAAAACGAGAACGATTTTAAAATCTTTAAAAATAACGACACCCATCTTGGTATCATTTTTTACGAAGAAGCAATAAATGACTTTAAAAAAGCGATTAAAAAGATAGAGGGACACTTTAACGTATACGTGTTTTCGTTGGGCGATGACACGCACGAAAAACAATTTATCGATGTGAAAAGTCGTGTTACGCTTTGCGCTATTCCCGAAGTGATTTTGAAAGTCTATCGGGAAATTTTTAAGTAAACGCTATGTGGATTGAATTCAAAAACTATCAAGAAAAAGCCATTGTAAAGTTGAAGCAAGAAGTCAACGATCTTTTGACTGCGGATGGCAACAAAATTTGTATTTTCAAGTCGCCAACCGGATCCGGAAAGACGCTGATGATGGCGGAGTTTTTAAAACGGCTTATTGATTCGCGTATTGACGGCAAAAAGTTTTCGTTTATTTGGATCGCCGTCAATAAACTGCACGACCAAAGTCGCAACAGCTTGAAAAAATACTACGACCAGTTTGGCGTTGGCCTCAAATGTTCCTATTTTGAAGATTTGGACGAGAGAAAAATCAGCGAAAATGAGATTTTGTTTCTGAACTGGGCAAGTATCAACAAGAAAGGCAACCTTTATGTCCGCGAGAATGAGCGGGACAATAATCTTTCCAACATTGTTGCCCGTACCAAAGACGAGGGTCGGATTGTTATTCTCATCATTGACGAAAGCCACCGCAACGCCGAAACGGAAAAATCCAAAGAGCTGATTGAGGATATTGGCCCTAAGGTAACGATTGAAGTTTCGGCTACGCCGCAACTCAAAGGTGTGTTCCGCGGTGCGGAAGTGGAACTCAAAGATGTAAAAGACGAAGGAATGATCAAGAAAGAAATCGTTATCAATCCCGGATTTGAAAATTACAAGCTGGACAAAAAACTTGCCAACAAAACAGCTGATGAAATTGTGGTTGCAACGGCTTTGAAAAAGCGTGCGGAACTCGTCAAATTATACGAGGCGGAAGAGTCAAACGTTAATCCGCTTATGCTTATCCAAATACCCGACAATCGCATGGGATTGATAGACAAAAAAGACGCGGTGGTGCAGTTGCTCGGCAAATACGGCATTACGACGGAAAACGGACGGCTGGCGATTTATCTTTCGGACAAAGACAGCAAAGTTAATCTTGAAAATATCGAGAAAAATGAGAATGAAGTTGAGGTAATGATTTTTAAGCAAGCGATTGCTGTGGGTTGGGATTGTCCGCGGGCGGCTATCTTAGTGTTATTCCGTGAATGGAAAAGTATAGTTTTTTCTATTCAGACCATTGGACGAATTATGCGTATGCCCGAGCACCGTCACTATGGGAGCAAAGAATTAAATATGGGGTATGTGTATACGAGTTTGAGTGATATTGGCATTGCCGAGGACATCGCCAAAGAATACATAACAATTTTTGAAGGTAAGCGACGGACTGATTATAAAAACATTGATTTGACCTCTTATCATTCCAAGCGTTTCCGCGAAGAAACGCGGTTGTCCTCTGACTTTGTTCCAATCTTCTTTAAGGCGGCAGAAGAATTAAAACTTAAAAATAGAATTTCATTAAAGCACAATATCGTTGATACCAAACTCATCGCAAGCGGTCGGATTGCCGATGTGGATAAGGAAGCCAAGAGTATAGAAAAGAAGGGAACGCTGAATATTCCCAAAAATGAAGTTGAATTACAAAATGCCTTTGATTATTTTTCCAGAGAAAATCTCGCGCCATTTGCTCCCGAATTGCGCTCCATAAAACGCATAAACGATTCTATTTATCGGTTTTTTGCCAAAGAGTTTAAAATGGGCGTTGACGATTGGCACACAATTCAGGCCGTCATTTTGGCCGAAGAAAACAGACAGGTGATGATTGATGTTATAAACCGATCTAAAGAACTTTATCAAGAAGTGGTTGGTAAGGGAAAATCAGAACTCATAGAAAATGACGAGCCGTGGAACGTTCCGGAAATAATAAATTACAATCTTACTTTCGTGAAGAAGGATTACAAGCGGTCGATCATTCAACCGTATTACGCAAAATCAAAAGGCAACAATGCTCTTGCGCTGTTTGAAGAAGACAGCGACGTTGAAGTTACGTTTATAGAGTATTTGGAAAAAGCTAAGAGGGTTAAGTGGTGGTTTAAGAATGGGAAACAAGACGCCTCATATCTTGCTGTGCCGTATGTAGAGAATGGGATTGAAAAACCTTTCTATGTTGATTTTATCGCTATGCTCAACGATGGGGGAATTGGCCTTTTTGACACGAAGGGCGGTATTTACGCTCAAACTGCAAAAGAACGCGCGGAAGGTTTAGCGACTTATATCGAGAAAGAAAATAAAGCGGGTAAAAAATTGTTTGGTGGCATTGTCATTTCGGACAAAAACAGTTGGCGATACAATGACGCCAAGGAATACCGCTATAACCCGAAAGATTTAACTGCGTGGAAATTTTTGGATCTTAATTAAACTTATGGACTCAATAATTACATTTTTTAATCATCCGTTCTTTATCCTTGTCGGTGGGGTAACCGTAACCCTGGGGATTCTAGGCTTCATCTATAAATTGATTTGTTGGATATTTGGGATTACTCCGATAGTTTTTAGATTGGGTGTTGCTCTGTGGAAAAGGAGAGTGGCCATTTTTGGATCGCTTGAAATTTTTGAGAGCCTTAGAGCTTCTCTGACAGATTCAAAAATTTTCAAAGAGAAAAATATTGTACATATAAAATTAGATAATATAGACAAAGCAAAGGACGAAACCATTTTTCTGGTCGATTGGGAAACTTTCGGAGATAAAATAGAGCAAGTATTTTCTGCAAGAAAAAACCATCAAACAGCAGTAGTAATTTATGCAAAGCCGGCAAGCATTCCGCATGAGAAAATGAACGACATCGCCAATCGGGCAAATACAGTTGTAGTAAATTTTCGGGGGCGACTTTTAAACGACATTCTTGCTTCTTTAGTTACGACGAGTTATGACCGACGTTGACATGTATTTAGATCAGATATTACAGAAATACAGCCCGAGAGCATTAACGAATCATTCACTTTCCGTTTCCGGGTTAAAAAGTGCATTACAAACGTGGGCCGGTACTTGTTATCTCAGCATTCACGATTCCGGTTCTCGTGCGAAGGGGACAGCAATTTCACTCGCGTCGGATATAGATTTTTTGGTTTCACTCACGAGTAATTGTAACGAGAATAGTGGGGGATTAAAGAGTATCTATAATTCTTTATACAATACACTCAACGGTAGTTATACGAATGTGCGAAAACAAAACGTGTCTGTGAGACTAAACCTTAATGGTTTACAGGTGGACGTTACCCCAGCGAGGAAGCAATCCAACTACACCAACGATCACTCGCTGTATGTTTCCAAATTAGATACGTGGAAGCAAACAGATGTTCAGAAACACATAACCGACGTTTCTATGTCGGGGAGAATTAACGAAATTAAATTGTTGAAAATATGGAGAGAGTTACACGGCTTAGATTTTCCATCAATTTACGCAGAATATTTGTTGATAAAGAACGTCTTAGTCGGCAAAGCAAGCAATATTTATAGTCTTACCAACAATTTTTGGTATGTTTTGCAAGAATTAGCTAAGGATACAAGCAACCCTTTATTTAATCGAGTAATTGACCCGGCAAATTCAAATAATGTGCTTTCAGATCTTCTTACGAATGGCGAAAAAAATAAAATAATTACCAAAGCAAAAGAATCTGCAAGACAGCAAGACTGGGGTTCAATTGTGTGGTAGTTTTGTTATAAAAATTTACCTGGCTCCGAGCAGGGATTAAATATGAGTAGTGTTAACAATGAAATAAAAGCGGAAATGCGGAATAAAATTCAGGCACCGCTTTTAGTATTGAATGATTGGCACAAGGGGAAAGAGGTTCCTAAAAATTTGATAATCTTGGCCGGTAAGGATATTGAAGAATTGAAACGGCTGATAGAAAATTTGTGATTAGTAGGTAATTTTGAAGGTGGGGCTTTCTTCCGGTCGGCTTTTTCGGCGGTCGTAAAGGCGGGTTGTTGCAATGTTTGAGTGCCCGAGCCATTCTTGCACTTTGGCAATATCGGCTTCGTGGTCAAGCGCGCTGGTGGCGGCGGTTGCTCGTAAGGAATGAGTACAGAAGCCAGGAACGTCGAGGCCAATTTCACCGGCGTATTTCTTTATGACTTCATAAATTCCGTTCGGGGAAAGAGGCTTTAAGAGATCATGGGTAGCGTTATTTTTAACCGGCCGAAATAAAGAGCCGTTGAGATCGTCCCGATGGCCAGCGGCCGTCAGGTAGTCGTTAATTCGGTCAAGGGCGGCCGCGTGAGATGGAATAAACCGGATTTTGTCGCCTTTGCCATGAATTCGTAGGTGTTGGATTCCTCGACGCAGTTGCAGATCTTTGACTTTAAGCCGGCAGAGTTCTTCGCGTCGTATGCCGTGATAAAGAAACGTTGCGAGAATCGCACGATCACGTTTGCCTTTGAGTGTATCCGGATTCGGCGCGTCCAGTAATGCCCGGGCTTGGCTATCAGCAATCGCCGGCGTTTTGCCTTCGTTGGAGTCGGCCCGCGGACGTTCGACGCCTTTAACCGGATTGTGCGGCACGGCATTTTTTTCGCAAAGATATTCAAAGATCGATGACAACGCCGAAAGTTTGCGTCGTATGCTGGTCGCAGAAAGATTTTTTTGTTCAAGTGATTTTCGCCAGGCGATTACATGCGCCCGGGTAA
>OBEQ012077355.1_pt1 | contig 13576 bp, 12 predicted proteins | sample 1670901 | NCBI WGS metagenome assembly OBEQ01 (sample SAMEA104232315, study PRJEB22302) | groundwater metagenome | biome: forest; feature: aquifer; material: groundwater | place: USA | collected 2011-08-07 | depth 5.4 m
AAGTTTTAAACTGGTTAAATCCCCATCCTCTTTTAGAGAAGGAATTTGTTTTGGATCCATTTTAATTAAAGTAGGAGCGGCAGAAACGATTCCAAAAAAAAGGACGACAGAGGTTAAAACTAAGAAGCGAATAAATTTTTTCTTAATTTGACTCATAGAGGTAAAAATGTTATTTTTAGCCATGTTAAAGGCAGTTAATTTATATTCCCTAGTGGCATTGGGGTCCCAGTTTGTAGTCGTTTTAGAAGAGATCGATGGTCCCCGCCTAATTCCTATTTGGATTGGCGCTGCCGAGGGAAACTCCATTGCCATGCACCTAAACCGCATTCGGTTACCTCGCCCCATGACTCACGATTTGATGGTTCAGTTTATTCAACGGTTGGAAGGTAAGATCACCAAGGTGGTGATTACTGAACTTAAAGAGAGCACATTTTATGCCACTATATTTGTGGAAAGAAATTCTCATGTAGATCAAATTGATGCCCGTCCTTCGGATTCTATCGCTTTGGCTTTGCGTTGTTCCGCCCCTTTGTTCGTGGAAGATTCCGTTTTCGATCAATGCGAACCCCTCTTAAAACCTATTTCCAAAGATGAACTCAACGAATTTAAAAAGAAGCTGGCAGATTTAAAACCCGAAGATATCTACCGCGATATTAAAAAGAATCCTCCTCCCCCCGAAGAACCACCTAAAACTTCCTAGTTGGGACAGTTACCTTTGGCAATCTCTTTAAAAAGGCGCTCGCGCTAGAGCGCTCGCTCCAGCTGCAAGCTCATCCTTGAGCGAGTGATGAGCTTGCAGAGGCTTTTTAAAGAGATTGCCAAAGGTAACTGTCCCAGGATTGTTCCTAATTGTACTATTTCCAACCGTATTGGAGTAAGAGTTGGAGTTTGTTGTTATCTTCTTGATTATAGGAACGCCATTCTAGGATAATTTTTAAATAATCATGGTTTTGGATTTGAAGTTTCAAGAATTGTGATTTTATATTTGTAGGAAGATCTGAATTTCTTGTCATCCGAAACCCTCCGGATAGTGTTATCTGTTCGGTAAGATTTAATTTAAGGGCTTGGGCTACTCCTAAAATTTCATTCTCACTTTGGGCAGGGTGAGTCCAATCTATTTTACTAACAACTACTATTTTTGAATTGGTAAAATGATTATATTGAAGAGTCCATTTAGAATTTCCAGTTTCTTGGTAGGTCTGAACTAATCTTAAATTAATTTTATCCTTTAACTCCCAATCTAACTCTGCCTGGAAGGATTTAATTTGAGTTACTTTGTAGCGTACTTGAGTTCTCCAACCTTCCGTGAATTCATTGGAAAGAGAAATTTCCCAGTGGTTCGTTCTTGGGAGCGCAAGTTTTGGCCATTGGGAAAAAGAAGCTCCTCCATTTTTATAGGAGAAGAATATTTCCGAATTAAGGGTTTTAAGAGAAGATTCAGAATAAAATAATGGATTGAATGGCTGCTCATAAGCAAAAAACAGTTTGCTACTAAAATTTTCCGATAGAAATTTATAGCCCAGTCCTAATATGTTATTTTGCTTAAAAGTAGGATGGAGCATGGCTAAAAAGGATCCCGCGTGGTGGTTGGAAAATGAGTAATTCAGTTGGGATCCTAAACTCTTATTTAGAGGATTGGGTGTTTCCAAATAGAATGTGGAAATTTTTAACTTTTTAAATTTGGATTGTAACTGTAAGGATTTATAAAATTCTGTCTTTTTTGAGTCACTCAAAACTTTATATTGAAAAGTGTTATGATGCGCCATTTCCTCAAAGGGTTCTTCGACTATTTCAGAATCATTTTCCAATTCTAAAGCCACAAGAGGTGAATGGATAAAACTCAACAAAATTAAAATAAGAAGAAACTTAATGTAAATTGGTGATAACCGGGCAAACTTGAGCTCTGAATGTAATTGTAATCCAATAATATGTCATGGAGTTTTACTTTAAAACCGCCTATAAATTGCGTGGGTCTGTCTTTAAAACCTGCCTGTATGTGAAAAGAGTTGTGGAGAGGAAAAGAGATCGAGGTTCGTAGATCGAATGGGTTTGGATCCGTGCGGTTTATTTCTAGACTAATATTGAGTTTAGAAAAAAATTCTTTTTGAAGTGCCGATGAAAAACCAGTGGGCAGATTCTCCTTCCCATTGGATAGAGAAGCTTTATTTAAATTCCAAAGAGTGGTGGAAAATTCTAGAGTTTTATTTAATTGGACTTTTAGACTTCCATCCAATTGAATGGTGGAATCCGACCCATAGTCTTGAATCGTTAAGAAAATACCTTTTAAATTAAATCCTAAACTTAAATTTTCTCGGAAATTAAAACCATGAGAAAAAACAATTTTTCTTTCTTGGTAAAGAGAATTTCCAAATTGCGTGCTGCCAATGGAAGAACCACCTAAAGGGTTGGGAAAAGTAAAACCTGTTCCCAGATAGGTGAGTTCTTTTAAAGAATAAATTTGCGTGTAAAAAGAAGAGAAGTGGATTTCATCGCACTGGGCCAAGGAAGCAGCGCTTTTCCCCATCCATAAATCGGTTTCTCTTAACTCAAAAGCCGCAAAGCCTAAGGTTGGGCAAAGAACGAGTAAACTCCAGACAAAAACAAGTCTCAAAGTTTTCTAGCTATGATCACAGCTTTAACTTCTTTTCTTATATTTCCATTTAATTCTTTTTCCACTATTTGAACTAGATAGATTCCAATAGGAACATTCTCCCCATTCTCATCTTTTCCATCCCAAGTGGTTACTTGAATATCATGCGATGGAATAACTATTTCTTCTGAAATGGTTCGAATTAAACTTCCATGTAAATTGTAGATATGAATAGAAACTATACTTTGGGCCGAAACTTTATAACTGATCAGAGCTTCTCTATAAGGACCATCTGAATAAGGAGAAAAAGGGGATTGAAAAATCTCTAAGAGAGAATCCACAGCTTGGATCGATTTGGAATATCCATTTCCGGGAGAGGGTGGACCAATTTGCCAGTCGTTGGCGCTGGATGGAGTTTGTTGAAGCGGCATTCCATTAGGACCTATTTTACGCTGGATGGATTGAGAACTTTTATTATTCCAAGAGAGTGAGCCAGATTGAAAGCAAGAAACTTGCCCCAACTCACAGGGAGGGAACCATATTGTGCTGCTGCTCGCTTGGACATAAGATGCTTGTATGGAAGTGGGATAAGGATCTAAAGCGACACTCCAACTTATAAAGTCTAAGATCTCACCAGTATTGGATTTAAAAGTAAGATTATCGCAAGCGCCCCCTGTAAGACCGGGTGAGCTTTCGTCAGAATAAAGATCGACGATCCCATTTTGGTTTATATCCCCGCTCAAATCCGATTCGTCCACATTATTTTCGGACACTTTCTCGCTTGCGTGCAAAATTAGATAAGAACCAAATGCTCCCTGATTTAAAGTGACATTCGGAAATTTTTTTATCACTTTACCACCTTCCATAAAAACAAATAAATTTAGATTAGTTTTTACTGAACTAAATATTTCTATAAAATCCCCATTAGGAATGGAGGGAGCCACTTCGGACATAAGAACCTGTCCAAATAGTATATTGGGGTTCAAAAATAAACAAAAAAAGAGTAAGCGTTTAAGCATACTCTTAATTTACTTACATAGAGGAGAGCTTACAATATGGAAATTTGGTAAATCTCTGCAGGAAAACTAATTTTACTCGTGCTCGGAAACTTGGACATCTTTGCGGACGGGCATGGAGAGGGAGATGGTTTCTAAGAGGCCGGCCAAAAGTGTTCCTATGTGGTATAGTCCCCACTGATCGGGAACGCGTTTTAATCCATAAATAAAACTGCCACCGGTTAAAGAGATCGCATAGACATAGACCGCGGCGCTTAAAATAAACAATTTTTTTGGCATATTATCGTAAATCTGTTTTTTTCCCTTAGGATAGAATAGAGCATGGATTAAGACCACAGTCGCGGCTAAAAGTAGTAATAGCCCGGGGTTAAATAGACGGATATAGAAAAGAATTTTCATCCATTGTTCACTATTTCCATGGCCGCTTTTAAACCACAACCCATCATAGGCGGTCAACATTCCAAACTTTACAATCTCTTCCGACCCGCCAATCGCTTTTATGCTGCCTACACAAAAAACAACCCCTAAAATTAGACCCAGTAGGAATGTGGTGGAAATCCAAACGCGGTTCACTTTTTCTGGTCCTAAACAAAGAGTTAGAATGGAAATAAAGCAGGTAGGTCCAAAAATTCCAATCAGCAAGAATTCTCGAACGCAGGAAAAAATAAGCGGCCATGGGTGGGGTCCGGCTAAGACTTGTACGGGTCTTAAGATCAGATAGAACCCAAAAGTAAGGAATCCCCAAAACGCATATTTGTAAGCCTGTTCACTGGAAACAAGAGACCTTAACGGGGTAATCTGTTTTACAAACTTCGCCAAAGCAAAAAAAGTCACCCCAGCCAAAGCCGGCAAAACCATATGCATAAAAATTTTAGTGAGTTCCTGAACCATATCCTGCATAAGCAATTATCATAGCAATTTTTACTGTAATCTAATATAATTCTTTTGAGAAACTTCGATGGAAAAATTGTCAATTTGTCCTTCTTTTTTACAGATTGCCATTATTGGCAGCGGTCCTTCCGGTTTTTATGCGGCGGATTTTCTTCTGCAATCATTACAACAAATAAAAGTAGATGTGTTCGACCGGCTTCCCACTCCCTTTGGGTTGGTTCGGGGTGGAGTGGCGCCCGACCATGCCAAGATTAAGAGTGTGGCAAATATTTACGAGAAAATAGCTTCCCATCCTAATTTTAGATTCTTTGGGAATGTGGAGTATGGGCGGGATATTACTTTAGAAGATCTCAAGAATCATTATCACGCAATCATATTTGCTGTAGGGGCTAAATCCGATAGAAAAATGGATATTCCAGGTGAAGATCTCATGGGAAGTTCCCCCGCAACAGATTTTGTGGGTTGGTACAACGGCCACCCGGATTATCGCCATCTTTCTTTTGATCTTACTTGTGAGCGCGTGGCAGTCATTGGAAATGGAAATGTGGCGATGGATGTGGCAAGAATTTTGGCGCAAAATCCTTCACATTTAGAGTCCACCGATATCGCTTCTTATGCCCTAGAAGCTTTAAAGAAAAGTAAAGTTAAAGAGATTTATCTCTGTGGTCGTAGAGGCGTGGCTCAAGCGGCTTTTACTAACCCAGAAATTCGGGAACTTTGCGATTTAGATGGAGCCGATTTAAGGGTGGATCCTCCAGAGGTCGCTTTAGATGATTTAAGTCAAGCTTCATTAGAACAAACCGGGAGTGTCACTGCCAAAAATAATGTTAAAATTCTTCAGGAACACTCCCAAAAACCTTTGAGCGATCAACCTAGAAAAATAGTTGTTCGTTTTCTGGTCTCTCCAGTGGAACTTACAGGCGCCAATGGAAAAGTGGTCTCCATGAAATTAGAAAAAAATAAACTCTACAAGCAGGAAGATGGTTCTTTGAGACCTAAGGGAACTGGGCTGTACGAGACTTTGCCCGTCAATTTAGTTTTACGCTCCGTAGGTTATAAAGGTGTTCCGATATCAGAACTTCCTTATGATTCTAAAAATGGAACGATCCCCAATGAGAAGGGGCGGGTCATCGATCCTAAAAATAAATCATTTTTATCGGGTCTTTATGTGGTGGGTTGGGCCAAGCGCGGGCCTACGGGAGTGATAGGAACCAATAAGCCAGATTCAGGCGAAACGGTAAGGGGACTTTTAGAAGACTATTCGTTAGGAAAATTATCAAAGCCAGAGAAAAATTCCAACGATATTGTTTCAACTTTTGAAAAGAAAGGGGTTCGCTTCGTGGATTATTCTGGTTGGAAACTACTGGATAAGAAAGAGATTGAAACGGGTAAAAAGGTAGGAAAAGTTAGGGAAAAGTTAACCTCCATAGAAGAGATGCTTGCAGTTCTCAACCACAATCCATGAATATTATGGTTAAAGATCTTGCCGATCCAATATTGCAGGGTCTTAACCCAGCCCAATCTAAAGTTGTCATGCATGGAGAAGGACCTCTACTAGTCATTGCGGGGGCTGGAACTGGGAAAACGAGCGTTCTTACTCGTAGAATTGCTCACCTCATTAGTTCCAAGAAAGCTTTACCCTCGGAAATTTTAGCTCTTACTTTTACAGATCGGGCCGCTAACGACATGGAAGAGCGGGTAGATCGGTTAGTTCCTTACGGTTTCAACGATGTTTGGGTCTCTACATTCCATTCCTTTGGGGATCGTCTCCTGCGCGATCACGCGTTTGAAATTGGACTTTCTCCGAATATGCGGGTCTTTTCTCAACCGGAAGCTGTGGTCTTTTTAACTCAACACCTCTTCGAATTTAAACTCAATTTATATCGCCCCCTGCACGATCCCACTCGATTTGTAGAATTTCTTTTGGGCCTCTTTAGCCGGGCTAAAGACGAGGAAATTTCCCCCCAGGAATATTTTGAAGAAGCTAAAAGATTAGAGGGGTTAGCTAAAAATGAAGAAGAAAAAGAGACTGCCAAAAAAACTTTAGAAGTGGCTTTAAGTTATCAAACTTATGAAGAACTTAAGTTAAAAAAAGGATTCATTGATTTTGGAGATCAAGTTATTCTTGCCCTTAAAATATTAAGAGAACGACCAAGTATCCTAAAGCAATATCAAAATCGTTTTAAATATATTTTGGTGGATGAATTTCAAGACACCAACTATGCCCAGTTTGAACTTGTAAAACTTTTGGCAGGGTCTACGCGTAATTTAACCGTGGTTGGGGACGACGATCAATCCATCTATAAATTTAGAGGAGCCTGTCTTTCCAATATTTTGGGGTTTCGCAAAAGTTATCCGAAGGCAGAAGAGATTGTGTTAGAAGAGAACTATCGATCCACGCAGTCTATTTTAGATCAGGCCTATCAACTCATTCAGCACAATAATCCCAATCGTTTAGAGTATCAAGACTCCATTAGCAAATCTTTACGGTCTCAAAGTGGAGTGGGTCAAAGTGTGGAACATCTCCATTTTGAATCTCGTTATCAAGAAGCTGACCATATTGCTGAAGAAATTCAAAAAAAGGTCACAGAAGAAGAGCGAAGCTACAAGGATTTTGCCATTTTAGTGCGCACTAATTTAACGGCCGATCCTTTCGTAAAATCCTTAAACTCTCTTGGAATTCCTTGGAAATTTTCTGGCAATGCCGGTCTTTATGATTGTGAAGAAGTAAAGGTGGCTTTATCTTTCTTAAGGGTGTTAGACGCGTCGGACGACTCGAGCAGTCTTTACTTCTTAGCCATGTCCTCTCTGTATAAGATAGATCCGGAAATCTGTATCGACTGCGCCAGGCTCGCTTCTAAGAGCCATCAAACTTTATTGAAGGTTTTTAAGGATTTAATTCAGGGGAATGGCGCAGAGGGGTTAGAGATAAAAGAGGGTGAAAAAGAAAAAATTAAAAATCTGGTTCAAGATTTACAAAAATTTAGAAATCTTTCTAGTCGGTTGACTACGGGTCGGCTTCTCTACGACTATTTTGAATCCATTGGGTTATTCCGTAGTTTAGCGGAAGGTTCGGATTGGCGTTCCGTAGAAATCGCGCAAAATCTTCATCGCTTTTTTGAACTCATAAAAAAATTTGGCGAGGTCTGTCAGTACGATAGGCCTCATTTTTTTATTCAGTATATCGATGCTCTACAAGGGGCCGGAGAAGACCCTGCCAGCGCGGAAGCGAGTATCGATGAGAATGCGGTGAATTTATTGACCGTGCACGCGGCAAAAGGGTTGGAGTATCCCATTGTTTATCTGGTGGGTTTAGAACAAGGTCATTTTCCCTTGTCCGATAGAAAAGAGCCCTTTTCATTGCCAGAAAATTTGGTCAAAGATATTTTACCAACGGGCGATGTGCATGTTCAAGAAGAAAGGCGTCTCTTTTATGTGGGTCTCACCAGGGCTAAAGAGGAGCTTGTCCTTACCTCTAGTCGGGACATGGGTAAGAAAAAAATGTGGAAGGTTTCCCAGTTTGTCTTAGAAGCGATGGATAAACCTAACCTAGAACTGCCGGCGATTAAGTCCAATCCACTCACCTCATTACGAGCTTTTTCTGGGGGCGCTCCGGTCACATCTTTCAAGAGCATTCTCCCATCTAAATTTTCTTTAACCGTTACTTCCGTTGAGGAATATTTAAACTGTCCCATGAAATATAAATTTTCTCATATTCTTAAGATCCCTGTAGGCATGCACCACACCGCTGTATTTGGAATGGCGGTTCACAAAGCTTTAGAGGGGTATCATTTAACGCGCAGGGAAAATAAAAAAATGTCTCTAAAAGAATTTCAGGAGCACTACAAACAGGCTTGGAAAAGTGAAGGGTTTATTTCTCGAGAGCACGAAGAGAAACGATTCCAAGAGGGTTTAAAGATTCTGAAAGCTTACTATAAGAAAGAAGAGGCTTCTGATATTCTGCCTACATTAGTGGAAGAGGATTTTAGAATGATGATAGAGGGCGTTCCTATTCGTGGGCGTTGGGATCGTGTAGATGTGTCCCCTTCGGATTCTATGGTTATAGACTATAAGACCGCGGTCGTTAAAAATCAAAAGGATGCGGATGCTAAAGCTAAATCCAGTACCCAACTTTTACTCTACGCGGTTGCCTTTAAAAATAAATTTGGCAGATTCCCCAAAAAAACAGTGCTATACTTTATAAAAAATAATTTAGTTGGTCGTTCAGTTCCAGAACTGGATAAAATAGAAAAAGCTATCTTGTCCACTCAAGAGGTTATTCGTAAAATTAAAGCCGAACAGTTTCCCCCCAATCCAGGGTTTCAATGCCGCTTCTGCCCCTATGAAAAAATTTGCCCGGGTATAGAAAAAAAGGAAATAAAATGAATACTATGATTTTATTGGTTATTCTTCTGACAGCGCTTTTTTTGGTCTTGTTAGTTATAGTCCTTTTTTTCTTTAAACAGTTAGGAGGCCAAATTCAGTCCGTGACCCAGAATTTAGCCACCACTTCCGGCCAAATAGATGCGAGATTGGAAAGTTCTTCTAAAGTCATACAAGAAGTGTCTCACCAGCTAGGGTCTCTTTCGCAGGCAACGGAAAGAATTTTTGAGGCGACCAAAAATATAAGTACGCTAGAAGAAATTCTAAAACCGCCCAAAGCTCGAGGTCGAATGGGTGAAATACTTCTGGAAAATGTGTTAAAAGATATTTTACCCGGAGATGGTTTTTATGAGGCTCAATATTCTTTTAAAAATGGGACTAAAGTCGATGCCGTGATTAAGTTAAAGGACGGAATAATCCCGATCGATTCTAAATTCCCCATGGACAATTTTAGACGATTGGTGGAGAGTAAAGATGAAAAAGAACAGCAAATTTTACGCAAGGAGCTCTCTAGAAATGTTAGAAAGCATATAGACGCGGTGCAAAAATATATTGTTCCCGAAGAAGGAACTTTCCCCTTCGCTTTAATGTATATTCCCTCCGAGAATATCTATTATCAAGTGATGATTTTAGGAGAGGAAGAAGAGTTGGGTATTGATTTATTTACCTACGCGGCCCAGAAGAAGGTTTTCGCCATTTCTCCAAATTCATTTTACCCTTACTTAATGACTTTAGCTTTAGGTTTGCGTGGTTTAAAGGTGGAAGAAAAAGCGAAAGAGATATTAAAAAGCTTAGACCAACTCTCCCAAGATATGGAGCGGTTTAATCAGGATTTTAAAATTATAGGTTCCCATATTTCCGAAGCAGATAAAAGATTTTTAGAGGCAGAGAAGAGATTTTACCGTCTAGGACTTAAGGTCTCTTCCCTCAAAGATGGAAATTAGGGACGGAGCCCTATTTGTTGGGCAAATAGGGCTCCGTCCCTAATTTCCCGGTTAAGGAGGTTTTATGGCACTGCGAAAAATTGTTAAACATGGCGACCCAGTATTAAGAAAGAGATGCGATTTGGTCAATGTCATAGATAAGGAAATAAAAAAATTAGTTCAGGACATGTTGGAAACGATGTACGACGCTCCTGGAATTGGTTTAGCGGCCAATCAAATTGGAGTTTCTTTGTCTATAGCGGTCATCGATATTCAACCTAATACTAAGCCCGCTCCTTTGGTATTAATTAATCCTAAGATTATCGAGTTAAGGGGGTCTCTATTAGAAGAAGAGGGTTGTCTTTCTATCCCCGGATTTTTAGCTCAGATTAAGCGCGGCGCTTTTGCCAAAGTTTCTGCTCTAAACTTGAATGGCATGCCTATGATTTATACCGGTGAAGGGCTTTTAGCCCGCGCTTTCCAGCATGAAACAGACCACCTCAATGGAAAATTTTACATTGACCATTTACCAGTTATAAAGCGTTTAAAGATCCAAAACGAAATCAGAAAAAGGAAAAAAATAGGAAATTGGCTATAAAATTAGGGACTGTCCCTTTAGGGACTGTCCCTAATTTTATATGAGAACTATTTTTTTTGGAACCCCTCTAACCGCGCTTCCATTTTTGGAATGTCTTTATTCCAAAGAAGAAGTAGTTGCCGTAGTGACTCGTCCGGATAAGCCCAGAGGTCGAGGTCAGCTAATTCAAAAATCACCTATTAAGGTTTTTGCGGAAGAAAAAAAAATACCAATTTTCCAACCCTCGCAACTCAACGATCCCCAATTTGTAACCGCGATTAAAAATCTTAACGCGGAAGTTGGAATTGTGGTGGCTTATGGTCGAATAATTCCAATCCATCTCATTCAACTTTTTCCTAAAGGACTTTATAATGTTCACTTTTCTTTACTTCCCCGTTGGAGAGGGGCCAGTCCCATTCAATGGGCCATCTTAAGCGGGGACAGCGCTACAGGAGTGACCACTTTTAAACTTTCCGAAACCTTGGATACGGGAGAAATTTTGCTTCAAAAAGAAACTCCTATAAGTCCAGAAGAGGATTCTATCTCTTTAGAAAAAAAGTTGATTCCTCTGGGAATCTCTTGTCTAACAGAGACTTTAGATTTAGTGAAAAGTGGAAGAAATTCAGGAACTCCTCAAGGAAATTCCCCCTCGCCTTACGCCAGGCTACTAAAAAAAGAAGACGCCAAAATTAGTTGGGAGTCAAGCGCCATAGAGATCCATCGTAAAATAAGAGCTCTCATTAGAATGGGCCCATTTTGTATTTTGGCAAATGGGAAAATTCTAAAGATTTTGCGCGCTCAAGTCGTAGATTCTTCAGTCGATTCATCCGCGGAATTTGGAACGGTTATAAAAATTGAAAGAGGAGTTGGCTTTGTTATAATATGCAAGGAGGGCAGTTTGCTTATTTTAGAAGTACAACCCGAAGGAAAAAACAAGATGAACGCTTGGTCCTTTTTACAAGGTCATAAGATTCAGGAAGGAATTAGATTAGGATAAGGAGTTTATAAAATATGAATCAATTTAAAACATTTATTTTAATGTTTGGCCTGTTAATACTCATGATGCTTTTGGGCCAAGCTCTAGGTGGCGCCCAAGGGATGGTGGGTTTCTTTTTTATGGGGTTGGTTTTTAATTTTATCTCCTATTGGTTTTCCGACAAAATTGTATTGAGGATGTCGGGAGCTAAAGAAGTGAAGGAGTCTGAACTCCCCCAGGTCTATAGAATTGTTAGAAAATTAACCCAGGAATGGAGCCTCCCCATGCCTAAAATCTATCTTATGGAATCGCCAGTTCCTAACGCTTTTGCGACAGGCAGAAATCCAGAGCATGCCGCGGTAGCTGTAACCACTTCAATTTTACAGATTTTAGATGAAAAAGAGCTAACGGGGGTTTTGGGACACGAGATTTCTCATGTTAAGAATAGGGATATCCTTATTTCTACTGTAGCTGCCGCCATTGCTGGCGCTATTATGATGATGAGCCGGATGTCCTTCTTTTTTGGCATGGGTCACAACGATGACAATAGGGATCGTTCCGGAAATATATTTGGGATCGTGTTAATGATTTTAGCCCCCATAGCCGCTATGATTATTCAGATGGCTATTTCCCGTTCTCGCGAGTATGCGGCAGATGAGGGAGGATCTCAATTGACCCGTATGCCGCTCTCATTAGCCAGCGCCCTAAAAAAATTGCAGACGGGTGTTGAAAAAACTCAAGCGCGATCAGAGGTTTCTCCAGCGACCGCGCACCTTTATATTGTTTCCCCTTTATCGGGTGGATCATTCCTCACTCTATTTTCAACCCACCCCCCCATGTCTGAAAGAGTGAAGAGGCTAGAAGAACTTGCGAAAAAAATGTAACAAAAAGTTGGGACAGGTATGTGAAACATTCAATGTTTCATGTACCTGTCCCAACTTTTTACTTTTTCTTTTAGCTCTATTTTTTATTCAGCCTGCAACAACTTTTTCTTCCCCCCTTAAAAAAATTGTGATCGATGCTGGGCATGGCGGTAAGGATTCCGGGGCTTTTAGCCGGAGTGGGACTAAAGAAAAAAATATAAATTTATATATTGCTCTGGAATTGGCAAAAGCTCTAGAACGACAAGGTAAGTACGATATCCTCTTAACTAGAAAAGATGATCGATTTATTCCCCTTCACGATCGATCCCATTTCGCCAATGAAATGGGCGCCGATCTATTTGTTTCCATTCACTGTAACGCGGCTAGAAGAAGAGGAGAAGGTGGTTTTGAAATTTATTTCCTTTCGGAAAAAGCCACAGACCATCTTGCGGAAGATACCGCGGATTTCGAAAATGCCGTTCACGCTTTTGAAGAAGGGAACCCTCACGAAAAAGAGAAACTGATGGGCTTACTCTCTTCCATGGCGCGGAACGCCTATATGAACGAATCTTCCCTACTTTGCCACGCCATCAATGAAACGGTTCAACGGGAGCTTTCTATGAGGAGTCGAGGTGTAAAACAGGCAAATTTCCATGTTTTGCACGGGGTACAAATGCCTTCAGTTCTTGTAGAGACTGCGTTTATTACCAACCGCGTCGATGAGAAAAAGCTGCGATCAAAAAAGTTTCGCTCTGGTATGGTCAAAGCGATCATCCAAGGGATAGAAAACTACGAAAACCGCCTCGTCCTGTTGCAGACCGCCCCTTAGAAAAAGTTGGGACAGGTACATGAAACATTTAATGTTTCATGTACCTGTCCCAACTTTTCCAACTTTTTCTAAGGTTGAATAGCGGCAATTCCTTGCAGGGCTAATTCGGGAGTAACTTCTTTTACTATTACCTTTCCAATCTTAACAGGCAAGACAAAGCGTAACTTTTGGGAGAGGACTTTTTTATCTCTGTAAAGAAGTTTTAAAAGTTCTTGAGCAGGCAAAGGTTTTTTTAATTTGATGGGTAATCCAGCGCTGTCGATTAACTTTTCCAGTCTCATACAAGAATCCCGATCAAAAATCTTTAAAAGATTGGCCATAGTACTTGCGGCGCACATCCCTATAGAGATTGCTTCACCATGCTTATAAACTTTATAGGAGGTCAGGGTCTCTATGGCATGACCCACGGTATGACCAAAATTTAGGATTTCGCGAATGCCCAATTTTTCTTTTTCATCCCGCGCCACAACTCTTGCCTTAATTTGCGCGCAGCGGGAAATAACCCATTCCAAATCTAAACTCGCGGGG
>OBEQ013052240.1_pt1 | contig 13576 bp, 8 predicted proteins | sample 1670901 | NCBI WGS metagenome assembly OBEQ01 (sample SAMEA104232315, study PRJEB22302) | groundwater metagenome | biome: forest; feature: aquifer; material: groundwater | place: USA | collected 2011-08-07 | depth 5.4 m
GCTATTGGTCGGATAAATAAAGATATTGTCAGTAATTTTATAATTTATAATTGTCTCCCTTCGGGAGATCCCCCGTAGGGGGAATAATTGGTAATTTCTTGTTGAAAACACGACTATATGAAGCTCGTCAAAAAGATTCCCGTATTCCTTTATTCTTTTTTGCGCCTCCGAATCTTTTACAAAAAGATTACGGTCAGAGCCGATGCTTATAATCTTCATTTTTTTAAAATATTCAGATATTCTTCCGCCAAATCCTGCCAAGTTTTTCGATAGCGGATATCGGAAATAGATTTTTGATAATTATCGTAAGAATTTTTGTCCAACAGCCGCAACATCGCCTGATAAAAACTTTCTTCGTTTTTCGGATCAGCATACATAAGGCCGGGGAATTCTTTTTTAATTCCTGTCTCCTGCGTAATTACGATCGGCTTGTTCAAACTCAAACACTTCAGCGCGAAATTCGGGCTAATCTCGCTCAAAGACGGTAAAACGCAGAAATAGGATTTTTTAATCTCTACAGCTAAAGAATCTTCGTTCAACGCCTTAACGAACATAACTTTATCTCCTAATTCTAGATTCTTAATTCTAGATTCTAGATTCTGCCTTTCCGGTCCATCTCCAATCAGCTTCAAAACCAGATTTTTATCATGAGAAACAAGCCGCTTGAAAACATTTAATAAGAATTCCAGATTTTTCAGCTTGATAAATCTCCCGGCCCAAAGAATCACTTTCGGATTTTCAACGGAATTGTAAATTCTATCCGATTCTCTTTCAAACGCATTGCCGATAACCGCGGTGCGTCCCGCGTCTAAATCATATGCCGGTACGAAAATATCCCGCTGGAATTCTGTGGTAAAAATTATCGCGCTGGAATTCCGCAATACAAATCTTATCAGCCGGAATAGGATCGGATAATTTTTGTGCAATTTTCGCCGGTAAAATTCCGCCATAGTCGCCCGGCAAGCGCCGGATTCAGCGGATTTCTCCCAGATAAAATCCCCTCCCAACCGGATGATGATTTTCTTCCCGAACAGTCTGCCGGCCAGAACCGCCGGCAAGCCGGCGCCGAACGAATCAAATGCCAGTATCGCATCGGAATTTCTGATATGCAGGAGTAATTTAAAAAAATAAATCGCCTGACGCAGTCCGTATGGCCATAATCTGGATACTCCAAAAATCCGATAATTATCCGGCTTAAGAAAATTCTTTCCGTAAGTGAAAACCAGAACATCATTTCCGCTTCCGGAGAATTGTTCCGCCAATTTTTGGCAATAAAGCGCCGGACCGCCGATATCTGGAGGAAAGATTCCCGTCGCCAAAATTATTTTCATATCTAAGTATTAATAAGTTTATCAAAAATATTCCTCATCATTTTTGCCACTATTTCCCAGGTATAGTTCCGCTGGATCAATTCTCCAGCTTGCCGGATTATTTTTTCAGTTTTTTTCGGATTATCCAAAATTTCATGCATCTTGTATGCAACGCTATTTGAGTTTTCCTTCTCCGCCATATAGCCAGTCTCGTCATCTTTCAAAAAATCAACAATCCCGCCGACCGGAGTTCCGACAATCGGCGTCCCTGCGGCCATGGCTTCCAAAAAAGAACTCCCCAGTCCTTCAGACCTGGACGGACGGATAAACATATCGGAAATAGCAAAATAAAGCGGGAGATCATTTTGAACGATATGGCCTAAGAATATAACATTACTTTCAACTTTCAAATTTTTACATTTAGCTTTCAACTTTTTCATTTCCGGACCATCACCGATGATCAAGCACTTGATATTCGGCCGGCGCTCCTTGAATTTCGCTACCGCATCGATCAGAATATCCACGCCGTTTTTATATACCAAGCGCGAAGTGGTAATCGCCACATAATCGTCCTTAATTCCCAGATATCCGCGCAAAGCCCTGATTTCATCCGCGCGATAGGCTGTGGAAAATAAGCCGATATCCACACCATTTGGCACGATTTCAATCGGCGCCTGCGCTCCACGCATCAGGGAAAAATCCCGCAAATAACCGCTGATCACCTGGATATAATCCGCCGACCGAAACATCAATTTCCCAAAAAAGCCGATCAAACCGAATTTGCCGTATTTTAAATGCCGCTCGGAATCACCCTCCTGAATAGTAAGAAGCATCGGCACATTCGGATGATTCAGTTTGAACAGCAACGCCGCGACTCCGCCATAAGAAGCCATGACAACCCAGATCAAATCAAACCGCCGTTCCCGATGCAGGCGCTCCGCCCCCTGCCAGGCCTGAAAAATATATATTATTTTCTTGAATAAAAGGCCATATCTTCTTCCGGTTCCCCGGCCGAGCCGGCGGATTTCCGAATTTTCTTTTCTCTCAACTGACAGGCTTTTATAATCAAATTTTGCGGTCAAAATCGTAAAGTAAAAACCCGGCAGATGATCGATTATTTTCCGGATTGCGATCTCGGCCCCGCCCTCAAATGGACAGTATGCCAGAGAAAATATGGCAACATTAGACTTTTTCGGATTCATTGAAGTTATATTAATTAGTCATAAAGTCGAAAGTCCATAAAGTCAAAAGTATGACAAATTAAGAGATATCTAATATAGTAATTTTAGCTTATATTTATAACATTAGTAAGGCTATAAAAGTCAGGAAATGAATTAAAATTCCGAATGAACAAACTGAAAATTTTATACATAATTACGAAATCCGATGTCGGCGGAGCGCAAAAATATGTTGCTGACCTTGCAAATAATCTGGATAAGGACAAGTTCGACGCCAAAATACTCTGTGGCGGAAAAGATCTGCGCCGGCTTTCCAACAAAGTGCGGCCATGGATGCTTTTTCTGAACGATTGGCTGGCAATTTTTGAACTGGTCGGAACATTCCGGTCAGAACAGCCGGACATCATTCACCTTAACAGCTCTAAGGCCGGCGTTCTCGGCTCTCTCGCCGCTTTTCTTTACAAAACCCTATACCCTAAACCCTCCACCCTAAACCCTAAAATAGTGTTTACCGCCCATGGCTGGGTATTCAATCCGACCAATGACCTATCTGCGCCCATCCGTTGGTTTTACATCCTACTTCATAAATTTGCCGCCCGTTTCCAGGATAAAATAATCTGCGTTTCCGAATACGATTACCACTTGGCAACGCAATACAACATCGCGCCGAAAGAAAAACTGGTAGCCATCCACAATGGAATAAATCCGGATATGAAGTTTCTGGATAAAGAAACAGCGAGAAATGAAATATTAATGCGGATACGCGGATTTAATGATACTGATACATCCGCATTATCGGCATATAATTCGCATCATCGGCATTATGATTGGCCGTGGATTGGATCAGTCGGAAGATTAGTAAAAGAAAAAAATTACGAGACCCTGATTGAGGCCGCGGCGCTCATAAACGCAACAACGGCTGACAATAAACAGGCAACAATAGCACAACCGTATTTTTTTATCATCGGCGCCGGAGCTGAATATGCCCAGCTAAAAGCTAAAAGCTCACAGCTAAAAGCTAATATTTTTTTTATTGATCCGACTGGCGATGATGCCAAATACCTGAAGGCTTTTGACATTTTCACCATGTCCTCAATTAAAGAGGGCCTTCCCTATATCCTGCTTGAGGCGATGGCCGCCGGCCTGCCGATAGTGGTAACCGAGGCCGGCGGAATTCCGGAAATAATTAAAAGCCATAAAAACGGAATGATGGTAGCTCAAAAAAACCCGAAACAATTGGCGCAGGCGATCTCCGGATTATTAGCCAATCCGATGGTCGCTGACGAACTAGGAAAATCGGCGAAATCAGCCGTTGCGGAACATTTCAGCGCCCAAAAAATGGTTGAGAAAACAGAAAATACCTATAACAGCCTTAAAAATATCTAAGGCGCCTGATTCGCAACAGCTCTTTCGCGAAGTCCGTCCAATCTGGCGCTCAAATAGGCGTCCTGCGGATTCACTTTCAGACCGGCCAAAAGAATATCTTCGGCTTTCTTGACGCCGCCGGAAAAATTGCCCTCATACAAAACCGCGAGTTCGGCATATCCGAAAATATAGGCCGGATTATTGCGGATTGCTTTCAGGAAATTTTCTTCCGCCAATGGATAATTTTTCAGATAAAATCCATAAATATCGCCCAAATTGGCATAACCGACATGATCGGCCGGCCGGATTGAAATAACGAATTCATAAGCCTCGATTGCGCCATCGTAATCGCCGATGACCATCCGGTAAGCCCCAAGATCATACCAGGCATTGGCATAATCATAATTATCCCTGATCAGATCCGCCACTTCTTCTATTTTCGCCAACGCGCTTTTTTTTGAACTTTCCAATATCGGTATTTTGACCATAACCGGATGGGAAATAATTTCTAGCGCTTTGGCTTCCAATGCGACTTTCTTGGAATCAACCGGGGAGACGACCGAAACATCGCCGGAAGAAACCAGTGAAACCGCCTGCTCGTTCAATGGCTGATCGGTTGACGGCTGCGCATTGCCGCCGCGGCTAACATACCAAATAGCAACCCCGACTGCCAGTAATAACAAAACTATCGATAATGTCTTTTTCATATCAGCATTATTATATCTTAAAGTGAAAATTTGTAAACCCTAAACATTTGAAGGTTACCATGGCCGTAGATGATTTTAACCGGCGACAATCCCATGCCCTGCAGACGAGCTTCAAACTCCAAACCGGCAGTTTTTTCTTTTTTAAACTGATTTAAGATAGTATTTTCCGTGCTTTGAACAAAATAAACCGTAAAATTCCGGAAATAATCCTCACCTTGCGCTGAAACCGCTTTATTGAAATTTTCAACAAATAAAGTCGGGATGCCGTGATAAAAAAATCTGCGGTAAAAAATCCAATCCAAAATCGGCAGTTCCACATTGTCATTATAGACGATCACAGATGCCACCCGGTCCCCGTTCTTTTTATTTCCGGCGAATTTTTTAATAATCTCATTGAGATGGGGATTATCCGATTCCGGAATCACCGCTGATTCCTTGCCGACGAATTCTTGCTCAAAAAAATTATCCAGTTTCGCGATTCCATAATCCGGCGCCTGAATAAAATTCCGGTTAATGGAATAGCAAATTTCCCAGATCAGGAACGCGCATGCCAAAAATTTTAATACGAACGATTTCACCCCTGAATCAATCGTCTGCGGTTGATCGGGCGACCCCGCTTTGCGGGGTTTAGCCAAAAGCCAATTAACGGCAACTGCGGAGAAAATAACCAAAACCGGCCCGTAAAGAGCCAGAAAACGATGCGCCGAGCCAATTTTCACGAAAAGCAGGGTGGCAAAAATAAGATAAAGGAAAAGGAAAACAGTAAATTTTCTTTCTTTTGCCCGTTCCGCTGACCTGAAAAATTTCATGAATCTGAAAATAAGGCACAAAAAACCGATCAGGGCAGAAAATAAGAACGGAACCTGATACGAAACCACCGGAGAAAAGGTTCCATCTGCTTCACGCGCGCCAGTAGTCAGATTTTCCCAAATTTGGAAAAAAGGCGCCTGGACTTTCCCGACCAATCCTGTCCACTCCGGAGTTTCTTGGCCGAGAAGATAAGCGAATTGGAGATCAAAATGCCCCGTGGCTTGATAAAGATAAAAATTATAAACCAGCACCGGACTGAACAGTAAAATAGCCAGTCCGAGGGCCGCGTAAAGGCGCCAATCAGACAAATAAGACTTATAGGTCTTATTAGTCTTATAGGTCTCATCGGACTTATCAAGATTTTCAGACTTATAGGACTCATCAGACTTACCAGACATATAGGGCTTATTAGACTTATCAAACTTATCCGACCCATATGAGTGATAGGCCAGATAAGCAAGATAGACCGGCAGAATAAATACGCTGGTATACTTCGTAAGCGCCACTAATCCTAATGTCGCGCCAAAAAGCCACCAGTATCTTCTATCTTCTGAAAATCTGAAGAACCAATAAATATTCAAGAGTATGAAGAACAGCAGAATCGGCTCCAGAATACTGGTGCGGAATATCCAGACCATCACGCTATTGATGCTGAATAAAAAAGCTGCAAGCAATGCTATTTTTTCTTCCAGAAATCTCCTGACAATTAGATAAATAAGCAATGTCGATAAAGTCCCTAGCATGATCGCCGGAAGGCGGGCAACCAAAATGGAGTCGCCAAAAAAGCTGAAAAATGCATGCTGAATGGCCATTGCCAGCGGCGGAAAATCATGAAAAGAAAGCTTGGTCCACCAAGGCATGACCGTATCCTTATACCAATCGATCGGCTGGGTTTGAAAACTGGTGCCAAGATAATCCACAAAACCAACTCCGCGGAAAGCATCTACGCCCTCATCGCCGAAAAAATCCCGATCGCCGGCGCCCCAAAATCTCAATAAAAAAGCCAGCGCTAAAATTCCCAAAAGCAGGTTTTTCTTTGTCAGATATTTACTCATTTTCGTATCTTGCCCCTAAAATGCGGTTATCTGCGGACCGCGGATCGGAAAGGAATTATTGCCCGTGATTGTCGCAGCTCGATTCAGATTATTGTAGTCATGAGCTGAAATATCAGAAGCGGATTCCAGATCCATCCTGATATACGGTTTTTCAGAGCCATAAGCCGGCACATTAAGATATCCCCGCAGATAATAGGTATTTCCGGAAACCAGTAAGCCCTTATCAACTTTGGAGCTATCAGAAACAAGATTAAATTCAACAGTTCCATCCGCAGAACCGCCGGTTTCAGACACTAACGGACCGGAGTCTGAATTGGCCAGTAATTTGAAATTAGTTATATAAGAATTTCTGAAAGTTCCTTTATTGATAAAACGAATCCTGGTAATGCCTATTTTTTCGTCCGAAGAAAGCTTAATAATCGCCAATGTTTTCTCGCCATAACTGCTTAAAGTCGTTGAATTCAATGTCATCTCAATCTTCAGGGTACTTTCAAAAGGATTCGGTAAAACCGGCTCCGGAACAACCACCGGCGTCGGGGTCGCAATGACCGGAATAGCCGGCAAAACTTCCGGAGGTGCGGCCGGAACTGGAATTTCCGTAATCACAGCGGGCTTTGCGAGCGATCCGTACTTGGCGCGGGAAATCGGACCGAAATATCCTGATGCAGGAGAAATCCCGTTCGCCGCCTGCCATCTGGCAAGGGCAGATTTTGTCGCCAAACCGAAATAGGTGGATTCGTTTCCGGAAGAGCCGGCCCCGCTTGAAGCCACAGAATAACTTGCCATATTAAGATACTTCTGCAGGCATTTCACATCATCGCCCCTTGAACCGACAGTAAGATTGCGCGTAAATGAACACCCGGAGGAAACAGCGCCAACGGAAACCTGGGCAGATTGAGACTGCATAGCTTGAAGTTCCACGAGTAAAGCATTAATTTGGGCCTGGATTTCATTCACGGTCGCGCCGTAAGCCGCTATGGGTAAAAACACGCCAGCGCCGATAAAAGAGATGCCAGTTAAAATTGATATTGCTTTCCTTTTTATATCCATCATTAGACTTATTATACCAATTTGCAAACTACACTGTCAAAAATCACAAAGAAAACTTATATACGCTGAACATCAGAAGATTGTCATAGCCATAAATTGATTTTACCGGAGTCAGAGTAAGTTCATTTTTCAAAAAGTCCTCAAATTCTTGGGCCGATAAATTAGAGTACAAAGGATTCAGATATGTCTGACCGCTCGCTTTGACAAAATACAAATCATAGCCGGAAAATCCCTCTGTCCCGCGCTCATTTAAGAATTTCCTAAATTGATTAACCGTGAATGCCGGAATTCCGCCATAATAATTCCTGCGCGTGAAAAGCCAAAGCCGGGGCGACAGGCTGATGTTCTCATCATAAATAATCAGGAAAGGCTCGTCCCCGACTGGAATCCGCGATGCATGAGATCGGATGACATTGTCCAAATGAGGATTGCTGGAAACCGGCATGGCAAGCGACCGGGTATTTCCGAATTCCGAATCAAAATATCTGTCTAAAGTAACGATTCCGAAATCCGGAAAAGCCAGAAGAATATCCGAACCAAAAAACAGTTCATAAGCGAAAAAAACGGCGATTGCAATTTTAAATAAAATTTCTTTATTAAATATTCCGGCAAAACGATCAACGAGTATAGTGATGAGCATTACTGCCGGAACGGCATAAAAAGTGAGGAAGCGGAACGCGGAACCGACGGCCGTCAGCATCAAAGTTATGAAAATTATGTTCAACAGCCAGAATATAAAATATGATTCATCGGTCCTATAAGTCGTATCAGACTTATCAGGCTTATAAGTCTTGTCGGAATTATCAGCCTTATCAGACCTATCCGTCCTATTAATCCCACTAGACTTATAAGTCCGATAAACCGCCAGCCCGATTCCGGCCAAAGCCAGCAAAATAAAAGGCAAAGAATACATCGCGACCAGATTAGAAATGATATCTGAAAACGGATCATTTATTTTCCCGAGCGAAGCCTGCCACTCTGGAGTATTTTGTCCGAATAAATAGGAAAACTGAAGATCAAAATGCCCGACGGTTTTCCAAAGATAAAAATTGTAAATAATTACTGGTGTAAAAAGTAATAAAGTAATCAGCAATGACAAGTATAAGCGGTAATCCTTCGACAAGCTCAGGACGGATTTTTTATTTTCAGAATTCAAATATTCTGAAAACAAATAAAATCCGTAAACCGGCAAAAGATAAAAACTGGTATATTTGGCCAAAAACGCCAGACCAAGTGTTACGCCAAACCATATCCAAGCGGCATCCCTTCGACTCCCGCTCAGGGAATAACCCATATGAAGTTCCTGAACCTGCCTGCCGGCAGGCAGGTTTATCGACGGATTACTATTTTGATCAGTTAATTTTAAAAACCAATAAATATTCCAGAGTATGAAAAAAATCTGGACCGATTCCTGCAAACTGGAACGGGAAATCCAGATATGAATTGAAGAAACTGAAAGAAGCAAGGGGGCAAAAAAAACCATCCGCCGATTTTTCCAGCCAAAATATTTTTTTGAAATAAGATAAACAAGATAAACCGACAGAATTCCGGCAAGCGCCGACGGCAGGCGCGCAGCAAAAAGCGAAGCGCCGAAAATATTGAAAAATATATATTGAATCAGAAAAAACAGCGGCGGATGATCGTGAAAAGAAAGATGCGTCCACAAGGGCAGAGAACCGTTCGGCGAGCTCACGGCAGGCCACTGTACCGGCGTGGTCTGGGCATCATTTTGGATATAATCCAAATAGCCGATGGAACGAAATGCCAGAAATCCCTCGTCGTGATAAAATTCCGCTGAACCCAGTCCCCAAAACCGCAAAATGGCGCCCAACGCAAGGATTGCGATTAAAATATGTTTTTCAGTGATTTTATGAGAAAAAAAAGTAGCAAACATTAATTCAGTATAAGCTCAATAGGTCTAATAAGTCTAATAGATCGTATTGGTCTAATAAGTAGTATAGGGCTGATAAGTCTAATAAGTGCGAATATCAGTCGTATCAGTCGTATAAGTCGTATGAGTCGTATAAGTCTTATACGACATATTGGCCAGATCAAACCAAAACCCCCCGACCTAAGTCGGGGGGTATTTGGCTAATCTTTAGAGTCTCAAGTCTCTAAAAATTATTTAGACAAAGTCTGGGCAGTCATGTTCGTAGCCGGCAAGCCAGATACGCCATAACCGTTAGTCCAATCGTTGTCGTTAAGAAGGGCTGTACCAGTATTGGTGGTAGTAGACCTCGGTGACCACAAGAAGTCGTTATTGGAAGCATCTTCCAAACCGAGTTGCGCTGCAGGAGTACCAAATTGTCCCATTTCACCAACGCCGCTTGAGCCCTGATGAGAAACTGGGAATGCAGAGTCGCCTTCTAACTGAGCGCTGATATTTTCAGCAGTTCCGGAAGGAGCAAGCGTGCCGACTGAAGCTCTAAGTTCAAACCAGCGGGATGCGCTAGCCGGAATCTTAAGAGTATTAGTGGCCTGATTGCAACCGCTCTTGTCCGGATAAACTTCTACGATAGTACTGCCAGCGCCAAGATTACCCAATCCACCACGTGAGTTAGTGGAATTAGACGATCCGCCGCTATAGCAGTTACCAGCGTTCAAGAGTCCGCCAGCGTTATTGGTTCCGCTATAGTCTCCGTCTGGAGAGCTAAAGCTGGAATCAGTAAACACATAGAGGGAGAACTTGGAAGTCGTAGCATTAGAGCCAGCTGCGGTGGAAGAAGATACGCTAAAGGTAAATTTACCAAGAGAAATATCTCCTTGTTTAGCAGTCACCTTAAATCTCGCTAATGGCAAGCCATCTTGCGCTTTAAGGGTGGTATCTGAAAGAGAAAGTCTTTCAAATTCCGGATAAGCCTTCACAACGCGAACACCGGTAGAGTCAGTAGCTCCGGAAGTCGGGCTGACTGTCTGACCGGACGACACGCCAATTCCATAGTTGGAAGTCAAGCTGCCGCCTCCGTCATAGTTAACCTTCGGGAATTCTCCGGAACGATTCATAGCATCGGAAACGGAGATTCCAGCAATCTTACCTTTTACGGTCAAGACCTTGGCTCCGTCTTTCGGAACTACGAATCCGGTTACCGTTCCAGTGGCGCGATCGCCGCTAGAGAAGGAAGCTGTACCGACTTGAGTCGTTCCATCCCACAAAGTAACCTCTTGGTTAACCAAGTTGTCAGGAGTGTTAGAAGCCGCTCCGCTCATAACCAAAGCTATCTGCTTGACAGTCACATCTTCAAGAGTAGCGGAATATTTCAAATCCGCGAGGGTGACTGTCTGGCCAGGAGTAGAAAGGACATAAGGAGCTGATGAATCCAAGGTAACAGTCATAGTACCGTTGGTTGCGGCGGTCATTGTCTGACCGACACTGCCGTTCTCCGTAAGATCAGCCGCTGCAACGCTCTGGCCGGAAACTACACCGGTTGGAGACGGAGAAGAAGTGGTGTGATAACCCCAAGCATATCCGCCGGTTGCCGCCGCTTTCAAATTGCATTTCAATGACAAGGTCTTGGTAGTTCCTTTAGTAAGGATCAAGCCATTACCGTCAAAGACAAACGAGCTTGAAGAAGCGATAGCGCTCGGATTTTTGACATTGGAGCTGTTTAAATTCGTACTGCCATCAAACAAATAGCAGCTGGTAAGATCAGTCGCAGTTCCGCCTCCTGGCATGTTGTATTCCAACGGCAAGGAAGTTAAGCGCAAATCTTCACCAGAAGCTGAAGTGTCCAAGATATAACGGGCAAATTCAAACTGGTTGTTACCAGCAATAACCGTCTGCGCTCTTGGCACAGTGGAAACGCTGATAGCTAACGCGGATGACTTGACCGTCATCAAGCTTCCGGAAACGCCGGAAGTCGGAGACGGGGTGATTGTGTTACCAGTTTGCTGACCGGTCACAGTTGACCAGTTGCTGGACGGAGTGGTAGACGCGTCTACGGTATCATTATTGGTGAAATTAGTCCCTAATTTACCAACCATCTTCATATTGGTCACGCCAATCGGGAAGGTAATGGTATCCGTAAAGGTGATCGTACCGGAAGTTCCGTCGCCGGAAGCATCCACCGGACCAGCCAAAGTCTTTCCGCTCTCATCAACTAATTTGACATTGTCCAAATCAGTCAATGCCGGGCCTGAAGCAGCAGGACCATTTGCCAACCGGAAAACCAAACTGCCAACGGAAACCGGCTCGCCTTTGACATCAACTGACCATCCGCCCATCGGCTGATCCGCCAAGTTGATAGCCACATTTTGAGCCGCAACGGAATTCCACTTGCTGACAGTAAGCGTACCGGCGGAAACTAACACCTGATAAGCGTCAAACCATGGGTTAGTGCTGTGGAAAAGACCATCATCACTGCCAGTGGAATTGGTGCCATCAGCCGTTAAAATTCCATAGCCATAGGTATCGCCAGTTGCGTAAAGATCGCTCCGTCTGTCAACATCAAAGTCAACAGTTCGGGCAGATCCGCCAACGATATCTCCTTTGATAGACATTTCTTTATTGAATCCTTTATCAACAAGTATACCGCTACCGAAAGTGGAGGTATAGAATTTACCGTCCGCACTGACAACAGTGTCATACGCGACGCCATCAACATAAGTCTTTATGTTCGCCAAATCAGCGCTGCCTGCGGAGCCAGTCTGATTCCACCGAATGGATTTCAAAATGACTTTTTCTGCAGAACCTGAAGTGACCTTAACCGAGGAGAAGGTATAATTCTTAGTACCGACTTCCTTGGTTTGGCTGCCGCCTGGATCTAACGGACCGGCTGTCGGGCTCACGAGTGAACCGACAGTCAAGGTTTCGTTTACCGTGTGAGTAGTTCCGGTAAGCGGGAAAGATCCATTCACAGCGGCCGAAGTGTTAACTTTGGTAACTGTTAATGTGATAGTTTGACCGCCACGAGAACCTGAAGCAGCTCGACGAGCAGCAACAGTAAGGGTTCTGGTTGTGCCAGCCGCTACTGTCAATGTTTCGCCAAGAACTACTTTATGGTCGGAATTCAAGGTTTTTTCCAAACCGAGCTGAATTCCATTTTCGTTCAAAAGCACTAAACCGGCCAAAGCCGCGTCTTCAGACAATCCTTTTCTTTCCACTTCAAGAGAAGTGACAGTCACTGCGCCATCCGCAGATGCTGTCAATTGCACTTTTGTGAAAGGAATTCGGGTTGCGTTATACGGAGCAAGAGCCGAAGCTGGTTGATCTGGGGCTAAAGTCACAGTCAAACCAGTGCCCATCGGGACGACTGGAGCTGGAGTTGGGGTTGTACCGCCAGTTACAGGTGCTGGAGCTGGAGCAGCCGGAGCCGCTGCCATCTTTGCGCGAGAAATCGCGCCAAAATAACCGACAGCCGGAGAAACTCCGTTTGCCGCCTGCCACTTTGCGAGCGCTTTCTTGGTTAACGAACCAAAAGTTGAGGTTTCGTTGCCAGGAGAGCCCGCGCCACTTGCCGCCACCTGCGCGCCATTAGCATTCAAGAATTTCTGCAAATCCATAACTGCCGCGCCCTTGCTGCCGAGAGTGAGGTTCCCAGAAGCCAAAAGTGCGGACGAAGCTGCGGAGCCTGAAGAAGGTCCTGATAAAGCTGCTAATGTAGCTTGGAGAGCTGCAATTTGCGCCGCCAACTCAGCAACAGTCGCGCCATGTGCCACTGCTGGCATCAACGCGGTTGCGCCGGAAAGCGAAACAACTGTAGCCAAAGAGACGACAGCTGTTGAAACTTTACTTAATAATTTTTTGTTCATATTCTTTTTATTTTTTTTCGAACCATTCTGACAGAAAAACGTTATCGACTCGTTTTCGCTGTAAGAATTTATTTTACTTTTAATTTTTATTGTTTAGATTTCCCGCCTTAGACGGGTCCGCCTTAGGCGGAAATTTTAAACTTGTTATATTAATTATTTTATTTACTAATCCCCGTTTTGCGAGGCCGACCCTAGTAAACAAATAACTGTCCTTGAAATCAAATGAAAGAAAAAACTCGCCGTGAGACGAGTCTGATGCAGAGTAATCGCGAATAATGCGAATTGATAAATGATGAATTGACATCATTCGTGATTACTCTGTAACAGATCCAGCCTCACACTGAATCTTATAC
>OBEQ010493130.1_pt1 | contig 13575 bp, 20 predicted proteins | sample 1670901 | NCBI WGS metagenome assembly OBEQ01 (sample SAMEA104232315, study PRJEB22302) | groundwater metagenome | biome: forest; feature: aquifer; material: groundwater | place: USA | collected 2011-08-07 | depth 5.4 m
AATTGCCCCGACGAGCACAAGGGGGACCGCCAGCACAAGTAACGCGGTGCCGCAAAAGAGAACGAGCGCAACAAGAACGATCGTCGCAAGAAGAAGGCCAAGATCGATCACAAGGTCACCTCCGATTAAGAATGTTCAACCTGACACCAAAAAACATGCTACAATTTTTATTTATAAAAGTCAAGCAGTTCTGGTGTCCTCCTGTGGTTCGTCAAAAAGCACGGTCGCATGCTCCCGTTTATGCGGCTCGCGTGAAAAAGAGATCGTCACACGTGTTTGATGTTTATAGGTATCCCGGATCTTCTCGGCCAGCCTGCCCGCCATCTGATTCTCCGTCGTTGTGACGACCACCTCGTTCGCGCCGTTCTTTCCGTTCTTTTGCACAGACAAAAGACGCCGCTCTATATGTCGCGATCGCGAGCGCGCGCCGAACTTACGAATGAAGGACAAAAGTCCATTGAGTATCTTCCCGGGAATACGCCGTATAACGACCATGCCGCTATATGTCCCTTCTTTTGCGTCCTTACATGCGGGGCAAAGCACATATTTCCATCGCACTTCTTTCGTCCGCGCAACCCACGGATCTTTTTTTGCATGAGAAAGTTCGTTTGGCGCCCTCCACGCCTTCTTTTCATGCACCGCCTGACAATCCGAACAGCGAAGAAGGGTCCCCTTCGGAACCGCGGATGTCCCAGATGCTGTTCTCTGTGACGGTTGCTTGATATGCGCCGCGCGAAGTTTTTTCGACATGATTTATTTGCCGCCAACGTTCACCTCCCATTACACACGACGGCATTGTACACACGATGAAGACGGGCAGATTCTTCATATTCATCTTGTTTAGGTCCCGTTGTTTGACAATGCTATTCTCCTATGGGAACTTAGTCCCAGAGCACAACCACACAGGAGCCGTGCATGCCCATCCCCCAAGAGCATCTTCACCCCACAAGTGGGGAGCAAACTTTCGGCACGAAACTGGAGGCCGGAACGACCCTTCTCGAGACGGATCTCTATTCCTCCACCACTGGGAAGTGGTCCCGCTGTCCTTATCCCGGTGTCACCCTCGAAGAAACAGAAACCGCCTGGGTCCGTCCCGTCAAACCGGGCGACCCCGGCACCGCAAAGATCAACCTCACCGCATGTGATCAGGGTCATTATGGCTTCGCATCTTGCGGAAAATGTGGCGCCGCACTAAAAGACGGGGTGCCGACGCCAAATAAATGTCCCGCATGCGGTATCGTACTGGCAGGCACACATGTCACGGGCGGCTTCGGCGGTTCGGACTTCTAAGAAGCAAAAGAGGGCTACGGCCCTCTTTTTTGACAACCGGGAAGCAAAAAGCGAACGCTACTCCCCCGCCGCGGCCTTCTCAATATCCGCGATGACGATCTTCTGCATCGTGAGCATCGCCTTCATCGCACCCTGCGCCTTCTTCGGATCCGGACCACTCAAAAGTTCAGTGAGTCGTGTCGGAACGATCTGCCAGGACAGACCGAACTTGTCTTTGAGCCAACCGCACTGACTCTCTGACCCGCCGTCCGCCGTAAGTTTCTCCCACAGCTCATCAACCTCCTTCTGATCCGCGCAGGGCACCATGAACGAAACTGCTTCGGTGAATTTGAATATCGGACCGCCGTTCATTGCAAGAAAATCTTGCCCCAGGATCGTGAACTCGACCGTCAGGACCGAACCCTCCTTTTGCCCGGACACTTCCGCCGATGCCTTGTCATAGCGTAGCGTTTTGCCGATCTTTGCATTCTTAAAAATAGACGTGTAAAACTGCGCCGCTTCTTCGGCCTGGTTGTCGTACCACAGGCACGGAGTGATCTTTTGCATGGTCTTGATTTTTTAGCTTATAGTTTCGACATCGCGACACTGAATTCTTCGTCTGTCGCTTCGACTCCCGTCAGTTTTGCGAACGGATGCACTTTCCAATACGACAGCCCGTTCATGTTCTTGCGCGTCAGACGCTCCGCGAGTGCGCGATCTCCATCGGCCACCTCGGACGCAAAAAACTCTACTCCGCCCGCGAAGATATCATCTCCGCTTTTTACTTTTCCGTTTTCCGAGTCGAATTTGCAGACCGGCCCCTCGGGCAGTTCAAGGCCGATATCATTCGCATGATTCCCCACGAAAGGCATCCCGCACGTTATGCATGATTTCATAAACTAGTATTATTTTAAGCGAATTAAACGTCGGTGAATTGTAACAAAAAACAATAGAAAAAATGCGCACGATAGGGCTTCAGGAACGGCCAAAGGTCTTGCACAAGAGCCCAGCTCGAGTAGGTGTCTGTTTGTGACTCAGTTGGAGAGGTCGGTGCGGTCATGGATAGATGATAGCAAAAAAGTGCCCCACAATCGCTTGCCAATATGGCAAAAGGTGCCAATATTCAAATTAGTCGATACAACCGGGAGTTCATTATGGAAAAGGAAATGACAGACGCCGTTATAGCCAAGGGAGTTTTCGAAACTCTTATGGCGAGACACCAAGCGCGCCCGGCCCCCACGCGGCCCGCGGAGTACAGCCTTCTCTACGAGAAAGAGGGGGCCGAGATCCGGCGCGCGGAGGCCGAAGCGATCCTTGATGCGCTCGGTCACGCACTGGAGATATTCACCAAGAGCCACAACTTTCAATACGAGAAACCAACTCTGACTGAAGACGGCGTGCAACTCATCCGGTGTTCGTGGGACGCCTTCATGAAAAAATACACGGACGATTTCCGGGACTCATTGAGGGGGCCCATGCCCGGCGTGGTACTCTACATCTAAAAAAGAAACGCCACGGGCCCACAAGGGCCCGTTTTCATATGAACCTGATCTGGTTGTTTTGGGACCCAAACTTCTTTCTCTTTGCTTTCATGACTATTTCTTAGCGCTGGCGCCCACTCCGACAAGTCCCGGCTTCTTTGCCGCCGCTTTTATGACCTTCTTGAGTGTGGGAATATCGACATCTTCGAGCTTCTTGAAGCGGATACAGCTTTTCCCCACACTTACCTTCCCCAACCCATCTTTGTATTTTTCGGCGACGTACTGGCCGTCGTCGACCGCGCAGATATAAACGCTGATATAGTTTTTCTGATTCGCCAAGCCGATTGTCGGCCAGCTGAGCATTTCTTTCTTATTATTTTTATAGAGAAAGGACCCGTAGCCGAGCATGTTGTAGGCAAGATGCGACTTTAATTGCGGTGCGGTTTTTTGTATCAGATCATGAAGATATAAAATGATCTCTTTGCGCTCCTTTGGAACCGCGTCAAGGTACTCCTTCACGCTTTTCGCCTTGACGGCTTTGAACATGTTCATTTTTCCTCAGCGAGTTCTTTTAATTTTTTGAGCGCCGTAGGCCACATACCTTGAAACATCTCTACATACTCATCCGCTGAATCCATGTCGACGAGCACTTCCGTAGCTCCGTCTTTCTCCTTGAACTTGTAGTTCTCAAAGGCGGGCGTCCACTTCTTTGCCTCCGCGCTTGTCGTATCCTCAACTCCGTCTTTAACGATCCCAATGTGCTCAATCGAGAGGAATTCATTAGGCTTGTTCTCCGCGATCCGGCTCACCATGCCGCCTTCGCCGGGGCTACCGTCGGGGTTTGGGCCAAGAAAAAGTATCTTTGACCCCTTACTCCAATCCCCCTTGTAATAGGAGCCGGGATTGAACGCCGTCGTCCACTCACGATACGACTTGTCATCAAGCATCGCATGCCAGACCTTTTCCTTCGGCGCATTGATAACGGTCGAGAAATGTATTTTTTGCATAGGTGCTATAGTAGCACGCCCATTGTATGCACGATGAAGATAAGAACTAGAACCGATCTGTTTCACGCGGGATCTGCTCGTCAAAAGTGAGCTTCGTGTAGTTGCGATCATCGAGACCGCGCAAACGGTAGATCTGATTTGTTGAAAATATTTTTGCGTCTTCGCGGTTGAAGCCGAGTTTCTCCGCCACTGTATACACCTCATCCCAATTTTTTCCTTCGATCTCCAAATAGTCGGGAAGGAGCGGCCATGTATCGATATCGCACTCAACACCGTCGAGGACGTAGCGTGTGCGCTTGTTTTCTTGGTACATCTTTTCCACCAAGCCGACCCTCAGAAGGATCTCGCGCGTTGCGTCAAAATCCCCGACGATCGTCTCGCGCTCATACATCCCATCATCGCCGCCGAGGCCCTGGAGATCACTGCCCAGGCGTTGCTTGAACGTGAATGTCACCTTGTCTCCCTCGTCGCGGAGGCGCAGCCATGACGCCTCTTTGTCGAGACGAAAGTCCGGGTAATCAAAAACGACACGGCGGTAATGATAATCGCTGATCTTTTTTGCACCAAGCGCAATAAGCTTCTCCTCGAGCGCCACACGATCGATCTCCAGAAATTTGATCTCAATTTCTTCCATAAGGGAAGTTTAACGCATTGGAACGGGAAATAAAACCGAAGCCTGAAACAGAAAAGACAAGAAACAACATACTCTGAAAAAGACCGTTTTTATCCGCGATAGCAAATAAAAACGGTCTTACGGTGAGGAATATTTTTCTTTCAGAAAAAGCCGCAGGGATATGAAAACAGCCAGTAGATTGAAAACGAACATGATGCCGAACAAAAGCGTGAATGAGTAGGCCCCGACAACGAATGCCCCCGCCATGGCGCCGAAGCCGGTCACGATCCGTTGCCCGCCGGACCACAGCGACCACGAACGCACCGCATCGGCTTCGTTCTTGCCGAACGAGAACAAACTATCCCATGACGGGTCGAGGAGTCCTGTCGCGATACCGATGATGACCTGCGTGATGAACAAATGGAGCGGAGTTTCAACAAGAAAATATCCCAACTGACCCAGTGTCACGAGTGTGTAACCGAGAACCACCATCCCCCGCAAGTGTGTTTTGAAAAAATGTGTTTTTGTGACCACCAGGACAAAGACTCCGCTTGAGATCGAAAATAACCCGTACGCGATCCCTGCGTCCAAAATATCTCCCCCGATATTTTTCACAAATATCGCATAAATAGGAAGAAGAAGTCCGGTCGGGAAAAGCCCGAGCAGACTAGCGACGAGAAGTGTTCGGGAGAGTCGTGTCATCTTCGATCGATGGAAGAAGGCGATTCGGGCAAGAGAAGAACTGGACGGCCACATCAATCATTGTGTACTGACGGCTGAAGAAACGATTGCAGCATTTTATCAATATCATATGCTTCTTCAATTTTTCCCAGATATGTTTCATGTGTTTTCTCAAATTGTTCCGCCATGAATCGAAAAAAGGATTTATATCCTCCCCCCATTGCCTTTGTGAATACATTCATGTGGGCGTCACGATTCTTATTCCAGATGATCATCGGGTGATATTTGTGCATTTTCAGAACTTCGTTCATTAAAATTCTACCCGTTCTCCCGTTTCCATCCTTAAACGGATGGATCCTCTCAAATTTATAGTAGAACAAAAACGCCTGTTCGAGTGGATAAAGTTTGTAATTACTCTTTTTGCTCCATTCTAACAATGCACGTAGCTCTTTTTTTATATCTCTATGGTCTGAGACATGCGAGTTGCCCACCACGATGTTATTATCGGTTCTATATTTTAAGTTTGACGGTTCGTGGGCAAGCAGTGTGTCGTGAAGCTTCTCGATATTTTTTATAGTAAAATTGAATTTTTTTTGACTGATAGAGTTAATTGCCTCAATGGTATTTTTCACCTCATCGTTTTTTTCTTTTGAAGACTCACTAACCATTTTTTCTATACTCTCTCGGGGCACACGACTTCCTTCAAGTTTATTGGAGTTGTAAATGAAATCGATTAGAAATGCTGACTCCATGGCGGCAGATCCCAATTCACCAATACTTCTTTTCTTTTGAAAAAGATTCGCGCGTAACTCTTCGAGCTTTGCGATATCAACATACGCGAGAAACTCTTTGCTCGCTCTATCCTTCCAATACTCAATACGCAACCGAGTTTCTTCCTGAATGAGATATTTTTGAAAATCTTGTTTTTTTATGGCAAGATTGGTGGTTGTCGCAGAAGGTCCAAGGGATTTATTTTTCTGTATTGTCTGGCCACGGTTTACATAGATGCTATCGAGAGCATAGAGATAGGGCTTTCCGTTAACCACTTTTTGCGATAATTTCATATATTTTTTAACTACTTATTTGATACCGGATGTTCGTATATGCTGTGTTTAAAGGATATTACGCTACTATAATTTAACACAAATTTTTCCTTTTTGCTCATCTTCTTGCCGGATTCGAGTCCTGCTCGTCCACTTCGGGTGGCCCCCATCAAAAAACCCGCCGAGGCGGGGTTGATTCTGATACTCACTCCTTCAGTCCGCCCGGGGGCACATCCTCCAAGAGGACGATCGTGGTCACAAGACCAAGTCCGGCGTCGAACTTCCAGGTGGTTCCCGTCCATGTCAGGCCTTCTGTGTCGAAAGAGCGTGTCAGGAGTTTTCCCTTCTTCCTTCCGATCACCTCGTCACCTTTCTCGTAAGTGACATGGCCGAAGCCGCTGTTTTTGTACGCGAACTTGTCCCCGCGCTTGAGTTTCTGCAGCCTTTGGATGCTTTCTTGCGATTGCCCCCTCGGAACGCTTGTCTTTTTTGCGGGAGTTTCTTGTGCGACCCTGATCGCTATTCCGCACCCCAAACAGCACCACGTATCGCCAAACTCCCATTCCCATTCGGGTTCGGCTCCTTCCCCTGAGCAGTGACAATTTCTCTGTTTCGGGTATGGGGGACGCTTCTCTTCCTCGGCATCGACATTCGTGACTGGCGATTCCTTTTGCGTAGGAGCCTTCGTCTGTTTCCTCTTTGCTTGCGGCATGATTCCACTCCTCGTTTCTTGAACTACTGGTCGTGATGATAATCGGTATTACACCCCAGGGCAAGCCCTGGACTCGCTAGGATGTACTCGCAAGGCCTCGTGCGAGTCCGCCGCAGAGCAGCGGGCTATCCAACCTCTTGTTCCGTCGTCGCTCGGACGCCATGAGAACTCAGAAGTTCTCGCGTCGTCTCTCGCTAGTCGGAATAAACGAAGTGCTTTTCCAAATCAACTAGAAAAAACCACCGACAGCGTCGGCGGTGCTCGTTTCTCTCACGAGAAGAGGTCGGGATGTTCTTGTTTCCATTTTTCCCAACGGTCGGGTACGTCTTTTTCGATCCTGGTCAACACCTCAAGCAATGTGTGTGGACGGTAGTCGGAGTCGAGAACAAAGGGAACATAGGTCGGACCAGACTCCCACGACCACCTCCGATAAAACCATTCCCCCGCCGGACGCTCTGTACGAAATCCCAGCGAGCGCAATCCGTTGCGGAAGATGAGCGTATTGTGGCCACCGCATTTTGCGAGTGGCTCCTCCTCGAGCATCCGTCGTTGCCAGGTTTCGTTGTATAATCGGCGAACGCCGAATTCGCAGTAGCTTCGGATCTGCCGCAACTCTTTGTCCGTCGGCATGAACGACTCGCGGTCAAGCGCAACGATCCAGTACGTCGCCGGCTTGTGGCAGTCGACCGGAATTTTGAATTTTTCCTGGATGCGACGTGCCTCCGAGTCAGACAGAAAATCGTTCCCCATGGGGTCTCCTTCACGTGCTGTTGAAACTAAAAATGTTTTATCACGAGTTTGTGCGGACGTCAAGTTCTGCCATTCGCGGTATGTCTTGTCATCCAGCATTGTGTGCCAGACCTTTTCCTTCGGCGCGTCGATGATGATAGAAAAATGTAATTTTTGTATATGCGGGCTTACATTCCTTTTGGCTGCAACAAGCCGACACGATTACCCTCGGTATCAACAATCGACAAGTATAATCCGACTCCGGGAATATCATCGGGCTCTCCGGGCTTTTGTCCGCCGAGCACTTTCCCGCCCGTTTCTTCTACTTTCTTCATTGCCGCACGGATATCATCGACCGCAATGACGATCGACGGATATTGCGTGTCCTTCGTCTTCTTGAAAAATCCGCCGTTGACCCGTCCGGGCGTCGTGGGCAACATTGTCTTTGCATCTGTTTCGGATGTTTGCACAACGACATACTCCCCCATTTCGGGACCCATCATTTGCGCCGTCCATCCGAATGCTTTCGCATAAAAGTCCGTTGCGCGTTTCTTGTCCTCATAAGGCATCTCAAAGTGAACGACTGGATTCATGGTCATATGTGTAAGATATTAATCGCTCAATAATACTTCATGTATTAGCGGTTTACGATGAGTTATCTGTGGGGGGTTCAACTACTTATTTCTTTCCCTTCTTTACCTTACTGTAATCAAACCAGACAGCTTCAATGTTGTGGCCGTCGCGGTCGAGGATGAACGCCGCATAGTAACCGGGCCAATAGTCCACGCGATAACCGGGAGCGCCGTTATCTGTCGCGCCGTACTTGAGTGCTTCCTTGTGGAATGCATCGACGCTTGCCTTATCCTTTGCCTCAAAGGCGACATGGAGCGGGACGAGCGTCTTTGCCGCACTGATCCAAAAACTCGTATTGCCGCCTTCTTTGAATCCGCATGCGTCGCCGGACTCCATCGAAAATTCGTAACCCAAAGGAGCGAGAGCTTTTGTGTAGAACTCTTTCGACTTCGCGTAATCACCAACAAGAATTCCGGTATGGGCGATCATGGTGGATAGGATAAATGGAGAATAATAGAATAGACAGGAGCATGCACTCGCTCCTCTATATATTCCCGCATGTTCGGATAAAAATTCCGTGAACGATAACAAAAAGCCGCCGGATACACCGTGCGGCTTGTCATGCTGTTCACACCTCAAAGATCTTCTTTTTGTACAATGCCTCCACAAGCTTCTTGCGGTCAGGATTGAACTCGAACATCTTTTCACGGATCTCGTCGCCGGTGAGCTTCCTTTTCTCGCCGAACTTGCCGTCGACGCGATGGAGCGCGTCGTACACATCGGCCAGAGCGACGAGACGTCCGTATTCGCGGATGAGGAGTTTTGTCGTCTCGCGATACGCATGGAGATGCGCGGGCATCTCTTCCGGATAGCCGTTCTCTTGGAACTTGTGGTGCCACACCATGATCTCCGCGGAGATATCAAATCGTCCGCGCAGGAGTTGGTAGCCGTTCATCACGTGTGCCTGTATCGCTTCTTGATCTTCGTCCGACCATGTGTCGGTTTTCCCCAGAATATCGAGCGGCGTCTGACATTTCCCGAGATCATGCAGGCTGCCCGCAAAAAAGAGTGGCTTCTCCTCATGGTGGGTAAAGTGACCGATCTTCCGCGCGAGGAGCCCCACCCGAAGCGAGTGGGCATAGTGAAAGTTGGTCACGGCGCTCTTATTGCGGAGCGGCGCAAGAAACGACCGTAGCATCGTCCTGTTTGTGCCGCTAATGTGTAGCTCTCTGCACGCGCAAGTGAATTGTCGTTCGAGTCTGGATTCTTCGCTGATCATTCAGTTCCCCTTTTTGGAATCAAGTGTTCATGTCATCTAAAAATTGAATACCACATAAAATTAACTTTTGCAAGCCAGAAAGATCGACACCCCCGCTAATCTTTCAACAAGAAGATAGGGTCTACGCAAACGGCGACCTTCGTGTTTTTCTCCCGAATGCCTCGGGAAGCGATACCAGTGCGTACGGCTTCTCCAAGATCATCCGGGCGGAAAAACGCGAATCTCACCCTGTAGTAGAAGATCGCACCTCTCACGTTTATTGAGTAAGCAAAACACCAGAAGATCATGGACAGCATTTCTGTCGCCTTGGGGCATGGTGCGATCTTTCACTACGGAGCTCATCCGTTTGCGTAGACCCTATGTAATTGCTTTTATGTCATTTTTTGACTAGTGTGGCGGCCAGAGTCGATTACTCGACGGGCTACACACGCGGCCAAAGCGTGAAATCGAACCTTGAAAGGAATAACCATGAAGCCAATCATTCCACTGCCGGGAGAAGATCTCCTGGAACTTGGGAAGCGGTGTAACGCAGTCTATGTCTGCCCGAAAACCGGCTCTCTACGCACGGGACCCCTGGTTGTCTACGCAGGAAAAGATGACAAAGGACGGAATCTCGTCGGAGACATTTACTTCAACTTCCGGCGAATCGAAGTCCACCCGAAAGCGGTCGAGGGTTTCGCCGAAGCGGCGTGCCAGAAACTCCGCGATCAAGATCTGCTCGATGCGTTCGATACTGTCTGCGGAATTCCGCAAGGCGGTCGGACATTTGCTCAGATACTCGCGCTCGGCGCCGGCAAACGGTTCGCGTATGCGGACAAGAAGCCGAAAGCCACGGAAGCGGGCAAGAAGCAGGAATACACCTGGGACCTCTCGCAATTTGATTTCGAGCAAGGCGAACGTGTTGCTGTTGCGGAAGACGTTTTCAACAACTTCCAAAACACTGACAATACCCTGGCCGAGATCGCCGGCACCGGGGCGAACATCGCGCTCCTCGTCGGGGCGCTCAATCGCTCTCCGATTTACGACACGATCTATAAGGGCCTTCCTGTCATCGCCTCCATTCGTGCGGCGTATCCCGAATACGAACAGGACGATCCTGCGGTCGCTGACGACATCGCCGCCGGCAATATCGAGCTCGAAGTGAAAAAGAACTGGGCACGTCTCTGCGCGCTAATGCAACAGTAATTCTCAAACCACACGAAAGGAAACAGCATGGGAATGCTACTGACACCGGCGGAACGCTTGATCGTTGCCGCCGACTTCAAGCCGACAGACCTCGCCGAAAAGGACTGGGTGAAAGCGCAGGTGCTCGGATTAGCCTATAGCCTTCGAGGCACCGGGGTTTATCTCAAGGTGAACTCCGCCCTGCGCGTTTGCGGCTACGACCTCATTGGCGAAATTCAGTCACGCGGACTACGTGTCTTCGCCGATCTCAAGCTCTTCGACATCGGCGAGACGCTTGCAACTGACGGCGCGCTTCTTCGCCGGGCGAAGCCCGATATCCTGACCGTCGCGTGCGTTGCGGATGTTGCCGCCATGCGTGCCCTAAAAGCTGAGCTGACGGATACGGAAGTGCTGGGGATCACGATCCTGACGAGTCAGACGGAAGAAGGGGTGCGGCATCTGTACGATTCCTCGATCGAGGCCGCAGTCATGAAGCTTGCACTTCTCGGCGAAACTGCCGGTGTCGACGGGTTCATTTCGTCGGCAATGGAGGCAGGTTGCATTCGGGATGTCATCACGCGTCCCATGACCATCAACACTCCCGGGATCCGCCCGAAGTGGGCGATCATTGCCGGCGATGATCAGAATCCCAATCGGATCATGACTCCCGCGAAGGCGATTCAAGCCGGCGCAGATCGCATCGTGGTCGGCCGCCCGATCACAAGAGCCGTGAACCCTTACGACGCCGTCATGTGGACGCTCGACGAGATCGCGTCGGCAACGGCGTGACTTCCGAAGTAAAGGAGATCTTGCAAAAGCCCCCGCACTTACGTGCGCGGGCTTTTTTTATACGGGAGAAGGATGTTCCGGCGACGGGATTCTCCGGGTTTATGTAAATGAAAATGCGGCCGATGTTCCCGGCCGCTCGTTCTCAAACCGCGATATTATTTATGTTTTCCTTTTTGCTCCGGCCACCACCAACTATGTTTTGTAAATTTGATTGGTGTCTGGTTTTTGGGGTCCCCATTATAATTATGGGTTATCTCTTCGCCCAAAGCGATATCCTTAATCGCTCGAAACACAACGCCCTTGCTCTTTTCGCGTGCACTGTAACGCGCGTTGGGACTGTATGAGTGATTATAGAAGCTGGCAAATCCCATTACGAAAGCCGACTGCTTACCGTCCGGTCCCCACTGATACATGTGACTAGCGAGGGGCAACGCGTCAACCACTCTAGCCTCCCGTCGGGAGAGCACGATCACCGGGGCTATCTCAATCACTTCCCCTTTTGCGATCGCGCAATTTGCATAAACGCCTCGGCCATTGCGCCGTGTCCACTTCACCTTAAGCCTGGCTTTGGTGGTGTGCGCGTCATCCGATCTCTTCATTGGATACTCCTTGGTGAACTTGAACCTGTGTACAACACTATGATTCCTTCAATATTTTGCAAGCGGGCTCCGGCGGCAGGAATTTCTGCTTTTTATAAAAACAAACACCGTCGAGGCGAGGCGGCGTTCCGTGCAAAAAGAAAAAGCGCTGTACCCGATCCTTGCAACTCAAAGAAATAAGGGAGTTATTGTTATAAAAAAACAGAAACCGCTCGAGCAGACGCGGTGTCTGTCGAGCGGTGGCGATGATTAGGGGGCGGAGGGGACCATGATGCGCTGTGATGTGCTCGCCTCAATTGCACAAATCACCGACTCAACGCGCGCGATTCTCCTGCCGGCGAGGTTGTTTGCGAGTACCGCCAGGTGCTTCTCATACGCATACATCTGCGCTTGATTCATCGTGTTGTGCGGCGGTACTATCTTGAATACGCAGGTCTCGTGGCCTTGGCAATCAACCCATGCGCCCGCACTCAGATAACGAATGCTTTGGCCAGAGTTGTCCTCCCAAGGCTCGGCTTCATCCGCCTCACGAATCGCTTGCCGCAACGTTGCTACGTCCGGTGGTGCCGTCGGGGGGTCCTTGAGGTCCTCTCGGAAAGCAAAGTCGAAACGGATGTAACCGGCGACGTTGTACCGCTTGACTGGCTTCGCCTCTTGCCCGAAGAATCCCCTTACCTGTTCCGTTTTCGGAAGATTAAAGGGATCCTTGAATTGCAAAAAGTGATAACCCGCAAGTTCAGTAAATGGGTTGACTCTCATCGAGAAATCTCCATGTTGTGAAGGGCGAAACTACCCATATGCAATATAGCATATAGAATATATAATGTCAATAGTACCGTACGTTTTGGGTGGGGGCGGCGCTTCCGCTTATTTCAACGATGCGGGCAACCGGCCCAGCAACACGGCCGGCGCATTCCGCCTTTCAGCTTTGAGAGCGCCTTTGTGATACGTATATTTCGCGTTTCCGCTAGTTTGCCGGACGTCACCCAGCAGATCCACTCGTTACGGGCGAGCGGTGTAATATCATCCCATACCGCACGTGCCGCGGGAACAGAAGCAAGAGCTTTGCGGAGATCCGCCGGCAGTTGATGCACCATCCCGGTAGCAACTTCTTTTTTGGTCATAGGTTTATTTTATATAAACTACATTTTCTAAGAAAAAGATGCTGTGAAAGGCCCTGTTCACCGAATGGTGATATTTTCATAAATCCAGTATATCAAGTTTGATTCCGGCGGCGGGACGACTACTCAGTTCAAAATGCCACGCATCGTACCATGGGTGGATGTACGCAGAAATTTATAGTTTTCTTATATAAATTTCATCTCCATTCCAACGAGGATCATCCATTTGTGTAGCGGCTTTGCGTGTCAGTTCGATCTTAAAACCACCTATTTCAGCTTGGTATTTTCTTGCACCACGATATCTATCATTGGATATGTCATGAAGTACTTCACCTTCTGAAACTTCTATGCCGAGCATTCTCATAAGCAATTTTTCTTCAGTGCGAAAGTCACTTCTTTCAGCCCACCGGTAGTCTCCTTTTTTAAGCGGGTCTCTTTCCGCACTTTCCAATAGAAGAACATCACGATTGCTCATCGGGTCTACAAGCGTAGAAACAATGAGTTCTGTCAGTTCA
>OBEQ011489697.1_pt1 | contig 13575 bp, 11 predicted proteins | sample 1670901 | NCBI WGS metagenome assembly OBEQ01 (sample SAMEA104232315, study PRJEB22302) | groundwater metagenome | biome: forest; feature: aquifer; material: groundwater | place: USA | collected 2011-08-07 | depth 5.4 m
AACAAGCCGTCAAAGACGATCCTAACTTTTTCAAGAAAGTATTTTGTATCAATAATAACGAGTTAAACTGGTATCCAAAGGGTAATGCGTTGGCAACTGTCAAGGATGTTCCTGATTACACAAGAACAAATGCTGGTACTGTTACGGCGCCCACGGAAGTAGTCACTGCAAGTTCGAGCCTGAAAGATGTTGGGCGGGTTATCATCTGCCACCATCCGCCTGGTAATCCTTCAAATTTTGAAACTCTTACTGTTGGTGCATCTGCTGTTAAAGCCCATCTTGCTCATGGGGATACCATCGGAGAATGTCCTGTGGCAACACCTACACCTACGCCGACCACATCTCCTACGCCAACTCCAATTTTGACCGCTTCTCCCACTCCTACTTCAACTCCGATTCCTGGTTCAACGCCCACCCCAACTCCAACTCCAACTCCAACATCAACTCCTAACCCAGGTTCAATTCCAACGCCCACTCCCATTTCGTCTACTACCCCGACTCCTAATCCATCTGCTACACCGACACCTACACCGACTTCTAGCTCAACGCCAACTCCAACGCCTACCCAATCTACTCCTACTCCAACCCCCAGTTCTACGCCAACACCTACGCCGACTCCAACCCCCACTCCGCTAACTGCTTGCGGTAGTACTACCTCAGTAACCGATAGCCGTGATACGAATAATCCAGTTTATGCAACAGTTGCCATTGGCAATCAGTGTTGGATGCAGCGAAATCTGAATGTAGGGATGCGGATAGATCCGAATAGAAACCAGGCAAACAATGGGCTACTGGAGAAGTACTGCTATGGGAATAACGGGGAAGCAAACTGCAACACCTATGGAGCCTTATATCAGTGGGATGAAGCAGTTAACTATAGCAGCGTGGAAGGTGTGCAGGGAATATGTCCGGTAGGATGGCATGTTCCAACCGATGCAGAATGGAAAACTTTGGAAATAGGCCAAGGTATGACTCAGGCACAGGCTGATGCATTTGGTTTGCGTGGGACCGACCAGAGTCAAAAATTGCGAGTAGGCGGTAGTTCGGGATACAATGCCCTCTTGTCTGGTATTGGCTTCCCTGACGGCCACTGGGACAATCTCGGTAGGATAGAAAGGATATGGACTTCATCATTAAATAGCGGCAGTCCATGGTGGAGATCTGTTTGGACGGATAATGGCATGGTTGACCGTGAAACAGGGGGGAATGTTTATGGTTTTTCTATCCGTTGCATCAAAGGAGATGGTGCGCCGACACCACCCATAACTCCTACTCAAGCAGTAGTCACTTCTTCTGACCCGATTCCGACAAATAGCTTAAGCTGTGGAGGCATCACATCTATCACCGATACCCGTGATACTGATAATCCGGTTTATCAGACCGTTGCGATAGGAAATCAGTGTTGGTTGAATCGAAATTTGAATGTTGGGACGAGAATAAACGGAGCTGCCGGTCAGAATCAGACGAACAACGGAGTATTGGAAAAGTATTGTTACGGCAATAACGCAGCGAATTGCAGTAGCAACGGGGCCTTATACCAATGGGATGAGGCTATGAATTATAGCGGGGCGGAGGGGTCGCAGGGTATTTGCCAAGCCGGATGGCATATACCGACTGATACGGAATGGAAGACGCTGGAAATGTCACAAGGTATGACCCAGGCAGAAGCAGACCTCTATCAAATAGATGGTTGGTCAGACTGGCGAGGAACAACCGAGGGAGACAGATTAAAGAAGGCAGGGCTTTGTAGTACCAGAACGCCATGTGGCAGTTCGGGATATGACGTGACGCTTGCCGGAGAATTTTTCCAGGCAGATGGCCACTGGGATAATTTTGGAGCTTCTGAAGCAATTTGGACATCATCCCTTAATGGTGTTAACCAATGGCCCTGGACTCGATATATTGCTGGCAATAGCTCCATGGTTCAACGTTCTACATGGGGTAAATTGTATGGGATTGCTGTTAGGTGTATCAAAGATTCTGGTGCAGTGGCGATTTCAGCACCTCAAACAATTTTCTCTCGTAATTTAACATTGGGCGCAGTGGGAGTTGATGTAAAGCAGCTTCAGGCGCTTCTAGTAAATGAGGTTGGCTATTCAGCCGATTTGATTACCGGTTATTTTGGTCGCATTACTCGAGATGCAGTTAAAAAGTTTCAAGAGAAATACGGAGTTAAACCCGTATCCGGCTACTTTGGTGAGATAACTCGCAAAGCGTTAAGTGCATTGATGCTTGGCCAGTAAGTGAATTCATATAAAAACTCGGGTGTTAATCAAATGATCTTTCTGAAACAAAAGTGGTTTAAAATTACCGTAGGGATACTAATTGGTCTTATCGCCCTTCCGACTGTTACCTTAGGTGGTACTTTTGTCCTTTCTTTAATTCAGGGGAAAACCGCAGATGAGGCTGTTCAGATTTTGGCTGAACGGATTGACTCTTTAATTGGCAGAGTCAATAAATTAGAGAATAATCAAATAGATCTCCAAAATAGTCAGAAAGAATTAGAGGCACAACAATCTGAACTAGAGAAACTCAAGGCCTGCACGTTATGGAGCGACTATGTTAAGGCTAAAGAAGATATTGAATACTTTCAGCAAAATGATTTGATTGATTCAAAATTGAATATTATTGACCCGTTACCAAATGGTTCTCAAAATCAACTCGATAGAGAAAAGTTTAAAGTGACTGTGGCGCAATTTCAAAAATATAAAGAACTCAAGCCCATATGCGAAACAATACAGCCCACTCTTTCACCCAAGACCACCTTAAAACCAACTTCTACACCAACCACGGGCCTTAACAATTTGTTCAATGAAGGAAATTGGGTTAAACTTGCCAACAATCTTGAATATCAAGATGTAGTTGTGGGTCAGGGGGAGGAAGCCAAGGACGGCAATATGGTTTATGTTAATTATGTTGGATATTTTACTGACGGATCGAAATTCGATAGTTCATATGACAGAAATCAACCATTCTCTTTTATTCTTGGTAGCGGTATGGTTATAAAAGGTTGGGATTTGGGCATAGTGGGAATGAAGGTTGGCGGCAAAAGAAAACTTATTATCCCTCCGGACCTAGGTTATGGTATTAAAGGTGCTGGCAGTATTCCCCTAAATACAACTCTCAATTTTGAGGTAGAACTACTTGATATTCAACCGCCGCTACTCCCATAAGTCATTAGACTTCTACACAGCCTGCCGTTGACGCCGCCACATTGATTTTTGTGCGAGGACGCCGTGAAGGAGAGTCTGGGCACCAGAATCGAATCAAGGACATTGATTTTTAATACTATAAAGAATAGACTAACTTTTAATGCCGAACATTACTGGTCAACAGCTCAACGAAAGGTATAATTTGGGGGCTGCCCATGCTTTATATCGTAAAAACGGTCTATGGTATCATATTTTGAGAGCATTTCCAGGAATTCTTTTTGATGAGGCGGGATTTATTATATTTGATTCAGAGGAGAGGTATCGAAATTCGCAGTACGTAAAAATTAAGGATGAGACAGAGACTGTGCATGTTAATCCGCCAGGCATTTCTGCAATACCAGGATATAAATTATTCGAAGAATTAGTGGGCAGACCCCAGCCGTAAAGGTTGAGGTGTGCCTGCTGTCGAGGGCACGAGTAATAAACCAATTAACAAATATGCCTATGAATGAGACGGGATAGTTCTTTTGGAATATTAAGTTCGTTAGTCATAACGAGAGACGAAAAATGTCTCTCTCATCTAGGCCGCATTCTACTCAAAAACGAAAAAACGAGTTTATACTCGTCTAGGTGAATGGTTAGAAATTTATATTCACGGTATAAATTCCTTAACCCATTGTTGAATTATATAAAATTTTTAAGGATAGTTCAAGCATCCTGACCCCCAAATTGATGATCATTATTTTGCGTTGTACTCACTGAATAGGTGAGTTTTTTCGTTAGATTTACAGCATTATCCAATGCCTCTAAATCAAGTGGTACGACTATGACTATCTTAAAAAGAACTAATGACGGCATTAAACCTACGTTTTAAGTAAGTTTAGATACTATTCTCCGATTTCAACCAACTCAATCTTCACTTCAGAACCTATGCGGTTTCGGCTAATCGTTACTGGCCATGGTTTGGCCTAGCGGCTGGCAACTAATTACCATTGGTTGGAATGTGTTTAGTGCCGTTATCTGGGCAGCCCGCTGTTTGTCAAACAATTTAGCCTTCAAGAGGATGCCTAGAAAAAAAGGGGAATCTTAACACAACGTTAAATAATACGGTTTTAAGCAACATAAAAACCTTTAAGATGCAAATCCTTGTTCTTGGGGGAAATTTGAGTTCCCTCTATTTCTTCTTAAAGTTAAGTAAAGTATAGAATCTAGTTCTAGAAGAAAACCTGTTAAGTTTCTTTTACTTCCGGTTTTTAGGTACTGCGTAAACCAATAGACGAAAACCTGGCAGAAGGGATAACTAGTCCCAGTTTTTACTAGAACCAGGTTTCCCCCCTTCTAAGTGAAAAATCTATTGTTTTGCGAACAGGATTTGGTTTAGCATGTTTTTTGGATCTTCAAATACTGCTATCTGAATCCAAAAAACGGCAATCTGCCATACAGGTGGTTCTTTTTCGGCCGCAGATATTTATATATCGCCAAAAAAGCCTGACCCCACTCTCGATTACATCGTCCGACAATTTCCAGGTTTCACATCTTTGACCACGGACTACACCCTTGTTCATCCCTACCAATAAATTGGTAGTCTGAGGGGCACCGATGGAGGACGCTACGTCCGGCGCTTGTCTAACTGCCACTTCCATGGCAGATTGAGGATTTTAGTTCTAACTGTTGTCTACCCGAAGGTAGAAACGTTTAAAGTATTACTGCGCTACTTCCACGGACAACCTACGGTTGCGGTACGTGAACCCACGGCTCATCCAGTTGTTAGAACTTTTGTTTTTAAGCCTCCTTTCGGATAGCCATTCCGACCCTCATAAAAGGGCCGTAAGGTCACCAGAACAAACAAAAAAGACTTATTAAACGAATAGACACCTGTCTGGTGGCTCTGGTGAGAGAGTTTCTCTACCAGACATGTGTCTAGCCACTTGAATAAGCCTTTTCACCTCACCAGAGCCTTACCGAGTGGAGTTAGTTTTTCTTGTCGCTACTCTTAGTATATCACAAATATTGCCACTTTTCAAGAGCCTTCTTTTTTTCCTGGCTACTTGCAAAATACTTGCTTCTAGATTATCATAGGTATTATGGAAAGCAAACAAAAACCTAGAGCCTTAATTTATGTTCGAACTTCGGGGGAAGAATCCGAGGATGAACACTCTCTTGATATACAGGTAAAAGACTGTATGAAGTTTTGTGATTATAAGGGTTACGAAATGCTTGATTTAGGATATACCATAGAGATACAAGAGAAGGATAAAGAGCCACAAATAACTAAAGTACCTGGGATAGTAGATAACGGCTATACTGGCGCTAACCTTAAGCGTCCGGGAATACAGCGGGTTCTTAAAATGGCGGAGAATAAAGAGTTTGATTACCTAATAGTGTGGAAGTTAGATCGATTTAGTAGGAAGGTTTTGGATGTTTTGACTGTTCTTGAAGAGTTTGAAAAGTGGGGTGTTAAATTCCTCTCTGAAAAAGAGCCATTCCTAAACACCGACTCCATCTATGGAAAATTTCTTTTACAAGTTTTAGCGGTTGTGGCCGAATTAGAAAGGGAAAATATAAAACTTAGGACTCAGGGTGGTAGAAATGAGGCTATGCGGGCGGGGCATTGGCACGGCTCACCGCCTTATGGCTATGATAAAAATGAAAACTTTAGACTTGTTCGTAATGAGAACAAAATAAAAATTGTTAATGACCTATTCAGGTGGGCTGTTTATGATGGTTATTCTTTAAACCAAATGGCTAAACAATTGAATGATAGGGGAGTAAAGACTACTAAGGGCGGAAAGTGGAGTGGTACAACAATAAGAAATATTCTTATGAATCCAGCCTATATTGGCGAGGCATTTTTAAGAAGAAAGCAGAAAAAAGAACTCCAAATTCCCTATTTTACCGACCCCATCGTAAGTAAGGAAATGTTCGAGCGAGCCAGAGTTACTCTAAGCAGTAATAGAAATAGTTTGAGAGGTCAGACTAAACATCCTGCTACTTACGCTCCCTATCTCTACTGTGCAATATGCGGAGGGAAGATGTACCCACAAGGACGAGTTATGAAAAAACGGGGGTTGGTGATTAGTTACTCTGGCAATAGAAATAACAAAGATAAGCCCAAGTCCAGGTGTGCCAATTGTGGCTGGATAAAACAACATTTGTTAGACTTTGCGATCTTACCTCAACTTTCTAAGATTATTAATACTCCAGAATTTTGGCTTAATAATTTAGAAGACAAAAAAGTAGAGGATTTAACCCCGATTTTAGAAATAGAAAATAGGGCATTAGACAATCTAAATAAAATTAGGGATAGAGTGGGGGAAAAGTGGGATATGGGCTTTTATAAGACTAGGGAAGAATTCCAAAAGGCATTAAAAGAGGCGGACAGAGCAGTGGGCTTAAAAATGAATGATATCCTTTTAATAAAACAACGAATGGCGAGCCAGGGAGATAAAAATATGGTTGTCTCCGCTATCCAAGGGGCTATAGTAAAAATGGGGCGGGTGGATAGTGTAGAGGAGATAATGAAGTTAGTTGTTCATAAAATATTTATTGACACAAAGAGTCGAAGACTCACAATCCACCTAAGGATACCCATGATTAAGCCGGTAGAGGGCATATATCCCATATCGGTTCAATCGAATGACAAACAAAAAGTTATTGACGAAATGCTTAATTCTGTGACTACTGAAAATTATACTAAGGTAGAAACGGCAATTCTCAAAAAATTAGATAAAAGAGTAGTTGCGGATAAGTCACTTCTAGGTGACAAGTCGCATTTGTACCACTTCATCTGGTGTCCGGGGGCCAAAAAAATTAAGGAAGAAAATAAAATCTGGTTTGACAATGAACAATCAGCCATTCAAACCGGCTATAAACTAGCCAGTAATTGCGTCAGATAGTTTGATATTGTAGTATATCCTCAAGTTCTTTAAATGGAGAGAATATGCTTGACCGGATACCTGTCGTTGATTTTGAGAGCCTAAGGTATTGGGATGGAGACGCCATATCTACGGTTGGCCAGGCTTTTCATGATATAGGATTTGTTTTTGTGAGGATACCGGAAGTGGCGAAGTTATTACCGGAGATATTCAGCGAATTTAAAAAGGTGTTTGCTTTGCCCCAAGAGGTAAAACAAAAATACGCTCATCCGGAAATGTTTTATCAGAGAGGCTGGACGCCGTCATTCACGGAAATTGCTATTGCTTGCCGTGGAAAAGGATTGCCTGACGCCAAAGAAAACTGGTTCATCGGACCAAGGCTTGATTCTATCGCCGAAGATGTAGCTAGGCGTTTCCCCGAACATTATATAGATAATATATGGCCGGAAGAGGTGCCAGGTTTTAAACCTGCCATCGAACGGCTTTACAATGCTCTTTATTTCTGCGGGAAAGAAGTTCTGAAGGCTGTGGCTCAATATATCGGGAAAGATGAAAATTACTTTGATGACCTGACCAATAGCTCGCCGACAGTGCTCAGGGCCATCCATTATCCTCCTGTCAAAGCCGAAGAGGTGGGGAAAATAATCTGGGCTTGCCGGCATACCGACATTAATCTGGCTACCGTTCTGCCGGCATCGACCAAGCCGGGCTTGTGGATTCGCCGGAGAGACGGACAGTGGCTTCCGGGGAACGCTCCCGAAGGTTGCGTGATAGTTCAGGCGGCTGATATGCTTGAATATCTTACGGCCAAACAGTTCATTTCTGCCTGGCACGAAGTCAGGTCGCCCGACCATCCGACCCAAGAAGGAAGGCTATCGGCGGCTCTTTTCATTCACGCCCGGTCCGATGCTGTATTTGACTCGGGGCATCCTAAATTTCCGCCTATTATCGCCGGTGAATTATTATTGAAACGGCTCAAAGAAATTGGACTTGCCTGATGAGGTCTAAAAAAGTATCTGATTCGGCCATTGAGCATTATCCGGTTGAAATATTTCCGGGCGATCTAAATTCCATGGGCAATGTCTTTGGCGGCCGGGTTCTGGCGGTGATGGATAAAGTTGCCGGTTATGTGGCCCAAAAACACAGCAACATGGAATGCGTTACTCTAACCATCGACTCGGTCAGATTCCTGGCTCCGGCCAAGCAGGGCGAGATACTGATGTTCAAGGCGGCCCTGAACAAGGTCTGGCGGACCTCAATGGAGATCGGGGTCAAGGTCTATGCCGAAAATTTCAGAACCGATGATTCGCGGCACATTCTCTCGGCTTATCTGACCTTTGTTGCTTTGGATGCCAGCGGCCGGCCGGCCCCTATTGGAACGGAGCTGGTGTCTGAGAGTGAAGATGAAAAAAGGAGATGCAGAGAGGCCGATGCTAGAAGACAGGCCAGATTATCTAATAAACGGCGTTAAGCCGTTTTTTATATGGTCATTATATCAAGCCAAAGCTCCGCTCTGATTTTTATCGGCCTCCTATTGGAGCGGCCATATAATAATTGCTCATTGATTAGAATCCAAATATCAAAAATGATAAAAACCAAAGCAGGGCTTTGGCTTGAATTTGAGTTTGGACAAACAAAAAGCCCGACCAGTGTCGAGCCCTAGAATTAGCAGGTATTTACGCTAACGGTCATCTAATGAAGACTTTGCCGCTGCGCTATCTCTAATCTTGTCGGTAAGCTTATTTTCAGGAACAAACTTATATTCTCCACAATGCAGGCAGGCGACATAATACTTCCTCTCTCCATCCTCCCAAGCATTTCCACCGAATGAACCGCGTAGAACATCGTCCGGTTCTGCTTTCAGCTTGGATCCGCAATTTGAACATTCAAATACCCACCAAACTTTCTTTTCAAGGATCTCCATGGTCCCTCCGGTGCATCTAAATCAGCGTCTTTTGATCATACCATTCTTTATTTATTAAGTCAAATATTGCGTATTATTTTATTTTTTTCAGCCAGAATTCATTCTCTCCCGATTTTGTTTATTGTTTTACAATAATTACAAAATCGCGGATCCGCGATTCACTAGTAACGCTTTGCGTTAAGTGAATCGGGACCATTCTCAATCCTATCCAGCCAGTACTTGTTCTCCCAATTCCATAGCTCTTTACACGCTAAAAATGCTTTAATGTCTTCATCAAATGTAGTGAGCTCCTTCAACTCATGTTCGCCACGCATTTCTGACCATTGATGCTCGCATTTTCCTTTTTCACCGCGTATCTTTTCCCGCCCGCCTTTATCGCGCAAAGTGGCCGGACACTTCAGGCATTTTCTGGACTGATCAACTCTGAATATCCAACGGGTTAAGGGTGGCATGTTCGGTATTTCTTTTAAAGCTTCTATGTAAGCCGATGTTTGGATGCTGTAGTCACGGTATATGGCAATTGATGTTTTGACATCCAATACTCCCAGGACGCCGTTAACCTCGGCCAGTATATCCATTGTTCCGGCATAATGATGTTTTTTGGAAACGACCCGCTCTTCTATTTTGTGGGGGATAATCTCGTTGTTAGTATAAAATTCCATGAAAGATGTAATGGCCGGCTTTATGGATTCGGGGATGACTATCGGTTCTTTTCTTAAAATAGCTTCAATGGTTTCGTGAATGAGGGTGCCCTCTTCCGCAGACTTGGCCTTGATGGCCTCGCCGGTCTTGAAATCAGGAAGGCTGGCATAAAACATGTACAAAGCCGGCTTGGCCTTGATGCCGACTATGGAAGTAACTCTTGGATACCAAACCCCGTCTATCTCGTAGCCGTTGGTTTCTTTAAAATTATCTACATTCGAGTACCACATATTTAGATAATAATAACACTATGCCTAGAAAAATCATCCTTGACATGCCTGATTACTTGGTCTAAATTACCGACAGCAACTTGATAATTCAACGGTGGTATTAATGAGTAATCTGGACAATATTCTCACCAGGATGTACAAGGCGGCCGAGATAATTAACCTGGATAAGAGGTTACTGGTAATTCTTCCGACCTTTAAACTGAAGTGGGAATCTGACTTGTTGGTCACGATGGATAACGGAGAGAAAAAATCATTTAGGGCCATGAGATTCTGGCACCGTTCTCCGCACTCGGACAGTCCTTATAAGGGCGGAATAAGATACCATCCGGATATAGACTCGGAGATGATGAAGTCTCATGCTATGGAGATGTCCCTTAAATGCTGGGTTATGGGTATTGAATGGGGCGGAGCAAAGGGTGGCATAGCTCTTGACCCGTCAAAATATTCAGACAGGGAATTAAAGAACATCACCGAGAATTTTGTTGGTGAACTCGTTGAAAGAAACGAGATAGGTCCGTATCTTGATGTGCCGGCTCCCGATGTCGGTACCAGTCCCAAGATTATGAACTGGATTCGTCAGAGCTTCGCTCACCGTCAAAGAACACATGAAAATTCTTCTTTCGCCGGAGTTGTGACCGGAAAGCCTGCCGACTTCGGTTATGGCGGAATTCCGGGAAGAGTGCCGGCTACCGGCTATGGTTTGGCCGTGGCTTTGGAAAAGATTATGGAGCTAAAGAGTCTCAACAAGTCTGATTTTAAAAGAGTGGCCGTTGTCGGCTTCGGCAATGTCGGTTCTTTCGTATCTCAATTTCTTGCCAAAAGAGGTTTTCAAGTTGTAGCGATAACTGATGTTGATGGAGGAGTATACTGCCCGGAAGGTATAGATTACCTGACGCTATGTAATATCAGGCGTCCTTCTGATGTTGTAAAAGGCGTTAAGATAACAAAAGAAGAAATAGTTGAGCTGAAAGATATCGATATATTGGTTCCGGCGGCTTTGGAGAATAACATTACCGATAAAAATGCCGACAGAGTAAGAGCTAAGATAGTTCTTGAAGGAGCGAACGGACCAACTACGCCTGAGGCCGATGAGATATTGGCCAGAAACGGAACTTTAGTTATACCGGATATTCTTGCCAATGCCGGCGGAGTGAGTGTTTCTTTCTTTGAATGGTCCCGCAATCAGGGCCACATTGATGAGAGAATTCCCATCGGAGGCAAGGACAGCGCTGTCCGAGAAGAAGATGTTCTGGGAGCGATGGCCAAGATGATGGAATATTCAGCGGCGAGAGTTTTTGAATACAGCCGCAAGTATAATGTCGATTTGCGGCTGGCGGCTTACATATACGGCATGGAAAGAGTTACTCCGCTATTGCAGAGTAAGTATTATACATAAAATAAAAAAACCGGAGATAGGCTCCGGTTTTTACTTAATATTGATGTACTTTTCCCAGTAACTTAGCAATTCTTTTGTGGCCCATAGGTCGCCGGCGCAGTAGTGGGCGATATCAGAATATTTTTTGTCTTTGAATAATCCGGCGACATCGTCTCCGGTAATGCCCTTGGCTTTGGGACTCTCAATTCCAAATGCCTGGCACCAAAGATGAAGATTTCGTCTTCCTCTGAATGCGCCGAAGAAGGTCAGTCTGTCAAGAAGGTCCAGGTGGGTAATTATTTTACCGTATTGCTCGGTCTCATATCTGTAGGGGACTAAATTTTTAGTCGGTCTTAACTTATTCACGGCCGAGCGGATCATGAGGTAAGGGCAATCGAAACATCGGCCGTTGAAAGTGATGAATTGTTCATAGAGGGCGGCAGTTTCCCAGAATTCTTTCAGGATCTCCTTTTCCGAAGCCAGGGGCGTATACTGGATGTCTTTTTCAGATTTTTTTTCCGATTTTCCGGACGGGTCGCGGAAATAAACGGCGCCTTTATTAGTATCCGGATTAAGTATCCCGATGGCCACTATCTCACCTGTAAGAGGGGAGAAGCCAAGCTCATCTTTGGTTTTTTGCTCGTCTTCATCTGATTCGGCGTAAGCCAACAGAAACTCTTTGGACTTTTCGTCCAAGGAATCGAATTCGGCGCCGATAGTTTCAATATCAAAAATTAACCGTGGCATAAATTTATTCTAGTTCTTTAATATTTTAATAACAACTTGACTATAAATATTTATTCATGTATTATCTTTTTTAGGAATTTAAATTTAGGACGGCGCAAATGGACAAATATATTTTTCTTGACCGTGACGGGACGATTATCGAAGATGCTGGCCACATTTACAAGGTTGAAGATCTAAAATTTTTGCCAGGAGCGATAGACGGCTTGCGGGAGTTATTCTGGCATTTGCGCTTCAAGCTCATAGTCGTGACCAATCAAGCCGGTATTGCTAAGAAAAAATATGATATTGATGATTTTCATAAATTTGACGAAGAAATGAGGTCGCAACTTCAAAATGCCGGAGTTTTAATAGAAAAGACTTATCACTGTCCTCACCATCCCGATATAACCGGGGAGTGCCGGTGCCGAAAGCCAGGACCTGGCATGGTGGAGCAAGCTGTCAAAGATTTCGGCCTTAACCCGGCTCGGGCCATATTCATCGGCGATAAAGATTGCGATATCGAACTTGGCCAGAGATTCGAAGCGAGGACGATACTGATAGATAACGGTCAGTATGAAATAAAATCTATACCAACCGCGAGAGTTAAAGATCTGATACAGGCCGCAGGGATTATTAAAAGTTGGCAGAACCAATAACTTAATAGGAATGCCGGCAGGGAAGTGCCGGTTTTGTTTTACCTGTAGCGTCGCACAATAGAGATTATGCGACACTATCTTCACTGGAAAAGCCTCCCCTAGCCAAACAATCCCAAAACGCCCTTTACTATCTGAGATACGATATCCAGTATCACTACAAATAGCTTTAGTACAAAAATAAATATATTCTCGATGCTCAGTAATGCTCCTTGGCCCGATAGGTTGCTCTTGATATTTCTTACACCGCTCAAGGCCTTCCTGGACTCATCTCCAAGGTTGGTTTGAGCATCAATGTTGCCTGAGCCGAGCTTTAGTGAGGAGTAGTTAAATTGCTTGAATAGTTGGAGGATACTATTCACCATCGTACTTGCGGGTGCTGTAGCCCGTCCTAGAGCATCGAATGCGGCTACATTTGATAAGCCCGTGGCGCTTGCACTAGGTGCTTTAAGCGTATTTGATCCGGAATTCAATAATATAGAATGTATTTTTTGAGAATAAGATTGAAACGGTGTCGGAGTAGGAATTTCTTCGGCAGCAAAAATAACATTAGGGATTAAAAAATTAATTCCTAGAAGGGGGGTGGCCAAAAATATTATTATTTTGGAGACCATCCTGAAACTCCGTAACATGGAATTTCGGGGCGGCCCCCTTCTTCTCTACGGCTCCCCTACCCCGATATTTATACTATACCATATTTAATAAATGTGGCAATAGAACTGTTGATGAAGTGTGGATAACCCCGCCCTTGAGAAGTTTCGTTTTAATATTGCAAAAGCAAAAACTTCTCAAGGGCGGGGATAACAATCTTGCGGGTGCTTAGAGCATGCCTAGAAACCCTTTTTCTTGTCGACCTGCCTGCCGGCAGGCAGGAATCCCAGAACTTTAGGCGAGAGACGAAGAAATTTCTAAGGTATAGCTGGGTCTATATCGAGGAA
>OBEQ011938911.1_pt1 | contig 13575 bp, 13 predicted proteins | sample 1670901 | NCBI WGS metagenome assembly OBEQ01 (sample SAMEA104232315, study PRJEB22302) | groundwater metagenome | biome: forest; feature: aquifer; material: groundwater | place: USA | collected 2011-08-07 | depth 5.4 m
CAAGATACTCCTCGTAACGTTTTATAACTTCTAGTATGCCGTCGGTAGAAGCCCCGTCAACCACGATATATTCCACATTGGGATATGTCTGATTTAAAACACTGAGCATTGTTCTTTCTAAGTGAGCTGCGTCATTTCTTACCACCGTAACGATAGTAATCAACGGCAGGCCAGGCTGCGAAGTTTTGGTCCAACCTTGTGTCCGCAGACCGCCGTAATTCTTATAATTAGCCACAAAAGGAACTTCAGCTTTTTGAAGAAGCTTGGTTGTAGAAAAAATTTTATTTGAATTCAAAGTTTTATTTTCTGGCATACTTCTAGGTTACGCTAAAATCTTTTTTCTTTATTAGATATAAAGCCCACGCGAAATTCCACACAAACATCGCCAGACTGCTGGCCGCAAACGTATAAGCCGCCCCCATAATACCATACCGTGGAATAAAAATAAAATTGCCGACCACGTTGATTAGCAGCTGCATAAAACCGGAAATAGTCGCTATATGAGTTCTGTTAAAGACAATAATGGCGAGCGTAAAGGGTATAGCCAAAACACTAAGCAACGTGCCGTAGGCCAATATAACATACAACGGCATCGCCGCGTCATATTTACGCCCAAAAAAGAAACTGATTAAATATTGAGAAGGATATACCAAAATTGCGATACCCAACACACCCACAACAATCCATTTAAATGTCCGCTTAACAAAAACAGCCAACTCCGCCTTATTACTCAAACTGCTTATTTTTGGCATTAAAACAGAGGTGATGGAATTGGAAATTACCGGAAAAAACTGGAGTAATTGCCAAGCAACCGTAAAAACAGCGACATCCGCTAACCCAAGATAATGACTGATCATAATTTGATCCACCCGACTGGAGAAAATACCCACAAGCGATGTGATGGTAAGCCAAAAACTAAACCGGGCTAGTTGTGAATGTAGTTTTTGTTTAATCTCTTGGTCAACCTCTACTTTTCTGAAATTTTCAGGCAATACTTTGAAATTTATAATAAACAAAATCCAAGGAACAAAAATATAAACCGACAGATACGCAAACACATTTGTTACGCCAAAAGCCATTAAAATTACGGCTATAACTAAACGTAAAAAACCTTTTAGCGATTGAACGGAAGCGTTGTATAAAAATCTTTGATTTGCCTGTAAAAAAGTGGCCAAAAAACCCAACAAAACAACACCCCCAACACCAAAGGAAGCGTAGGCCAAATAAGGGGCAACTTTAACCTGACCATACACATACTTAGCTATCGGCTGAGCTAAAATAAACCCGCCGATAGTGAGCGCCCAAGTTAAAGCGACTCTCCAGCGCCAAATTGTTTTAACAAGCTGTTTTAATTTATCTGTTTGGTTCGTCGCTATGTAGTACGGCGCAAACCTTAAAAGCCCGGCATTTAACCCAAAATCAGACATTTCTGCGACGACACTTATAGCTATTACCGAAAGAGAAAAAATACCAAAAAGCTCCTGATTCAAAGACCTGGCCAAAGCTATGTTTAATACAAACAAAGACAGACCGTTGATAAGCGATCCGACAGTAACAAAAGCGGTTTGATGTAAAGCTTTTTTTTTGAGAATAGATTGTACCCAATCTTTAAGCTGCATCTTAATTGTTTAAATTAATCCTTAGCGACTGTGTTCGAAGAAGCGCCTATCCCCATCACTCCCAACTTTTCCAACCTGTGTACCTGGTTTCTTGGGATGTATTTGGCCAAGGTGTTTTCCACCGCGTAACCGGCCAGAGCCAAAGGGATACTTTTTAGCAAAGCGTACTTCCAAGTATTAAAAGCTTCCGCGCGAAAACCATAAAGGCGCGTACAAATATAATCCTCTTGAATATACTGAAGCAAAAATAATCCCTGTTTCCAGTCATTAATTGCAAACTGATCATCCAGATAATACCGCCCGCTAATTTTAAAATAAAAATCAGCTACAACTTTAAAACGCTTAAGAGCGTATACCAACATCATAATTTCTCCCAAACTCTTGTACTGACTGTCACACGCAAAACGAACCGGTTTTTTATTGCCAACATAAATATACTGATCTACTTGTTTATGTAATTCGTGGGGTAGATCCTCCCGCATCCCGGACTCAACCAAAACAATCTTTGCTCCGGGAACTTTGGCGCGGATTGATTTAACAGTCTCGATGGTTTGCAAAGCGCGATCTTCCGGACTAAATACCGTGCGCGGACTATTATATTGAATTGTCCCCTGCTTTGAATAAATCACCGAGGTGATAATAAAACAAAAAGAAAAGGGCTCTTTGTTGTTTGGTGTTTTGCTGCCCGGATTCAACAGGCTCATTATAAATACGACCAGCTGAAACGGCCAAAAAAATAATACCCGACTAACTTGACGCCACAAAAAAGCAAACGGATTTCTTAAAAAATTTTTAATAATTTGTTTAATTCTTTCTGACATAAATGATTTACTTTCTAATATCCGGATAATGTTCCAAAAACCAAGCCGCTGTCTTTTCTATTCCTTCCTCTAAAGGAGTAAAGACAAAATCCGGTAAATAAGTTTTTAATTTTGTGGCATCAGACGACCGGCGAAGCTGACCGTCGGGTTTAGAGTCATCAAAAATTACCCGACCCTCAAACCCCGTTTTTTTAACTACAACTCCAACCAACTCCTTAATACTTATTTCTGTTCCGGAAGTAAAAATTATTGGCGTCTCTTCGTTGTAGCTTTCCAAAGCCCACAAAGCCAATCTAGCAACGTCATCAGACAAAACAAATTCACGAAGCGCTTTCCCGGACCCCCACACCTGTAAATCGGCGCCATTTTTCTTTGCCAGATAACACTTGTGAATTAAAGCGGGAAGAACATGCCCGTCTTCAAGACTAAAATTATCATTTGGACCATAAAAGTTAGTGCCGATAACCGTAACAAAATTACAATCCCATTCTTTACGATATGTTCTGGTCAGCGCTTCAAGCATACGCTTGGCATAGGCGTAACCAACAGTACCTTCAAATGGCGGGCCGCTGTGAAAATCCTTCTCATGATAAGGAAGGGTTACTTCGTTGGGAAATGAACAGGTGGACAAAAATGATACAAGCTTCTCCACACCGGCAAGGCGAGCCGCTTCAAGGGTGTTCAGGTTAATTAGGGTATTTTCCCGCAAAAGCGTAGCCGGATGCTCCCGATTACGTTTAATACCGCCAACCACCGCCGCGGCGTGGATAATACGGTTTGGTTTTATTTCATTAAAAATTTCCTTTGTTTTAGCAAAATCAGTTAAATCTAAATCCGCGCGTTCAAGATAGACGGTGTTTGGCGGATTGAGTCTTTTTATAGCCGAACCAACCAAACCGTCGGCTCCGGTAACTAGTGTTCGCATATCTTAATAGGATTTAAATACCCAATCACTGTACCAAGAAAACACCCTGCCGTCAATCATAATATACTATTGCAAATCGTCAAAAACATGCTATACTATAAAAAATTATCTAAACTTTTATGCCTGCTAAAAAAGCTAAAATTACCGCCGAAGAAATACAGGATTTCGAGAAAGAAGTTGCTGAAATCTACGCCACTGGAGCTATCCACGCTCCCGTGCATCTTCGTTCCGGACGGGAACAACAATTAATCGACATATTCGAACAAAACAAAATCGGCCCGGATGATTATGTTTTTGGATATTGGGACTCCCACGAACTAGCCCTACTCAAAGGTGTTTCGCGCGAAATTTTAAAACAAGCCATTCTTGAAGGAAAAAGCATCTCTTTGTGTTTCCCGGAACACAAAATTCTTTGTTCGGGTATTGTGGGAAGCCTTATGGGGACGGCCACAGGCGCTGCTTGGGCCTTAAAACAGCAAAATAAACCGGATAAGGTGTATATTTTTTGCGGAGACATGTCTGCCGAAACCGGCAGTTTTCACGAAGCGATTAAATATGCTGTTAATTTTGATTTACCGGTTACATTTGTTGTTTGTGATAATAGCGTGAGCGTTCTAACCAAAACCCGCGAAGTATGGGGCGCGCCCGATCCGTGGTTTAAAAACACCAAATACGAAAAAAAGATTATCTATTTTAAATACACCAGCGCTTACCCGCATTCCGGCTTAGGAAAAATGATTAAATTTTAGGGTAATATGAAATACTTTGATGAGCTAAAAAGAACCATGGAATGGGTGGCCCAACAGCCTAAAACCATATTTTTAGGGCAAACTGTGGCTGACCCGGGTACTTTTATGTACTCCACCCTCAAAGACCTCCCCAAAGAAAAAACTTTAGAAATGCCGGTTAACGAAAGTTTCCAGATGCAATTTTCCATTGGGTTGGCTCTGGGTGGATACACCCCCATATCTGTTTACCCACGACAAAATTTTCTTTTACTGGCCACTTCGGACATGGTTAATATGCTAGATAAAATCCCGGCCATCAGCTCCAAAACACTTGTCCCGAGAGTAATTATTCGGGTAGCCGCCGGCCCGGACACGCCTTCTCACCCAGGACACCAGCATGTCGGAAATTATGCCGCCGCTTTCCGAAAAATGTTTGATTGGATTGAAGTTGTAGAACTTAACGAACCGGAAGATATTTTTCCCGCCTATAAACATGCTTTAGAGCGTGAAGACAATAAATCAACACTTATCATTGAACACGGAAATTTTTACAACCAAAAATAGTTATGCAAAAAATCAACGCCACCGTAAAAGCGGACTGCCTCGATATAATAAAGTCCGTCGATCTGACGCCTTTCAAAAATAAAAAAATTCTGATTACCGGGGCCAATGGCCTTCTTGGTCAATACATTGCCAATCTTTTTTTTATTGCCAACCAAGAAAAAAAACTAAACTGCTCTCTTACCTGTGTAACACTTCACGATTCCAATCGTTTTTTAAAAAGAATACTGGGCGGCAAAATAAAATTTAAAAAAATTAATCTGGCCAAGCCATTTAAATTGCCGGGAAAGTTTGACTACATTTTCCATGCCGCCGGCTACGGGCAACCGGCAAAATTTACCAAAAACCAGCTGGCTACCATAAAAATTAATGTTGACGCCACCGAACGGCTTCTGGAAATCGCCAAACGCTCCCGCGGCACATTTGTTTTCTTTAGTTCCGCGGAGATATACGGCGAATTACCCAAAGGAACTCGCGCGATATCCGAAGATTATAACGGCAGTTGCTCTACAACAAACATGCGGGCGGCTTACGGGGAATCAAAACGCCTGGGTGAAACCATTTGCGCGATGTACCACAGAGAATACGGCGTCAACGCAAAAATTATACGACTTTCACACCACTACGGCCCCGGTATTTCTATTCATGACACCCGCGTGCTGGCGGACTTTATGAGAAACGCATTTTTTAAAAAAGAAATTCGGTTATTAAGCGAGGGTAAGGAAATAAAAACATTTGGCTATGTGGCCGATGCCGTAAAAATGATTCTGCACGTCGCTTCTCGCGGACAAGAACTTGTCTACAATGTAGGAGGCGTTTATCCGATAAGCATCAAAGACCTTGCCCAAATGGTCGGGCAAAAAATTGGCGCCAAAGTTTTCCTGCCCAAAAAATTAAAAAAACAGCACACCGCTCATCATGCCGGTTTTGTAAAACTTGACCTGTCCAGAATTTTATCGGAAATGAAAGATTTTTCTTTTACCCCTCTAAAAACCGGTTTGGACAAAACTATCGAATGGAACAAAGATGAATTTAATCTCAACTAAATTTATTTAGTCGGATCAGGATTTATTTCCGCGTCGCACATTATTTTAACAAGTTCTTTAAATCTAACCTTCGCTTCCCAGCCTAATACCCTTTTAGCTTTTGAAGGGTCACCCAGCAAGACCTCTACTTCTGCCGGCCGAAAATAATTCGGGTCAATTTCAACTAAAACCTGACCTGTTTTTTTATCTATTCCTTTTTCTTCCAGACCCTCCCCAACCCAATTTAATTCATAGCCAAAATAAGGAGCGGTTTCTTCGGCAAATTCCCGAACACTATGAGACTCGCCTGTGGCGATAACATAATCATCCGGTTGCGGCTGCTGCAGCATTATCCACATCGCCTCCACATAATCTTTGGCATAGCCCCAATCGCGCTTGGCTTCTAAGTTTCCCAGATAAACCTTGTCTTGCTTACCCGCTTTGATTTGCGCAAAACCACGCACAATTTTTTTGGTTACAAATGTTCCGCCGCGACGAGGCGACTCATGATTGAACAAAATACCATTACAAATAAACATTCCGTAAGATTCGCGATAGTTAACAGCCAGGTGATGAGCAAAAACCTTGGCGCAACCGTATGGACTGCGGGGATAAAACGGCGTGGTTTCTTTTTGAGGTGTTTCCAAAACCTTACCAAACATTTCCGATGAGCCGGCCTGATAAAACTTAACTTTCAAGCCGGTATCGCGTATAGCGTCAAGCAATCGCAAAGTGCCCAGGGCCACCGTGTCAGCTGTATATTCAGGCAACTCAAAACTAACTTTTACATGGCTTTGCGCCCCTAAATTATAGATTTCATCTGGTTGAATTTTTTCTATCATCCGATTGAGGTTGCTGCTGTCGGTCAAATCACCATAATTACCGGTCAGGCGCTTCCCTTCCTCGTGTGGGTCCTGAAAAATATGCTCAATCCGGCTGGTGTTAAAACTGCTGGAACGACGCATCAAGCCGTGAACGGCATAACCTTTTTTTAATAACAACTCCGCCAAATACGAGCCGTCTTGGCCGGTCAAACCGGTGATAAGCGCTTTTTTAATTTTATTATCTGACATACTATTAAAACTTAGTTTCAATTGTTTCGGTTGTAGAATAATTTTTTTGTCGCCAACGGAAAAGCAGATACAGTGGATAAGCTAAAACGGTTAGCGTCACAGAGGCATAAAACCATAACGTACTACCGGCTTTTGGGTCGCCAGCAATAGAATCTGTTAATAAAATTATATGCTGGATAAAAGGTATCGCGCTCATCCAGGCGATAATTTTGAACAAGATGGGGTTTCGCTTTGCGTAGTATGCGATGAGCCCCAAAGAAATAAACCATGTGCCATACCATGGCCAAAACGACTTCTGCCATACAATAAGATATACCAAAAGAAAAATCAACATGGCCTGTACATATTCACCGTCTTCCCACTGCGCGCGTTTTAGCAAAATATTTAAACCTTTTTTGATAAATGGGTAGAGCATGTACACTAGAGCGAGTAATAATATTCCTTGAGTTAGCCTGGTGAGATAAAAATGCGCTTGTGCGCCAAATACTTTTTCAGATAATGGCTGTAACGCATAATATAATGTAGCAAACACGCTATTTACCGCCCATTTAGACTGAACCACTACTGAAGAAAAAACTTGTGGGCCAGTCCAAAATGGCCGCCAACTAAATATTGTGATTAACACGGCCAAAACAGCTCCAACACCCATCTCAATGGTTAACTTTTTCCAATTTTGCCGGTCAAGCCTTTGCCACCACCAGAGCAAAAAGAAAGGGGCAAGTAAAACTGGAATATATTTAATCCACATACCAACAGCAAGGGTTGGCAACACCAGCCACCACTTATCTTTTTTTACTGCGTAAATGGCGAGGAGTAAAAACAAAAGCCACAACCCATCAAAATGACCATTTACTACCCATTCAAACAAAAGCAATGGCTGCGCCAGCCAAAATACCCACATACTCCCCTCTTGATTATTGGAAAATAATTTTACTAACTTCATGGTAAGCGCTCCGCAAAGAATCATCGTTAAAAGCATGAACAACTTCCACAAAAACATAAAAATCAACACTTGTCCGCCACTTAGCCGGTACAGCCAAGCAAAACCGATGGCAATAAGTGGTCCATACGAAAAACCAATGAGTGGGTGTACTGCTACAGGAGAAGCGAAATCAACATGGTGTATCCAATCAGCAACATACAAATTAATACCTTTATCAACAGTCTCTCCAGCTGAAAAATAGTATGGTAAGTCATTGGCGCTGAACGGCACAACAAATACCGCCAGTACTCCAAGAACAAAAAGTGACCGCTTTACCCAAACAGGCACGTTATTAATTTCATTATAATTTTTCCAAATCCATCTGGCGGCTAAAAGAAAAATAGAAAAAACAGCTACATACAAAAAACCAATCCCAAAACGAGCGCCGTTGGTCAGTTGCCCTGAACACGCCAACCAGCCTATGGTTTGAAAAGGACACTGCCCGCGCAAAATTGGCATATACCGCGCCACCGAAAACCCAAACAATCCGAGCCAGCTCGCCAGATACACAATCAATAAATATTTTTTATTACCGCTTATAACAGGCTGCATAATTTTTCCACTTCTTCCAAAGTTAAATCCGGATTATTTCCAAAATAAAAACCATTTTCGTGAACAAAACGCGCGTTCTCGCACGGGTCACATTCTGATACGTATTTTCTAAAAAACGGCTGCTGTGTCATATCCCCCGCGATAATCGGGCGGATTTCCACATCATTTTTTTCAAATTTTTCGCGATAACTGTTGAACAGTTCTTTGGTTTTAAAAATTACCGGCATAGAAAAATTAGAAACCAAATCCATATGCCCCAGTTCCAAAGGAATGATGTCCTGATTTTTTAACGTAGCGGCATAAAACTTTTTAAAATTATCTTCCCGGCGACCGACAATTTCATCCCAATACCGCACGACAAAATTTCCAATAAATCCCTGTATTTCTGTCGGCCGGGCATTATAGGCCAAATCATAAAAAGTGTACTTATCAAAAAAACTGTCCACATTATTCTGTTTTCTCATCTCTTCTTGACGCTCGCTTGAAAGATTACGATTCCAACCATGGGCCCGGGCCATTACCAACGCTTCGTAGAGTTCGTCATCGTCCACACAAATCATACCACCCTCAATAGTAGAGAAATGATGGCCGACATAACTGGAGAAAGTACTCCCTATACCAAAATTTCCCAATAATTTACCATCAACCTTTGAACCAAGCGACTCGCAATTGTCTTCAAGTAATAAAATACCTTTTTCTTCACACAACTCGGCAATAACGGAGATATCAGCAGCAAAACCTAACACGTTAGTTATAAACAATGCTTTAATGGTGAGTTTTTCCAAAACTTTTTTGAGTCCGGCCGAAGAAACATTTAGGTTGGCTATTTCACAATCAATAACCACCGGCACAAGACCGAGTTGAATAACAGGCATAATATTGGTAGCCCAGGTAAGAGCCGAAACACCAACTTTATCGCCAATCTTAAGCAAACCTTTGTTAAGTAACGCTTGCAGCAAAACCAAATTTGCCATACTGCCGCTGCTGACAAAAACACCGTGCTTACGATTTTGTTTTTTTGCAAAAGACTGCTCGTACTCTTTGCACTGATCGCCCATACTAAGCTTATCGGCTTTCATTATAAAATCCGCCAAAGCCGCTTTTGTTTCTTGTTCTTTATAAAAAGATGATTTAATAAGTTTAATCATAGGCGCTGTTAGTCTTTAAATAAATAGAATGAAGCCTGGTCGCCTTCTCCTTGCTTATTTAAATTTGCCGCCAATTCGCCCCACTGTTTAAATTGTTCCGGAGAAAAAATCGGCTCCTTTGGCGATTCAGCATGAGAACGCGGATCACGCAGAGGTATACCTAGCTTATACTGTTCGCTTCCCCAAAACTGAAAATCTGTTGAGTCGTGTTCAATTTCGACACGTCCAAATCCAAGTTGCGTAGCCAGGTTTTTTAAACTCTTGGCGGTATGTAAATACAAATGACGTGGAGCATCAAGCTGAACCCAATTCACCCCATATGTTCGCCAAGCATAAGTACCGGCAATAGGAATACGCACCAGAACACAACCACCTTTTTTTAACAACCGAAAAGCGTTCTTAAGGGCAGCGGCCTGATCTGGCATATGTTCAAGAACATGATTGAAAACAATAAAATCAAAACTGCCGTTCATCTCTTCGAGTTCTTTTTTATAGACAACAAGATTGCCTGGATAAGTAATATCTTTTTCAATAAAAGGATCAACTCCCGTTAAATTTGTATAACCGGATTTTAACAATTTTAAAAGCACATAACCTGTTCCACAACCAACATCAAGCACCGCGCCGTTAAAAAACAATCCGGCTCTCTTTACCCAAGGATAAAAATCCTCGGCTTTTGGAAAACGATACGAAAAAAGTTTGCCGAGCAATGTGCGCTGCTTATAAACATGGTAACGAACCAGTTGTTTTTTTAAAAATATCTTCCAAGGTTTATGCGTATAAGGATTATCCCGAAAAGAATAATAATTCGACGGATAATAACGCGATAAATCTGCGGGGATAGCGGTAATTTGGACACAACCACATTTGGCGCATTCAAAATAATCAAAGGTGTCTCTAAACCCAAACATCATCTCTGTTGCTAAAAAAGGCTTGTTCCCTTCTTTGTTTGTACAGACGCGACATTCCAAAACAGAAGACATACAGTTTAAAGCTTACTAACAAACTCTTCAAAACACTTTGCGATATACCCCATCATTTCTGCGGTTAAGCCCGGGTAAACACCCACCCAAAAAGTATTATTCATCACTATGTCGGCATTTTTTAAATCCCCCACTACCCGATGTTCTATTTTATTGTCTATAAAATATGGCTGCTTAACAATATTGCCGGCAAACAAATAACGGGTGGCAATTTGTTTATCCTGTAAGAAATGCACCAGGGTGTCGCGATCAAATGACGCGCCTTCTTTGATTGTCAATAAGAAACCAAACCAACTTGGCTCGGCATTATCCAGCCACTTTGGTAAAATAAAATAATCTTCAAATTTCTTTAAAGAGTTGTATAAAATATCAAAATTCTCTCTGCGTCTAGCCACAAAGCTTTCTAACTTTTCCAACTGGGCCACACCTAACGCCGCCTGTATATCGGTAGCTTTTAAATTATAACCGATTTCTGAATAAATATATTTGTGATCGTAACCATAAGGCAAATCGCCCAACTGCCAACCAAACCTCATACCGCAAGTATTATCACAGCCGGATTTACACCAACAATCTCTGCCCCAATCTCGGAAAGATCTAATTATTTTTGCCAAAATACCATCGTTGGTAAATATCGCCCCACCTTCTCCCAAAGTAATGTGGTGAGCCGGATAAAAACTACAAGTAGCGATGTGACCAAAAGTACCTGTGTGTTTGCCGTTATAAAGCGAACCCAAAGCATCGCAATTATCTTCTATCAGCCAAAGATTGTGTTCTTTGCAAATGGCGGCAATAGCGTCTATATCAAACGGGTTGCCCAATGTATGCGCCAAAAATATCGCTCTAGTTTTTGGGGAGATGGCTTTTTTTATTTCTTCTACATTGGCATTATAATAACCCAAATCTACATCTACAAAAACCGGCACCAGTTTGTTTTGAATAATAGGATTTACGGTGGTGGGAAAACTGGTGGCCACCGTAATTACTTCATCACCGGGATTTAATTTTTTGGCGCCCAATTTTGCGGAAGTAAGAGCGGAAATGGCCAACAAATTGGCTGACGAACCGGAGTTTACCAAAATACCCTGTTTAACTCCTAGCCAGTAAGCAAGTTTGCTTTCAAATTCTTCGGTAAAATGACCTTCTGTCCACCAACCTTCCAAAACGGCCTCCACCATATTTATCATTTCTTTATCATCAAAAACCTTGCCGGACACAGGCAAAGATGACTCTCCGGGAACAAAAGGTTTTGGGGGAAATTTTTTGCTGTATTCAGCTTGAATTTGCTGTCGTAAAATGTCTTCCATACTAATTTTTAGTTAATAATGGCTAATCATCTTTTTTCCGCCCAAGGCGGATCCGCCTCTGACGGAAAATGCTTTAACCGCTGCAGGGATAATATTTTTAGCATGATGCGAGACTGTGTTTTTAGGTAAATTTTTTATATTCCACCAACGTCCTTGGTGGGTGGGAATTTTTTTGCATTGTACCAAATAAACCAGCGATAAAAACCAACCGCGCGGTTCTAAAGCAAAGATTGTACCATGACATTTAAAATCACTGGTAATGGCTGTGCCAAATTCTCTAGACGCAAAACGACGAACGACATCTTTCGGCTTTTCACCCGGACGAAACACAGCACCAGGACAATGCCACTGGCCGGCAAATGATTCGTGGGGTTTGCGCTGAAGCATAAAAACCTCTACGGCTTTGGTTTTTTTACTATGACGTAAACAAACAGCTTCAAAAGCTACATTTACAGACAACCTGGCAATGGCCTCAAAAAGCCTGCTCCCCAAAGGTTTTTGCCCATGTTGGGAAGTAAAAAAATTCTTATTATTTTGGCCTTTCCCATTCCACGCATGCTCTACCAATTCCTCAAATGATTTGATTACTTCTTCTGAATTAATCTGTTTCATACAAATAAATACGGCTTTATTCTATCAATCATTCTCTAAAAATGCAACCCGCCTTTGCTAAAACTTTGGCGTCACAAAGAAAAAAAGAAGCCCCACCACACCTTGTCCGCTTTGGACTAGGGTGGCAGGGCTGGACTGCCTACTTGCTAATCTTGACCTCGAGAACCTCGAGGTAGCCGGTCTCGAGCATCCAACTGCGGCGCACGGGGCTACAATGAGCCGTTTCCACTTCCTGGTAGAATGCCCAGGCAAGAAGCGCGGCCTGACCCGAACGGATGTTGCCCGCCCAGATGTTGCGCTGCACATCGTTAGAAGACAGCGCCATGACATCCAGGCCGCCATCGGTCTTGACGTGCTTCTCGAAGCCGAGGTTGCTCAGGTACACGACGCAGATCTGCCCCTCCAGTGCCAGATCCGCTCCCTGCGCGAAGAACGGGGGCTTGCGCCGGTAGACCATCGCCATCTGGTTGGGCACCTCGGTCTCCTCCACGAGCTCCTTGAGGAACCCCGCCTTCAGCGTGTGATCCTGCGGATCCACGGCACCGCCGGGGAACTCCACCGAACTGTATGGACCGAACTCGCGCAGATCGATGGTCTGACCATCGACCACGATGCTCGTGGGCTGATTAGGCAGACGGAACTGCGGCGGCCGCTGCTCCACCACCATGAGCAGCCGTCCATCGGGCAGAACGGGCACGATGCCCATACCCTGGCTGATCCAGGTGCCATCCGGACGGGTGAGCTCGACATAGGCGGCGTAGTTGCCGACGCCGTTGGCGAACTCAGCCACCTGCCGGCCCTTGCTGTAGCAGGTCACCGCGACTCGCGTACGGTAGGAACCGTTCACGAGACTGATCACCTTGCCCTCGGCCCAGTCATGCAAATTCAGAATCTCTCGCCAGCTGAAAGGCGTCATGTCTTCCTCCTCACTTCCAAGCCCTTACGGGGGGCTTGATAAGCTAATCAACTTATCATAAATAAACAAAAAAGTCAAGGCCACCAGGGGCCTTGACGTAGACGCTACTCGGGCTGGTTAGCAACATGTTCTTGCCCAACAACATTTCCTTGGCCATCAAACAATACCCGCCAAGCCTCGCCCTTTTCCAAGTACGGCACTCGGCCACTTTCCTCCCTCAGCTCGCGGAGTGACGGCAACGGCTTGCCGGGATTGAGCAACTGCCACATCGCAAAAGCGGTAGGGTCGCCGTGGCTCACCACAAAGATGGTTTTGCCTTGATG
>OBEQ011398136.1_pt1 | contig 13574 bp, 18 predicted proteins | sample 1670901 | NCBI WGS metagenome assembly OBEQ01 (sample SAMEA104232315, study PRJEB22302) | groundwater metagenome | biome: forest; feature: aquifer; material: groundwater | place: USA | collected 2011-08-07 | depth 5.4 m
CGCGAGAATATGAAGGCAAAAGAGGTGAAGGCCAAGCACTTCAAGGATGCAATCGAGAAAGTGAGACCTTCAGTTACCAAAGAGACGGAGAAATTGTATGAGGAACTGCAGCGCACGTTACGCGCCGCAAAAGCAAACGAACTCAAGGAAGAAAAGCCGGTGTATATGGGGTAAATTCTATGCCGATTGAGTTGTATCTTGTGGGTACGGTGCATTATGATTTTCAGGGCCCGCAACGATTGAGAACATTGCTGTTGATCATCCCAAGACAATATGTATTGGCTGCTGCGTGATCTTCACCCAACACGCATACGCTTATGCGACACAGAAAAGTTCCTGCAGACAAGGTTCGCTGCATAGGCTTAAGAAATCAAACCCATGACACCCATCCACGCAGTGTCATGGTAAATGATACCTATTGTCGTACTTCATAGTCGCCATGAGGGACACTAGTAATGGCGTTTAGGTCTTGTGAAACCTTTGCCGCTAATGCTGATTGTTCTTCTGGTGTGCACGCTTTGAAATTCACGGGTGAATCTCTTAGATATGCATACTCTGGGCCAAAGGCACATCCCTTGAACTGTGCAGTCCTATGCCAGCCACTTGTGACATGGCTGTCGCTCCCAAATCTGGTGAGCTTTGCGCCATAGCTTTCAAACGATGTCCTATCCTCATTTTGCCCATGTACCGTATAATGAACTGGACCTGGTCGCAGAGGCGATTCAGTTTGGCACGATATTACCTGTCCATTAACGGATACAGTTGCTTCTTGTCCAAAAGATTGGTTCCGAATTGCTGGAACCGAAACGTTCGGAGCCTGCGCAGTACAACCTGCTAAGTAAAGCGCGGAAACGATTGCCGGTAGTTTTTTCATTGTCTTCACCTTTCTTCATTATTTGATATGTCACTCTTTTCTAATAGGTACAATAAGACAGTACAAAGATTTATATTTATGTCGTACTAACTAGTACGTCAATGGACATATTACCACAGCTACAAGAGCTTGGCTTTCGCCGCAATGATGCTGCCATCTATGTTGACCTGTTAAAGCATGGCAGCGCAACTCCAACGGTTATTGCTCAGCATCTGGGATTTTCAAGATCGTATGCGTACGATACGCTTTCCCGACTAGAAAAACAAGGAGTTGTTACAGTATCAGATACGAATGGTCAACGTGTCTATGCGCCGGTCCCTGCGGCAGCGCTAGCTGAACTTGCAGCGCAACGAGCTGAAGCGTTTGCCCGATTGCTTCCTGCACTTACTGTTCTAACCACCACATCCAAACTTAGCGTGGAAGTGTACAAAGGTACATTTGTGTATAGAACGCTGCTGCTCGACATTCTTGGTAAACTTCACAAAAAGCAAGAGGTGCTCATCTTTGGCATCAATGACGCACAATTGCTTGAAGATGATTGGGTACAAACAAGACTCAGGATGTATTTTGAAAAAGCAAAGCGTCTTGGTATACAGGAGCGGGCAATTGTTAGCGCAGATAATGTTGCACCGCCAGGCGCTATTACGCAGTATCGCAGTCTGCCTTTCGGATTCTTTGAAGGAACGGCGTTTGAGGTGTATGGTGACACGCTTGCGCTTTTTCTCAAAGGCGAGCCGGATCATCTCCTGCTGGTTAGAAGCACGCAAGTTGCAAATTCATATCGCCAGCAATTTGAGCTGCTGTGGTCACAAGCGCGTTCCATTCAAACAGGACCACTAACCAGCAAAAAAGATAAAAAGCAAGACAGCAAGAAATAAACATTTAAATAAAGGCTTGCTGCTTTGATTGCATGACACACTCCTGCGATAAGATCAAAGTCATCAAAAAGGATGGACAGATAATTGAGGGCTTACTTGTCCCTTCTTCAGAAGGACAGATCGTAACGGTAAAGCTCTCATCAGGCTATAATATCTGCGTGGATAAGAAGAACATCAAGGATATGCAGATTCTAAAGGAGTTCACGAAAGGGGAGAAAGCCTGTGAAGTGCAACTTGAGCCAAAGATCAAACAGGAAAAGCTTTCCGTAAAGAAAAACCTGCCGACCATTGCAGTATTACACACTGGTGGAACAATCGCTTCCAAGGTGGACTATGTGACTGGCGGCGTGATCGCAAGCTATTCTGCAGAGGATTTTGTCAGCATGTTTCCTGAAGTCTTATCAATGGCAAATGTGCAGGTCAAACTTGTTGGACAGCTCATGTCAGAAGATATGCGCTTTACACATTATCAGCTCATGGCAGAAACTATACATGATGAGGTAAAAAAGGGCGTGCAGGGAATTGTCATTGGCCATGGCACTGATACGCTTGGCTATACTGCTGCTGCACTTGCATTCATGCTCGAAAACATCCAGATTCCAGTGATTCTCATCGGCGCGCAACGAAGTTCCGATAGACCTTCGACAGATGCTGCGCTCAATTTGCTCTGCGCAGTACGATTCATCACGCAGACAGATTTTCGGGGTGTTGCTGTCTGCATGCATGAGAACATGGATGATGATACCTGTGTGATTCTTCCTGCATGTAAGACGCGAAAGATGCACACCACACGACGGGACGCGTTTCGCGCAGTTAACGATACACCGATTGCACGGGTCTCTCTTGCAGGCGATATCACATTCCTGCAGGAGAACTATTACCAGCCGCCAAAAGGTGAAACGTTCAAACCATTGTTAAAGATGGAAGAAAAAGTCGGCATCATAAAGACATACCCAAATTTTCATCCAGACATCATTGAGGCATTCACAAAAAACAATTATAAAGGGCTTGTGCTTGAAGCCACAGGACTTGGGCAAGCGCCAACAAATATAACGGAAAACCTGCCGAACTATGAAGCGCTTAAGGCCTTCATCAGGAAAGGAGGCATTGTTGTTTTGACCTCACAATGCGTCAATGGCAGGGTGCATCCGTTTGTCTATACCAACTGCAGAAGGCTGGTTGATATCGGCGTGCTCTTTGGCGAAGACATGATAACAGAGACAGCGTATGTAAAACTCGCCTGGCTGTTAGGAAACTTTCCCAGCAAAGCGAAAGAATTGATAACCAAAAACCTTCGGGGAGAAATATCGAAGAGGACACAAATTGACTATGGCAAACAACCCTATCCTTGAATTGGTGCAACGATTGCAGTGGGACAAGAATGATGATCCCAAGCAGTACACATTCTATTATTATGATGCCTTTGCGCGGCAAAAGTTTGGGTTTTCCTTTTCTGATATCAAGCTTGTCGACGGTGTGAACCTGGTGCTTAGAAAAGATGACGGAACGGTTTCCATTCCGACGCATCGGGTGATCGAAGTAAAGAAAGGCGGCACGTATGTGATCAAGAGGGACTTAAAGGAGCTCTAGGCGGTTCATATCCTCGCCCACGTGTCACGAGCGCTTCTATTCGTCGCTGTGCTGGTGTCGTATCACGGTTCGTTGCATTCGCATATGCCAGAAAAACTTCATTTTCAGGGTGTGAAAGAGAAATGGGTACTGGCACATATTTCAGTGAACAAACTGCCAAGTTGGAATAGCGCCTTCTCAATTCAGATACCATTTCAGGGCTGAACTGGGCGTCATGCGAGGCAACATAACATCTTAATCTCTGAACTTTCTTCCACAATGTATACCCCAGTTCACACGCTTTTCCTCAGGAGAAACATTGTGCACCCCATCCCAGATTGAGTTCCAACAAAGCAGCCGAGATTTGTTCCGTTGCCGCTCTTAAAAGCGGTGTTGGGATGTGCGTGTGAGGGTGATCCGGTTCAACAATACTTTCAATTGTTGCAAGTGTTTGTATGTATACGTTCGTTGCATGAACCATATAGTTAACAACTAAACAGTGGTATAAAAAGCTTGTGCAGCTTTCAGTAGCTTTAAATAAAGTGCATCTTCTCAAAATCCATGCATAACTACAAGCAGCTTGGCCTTAAGATGGGGTTAGAAATCCATCAGCAGCTCGAAGGCCATAAGTTATTCTGCAATTGCCTAACAACGATCAGAAAAGATGCGCCAGACTTTTCTTTTACGCGAAAGTTGCGCGCAGCTGCCGGCGAAACTGGAGAGATTGATATTGCTGCGCGCCATGAGGTGCAAAAAGGCAAGAAGTTCGTGTATCAGGGATATTATGATTCCAACTGCCTTGTTGAAACAGACGAAGAGCCGCCAATGATGATCAATACGCAAGCATTGCAGATTGCATTACAAGTCGCCCAACTGCTGCATGCCCATGTCGCTGATGCTATCCAGGTGATGCGAAAGACAGTCATCGATGGCAGCAATGTGTCTGGGTTCCAAAGGACTGCATTGATTGCAACAGATGGATACATCGACGTCGACGGAAAAAAGATCGGCATTCCTTCTATTTGCCTGGAAGAAGAAGCATGCCAGATCATGGAACGTAAAAAAGAGTATGATGTGTATAATCTTTCCCGATTAGGGATTCCTCTTGTTGAAATTGCAACTGATGCGAGCATTGCAACGCCAGAAGAATGCAAAAAAGTTGCGGAAAAGCTTGGCATGGTGCTGCGCAGTGTCCCAGGCATGAAACGCGGCATTGGATCCATTCGGCAGGATGTGAATGTTTCCATCCGAGATGGCATGCGAATCGAGATCAAGGGTTTCCAGGAGTATAAATCCATTCCAAAAGTGATTGAGTACGAGATTGACCGGGAGTTAAAGCTGCTCAAGCAAGGCAAAAAGATTGAATCAGAAGTTCGAAAAGCTGAGCCTGACCTCACAACTTCATTCTTGCGGCCTATGCCAAGCGCTGCGCGATTGTATCCGGAAACCGACATTCCATTGATCATTCCGAATGTGCGGCAGAGCGGAAAAATTGAATTGCTCGAAGAGAAAGCGGAAAAACTCAAGAAGATGGAGATTGGGCATGATCTGGCGACAAAAATAGTTAAACTTGGCAAAGGGGACTTTTTGCTAAAATTAGCTGAGAAATACAAGAATGTAAAACCTGCATATATGGCTGAAAAGATCATAGGCACACCAAGAAAGATGAGTGAGCTAAGTCAAGAAGAAAAAGCAAAGGGAAAAATAGGGGCGGCAATGTCGCCAACGAATGACCATTTTGATGCCATTTTCCAAGCTTTGCATAATGGGAATATTTCCAAAGATGCTGTAAATACCATACTTACTGAGGTAGCCGGTGAAGCTGTTGGCAAACCAAACTTTGACATCAATCCCCTCATCAAAAAGCACAGTTCACTTTCTGATGCTGAACTGGAAAAGGAACTAAAGAAGATCGTCGCAGAGAACAAAGGGCTTGCATTCAACGCGCTGATTGGCAAAGCTATGGGAACATTACGAGGCAAGGCAGATGGGCAGAAGATTGTGGAAGGGTTGAAGAGGATGATGAAATGACTGGAAAACTTGGTTATTATGACAAAAGAGATTTATGCAAGACGACAAGCTAATATTTACTGGTGGTCTTATACTGTAGTAGGTGTAATCATTTTACTTATTCTCTTGCTATTCACTTCTGGATTAGGAGCTTTAGGATTATTTCTGGTTGTGTATACAAGTTCAGGCATGATTGGTTGGTTTCTTAGGGTTCGTAAAAAATACCAAAGATGGGAAAAGGGTGCTACGGGTGAGGAAACTGTAGCGTATTACTTAAGTATATTAGAACCAACTTACAAGATTTATAATGACTTATTACTACCTGATGCTAAGGGAAATATAGATCATTTAGTGGTTGGAAAGGGAGGGATTTTTGTTATTGAGACAAAATATTTCACTGGGAAAATTTATTGTGAAAAAGATGAATGGTACAGAAAACAGGGGGACGATAGAGTATTCCTGAAAAGTCCAAGCCTACAAGTAAAGAGTGGGTGTGTAAGATTAAAAAATTTTATTGATGATAGAGGGCACTTTCAAAATTTATGGGTTCAAGGTATAGTGATGATGGCAAACGATGATTGTATCATTGAGTCACACGAAGAAACAGTTCCAATCTTAAGAAATTACCAGATAGCTGCGTTTATAAAAAAAAGAAAAACTATTTTTTCACGCCAAGACATCAAACAAGTTCAGAAAATAATAGAAATGGAATTAAAAAACGCGCCAGCGGGGATTTGAACCCCGGACCTACAGCTTAGGAGGCTTTAGCGAGACGCTGAACGTCCTGTCGCCCTGTTCCAGGCTAGGCTACTGGCGCTTGAGAAAAAAGGCGAAACCAAGGTTTTTAATTGTTTGCGTTCGAAACAAGTCCAATACAATCCTTGCGTAAAACTCTTAAATGCCTTTGCACGCTTCTCTTAAATGTATCAACTCAAGCAGGTTCCGCAGGATTTTATTGTTAAAGAGCAAACCAATATCCGCGCAGAAAAGACAGGAGAATTCATCTATTTCTGGCTGACCAAGAGGAACTACACAACGCACCGTGCGTGTGAGCAGCTTGCAAAACAGTTCCGCATACCGCTGAAATGGATCGGTTTTGCAGGAAATAAAGATAAAGATGCTGTAACGACACAGCTCATCTCACTTAAGCACGTAGCAAGGGAAAAGGCGGAAAAACTTTCTCTTACCGATCTTGACCTAAGGTTTTATGGCAAAGGCAGTAAACCTATCAGCCTTGGTGATCTGCAGGGAAACACATTTCAAATCACAATACGCAATATAGAGAAGAAACCACTAGCAAGGAAACACTTCCCAAATTATTTTGACATGCAGCGCTTCTCTGAGCAGAATCCGGCAATCGGCAAGTTGTTGCTGCAAAAAAAGTTTTCGGATGCTGTCGCGCTCATCAATGATGAGCATATACTGGAGATGAAACAGCAGCACCCAAATGATCCTATCGCGGTTCTTCGGGCCCTGCCACGCAAGATCTGGATGCTGTACATCAATTCCTATCAAAGTTTGCTCTGGAACAGAATGGTTGCCCTCTATCTACAAAAATTCAAGCACAAAACTGTCACGTTTCCTGTGGGTGATCTTGTGTTTCCAACAGAGCAGGTGAAAAACGCAAAAATTCCTCTGCTTGGCTTTGGCACAGAATGGCAAAATGCGAAAATCGGGAAGATAGGTGAAGAACTGCTAAAGCAAGAAGGAATAACGCTAAGGGACTTCATTGTACGCGAATTTCCTGAACTGAGCAGTGAAGGAGGAGAGCGCGACCTCATGGTTACACCGACAGGCGTCAAGATGGGAAAGCTAGAAGAGGATGAACTTAATGCAGGCAAGAAGAAAGTAACGATGACCTTTACCCTTCCCAAAGGAAGTTATGCGACGATGTATATGAGATCAATTTTTGCTTGAAGCGAAAAGAAGAGTATATAACCGAAGAAGAGGCAGAGGCGCTATGAAAGAACATTTTACGTTACAAAGTGATGTATACCGAAAGAGAAGAGGTAATTATGCACGTCTTCTTGATATATGCTGCAGAGAATGCAAGGGGTCCATAGCCGTTTACCAGAAAGACGGAGCTGGAACATTAAGGCGCCTCTATCTTGACAGGATTCTTTTTCCCTTATCGCTTGGACAATCCAGGAAAAGGAGAAATGGATTACAGTGCAAGAAGTGCCATGAAATCCTTGGCACACTCTTTCTATACAAAAAAGAGAAAAGACGCGCGTTTCGGCTGTATCAAGATGCTGTGATAACAAAAATAAAAAAGGTTTCAGAGGGTAGGACGTTATCGACTCTTCACAAGCCGTAATACTTTCGTGTGCATTTCGTCTGGACTTCCCTTCCCATCCACGTCAACAAGAATCTTCTTTTTCCTGTAAAAGCCAATCAAGGGGGCAGTCTGTTCCTTATACACTTCAAGTCTTTTTTTGACTGCGTCTGTTTTTTGGTCATCACGCATGTACAATTCTGCGCCATCAGTATCACACTTCCCTGCAACTTTCGGGACGATGTTTTTCACATGATAGATCGCGCCGCACTTTCTGCAGGTCAGTCTGCCGGAGAGCCTATCCATTAGAATACTATCTGGAACAATAAAATTGATTGCTATGTCTAATTGGACGTGAGCTTTGTCTAAGGCTTCTGCCTGAGGAATAGTTCTGGGAAACCCATCAAGGATGAATCCTTTCCTGCAGTCTGGTTGTGCAATGCGATCCTTCAAGATACCAATGGTAAGGTCATCAGGAACAAGCAATCCCTTGTCCATATACGTTTTTGCTCTTGTTCCAAGTTCAGTACCTTTTGCGATTGTTTCACGGAACAAGTCACCGGTAGATATCTGCGGTATGTGTACTGTTTCACAGAGCTTTCGTGCGATGGTTCCTTTTCCTGCGCCAGGAGGACCCAGAAATAACAGTTTCATGGCTTCACCCAAAATAGCTCTGCTCTTCTTCAAAATGAAGGTTCTTTGTCCAGGAGTGCTTCATCTTGCGCGTTGCGATAAGGAGCTGTTTTTTGGCTTTGTCCCATTCTTTTGTCACGTCAATGATAAACGCCACATTATCCTTATCGCTGCCGGTAAGGGCAAACTCCATTGAGGTTCTGTTCATCATCATCAATTTCTTGTAGAGTTCAAACATCTCCTGCTTTTCCTTGTCAGTAAAATCCTTGCTCTCGCGAAGGTTCGCCATGGTCGCTTCTGGCTGGAGCAGTTCTTCAAGCACTTTTGCGAAAAACTCGATGCGTTCTGTCATCTTCTTGCGGATCTCACGCAGCAGAAAGGTCGGATGATTCTCGATCATGCTGATCTCAAATTCAGTGTCCAAAGCATCGAATGATGGCAATGTCTTGAATTTTTTCCGAAGGCGTGCGTACTCATCCTTGATGTCCATGCTGCAAAGGGGTGGATAAAGGCTTTTAAAGGTTTCGTTGCAGGCATTTGTGCAGTCCTTGAGACAAGATTTTTATATCGAGGACTTTTCAATAGATGTATGAAAAAGAGGCTGCTGTTCCTGCTGAGCGCATTACTCGTTCTTGCGACTGTTACAGCACAATGCCCGACAAATCAGGAAATAATGCAAGATAAGCTGCAGGCGCAGAACGCATTCTTTAGTGCACGGCTTTCCGAACGAATGGTTGGATTGAAGGCCATCATTGCGACAGCAGGCAACACCACAGAGGGGGAAATCCTTGTGGGATTTGAGCAGGATCTTGAGCAGCAACAAACAAAGGCGCAAGGCGCAGTAGAACAAAATGACCGAAAGATGCTGCAAGATGCGATTGACCAGACACAAGTAACCATAGTTAAAACCCGAAAACAGATAAAGAATGCGAACAAAGAGATGCTCTGGAGAAATGCGGCAACTGATGCTGTGCAGCGGCAACATGCGTATCTTACTGACCTGGTAAAGGAAGCGGTGCATGACGAGGACACGTATTTCCTTGCAGCATATGATGCCTTGGTGTGCCAGTATGGAATCGTCGTTGGTGCGCTTGATGACAATCAGTCCAACAAACAAGAATTTGAGAACCAAATTGATGATCTGCGCCTGAAACGCAAGAACTTTCTTGGCGCATTGCAGGATGCAAGAGAGAAGTGCGTAGGCAGTCCGTTGAACAGTTGCAGGGACAAGGCTGCAAAGGATTTTCTCGGGTATGCCAAAAAGGTTGGGGCAACACTCCAAAACATCAAGGATGACATCCAGAACAAAGGGATGCGTGAAGAATGGGACAACAAGATAGCAGAGACAGAACTCAAGTTCAACGAGACGCTCGAAGAACTCAATAAGACGGTCAATAGCACTTCTTTTACTGATCTAAAGGGTAGTGCTGACAGGATAGCCGAACGCCTGCTGAGCGCAAAGAAGCAGGCAAACGACAAGCTGTTCAACAGGACAGGTGAACTGCTCAAAGAGATCCAAGCGCAGCTGCCTTCATTGCAGGATAAGATTGCACAGGCGATACAAGATCTGCCAAATGAGCAGGTAACCGTTCCTGAGATAAATACCACGGAAAACACAACAACGAACGAAACAAATAGCACGAACAGCAGTGGGTGAGAATATGGTTGTCGATTATGAAACACGAAAGCCGGTTGATCCGTTCCAGAAAACGAATCCGGTATTACTGATCATCATTGCAGTTGTAGTGATTCTCTTAATCATCATCGCTGCGCGGTATATCGGAAAGAAACAAGAACAGGACGCAGCGGCAAACGCACAAGAAGAACAGCCGCAAAAAGAAACGCAGCAGGTACAACAAAAAGCACCAGTTGAACAGCCTGTGCAGGAAAAACCAAAGCAGGAAGAACAAAAGCCCCTAACTGTTAATGATCTGCAGGACCCTGATTTCTCTAGCCAGGACGTTGACTTGCCAACATTGGTGTGAACGGCTGGTTCAAATGTCCACCTGTCTGCCACACGTGCTGCCAGTACAACTCCAGAAGTGCTGTGATTGGTTCTGGGAGTGGTAATGGTAACACATCTCCATGCTTATACCATCCAGACAAATGTCCAAGCTCATGATTTGGTGTGAATAATCTTGATTGCGCTTTGGCAAAATAATCGTGAAAAATAAACTCGACTGTGCGATCGTGGAATGGGAGCGTGCCTGCTGGAATGGTTTTTGTCTGTACATACACGAGATCAGTGATCTCGATTCCTAATTCTTCCCGTAGTTCCCGATGGCAGGCATCTTCACGAGACTCACCAGATTCTAATCTGCCGCCAGGGACAACAAGATACCCAGGCCATTTCGGTGAATCCATCAGAAAGATATCTTCAAAAACATCAGGAGCGTATATCACTGCCCCAACACACTCTTTGACTGGCATGATCATGCCTCTTTTGGGATCAGCAGCCAGCAGATGAGGTAGATAACGAACATTGCTCCTTTACTGAACACAGTCAGGACCACCCATAATACCCGAACAAGTGTTGGATCAAGATCGAAATAGTTTGCAATACCGCCGCACACGCCAGCAATAACTTTTTCTCTGGAACGCAGCAGTTTCTTCATAGCCCTAACCTCTCATCGATGTCTTTTGCGATGTCCATCAGATCGTCAAACATTCTTTCTGAATCCTTCTGCATCTCTTCGATCATCGCTTCGAGCTTACCCACCCGAAGGAGATATCGGTTTCGCTCATGCAGCACAATGCCTGCATCCATGAGTTTAGCAAGATGATGAATAACTGTTCCCCTGCTCAGGTTCAATTTATGGGCAAGTTCATCGCTGGTCAATTGCTCTTGATGGCGCAGGTTCTTGACCAGTTCCACAAATAAACGGAAACATGATTTATCTTTGTCCCGTAAGCCGAAAAGATCAAGAGACGTCCCAAGCCACTGCAATTCAGCATTGACCTCTCGCTTCAATGGCTTATTGATCCTAATGATGGTGATGCGCTGTTGCATAACACAGCCATAAGAAGCATAGATAAAAAGGTTATGGGCTGAAAAAGCGCAAAAAACAAAAGGTTTTTATATAAGTTGACTATCTTAGGTGGTATTTGTTGACCTAAAGTAAACAAAACAAAGAATAACAGTGCGTGACGCGAACAATGGCCAAGGCAGAAGTGAGCATTGTATGAAACCAAATGAAGAGAAAGAGAAGCCAAAAAAGCCGCAAGAAGCGCAAAAAGCTGAGACGCAGCAGAAAATTGAGGAACTAACAGAGACGCTACAGAGGCTTCAGGCAGAATTTGAAAATTACAAAAAGCGTGTTGAAAAAGAAGTGGTCCAGCACAAGTTGTACGCTGCAAAGGATCTTGTCAGTGAGCTTTTGCCAGTACTTGACAGCTTTGAACTGGCATTCCAGAACACAAAGGACAAGGAAAAGTTCATTATCGGAATGAAGCTGGTGTACGGCCAGTTGCATACCATCCTGGAAAACGCGGGCCTTCGAAAGATCGAAGCTGTCGACAAGCAATTTGACCCGCATTACCACGAAGTCCTTATGCAGCAACCATCAGAAACTGATGATGGCAGGATCCTAGAAGAGTTCCAAAAAGGGTATATGCTAAAGGATGCTGTGCTGCGGCATAGCAAAGTAAAGGTTGCAAAAATGCACGAGCAGAAAACAACACAAGAGGCAAAAGAGCGGCCTGTTGAGGGACAAGAATGATCACAAAGGATATGCCGCAAGAAGAGGTGCTAAAACTTGCTCCTGCATGCGCCTGCACGAAATGCGAACATGGCTGCAAGTACGGCAGCGGGGCATTTGCAAAAGGGGAAGACGAGATCGCTGCAAAAGCATTCGGTATGTCCGCCGAACAGTTTCGGACACAATACCTCGAAGAGATCGAAAAATTCAACACAACGTTATGGAGACCAAAGATACAACGGGAAAAAGGCAAGCCCTATGGGCAATGCATCTTTTTCAATGCGACAAAAGGATGCACGATTCATGCAGTCAAGCCAATGGAATGCAAAACAGCGATGGGCTGCACGCCAGAAGGAGAAGCGCTTAATGTGTGGTTTACGATCAACAATTTCGTTAATCCCAATGATCCGCAAAGTGTTCGGCAATACGCAGCATACCTGCGAGAGGGCGGGAAAACACTTCCAGGCGCTGCATTGCATGACCTGGTAAAGGATTCAAATCTGTTGAAAAAGATATTGGCATTTGAGATCGTGCGATAAATGGAGGAACACTATATGACAGAAACGATGCGAAATGGATTCGAGCAGAAGAAACGTGTGTACCTGACAGCTGAAGCGATCCTTAGATATCTCATAACAGATGACGATATCCTTGGCACATTGATCATGTGTAAAGCTGGAGAGTTTGAATTGCATACCACTGACAAGGATGTGTACGAGGCGCTCGGCAGCGTAAGGCCTAATGACGCATTCAAACTCAACAAGTTGACAAAATTCTTTGAGGGCGTTACGATACAAAAAGCGGCAAAGACGATACTAACAGAAGCGCGCGTGGACACGCTACGAAAAATAGCCCTTGCGCAGCAAAAAAACATATGAAACGAAAGGTGGAACTATGGCAAAAATAATCGGCATTGACTTAGGGACAAGCAACTCAGCAGCAGCATTCCTCGAAGCAGGAAAACCAAAGATCATCCCTTCTGCAGAAGGTCAGACCGCTTCTGGAAAGACAACGCCAAGCGTTGTCGCATTCACCAAAGAAGGGCAAGTGCTGGTAGGAGAACCTGCGCGCAGGCAAGCGGTGAGCAATCCGCAGAATACTGTTACTGCAGCAAAACGCAAGATGGGAACCACGTTCAAATACAGCATCCAGGGAAAAGACTACACCCCGCAGCAGATTTCCGCTTTCATCTTGCAGAAAGTCAAGAAGGACGCTGAAGAGTATCTGGGGGAGAAAATCGAAAAAGTAGTCATCACTGTTCCTGCGTACTTCGACGACAACCAGCGACAGGCAACAAAAGATGCAGGAACCATCGCAGGCCTTGATGTGGTTAGGATCGTAAATGAACCAACTGCTGCAGCGCTCGCCTATGGATTGGACAAGACAAGTAAGGATATGAAGATACTTGTGTTCGATTTGGGCGGAGGAACGCTTGATGTCACCATCATGGAGTTTGGCGAAGGTGTATTCGAGGTCAAAGCAACCTCTGGCGACACACAGCTTGGCGGAACCAATATGGACGAGGCTCTCATCGACTTTCTCGTAAAGGAATTCAAGAAGATGGAAGGCATCGATCTCTCCAAGGATAAAGTCGCGATGCAGCGTGTCAAGGAAGCGGCAGAGAAGGCAAAGATAGA
>OBEQ012664375.1_pt1 | contig 13569 bp, 10 predicted proteins | sample 1670901 | NCBI WGS metagenome assembly OBEQ01 (sample SAMEA104232315, study PRJEB22302) | groundwater metagenome | biome: forest; feature: aquifer; material: groundwater | place: USA | collected 2011-08-07 | depth 5.4 m
ACGGCGTCGGCGTCGGCGTCGGCGTCGGCGTCGGCGTCGGCGTCGGTGCGAGCGCGGCGATCGTCCATGGTGCCGAGGCGATCTCTTTCGCCGGGGCGACGGGTGGCGTGACCCCTTCGATGGGCTCGAGCACGAAGGGCGACGTTAGTCTCTGCGCGCGCGCGGGCGCAGGCCAGCCAAGATGGGCTACCACGGACGCTCCCGGCACCAGCGCAGCCTCTTCTTTCGCGCCAAAGCAATACAGGCGCGGATCGAACGTCTCGGCAAACGCGCGCTGGGGCGGAAGGACCAGCTCGCGATCATACCCGTTGGCGGGCCGCATATCGGCGGGGAGCACACAATGCAGGGCCTTCTTTGCGCCCGGCGCCGTCACATCCAACGAGAGAAGGCGTGCGTCCGCTGCCAGGCGCACCGGAACTGGGCCTCGGTTCTCGACGCGCATTCGCCAGCGCGTGTCGCTCTCTTGTGCGACCGTGAGCGCGACGCTCGGGGGGGGCGCGGGAGGTTCGGCAGCGGCGAGAGGCACGAGAAGGAAAGGAACGAGCATCGGCCCAGAATAGCCTCGAAACGTGGCAGGATGTGTCTGTGTGAGACGACAAAAGGAGCCCGCGTGCCCCAGAGCTTCGCGCTGACGAAATGGTACATGGACCTCGTCGCTGACGACGGCGAGGCCATCATCGCGTACGCCGCGGACGTGAGCTTTTCGGGCATGAGTTTGCACTATGCAAGCATTCTCCAGCATCGTGGCGGGCAGACGCGATCCACCTCATCGCTTCGGAAAGCGTCGCCGGCGCTCGAAGGCGGCACGCTCACCTGGACCTCGCGCGCGCTGCGAGTGCGTGGAAGCTGGCATTCCGAGTGCGAGGGGACACGCGAGACACTCTTGTTGAACGAGTCCGGGGCGGTCGATTGGAATTGCGTGATGCCGCTCGCCCGCGCCGAAATCGAGCTCCACGACGGAAGAACTGTGCGCGGGCTCGGCTACGCGGAAGAGCTCAAAATGACGATTGCCCCGTGGGAGCTGCCGATCGACGAGCTCCGTTGGGGACGCTTCACGGCGGAAGGCACCAGCGTCGTGTGGCTGGATTGGCGAGGGTCCCACAGCAAAAAAATCATCCTGAGGAACGGTGCGCGCGCGTCCGGCATGGTCGAAGAGCGCTCAATCGAGTTGGTGGACGACGACGTGCGAGTCGTCATGGAGGGCGGCCATGTCTTGCGCGAAGGGTCGCTGGGCTCGAGCGCGCTCGCGGCCATCGCCGATCTCGTTCCCATCCTTCCAGCGAAGCTCGTCGCGACCACCGAGCGAAAAATGCTGGCACACGCCACGTTAGAGCAGCCGTTCGCGGCGACGGTGAAGGGGTCGGCGATTGCCGAGGTCGTGAAGTGGGGGTGAGCCAGGTGGCCGGCAAAGCCCTGTACGGATCGCTCTTCGTTTTGGTGGTGCCAGCACGCTTGATCCTTTGGTCGCGCGCGCTCGCTCCCGAGCGTCGAGCTGCGTACGTACGCCTCCGCGCCGGTTTCGCGATCGCCGCGGCGGGGGGGGGCCCTCATCGTCGCCGGGATGCTCGCGTTGTGGACGCAGGGTGGCGGCCTTCCCATGAACGCGTTTCCGCCGCCGCGCCTCGTAACGCGCGGCGCGTATGCGCTCACCAGCCATCCGATTTACGTGGGTTTCGTGCTGGCGTGTGCGGGCCTGTCGATTGCGCGCGAATCCGCCGCAGGTCTCTTCCTGATGACACCGTTCTCCGCCCTGGCGTGCGTCGCCCTCGTCTATGGCTACGAGCGTGAGGACCTGAGAGCTCGGTTCGGCGCGCTGCCTGTTCCCTGGCTCGCCACGCCACCCAGCGATCCGCGCCCGCCTTCCTGCGGAGAGCGGACCGCCGCGTACGTGCTGGTGCTCGTGCCCTGGGCCATCCTTTACGAAGTGGTCGTTTTCTACATTGAGTCAATGTCTCACGGCAGAGTCAGGGCAAAATCCGGCATTGCTGCAATGCAGCAAATCGGCCTTGACACAAGAGCGGACCGACCTACGTTCTGCGCACCAAGACGCGCTATGTGCAGTGCAGCAAAAAGCGCGACCTTTCCCGTCTTCCGCAAGGGGGTCACTCATGCTTCGCTCCGCATTCGTTTCGTTCACCATGGTCGCGTCGCTTGCCACGAGCGGGTGCGCGTCGCACGCAAATCCAGAAGAGGCGTCCGAATCCGAGTCGACGCTCACCCGTGGCTCGGTGACGGGCATTCCCGGTTGTCCCGGCAGCGGATGGATCGATCCGGCGTCCTGGGACAAGCTCAAAGGGAGCTACCTCCGCGCCCAGCTCGTCGGAGCTCCGCTCGACGAGCTCACATCGGTGACTGTGTTCAGCAATCCGTCGCCGAATCCCAGCATCAACCCTCCGCGCTACTCGCGGACGACGGGTCTCGGCATCCAGACGGGAACGCTTATCGCTGACCCGTCGAACCCCGCCATCGGACCTTTGTTCGTCTTCCGCGACGAGCAGGCAGTGACGCGCGATGTGTACTGGGCGCCCTGGCAACAAAGAAGCGCAATCACGGGCAACATCACGGCCGTCTGCCTTGCCAAGGCCGTGTCCTCGGAAGAGGGTCCGCGCTCGGCGTTCGTCATCAAACGGGTGGGGTTCTAATGTCACCTCTTGTTCGTAAGCTTGGCGATCGGCACGGTTCCGACGACGTTTCTCAGCTGCTGAAGCTGGGCATCTGAGAAGTCGCCCCGGGCCTCCACGCTCGCGCGGTCCTTGCGCCGCAGGACGCGTACTGTTCCCTGGCCCACCTTCGGTCGCTTCACGACGTCCTTCAAGTCCGAGAGGACGCGCGGCGAGAGATCGCCGTGCGTCAGCTCGAGCTTGCCCTCGCGCACTTCCGCGATCGCGACGGTGATCGCACCACGTGCCGCGAACCACAAAATGCCGAGGGCGACCGCCGTGATTCCAGCGATCGCCAACAGCACCTCCATCACTCATCCTCCGCGCAGGTTTTCCAGAAGCTCGAGATCGGGGATGGCGATCGGGAAGCGCGTTTTGATCACGCCCACGTCGTGGTCCTCGAGGAGCCGGCAGAACGATAGCCCATCGTAGAGGGCGATCGGAGGAGCATTCTGGGCGCCCGCCTCTTCGCGCGCGCCCGATAGCACCTGACCGGTGGTGACGAGCCAGCCGCAGGTGGCCGGCCCGTAGTGGTGGAGCGCGCCTCGCAAGTCGCTCACGCGCTCGCGGCCGATTTCGCGGCCGTCCTTTCGCACGATGATCGCCGTGCGAATTTCGTCCGCACCCGTCTTGTGAATGGCCGCGAAGTGAGCTTCTCCGCCCGGCGAGCCGGCTCGACGAACCGCGCGCACGTTGACCATGCCCGCGCGCTCGAGACCGAAAAGTGCGAGCTCGATGAATGCGTGGCCCGGAAGCTCCTGCAGCCGACGCAGCATCGTGCGCCGAGCTGCTTCGCGGTAGCGCTCGATCGCCGCCATGGCGTCGAGCTCGAGGCGCGACAGATCCGGGCCGAGGGCCCAGTCGGTGAGCGCGATGCGTTGGCCGTTGGCGAAGCGAAAGCGCGGGCGCTGGCCGTTCGCCGTGCGGCGCAGATTGTCCGCGCGCACCGATGCCGAGAGCTGGGTAGCGGCGGCGGCCGGATCGCCGGTAAGGCGGCCTCGACGCATGAGCGCGTCGACCAGGGTTCGACTGGGGACTGGGCCGCCAGAGCGGTCGAACGCGCCGAGCACGATCGCCGTGGCGTCGGCGAGCTCTTTTCCCGCGAGCTCTTCGCCATCGCCGAGCGGGACGTCGATGCCCGTGGGCAATCCGCCGCCCATGATTTGACTGCGATCGCGCACGACTGGGCGCGACGGGCCACCTTGCAGGTTGGCTGCGTAGGGATCGCGCGTCACGTCGATGGACGAGTCGCCGTCGACCGACACAATCGGGTTCGGCTGAATCGGTTGTGCCGAGTACTCGACCGTGGGCTGTCCGCCTCCACCCCCACGGCCGCGACGGCGGCGGCGGCGGCGACGGCGCCCGCCTTCTCCTTGAGCTCCGCCCTCCGAGATGGGACCGGCTGCGGCTACTCCCGCGCCCCCGCCCCCGCCCCCGCCGCCAGCGTGTGCGTTGCGCGGTTCGGCGAAGATTGGCTGATCGTCGTCTTCTTCGTCGTCGAAGAGGTCGGCTCCGCTCGCGGCAAGATCCGCGCGGAGCGCGTCATCGCCCGAGACGGCCGGCATGCGCAGAATGTCGTCTTCGTCTTCGTCCTCAGCCGGACGCTCGGGTGTGCGCGTCGCTGCCTCGACCTCGAGCGCGTTGATGCCTTGGCTCGACTCGTCGTCTGCGTCCTCCGAGGCGACCTCGGGCTCTTCGCTTTTGCCGCGTCGGCCCTTTTTGTCGCTCCATTCGCGAAGGGCAAACACGCCCGGCTTTACCCGAACGATGGGGTTGGTCTTGTCCTCTTTCTTGAGTAGCGCGGCGAGGCGCGCCCCCATGGTCACCTCGGGGCTTTTGCCCACGTGGGAGAGGAGGTTTTTCTCAATCGCAAGCTCGGTGATCTCCTTGTAGTGGAGCGGCTTGCCAGCCAAGCGGAGGACCTCCGCGGCAGCTTCCGTGAACGTCATTTGTCGATAGTCCGTCTTTTGTTTATGAATCCGCCGGGCTCGGGCCGCCTTGACCCTAGCCTTTCAACGGCGATTCTCGCGGCGCCCGGGCGTCCCTCATCCCCCAAGGAAGAGGCCCCACCCGATCGCGCTGCACTCTATAACCCGCCTTCGAAGCCGGGTCAAACCCTCCATCAGCCCGGCGGTCCAGCGTGGCGTTTGGGTCTAGGGCTGCTTCGGCGGCGCCGCCGGCGCACTCGGCTGTGGCGTCATCGGGGGCGGCGGAGTCGGCGCGGGGTGATCGTCGGCGAGGAGCTCTTTCAGTTTCCTCTCCCGCGTCGCGTCGTCCATCCCGGTCACGAGCTTCGTGGCGTCGATGGTCAGCATGGGGATCTGTCCCGAGCCATTGTACGTCGGCAGCTTGCCGTCCCAGTGCTCGAGCGCGCGGTACTGGAGCACGGTGGGGCTCATCGAGAGGCGGATGATCTCGTTGGCCTTTGCTTCCGCGCGGGCTCGGATGAGGAGCGCATCGGCCTCACCCTGAGCCTTCTGGCGCGTGGCCTCTGCGGCGCCGTGCGCTTGCGTGACCGCTTGATCGGCCTCCGCGCGGACCTGGCGCACTCGGTTTTCGCTCTGGATGGCGTTCTGAGTCGCTTCCATCGCGCGGTTGATCGCATCGGCCACGTTTTGCGGGAGCCGCAGAGCGCCGTTGATCGTCAGCTGATCGATGACGATGCCGTCCTTGCCAAGAATGTCGCGCACTTTCTGCGTCACGTCGGCGAGCATTTTCGATTTGCCCGCGCCGTATACCTCCTGCACTGGCATCTTGGAGGTGACCTCGTTGAACGCCTCTCGCACGACGTTGCGCATGTAGCGATCGGCCAGCTCGAGCATGTTGTTCTGGCGGAAGCGGCCGTAAAGCTTCGGCGCCATCAAGGGCTCGATGTGGAACGACAGTCCCACATCTGCGTTCACGTTGACCCCTTCAATAGAGGAGAAGGTCAGCGATTCGTCCACCGATCGACCTTCGTGCGGGCTCACGCTCCAAACGACATTTTGCACGCTCGTCGGAAACTGCACGATTTGCTCGGTGATTGGGTTGAACCAAACCCAACCCATGACCACCGGCATGTCCGACACGCCGCGCTCGCTCCCTGCGAGGCGCACCCGAATTCCCACGTGTCCCGCGTCGACGCGCGTGGTCGTGGTGCAGCCGAGAAAGAGGAGCAAGATGATGACCCCCGCTGAAAACAGGAAGCGTTTTACCGAGCGCCCCATCGTCTCCGTATCGAATCTCGCTACCATTGATTGCCTATCCCTTGTCTCGGAAGCCGAGCGCACTCGCGGCGGCCGCGATGCCGATACCCACCACGATGGCGAAGGCGCCCCAAAACTTCGCGTCACTTGGGCCGTTGAGCCAAGGACGTAGCGCCAGGATGGTCCCGAAATCAACCGCGACGAGAAGCACGGCGACTTTGCCATGTGCGACGCGACGCCGAGCGAGGTCCGCACGCAAGCGCGCGACCTCGGCGCGCAGCGACTCGGTCTCATCGCGGTAGGGGGAGGGCACCGCGGAAAACCGTAGCACGCTACCCGACTCCGATGCCCGCCTCCGATCCCGAGCCCAAACTTGCTGTCCGCTTCGCGGCCAGAGTTTGGGGTCCCTCCGACTCCGACCCCGCTCCCGACACCTGCTTCAAGCAAAATGCTACAGCTGGCACGCATCCCAATGCGCAAGCTCGCGATCATCGCCATCATCACCCTCGTCGTCGCGGTTTCGACGCACTTCGGATTCCAGCTCGAGCGTGCCGGAACCGTTTCGTTTTGGGTTTTTGCCGTTGCGCCAACCGCGGTGCTCGCCATCGTAGCGGGCGCGCGCGCCTACACGGATGGTCAGCTCGCGTCGTGGATGCGTCCGGTCTGGGGCGACTTTACGCGCGGGCTTGTCGGGGCGGCACTCGTTTTCGGCGCAGCGTACGCGTTCGCGCGCTTTTTTCAGGGCACGCCGCGCGAGAGCTGGCTGGCGCGCCTGTACCTCCAGTTCGGCGATCCGAAGCTGCTCCGAGAACACGCGACCGTGTTTCTGCCGGCAATCATCTGCGCCGCCGTTGCCGAGGAGCTCGTGTGGCGCGGGCTCGTCACGTCGCTGCTCGCCGAGACGATCGGATCGCGCTGGGCGTGGGCCTGGGCAAGCGCACCCTACGCGATCGCGCACGCGCCCACCTTGTGGGCGCTCAAAGACCCGGAGGCGGGCTACAATCCAGTTCTACCGATGGCTGCGCTCGGAGCGGGGTTCGTGTGGGGGGCCATGGTGCGGCGTTTCGATGGGCGCCTCGTGCCAGCCATGATCGCGCACGCGATGTTCGATTGGGTCGTGGTCTTTACGTTCCGCTTGTGGGGTACGAGCATATGAAGGAAATGCGTGCGCTCGCAGACGCCATCTCGCGCGCGGACGCTCAAGAAACGCGGAAGAGCTTCGAGGCGCGCGCTCGAGCTCTAGACCTTTCGCCCAGCGAAGAGGCGTTCGAGCTCGCTGCGCTGCTGTCGTGCGCGTATCCGGCACTCGCGCGCGAGATCCATGCGCGGCCGGAAGACGTCGTGCTCATCGCGCGAGGCGGAACGAAAACTGCGCGCGACGCGAAGACCTACCGGCGGCTGGCGCTCGCGAGCGTGGGCGACTTGTCCGACGAAGCGACCGTTCGCCGCAATCTCCGGCGCTTCGCCTCACGCGAGAAGATGCGCATCGCCGCGCGCGAGGTGTTGCACCACGCGGGCAGCGACGTGGACACGACGAGCCGCGAGCTCGGCGACTTGGCAGACGTGTGCACCGATCTGGCCCTCACGCACGCCCTCGGCTGGGCCGAAGCGCGTTGGGGGGTGCCGGTGAACAACGCAGGAGAAAGGTGTCCGTTCGCCGTGATCGGCATGGGCAAGCTCGGCGGCCGCGAGCTCAACGCCGGAAGCGATATCGATCTTCTCCTCTTCTACGAGACCGACGACGGTTTGGTGTTGAAAGACGGCACGCCCACCGAGCAGACTCTCCACGAGTACTTCGCGCGTGTCGCGCAGCGGCTCACGTCGGTGCTCGACGACACGACCGAGGACGGCATCGTGTGGCGCGTAGACCTTCGCTTGCGCCCCGAGGGGTCGCGAGGGCCGCTCGTCAATGCGCTCGCCGCTGCGGAGCGCTACTACGAGACGTGGGGGCGCACGTGGGAACGTGCTGCACTCGTGCGAGCACGACCGATTGCGGGCGACTTGGCCTTTGGACGACGCTTGCTCGACGCCTTCTCGCCGTTCGTGTGGCGTCGCGTCGTCGATCCGCACATCGCCGACGAGATGATGTCGCTCTTGGTTCGTGCTCGCGCGGAAATGGGCCAGGATCCGGAGCGTGATTTGAAGCTGGGGTGGGGTGGAATCCGCGAGGCCGAGTTTTTCGTCCAGTCGCTCCAGCTCATTTGGGGCGGCCGCGAGCAACAGCTCCGCAGCACCAACACACTCGATGCGCTTCGCCAGCTACGCTCCGGCGGATTCGTGACCGACAAAGAGTGTCGCGAGGTGGGCGACGCCTATCTCGCGCTCCGGAGACTCGAACACCGCATTCAATTTGCGACAGGCCTGCAGACGCACGCTGTTCCCGATCGATCGCTCCTCGAGCGGCTAGGGCGATCGCTCGGCTTCTCCAGTGCTGGCGAACTCGAACGCGATCTCGACAAGACGCGAAAGCGCGTGGCCAAGTGCTTCACTTCGCTCATGGGACCCGCCCGGGAAGCCGAGCGGCCTCTGGACGAAATGGAGCGATTTTACGCGGCGATCGACGCAACGGATGAAGGGCAGGTGCGCGCCCTTCTGCCCTTCGGCATGGGTGCTGCTGCATCGCCCGACCTCGCGCGTCACCTGCTCGCGCTTGCGAGGCGTCCGGACTTTTTGCTGGGAGCGAGCTCGCGCGACAAGCATCCCGAGCTCGCGCTCGTTTTGCTGGAGGCGTTGGCGGAAGCCGCGGATCCAGAGCAGGCCGCGCGCCTCCTCGCGACCTTCTTCGCCCGACTCGCGACGCCGAGCGTGTATGTGCGCGCGCTTGCCGAGGACCTGCATGCCGCCCGTCGCCTGTGTACCGTCCTCGGCGCGAGCGCGTTCGTGGGGGAGGCGTTGGTATCCAGGACCGAGCTGTTCGAACCGCTCCTCTTTGGCCGCGGCGTGCCGAATCCATCGAGCGCGCGGCGCACGGTGGAAGCAGAAATCGCCCAGCTTTCTGCCGACCACGATGTCGACGATTTCGTAGGGGCGCTTCGCCGAGCGAAGGGGATCGTCACCATGGAGGTCGGGCTGGCCGATCTCGCCGGCGAAATCGACACGCGCGCCGCGACGACGGTCTTGTCGGCGTTGGCCGACACGATCGTGGAGCAAGCTCTCCGTTTTGCGATGAAGGAACGTGGCTTGGGCGACCGCGGCTTCGCGGTCATCGCCATGGGCAAGCTCGGTGGTCGCGAGATTGGGTACGGGTCGGATCTCGATGTTTTCTTCGTGTATGGGGAAGAGGGTACGTCGCAGGCTCCGCCCCCCGACGACGAGGCCTACGCGCGGTACGCGAAAACGGCGCAGCGCGTAATTCGCCTGCTCGGAACTCCCCACGGCGATGGCCCGGGGTACGAACTCGATACCCGGCTTAGGCCAAGCGGAAACCAGGGCCTTCTTGTCGTCTCTCTCGAGGCTTTTTCGCGCTACCACGAGTCCGTCGCGCAGGACTGGGAGCGCCAGGCATTGCTCAAGGCACGCGTGTGCGCGGGGGACGACGAGCTCGGGGCGAAGGTGATGCGTGTCGCGCATGAAGCGGCCTACGATCGAGGCGCTCCTCCGCCGGAGAACGTGCACCATCTGAGAATGCGCATGGAGCGGGAGCTCGCGGGCGAGCGCAATCTGCAAGGACAGGCGAGGTACGACGTGAAGCTGGGGCGTGGTGGCCTCGTCGACGTGGAGTTTGCCGTGCAATGGCTGCAGATGAAGCACGGTAGTGATCGCCGCGTGCGTTCCTCCGAGACGGAGGCTGCCCTCGACGCGCTCGAGACCTCTGGCTACATCGATCCCATCGTCGCCGCGCCACTTCGCGAAGGGTACCGAACGCTGAGGCGATTGGAGCAGGGCCTTCGAGTGCTGCACGGAACCAGCGCCCACTTGATCGAAGAGGGCGCGCCTGGCCTTGCCATGGTCGCGAGGCGCATGGGCATGCGCGATGGTCCGCGTGGAACCGCAGCCCAGATGCTGCTCGCGCGGTACCGGGCCGTCACGGAGGACGTGCGGACGGCGTACCTCGCGGTACTTGGACTGTCCCGAGATGCCTGAGCCGTGTCCGAAATAGATCTCCCAATCCTGCCCCCCTCCCGTCCGTCTACACTCAAGCCAATGCGCGTGAACCGAGTGTGGGCGCTAGTGTGTGGGTGCGTGGGAGCGGCGGCGTGCGGCGCGGGTGAAGCTCGGCCGATACTGGAGCCGCCGCGGGCGATCGCCGACGCAGGCCTCGCGCCGGCAGAGCTGCCGCCGACGCCACCGCAGTACGTTCTCGCAGACGGATCTCGGTCCGTTCTTGCGCTGCCGCCGGTCGCTCCGGGCGCCATCGATCGTGGCGACGTTCAAGGCATGATCCTGGACGGCGTTCGACTGGTGACGGCGGGCGGCGCCGTTCGCGCGGCGCGCGACGTGGCCGATCCGGCGCTGGTCAGCGCGGACCGCGTGCCAACCTGGCTAGGTGGCGGGTTTTTCTTTCGGAGCGGCACGGCGATTTACGCTTCGGCAACGTTCGACGGCCCGCTGCGCGCGGTCGTGACGATGCCAGCGCAAATTGAGAAGGTTTCGTTCGGGCCGAAGTTCGCGCTGGTGCGCGCGACGAACGGGGAGCGGTGGGCCATCGAGCTTCCAAGTGGAAAACGCGTGCCGGTGGTGCCTACCGGGCTCGCGGATGTGGCGGCGGCCACTGGCAGCGCTGCCGCGATCACGGATGCAGGCGCGGCGTTCGTGTCGGCCGACGGCGGCGAAAAATGGACGGACGTTACCGCGCAGCTCCGGGGCCACCCTGATCGCGTTGCCGTGCTCGAAGAAGCCGTATGGATCATCGAAAGCAGCGGTGCGGCGCTGCGCGTCGACGCCGACCGGCTTTCGGTCTTCGACCGCCCGCCGGCGACCAAGCCTGTCGAGCTCCGGCTGCGCGACCCGCGCTGGCATGGCGATGAGCCCCCCATCCGGCGCGCCATTCGTCTCGGTGCGCCCGTCGATGATCGCACCGCCCTCGTGGCCAGCGAAGGGGATGTCGTGCGAGTGAACGTTACGACCGGCGAGGTCGTCGGATCGTCACAAGGACGCCTTCCTCCCGACGCGACGTGCGAGGCGCTGCGCGCTCAGGACCAAATTGTGCTCGCCTGTACGCGGCCGAGCGGCGGCCCGTTCGTCGCGTCGCACGTGGGCGGCGACAAGGCCCTCGTGATCGAGCAGACCTTTGCCTCGAGTGGTCAATTTTATGCGAGTGACGACGGAACCCTGGCCTTCGGCGGTTCCTGCACGAGGCCGAAACCGACCCACTTGGTCGTTTGCGTGCGCGGGCCTGGCGGTTCGTGGCAGGAGTACGATCTCGAGGGGCTTCACTCGGATGGGGGAAACAGCGGAGTGGACGTCTCGCGCTGGATCCCGCGACCGGATGGCAGCGCGTTCGGTTTCGTCACGGGCCCCCAGCCGGGAGTGATCGACGCGAAGACCGGCGAGGTGCGGGCCTGGCAGGCCGATTCGCTTACACCCGTCGCGCGACAAGCGCTGGTCGATTCGCGGAGCCGCGGCGCCCAATCGGGGGCGAGGGTCGTGGACCGCACCTGGAGTGTGATGCCGAACGGCGGCCTTCGCGGCTGGACCGACGGCGGCGTGTCCATCGAGGTCGCAGCGGAGGGGGCGGTGACCGTCTCTCCGTTCGCATTCGAGCGCGTCGTCACCGCCGGCCCCTTCGCGCTCGCCCGCAGCCGTGAGGCGCGCGTGTGGCAATCGTTGGATCGCGGCACCACATGGGCCGAGGTCGCGCCTCCGCCCACCGCGCAGGGCGCACGTGGAATTCCAGAGCCGCGGGCCTGTTCGGCGGTCGGCTGCGACCTGGGCACGTGGTACCGCGTTGGCTGGATGCAAGTGCCTGCGTCGGCCTCCGTTGCTCCCACCGTTGTGCGGCCGCCAGCCCGCCTCGCGCGCGCGGCGCTCCCGGTCGTGACGTGTCGGCGAAGTGGTGAGGCGAAATCGATCAATGTCTCGCGGACCAGCGCCAGCCCCGACGATCTCGGCCTCGGCGCTTCGCGGCTCGCCATCAGCAACGAAAGCGGCACGCTCGAGTTCGTCCGAACGGCGTTGTCGCGCGCCGCCATCAATCCGCCCCGCGGTGCGGGCGATGGGCGCGACACGGACTATGGCGCCGCACGCGCCGTCCTTCATGGGCCTCAGACCGAGTCAGGGGACGACCGTTTCGTCGTGCTCGCGCCGAACAAGGATCCTTCGAGTCTGCAGCGATCGCTTGCGTTCGTCGCGGCGTTCGATCCGACGGGCGCGATCCGGCGTACGCAGATAGGCACGACCGACGTGCTCGCGGCGGCGCGCGCGGCAGGCATGCGCAACGCCGATGTCCTTCGCGAGGATATGACCGCACTGCAGTCCACGAGTCTCGTGACACCGCTGGATCCCGCCGCGCCGGGAGACGTGCTGGCGGCCAACGGCTTCGGTCTGGTCACGCTTCTGCGCGCGCAGCCGGCGCGCACCCGCCCGGTTCTTCGTGCCCACGCGGGCGAAGACGCCGCGCCCGTGTCGGCGGCCCAGATCAGCGCCGACGAGTTCGTCGTGCTCGAGCTCTTTCCCTCGGGGAAAGGCACCGCGTACAAGATGAGCCCCAGTGGAGCGTCCGACCTCTTCGACGTTCCCGCTCCGCCGCGCGCGGGATTGTATCCGGCCAACGCTGATGCGCTGGCGCTTGGGCCGCGGAACGAAGTCGCCACCTTGCGCCTCGCATCGGGAAGCGATCCACCGAGCGAAATGGACCCCGCGATTCTGTCTCTTCCGGGTTCTCCGCCGCTCGCGCTCGCGCCGTGGTCAACGCTCAAGACGGCGGACGCGCCGGAGTGTCGTGCGGAGACGGGCGGATGGCGCGCGACGATTGTGACGTTGCGTCCGTGGGTTCGGTTCGGCGGCGACGCTCAGATCGAGGAGGAAGCGCCCATGTTCGCGCGCGTTCGATGGAGCGTTGCCCGCGTGTGTCTGGAAGGGATCGAGCTGAGGGTTGCCGACACGGAGGCGAAGGTGTCGATTCGCGGTGCACGTACGCCCAACGGGCAGTTCGAGGCGCTGCCGCCCGAGGACGCGACGCTCGAGACGTGGCTCGTGGCGCGCTTCACGGGTGCGCCGGCGGCCGCGCGCTTGTCGATTGTGCCCGGATTCGAGCTGCGCCAGGCGATGCTCTGTTCTCTGTAGGTATCTTTGAAAACAAAAGGCCCTCGCGCCATTGAGGCGGAGGGCCTTTGTCGTATTGCCAGCTGAGATCAGGTGTTCTGAATGATCGCGCTGACCACACCGCCGAGGATGCCGAGAACGTAGGCGACGATCGCCAGGATGAGCGCCGTCTTTGCTTTGCCGCGGGCCGTCTCGAGGTCACCGGTCTTCTTTGCGTTGCCGGCTTGAATCGAGAACACGATCCCGACGATACCGAGGATCGTGCCGAGCCCGCAGCAGAAGATGGTCGCGATGATGTTCAAAATGAGCGGGAGGGTCGTGTTTACGTCGCCGCCCGCGCCCGGCATCATGGGACCACCCGGGGGTGGGAAGCCGCCGCCAGGCGGACCGAAACCTTGGGGGGGACCGCCGTATCCGCCAGGGGGCGGGCCGCCATAGCCGCCGGGGGGGCCGCCGGGCGGAGGACCGCCGTATCCGCCGCCACCCGGGGGGCCGCCGGGCGGAGGACCGCCGTATCCGCC
>OBEQ011070448.1_pt1 | contig 13568 bp, 13 predicted proteins | sample 1670901 | NCBI WGS metagenome assembly OBEQ01 (sample SAMEA104232315, study PRJEB22302) | groundwater metagenome | biome: forest; feature: aquifer; material: groundwater | place: USA | collected 2011-08-07 | depth 5.4 m
CAGGAGAAACCTCTGACAAACTTAATGCAGAATACCGCTGAGAAGTTACCCGAAGAAAGGTAGAGTAGAGTTCTTTGGTGCACAAAGATTTCGCCATCCTTTAAGTGTACATCAAACTATGTCAGGTGCGAAACTCGTGATTGAGCACGGCCGGGCAATCTGCGATGCCAAAAAACCAAAATGCGATAAATGTTTTTTAAGCAAACTCTGCCCCTCGGCATTTCAATTCCCACATTTTAAACAAAAGCATGTATAATAATTTATATGTTAGAATTTTTGTCTGGGACTATAATTCACCTCATCCAAACCACAGGATATTTGGGGGTGTTTTTTTTAATGACCATAGAATCGGCATTAATCCCCTTTCCTTCCGAAGTTACCATGTCTTTTGCCGGATTTTTAGCAAGCAATGGCACCTTGTCACTTGTTTTTGTTATTCTGGCCGGAGCTTTTGGCAACCTTGTTGGCTCCTGGATTGCCTATGCCATCGGCTATTACTTAGAAGAAACGGTAATTTTGCGTCTTATTCGAAAATATGGCAAATTTATTCTTATTTCCGAACACGACTACCAAACTTCAAGAACATGGTTTAATAAATATGGCAGTGGTATTACATTTTTTTCCCGTTTACTCCCCGGTGTACGAACGTTTATTTCCCTACCCGCAGGTCTTGCGGAAATGAATTTTTGGAAATTTTCTGCTTACACGTTTCTTGGCTCACTGCTTTGGTCAACACTGCTTGCCTATATTGGATTTACGCTAGGAGAAAATTGGCATAGTCTAGAAGGATACTTTAAAAAATTTGAATATGTTATTGTTGCCCTACTTGTTCTTTCTGTTGTGTGGTATGTAAACCACAAACTCCACATTATAACCTTCAAAAAGAAACCCCAGGACTAATTCATTTGTCATTGCGAAAAACCTCTTGTCATTCCCTGCGAAAGCGTGAATCTAGGCATTCTGGATCCCCATTGGGGATGACGGAACACTAGAAAGATTGCCACGTCGCCAATGTAACAAGGCTCCTCGCAATGACGGGTGTGAGATTATTCCTTAGAAAAGTGAATAACAAACTGCTTGTCTGTGGTAAGATTTTGAGAGAAAATAAGCTGGCTCATGTTTGCTTTTTCCCCCTGTCCAACATTAAGAGGCTTTAAGCTATCGGGATATGAAAGATCAAATTCATAGGGATATGCATCTGTCCCCGGTTGCTTAAAATACCACAATTCATAAAAGATAGATTTCGAATCTGCATTAAATTTTTGTACAAGATCATACGACATACTTACTGTTGTTGTCCCCTGTTTTGGAATAGTAACCAAAATGCCAAAAATCGTTTTATTCTCCTCTTCTCCTTGTTCAATTTCCAGCCCCTTTGGCGCAGTAAATTGTTTTGATTCATATATCTTAGGATCTGTCACTGCCGGAATAACTGTTTGCAAAGCTCCGTTAACAGCTACTGCAGAAATTTTTGTCCCGCGTGGAAAAATAATACGCAGATAGTTTTTATAATCGTCTTTTCCTGTATTGCTATATGTAATGGCAAGCTTGCCCACCACAGATCCTTCTTTGGAAATGGTAACGTCTTGTTTTACTTTTCTTGCAACTTTGTAATTTGCCTTGTTCACCCCAAGATTTGCTTCGCTTATACCCAAAAAGTCTTTTATTTTGCTCTCGCCAATGCCAATTAGGGTTGACTGCAAATCCAATGCTTGTGCAGACGAAGACATATTAGTAACGGCAAATACGTTTTGTATCGACGGATTTGCAAATGCAAACAGTATATGTTTTTCGTCTATCCTGTTTTGCACCGCTTTAAGCAATTGGGAATACGAAATCCCACCAGACGTAATTTTATTTTGTAAAGCAACAAACACAGCCGACAGAAAATCTTTCTTTTGTGTGCTGCCAGGAAACGAATTATCCTGCGCGTGTTTTTCCACAAGTTGGTAAAAATTATCTCCCGTTACTGTTTCGTTATAATCGGGAATTGTTATGGGGCCTACCACCCCGACAAGAGACCGAACAAACGATACATCAACTGCAATTACCCCATCCACTTGTTGTCCCGTTTCCTTTTGCAGGAAAAATGCAGATGTCGACGCACTACTTGGAAAATCGATAGAAAAATTACTGTCCCGCAAATACCAATGGGCAGACGGCAAGTATCTGCGAATGGCAAAGGGTGGTTCTACATGTCCTTTTAATTGCCCGTCTGCGTCATACACGTTGTTAATCGTAAAATCGACTTTTCCATTCTTTACTTTTGCCACTGCAAAGGAGCCAATAAATCCCCCACCCGGGCGAAGTTCCATGTTGTTTTGGAATAACACAAGATACGTTTTTGGGGAATTAAAACCAAGCACTTCGGGTAATACCTCTGCCGTGTTCTTTATGGAATCAAGCGAGAGAGATGGCATTACAACACTCCCCTTTTCCATAGATGCATCGTCAAGTGAGGCAAGAAAAAACCGCAGCAAAGATCCAACTGCTGCCCCATCTGTTTTTTCTATTGCCATGTCTATTTTACTTGCAGCAAGCAGTGCGTCAGATGTTTTTGCTCCAGCTACAACGGTGTTTCGAATTATTGTCGCACGCAAGGCTTGGTTAATAAATGATGCCTCGTATACAAGCGCATCCGAAGTTTTTAGTGCAATAGTAAAAAGAGTTTTTGCATCCTCTGCTTTTTTCTGGGCCTGTATAATCTTATGTGCTAGCAAAAACGACTCGCCTTCTTTTAAAGTCTTCGCACCGACAAATGAAAACAACAGGGTTGTAAAAATCGGCATAAGCAACAAGTAACAGGCAATAAGAAAGACAAATAAAATAAATGCTCCCCAATGTTTTTTTTCTTTCTGTTCCAAAATCTGGGGTGTATGTTTTTCTTTCTTTTCTTCTCCGTCTCCCAGAAGCATATATACTTCTCTAATTTTTGGCTCCAGCATATACGAACTTGGTAACAAATATACAGCGTCCAAAACAACGGGATCTTGCGGTGTTTCTTTTTTTTCTTTTGTTAAATCGATTTTAAGTAACGGGTCTATTTTTTGAAACATGCGCGCTAAGCCTAGCTTGGTTGGTGGAAACTGAGGAAACAAAAAAAACAGTTTTCCTTTTATATTTTCCAATGCAACCTGAACAATACCCCCTGCCACATCTTCTAGATATACAGGATAGGTGCTTGTCATTCCAACTCCGCTTACAACAAGTTGATTGCCTATTTGTGCTTCTTTAAAAAATCTGCCAATTGTTGTTTTTGTGTCAAAATATTTTTTTCCAAATAGCTCTCCAACATAAATAACAGATAGGTCTGCGTTTTTTTCTTTTGTTTGTAAAATTCTTTTTTCTTGTCTATATTCCCATGGAACAACAAGCAAACACTTTCCCTTTGTTTCATCTGTTTTTTTTATAAATGACCCAATTGCTTCTATAATTTCTTGCTCTCCGTTATACACCAAAACAATTGCAATGTAGTCCCCGTTGGGAAACATGGGAAGTTTTTTTCTATACGCAATTGTGTGTGTGTTTTCTTGTCGTTTCGAAACGGCATCGTTTCCCGTTGCAAAAACTACAGAAACACCAGTGTTGTGTTCTGGAATATAATCCAAGATCGCGCTTCCTATTATGCCAAATTTGTCGACAACCAAAAGCAGCTTGTCTTGTTTTTTTTTATTGTCAGAGAAACTTAACTTCTTCACCCTATTATTGTAGCACGAGGATATAAAAAGGAGTATTACTCTTTTGCGTCTAACGCCTTGTTAACTTCTGCATCTGCTTTTTTATTTTCCTCCCGTGGTATATGTTTGTATACCATTGGCATGCCAAGTTCTGCTTCTTTTTCCCGAATGCCAAAAAGAAGCATCATAAGCATATTGTTTTTTACTTTATAGACACCATTTATTTGCGACACAAGTAGCAGTGAATCTGCAAACACGTTAATTTTTTTCTCGTGTTTTATTGTATCTTTGTGAGCAATAAGCCAAGCAAGTGCGGCATTCATCCCCTGGTATTCTGCAACGTTATTTGTTGCAATACCAATTCGTTTTCCAAAAGATGCTATGGTATTTTTATTTTCGTCACAAATATATACCCCGTATGCCGCGTGTCCCGGGTTTCCCCGTGAACCTCCATCTGTATAAACTGAAATCATATTTCGTTCTCCATTAGGTAAATTAAATATGGATCATGCTATTATTTGCGAACTTTTTTTATCTTGAAGTAAAAACGAATCATACAGATTTGATTAAATTTAATGCAGTGGAGATAAAAATATGACATGTTCCTTGGGTATTATACCATGCTTTTTATTTTTTGAGATGTTTGCAAAACAAAGCCCCAAAACAAACACCAACAACAACTGCCCTTGTTGGATAGTTAGAAAATAATGATCAAACATTCCCAAGACAATAAGAATTATGAATAAAGATTTATGAATTAAGATTTCTGCTATATATAGCTTATTATTCTTAAATCTTAAATCTTGCCTGCCCGCCGTAGAGTGAGCGCTGGAGGAAATCTTAAATCTCTTACATATCTTTACTAGAAACCAAACAACAAAAGATAAACCAATCAATCCAGTTTCCGACGCGACGAGCAAGAATATATTATGGACAGGTTGTAGATACGTAAAAAGCGATTCGTTTTTTGGTGTATAAAATGCGGGGATTGTTGGAATAAAATTAAAAAGCCCAACACCAAAAATGGGATGTGTGTTTATCATGTCTATTGCAATATTTGCAAGCCGTACTCTTTCTGTAAACGATTCCCCAAGAATATCTGTATACCGATATCTTAATGATGACATGCTAAAAATCGTAGCAATAATTAAGAAGATGCCCAGAAAAATTTTCAATTTTAAATTTGAAATTTGAAATGAATTTTTAATTCTTAAATTTTTAATAACAAAAAAGCAAAGAATTAATATCCACACAACTATCGCCACTCTCGACATGGAAAGTAGCATCGCAATAGTACCCAGGAGGACAGAGAAAGATAAAATAATTTTTTTAAAATTTGAGATTTGATTGAAAATTGAAAATTGAAAATTGAAAATTACTATTGCCATAGCAACAGTCAGGTATCCAGCCAGCACATTCGGATGGGGGAATGTGCCGTATGGCCGAAGAAGCAATTGTCCATTCAGCATTGCCACTGCAGCACCTGGGGTAGACTGCGACATAGCCCGTTCGCCAAAAAAATAAAATATGCCCCCCATTGATGATTGAGCAATAAACTGTGCAGTTGCCAGAAATGACTCAAACAAAATACCACAAGAAAATAGCACAACTATTACCTCAAGACTACACCTCCGAGGAGTCCCTCTGGCCACCTCGCAGGTGGGACTTACAACACGTGCTGTATACCAGCCAAAAAAAATAAACTCACACAATTTTAGAAGACCATACAAACCGGCTGGGGGATTTATAGATAAACCTATGCCAATAAAAAGTGAAAGGCAAAGAATCCCTAGAAAATATTCTTGAAACGGTAAATTCGAAATTCGAATTCTCAAATGTCCAAAGGGTTTTGTATTTTGTGTTTTGATTATTGGAATTTGTTTCGTATTTAGAATTTCGTGCTTCGAATTTAATAATCTATCAGCGTGAATCCAAGATGCTAACCAAAAAACAAATAATAATATTATCAAAAGATCAGTAAAATAAATTGTGGGGGATAGGTAATCAACTCGAAGCCCCTGCACATACGACCAGCTTGGCCAAAAGTGTTTACCAAGCTGGGAGGGAAGGAAAAGGATAATGGCGTAGAAAAGGAAATTCGAAATAGATTCTGGAGTCGCACAGCTCCCCAGAATGACGTCATTCTGGCAAGTCCGATGTTGCATTGGACGCGTCCAGAATCTCTTGAGGGTTTGTGTTTTGATTATTGGAATTTGTTTCGTATTTAGAATTTCGTGCTTCGAATTTTAGTTAGCGAGGTTTTATAACCAGCGTTCTTTCTCGTCCTTCTCCTACCGATTCGGAAACAACGTCCTGGTCGTCCTGAAAATACATATGCACAATTCGTCGCTCCCAGGGTCTAAGATCGGGCATAGACATTTCTTTTTGTTCGCTAAGCACCCGCTGCTTTGTTTGCATTGCCATACTTTCCAGCCAGTCTGTCCTGTTTTTTTTGTAGTCGCCAACTTCTATAGAAACTCTTCTGAACGTTTCCAGTTTTCGGGAAATGCACAAAGAAAGAACAAGTTGCAAACTATCCAATATTTCCCCATGGTACCCAATAACCATACCACTGTCTTCTGTTTCCAAAACAATGTCTATTACTTCGTCTTTTACAGACAAAGAAAAATCTCCCTGAACTTGCAATTCTTTTAACACCTTTGTAACTATTTTTTTTATTTGTGAATCTTTTTTTTCCATATGGCTAATGTATGCAGGCTTCCCAAGCCACTAATTTTGTACTGCTGCAGTATACCAAAAATTGTGAAGGTATTCCAGTATAGCGAAAGGCCTATGGGAAAGTTGTACGCAGATATAGCAATCATGGCCGGAAACAAGTACATAGACTGCGACTGCATGGCTGTTGCAAAATCGTCTCCACCACTTTTCTTTTCTTCTTCTTTTCCTTTTACAACAATTGCTTTGGGATCTTGGACAACAGGGGAAAACATCATTTTTGATTGCACAAATTGAAAAAGAGCAGTAAGCAGGGGCACAAGCAAAACAAGAGGCAAGACGTTAACAAGATTTGATGGAGCAAGACCCAAGGGCAAACCAAAAAAATGTGTGTCCCATGGCGATGTAATTTTAAGTGCAGGGGAATATAAAATTTTGCTGTTTATTTCTGCAATTGCTTTTGCAGGCTCTAGGCGCAATACTTCGTTAAATGCCGGGTATAACCCTCCAATAACAATACCCATCTGAATTATGGCAGATACACACCCGGACGCTGGATTGACCCCATGTTCTTTGTACAGCAACATTGTTTCTTTTTGGATTCGAGCGTTGTCTCCTTTGTGTTTTTCTTTAAGGTTTTTAATATGGGGGGCAAGATCCTGCATTTTTTTAGAGGCCTTTAACTGGGAACTTGTCATTGGATACATGGCAAGACGAATAAGTACGCTCAGTATTATTATGGAAAACCCAAGCGCATAGGGAATATGCAAAAAAAACAGCCCATGATAAATAAGGACGAGGGCATTGAGTAATGGGTAAACAAGTATTTGATCTAACATAAACTTAACTCAAAGCTCAAATGTCAAAACTCAAAACTAAACGCACAGTGCAAAATTTTTTTATTTCTCTTTGAGTTTTAAGCTGTTGCTTTGAACTTTGAGCTTTGCGTTTTGAGCTTGATTATAAAACGGATTGCACTTCAATAATCTCAAAAGAGACAGATAACCACCTTTAAGGATACCATATTTGGCAATTGTTTGCTTTGCGTATTCGGAACACGTGGGGGAAAAGCGGCAAATTCGACCTGGACCAAATATTTGATCCAAAAGCCAGGAAAATATAATTTGGTACAGAGACAGCAGTGCAATAACAATTCTTTTCATATTTTACTTACTGTTCGAGTTTATCGAGAACTAGTTGTCATTCCCTTCCTTTGTCATCCCGCACAGTGATGCGGGATCCAGAACTCCCTTGGATTCCCGTGTTCGCGGGAATGACATGAGAGGATGCCAGGATGACATTACTTCTCGACTTTGCTCAAAGAATATTTAGCAAGAACCTTTTCTATTTCTTCTGCTATTTTGGATTCCTGTTCTACGGCAGGCTTGTGAAAGTGAAACAATAAATCATATCCTGGCTGCATTGTGCCCATAACAGATTGTATATACGTTGTCGCCATTCGTCGTACCCTGTTTCTAGCAATTGCTCGCATATCTACTTTTTTTGAAACAACAAAACAATATCTATTATACGTTAGAGTGTTATGTGCAATGCGAAGACTAAATAGGGGAGTATGTATTATTGTAGGATTTACCAACCGGCTTCTTGCGTGCAACCGAAACATTTTTTTAAGCATTAGATCGTGAGTCTTTTTCGTTTTACTGCCCGTCTTCGCTTTAAAACCTTTTTTCCGTTATGTGTTTTCATGCGGGATAAAAACCCGTGTTTTCTCTTTCGCTTAACTTTTTTAAGCTTGATCATTTTTTCCATGTTCACAGTATACCACTACGATGTATCATGGGGCAAGTATTATGTATTAAGGAAAAAAATCCCGTTCTCCCCATAATACGTAATACATGATACATAATACAATTTTAAACTGATACAGTCTTATCCCGTTTAGGCTTCTTGACAAAAAGTTATCCACATTGTTAAATGCGTAAACACTATGGATTTAACAAAACTTTGGAAAACAGTCTTGGGGGAAATAGAAATAGAAGCATCAAAAGCCCAAATCCTTACATTTTTTAGAAAAACTGCACTCCTGTTACTCAAGGATAATACCGCAACAATTGCAACACACACATCCATTGGCATAGATCTTTTGCAAAAACAGTTTTCCGGACACATTAAAAAAAGCTTAAAAAAACATACAGGCGTAGATTATAAAATTACCTTTGTTGTCAAAACATTTCTGGAAAAAGGGAATGAAGAAGAAAAAAAAGAAGCACCATTGTTTACTCAACAAGAAGAACCAGCACAGACATATACCAGACCAATACATGTTCTTTCCAAATCCTTGGCCCGAGTCAGGGCAGAATTTACATTCGACACTATGGCAGTATCGGGAAGCAACCAGTTGGCGTTTGTTTCTGCACAAACCGTTGCAAAAAACATAGGGCATTCGTATAACCCGTTTTTTATCTATGGTCCTGTTGGGGTTGGCAAAACACATTTAATGCAGGCAATCGCAAACGAGGTATATAAAAATAACAGCGACGCAAAAATTATTTATATAACAAGCGAGGAATTTACAAACGAAGTTGTGGAAGCAATTCGGGGAAATGACACAGCCCGTATGAAACGGCGATTTCGAAACACGAATCTACTTATTATCGACGACGTGCAGTTTATTGCAGGAAAAGACAGAGTGCAAGAAGAATTGTTTCATACCTTTAACATTCTTATCGACAATCAGTCTCAGGTAGTGTTATCTTCTGACCGGCCGCCGAGCGAAATTAAAAAACTGGAAAAACGCCTTTCTTCTCGGTTTGCTGCTGGACTAACTGTTGATATAGAACCCCCAGATTTTGAATTGCGAACTGCAGTAGTTTTGATTAAAGCAAAAAAGCACGGTGTAGAACTGCCAATAGAAATTGCAAAAGACATTGCCCAAAAAACAATTGATATAAGAAGTTTAGAAGGGGTGTTAATCCGGATTATAACCGAGGCGAAAAACAAAAACGAAGACGTGTCAAAAGCGCTTGTGGAAAAAATTACAAAACCTAAAAATGGGCAAGATTTTATCCACATGCACCCAGACGATATTGTTAAGAAAGTGTGTTTGTATTACGATATTAAACCAACATTACTGAAAGGTCCAAAACGGGACGCACACTTGGTAAAAGCCAGGCAAATTGCCATGCTCCTGCTTAAACATGATCTTCGATTACCACTTGTGGAAATTGGAAACATTCTTGGGGGACGGGATCACACAACAATTATGCATGGGGTTAACAAAATGGAACAATTATTGCAGGATACAAATACATCCTTTTCTGTGGAAATCATGGGGATAAGAAAAACATTATCTGAATAACTTTTCGTTTTGGATAGTTTTTATTTTATTATTAACAATATATCCCCAGAATTATCAACCATTTATCCACATAAATACCAAAGCTAACTGTTGCTTTTTTCCACATTTCCCGTTACACTACTACCACTACAAATAGATGTATCGTTTGTTTTTATTTATGAAAATACATGTACTTTATGAACATTTACAAAATAAATTATCACTTGTAAATAAAGCGATATCTTCAAGAACACAACTACCTATACTGCAAAATATGTTACTTGTTGGAAAAGACGGGCAACTTATTATATCTGGTACAGATCTGGAAATTGGTATTCAGGTAAAAATTCCAGCCAATATAGAAACAGAGGGAGCAATAACCCTTCCGGCAAAATCGTTTTTAGAACTGGTCAACTCGTTACCTAAAGGAAAAATAACAATCGAAATGCAAGGAAAAAATGTTTTGGTCACAACCAAAAATACAAAAAGTACATTCCAGACAATTACTGCAGATGATTTCCCGAAACTGTACGAAGAAAAAGGAGAAGAAATAGCGCAGATTTTACCAGGTGTTTTCCAAAAAACATTGTCTCATATATTGTTTGCAGCAAGTGTAGACACTGCTCGTCCTGCGTTGTCTGGTATTTATATAAAAAAGGACGAAAGTGATGGGGGAAAACAATTTTTTGTTGTCGCAACAGATGGGTATAGATTATCTTTAGTAAGAAACGAAATACCACTTCGTATAGAAAAACCCCTGCTTATTTCTGCTCGAGCGTTGCGGGAAATGGTAGTAATAAAAAGCGATGGGAAAACACCAATAAAAATATATGCGAGTGAAAAATCTAATCAGGTAGTTTTCGAACAAGAAGACGTACTCGTTGTTGGCAGACTTATTGAAGCAGCGTTTCCAAGTTATGAAAAAATAATACCACAGGATGTTGTAACCAAAGTTTTTTTTGATAGGGAAGAAATGGGAAAAGCGGTTAAAATGTGTGCTATATTTGCCCGTGAATCGGCAAATATTGTGCGGTTTTCGGTAAAACAGGGAAGTATAACCGTAACTGCTAATGCACCACAAACTGGGGATAATACGGTGGAAGTAGAAGCAAAAGTAGACGGGGATAACAACGAAATTGCGTTTAATGTAAGATATCTTTTAGATTTATTTGCCAATATGACAGATGAAGAAATGATTTTAGAAATGACTACCCCCACAAGCCCGGGTGTATTTAAAATAAAAGGCGACCCCACATTCCTACATTTAATAATGCCTATACGAGTACAACAAGAGTCCTAAGTGTCATCCTGGGGAGCCGTGCGACTCCAGGATCCTGATTCTGGACACCCGCCCGCCTTGCGGGCAGGAGCCAGAATGACGGAGATGTTATTTATATTCAATCAAAATATTTGAGGTATCAATACTATTCTGACTAAACCATATTTTTGCTTGTGCAAAATCTCCCTGTATATCAGCTGTCTTTGCAGAAACAATAAAGTGGGTTTCGTCAATATACTTAATAGTAAAATATGGACTGGTCACAGGAAACTTTTGAAGAATTGGGTGTGTTTTTAAATAATCTTCTCCGGCTTTAAGAAACTCTGGAGATTCTCCTCCCCCATTTGGTTGTACGATTGGTGTAGTTCTTGGGTAAGAAATGGGAAAAGAAGTTGGAGTTGGTATAAGGGTTGTCTTAGGAGTTTTTGTACTTGGGATACTAAAAAACATCAAATCAAGAGCAACAAGAATTACAGATACAGAAGCTAAGACGTAAAGTATTTTTTTAAAATTTTTCATGGTTTTTTTATGAATCGTATAAAACTAACACTACATCCTTGTGTTTGTCCGCAATAAACAGGACTTCCTGTTTGCATGTTTAAAAGCCCGTTGCTATCAATAGGGAAAGTCATAATAGGAGCATCAGATGTTGCTGATTGAGCAATCTTTACTGTGTTTCCATCTGCTTCCAGTACTATTGCCATATGCTGCGGCATTTCGATTATATCACCAGGTTTAAGCCCTTTCGCATTAAAAAAAACAGAGAAATCAGGATTATTTTTCGCTTTACTTGCCCATGTTCCGGCATTTCCGAATATTTGTATAATCGCGTTTTCGAAATCAGGGCTTGCAAGCTTAAACGCTGCTCTGACAAATTCTGTACACTCAAAATAGTTGACATTGTCATCGCCTGCCCAGTTATTATCTGCCATTCTGGACCAGCAATGAAAGGAATATTTACCAGAGGTGGGGTTAAATCCATATCCTAAAGAATCAGTTGGACTACAGTTATAAGAGCTCACTCTTTTTGGATCGTCCCATCTTAAAAGCTGTTCTGCAATCTGTTGTGCAGCGCTTGCAATTCGGTCCCCCCCAACTCCGGTAATACCATTTTGGGTTGCTGCTGGGTTTCCAACTCTGGTAGTAATTGTATTACTTTCTGTTGAAAAGTCCGCAAATGCGGTTTGCGTAATCGAATAAAAGAGAGTAAAAGATAAAATGCTAATAAGAAAGAGAGATTTAATTTTTTTCATATAGTATGGTATTTACGAATTTCGCCATTCAATAACAATTGTTGATTCGTCGATTCCTTTGCTTTTTATAAAAAGCAATGCATCTGCTTTTGCCCGGTCAAATTGTACTTGTAGTGTTTCTTTGCTTTCTGGATCGTATTTAAAATTAAAAACATATACATTTCGCGAAGAAACATAGGACAATGCATACCATGCAGTTTCATAAGGAAGATAAGGAATAAGGTCTAGGTTATTTGTTTCAACCGGCACCTCTTTTTCTTTATCGCTTAAGAAGCTTGTTTTGAAGATCGTGGCATTGTTTGTTCTATCTGTCGCGAGGAGAGTATATTGGCTATATGGATCAATGAGCGGTTGTGTTGTAATAGAAAGATTTCTGCCATCGTTGCTAACTGCAGTATCAATGGGAATCAGAACAGGATCGTTATTTTTTGTTATATCAATTTTTGTCAGTTTAATGCTAATTTGAGAAAGATTAATTGTTGTAGGAAAAGTAAGTAAAAACTGTTGCACATTTCCAGGAATAAGAACAACTGAATTGTCTGGGGTAATTTTTATAGGAGCAAGATTTTGCGCTTTTTGTGTTTGAGATGGGAAAGCTGTGATGGTCGGACTCGGGTTTATAACAGAAGGTTGGGTAGTTTCTGGCGGTGTAAGAATGATGCGTAAAAAGAGCACTACAAGAATAATGCCACTAAAGAGGAAAATAATGATTATTTTTTTATGTAAAAACGTACGCATATTATTGTACAAGAAAATGCCTGTAATATTTTACAAAATTTGAATGAAAAAAGTCATTAGCATCATAGACGGTACATACCGGTCCGTACTTTTCGGCTGCAAAAAGAAATGCGTCAGAATAAATACATGTATTTCCGGGAATGCTGCTTTGAAGAGTGAAGGTGTCATCGGCACCTTTGTTTTGATCAAAGAAATTCATCCACATATTCCACGTATTTACCGCACAAGCAAGTTGATCGTCGAAACCATTACTTAATCTTGGCGGACAACTAAATGCTCGTTGCGCAGCACCAAACCCTTGTTCTGTGCCCCATGTTGCCAGGACAGCCAACGGGTTAACATTTTTTGCAGCAGCAGCCTTATAAATCTGTCGAATGTAAGATTCTTTTGTGTGCAAGCCGTATTGGACTCCATTCTGCAAGACTCGAGTTGTAAATGCATCTTCATCTCCTAGCGCCAGAATGTTTCTTCCTTGCCCTGCCATAAGTGTATCAAAGTCTGTTGCATTTGGATTTCCTGGAGATCCAAGTGAAACGGCAAAAATCTTATTGTTAACAATGCTATCTTCGTTATTGGGCTTGAATGCGACACCAAATTCATAGATATGGGTAATTTCGGATCCGATATTGTCATTTAACTTCCAGGTA
>OBEQ012714819.1_pt1 | contig 13568 bp, 12 predicted proteins | sample 1670901 | NCBI WGS metagenome assembly OBEQ01 (sample SAMEA104232315, study PRJEB22302) | groundwater metagenome | biome: forest; feature: aquifer; material: groundwater | place: USA | collected 2011-08-07 | depth 5.4 m
CCCCCTTACCGCCTTTTTTTGAGGTCTTGCCCCCGCGTTTGCCCGCCGCCTTTGCTGCGCCGGCGCCGCGAGAAAAGTAGGTGGTCGCGCGCTTCTGGCCCTGCTTCGAGATGCGTCGCTTTGCGAGCGCCTCGGCGATGGGGCGCGGCAGCTCCTTGGCGATCAGGCCGAGCTTCGAGCGAATCTCCTCGGCGCGGAGCCCCTTCGGGTGCTTGTCGAGAAGGGCGACGATCTGGTCCACCACGCCCTGGATGTCCGTGGCGGAACGGCGCCCGAGACGGCCACCGCTCTTCCGCCCACGTGCACGGGCAGCCGGAGCCGCGTTCATGGCGCGCGGGCGCTCTGCGCGCGTGCCCGTCGTCTCGCTGAGGATCTCCTCGAGCGAGGCAGCGCGGATGGCGTGGAGCACGCTCGTGGCAAATTCGGCGGCGAGCTGGTTCAGTGTGGCGCGTAGAGTCATTGGTGACACTCCTTTTCGTCAGGTGGGATGTCACGGACGAGAGAGCCGCGTCAAGCCCGAATCCAACTTCGTTATCCGAAATTGCGCATTTCGAGTGCCCGCTTGAAACCGCGAATACCAGGCGCGGTCGCTCGCCGAGTCGGTAAAACTAGACAGGGCCGAAAAACGAGCTCGCCGGGAAGTCGACCGGGATATCCAACGTATCCCCTGGGTTGAGGGTAAACGGATCGATCGACACGGGCGTCGTGCGCGCGCCGCCCGCGGAATCGATGAGCTGGGCGGACGCCGAGTAGCTGCCAGGGTTGAGCGTAATGCTCGTCGAGAAGGCGGTGCACGCTTGCTGGAATGTGCCAGCATGGACTCCGTTGGTGTAAAATACGGTGATCTCGATCGCCGCGCTGGCAGACTGCGCGCAGCGGTTCGGATCTTTCAACCCGTCAATCGACCAGTCGACGATCAGCACGCCGGCAGTGGGGATGACGGGCACGGGGGACACGGTCTCGACCGTGCAGCCATACGTAGTGATGAGAAGCGGGGCGAAGCCAAACCAAGAAAGCGCACGCATGGTTCTCTCCTCTATTGCTGCTACTGCACGCGCACGGCGGGCGGCGCGGATGGGGGGGGTGCGGGCGCGGGCACGGCCCCAGGGGGCGCGTAACCAGGAGGCGCGTAGCCGGGGGGCCCATAGGACGGCGCTCGTGGCGCGGGCGGTGCCTGTTGAATGTATGGGCGCTGACGATACTGGTAGAGGGGCGCAGGCTCTTGCCGGTAGTAGTTCCACCGGCTGCCATCGCGATACCACCAGCGATTATCGTAAAGGTACACCGGCCGCCCTTGGTAATGCACGTACGGGTAAGCCTCGATGTTCACACCATACGGAACGCCTGTCGTCTCGACATAAGCCACTGGCTCGGGCTCGGCATGCAGGAAACAGCCGCTCAACGCAGAGCCTGCACCGGCGATGGCCAGACAACGGAGAAACGAGGCAAGCGTGCGCATCGGCAACTCCTTCGACCTTCGCTCGCGATGGCTGCAAAGACGCGGCCACGTCCGCAGCTGGCGCTCGGCTCGCTTCTATCGAAGGAAATCGTCCGTACCGAAGGAGAGACTCGAACTCTCACGGGGGTTAACCCCGGCGGATTTTGAATCCGCTGCGTCTACCATTCCGCCACTTCGGCTCGTCTCCAGAGAGGAGCGGCGAATGAATACCACATTTTGTCACCGCTTTAGCATCCACACGAGAGCCGCAACGGCGGTGCTGACCACGAGCAGCGCAACAACGCCGAGCACCGCGGTCATGCCCCTCCCCCGGCCAGAGGCGACCGCGATGCTCGCCTCTTCATCCCCCGCCGCGCGGAACGGCGCCTCGACCGTACGTTTGATCCGTGCCATTTCACCCGTGGAGACTCCCCCTTGGGCCGTTGCCGCTTGGCGCGCGGCGAGAACGGGGTCGCGCAGCGTGATTGCCGGACCGCTGAAGAGCGCGGTGTCGAGAGCGGCGGCTTTCGAGTCGCCCGGAGGCGGCATGGTCATGCCGAATTTCGGAACCTCGGGCGACACGAGCGCATCGTTTGGCGCAGGCTTGTCGGACGCGCTGGCCTCGCTGATCCAATGCGCCTGCCGCTCGCGTTCGCTGCGAAATAGGGCCTGCATGACCTCGGCGACGACGGGCGGCCCCATAGGCGATCCGTCTCTGCATGCATATTTGTCGAGATCGCGCCCGAAGTCCGCAGCCGTCGCGTAGCGATCCTTTGCCTCACGCGCCAGCGCGCGACGCAAGATGTCTCGGAGCGCAGCTGGGAACCCTTCCACCATCGCGCACGCGTCGGGGACGTCTGCGGCGTATACGCGCTTCAGGGTGTCCAGATCGTCCGAACCCTTGAACAGACGTCGGTCGGTCGTGATCTCCCAAAGCGTCGTTCCGAGCGCAAAGACGTCGCTCCGCCGATCCAGCGGTTTTCCGACGGCTTGTTCGGGGGACATGTAGGCGAGCTTGCCCTTGACGATGCCCGCCGCAGTCTTCGACACGCGCCCGATGGCCTTGGCCAGACCGAAATCGATGATTTTCACCTGGCCGTCATAGGTGACGAAAATGTTGCTGGCGTTGATGTCGCGATGAACGAGATAGCTCGACGTGCCGTCGGGGCTGCGCAGATCGTGCGCGTGGTCCAACCCCTGGGCGCAGCGCGCGGCAATCCACGCGGCGACCTCGTACTTGAGGCGCACGCCGCGTAGGCGGCACGCGTTCCAAACGTGCCAGAGCGATTGGCCGAACAAGAGCTCCATCGCGATGAAAAGACGCGTGCCTTCGCTGCCCAACTCGTACACGCGTACGACGTTCGGATGAGAAAGGCGCGAGACGATTTTCGCCTCGTCCAAAAACATGTTGACGAAATCGCGGTTGAGCGAAAATTCGTCCTTGATGACCTTGAGTGCGACGACACGCTCGACTCCGCTGCCATGGGTCTGGTGACCTAGATACACGGTCGCCATTCCCCCCTCGCCGATTTTCGCGCGCACGTGATAACGGCCGAGGCGCATCGGCATCGGGCGGGCGGGAGGACCCGAATACATGGGGCAGGGGCGACCTTAACACCGTTTCTGCGTTCTCGAGTAGCCTTGCGCGATGTTCGCTCGAAGGTGCGTTCTCTTGTCGATGGTCCTCGTTTTGTTGTCTTGCAGAGACAAGGCAAAGGCGAGCGCAGAACAAGCGCGGGAGAACATCGCGTCCCTCGTGGCTCTGGCACAGAAAGACGTCGAAGAGGTCGAACGTGGTCTTCCCGAAGGGGCCAAGCGCCTTGCTCCGCTGGTCGAGAAGCGTGAGGCGTTCGAGCCAAAGGACGTGCGGCAGCGCCTACAGAAAACACGTCGCGAAGTGCCCGACCTGAACATCGCCAAGTCGACGTTCTTTGCCCTCGCCGACGACCAGGGAGTTGCCATTCGCAACGATCTCGAGGTCGACGCCATGGCAGGGCAAAACCTGTCGCAGGTATTTCCAGACCTCAAGAAGGCGCTAGCCGGAGCGTACGTCGAGACGAGCGGCGCTTTCCCTGGAGCCACGAGCCCCCAAGGGCCGGACAAGGACTGGATTGCTGCTTCGCCGATCACGCGCAGCGACGGTTCGGTGGGCGGGCTTCTGCTGACCGGCTGGAGCTACCGACGTTTCGCGTACCACTTGCAAGAGCAGCTGAAACACGATGTCGGCGATGCGCTCCTGAAAGCAAAAGACCCGGGAAAGCTTCCCGTGCTCTACGTCGCTCTCTTCGATAAGTCTGGCGTCTTCGCGGCTCCTCGAACGCCAGCCGTCAACGAGAAGGCGCTCGAGGCGGAGAAGCTCGTCGACAAGACGGTCGCGGCACCCGCGCACGGGGTGCTCACGATCACCGATCGCGAGTTCGGGTACGCGGCGGCGCGTGCGCCGAAGCTTGGCGCTGACGTAGGCATCGTCGTTTTGCGCAGCGAAATCTAGGAATTAGCCCGCCCCCGAGCGGCCGAAGCGGTGCAGTCCGTAGATGAGCAGAATCCACCCGCCTAGGACGACATAGCTTCCAACGGCGTTGCTCACGGTGCCGCTGAGCCCGAGTCCTAACGCGACGGCGCCGCCGCCGGCGAGAAGAAGCTGGCGGCCCCGTGGGGGCGTGTCGGGCGGAACGCTTTGTGAAGGTGGCACGCAAACGAGCCTAGCCCTCTCGAACGTCTGTCGCTAGATAAGGAATGGATGCCTCGGTTTGCAGCACTCGACGTAGGCTCGAACGCGCTTCGACTACGCATCATCGAGGCCAGCGCTCCATCGTCAACGTGGGCCCGCGCGGCCGACCGGGCGCAGCTTCCGCTGCTGGTAACCGAAAAAGAGAGCCCAACCGGGTGGCGCGAGCTTCTGAGCCTGCGGGCGCCCGTTCGGCTGGGCAGCGAGGTGTTCGTCACGGGCAGGCTCGCGCCGCAGTCGATCGGACAGGCGTGTGCTGCTCTCCGCCAATTCCGCGACGCGATGGATCAGCTCGGCGTAGACGCATACCGCGCGACCGCCACGAGCGCGGTGCGTGAGGCGCAGAACGGCGCTACGCTGGTCGAGCGCGCGCGTCGCGAGGCACGCATCGAGCTCGAGGTGATCGAGGGGGTGGAGGAAGCGCGGCTCATCCAGCTCGCCGTCGTGCGGAGGCTGAAGCTGGAGGACCGGCGAGCGATGCTCCTCGACGTCGGGGGCGGCTCGACCGAGCTGACGTTCCTCGATCGCGGCCAGGGTACGTTCGCCATGAGCTTGTCCCTGGGCACCGTGCGGCTTCTCGAGACGTTCCTGGCATCGCCGCGCAAGCGCGGGCGAGAGGGGGGCGCGCAAGTGCTCGGGCGGGTCGATCGCGAACGGCGCAAGCTCATCGGCGAGACGGTCGACCGCGCCCTCGCCGAGGCGCTGCCTCACATCAAGCGTGCGAGCGAAATGCTGGTCGGCACGGGCGGAAACGTCGAGACCTTGGCCGATCTCTGCCCCGTGCGCGGCGGCTTGGGGTCTGGCCTGCCCTCGCGCGCGATCGACGTCACGGCCATGCGTGCGCTGATCGGCAAGATGGCGGCCATGACGACGGAGGAGCGGCGCACGACCTACAGCCTGCGCCCGGATCGCGCCGATACCATCGTTCCCGCGGCCATGATCTTCCTCAAGGCGGCGCAGGCCTTTCGCGTCAGCCACGTCACCGTGCCAGGCGCCGGCCTCAAAGAAGGAATTCTCGAAGAGCTCGTCGACAAGTACTTCGACGTGTGGGACGAGGCGGGCGAGGCCAAGAGCGTTCTCGCCGCGTGCCGACGCCTGGGAAGCCGCTACAGCTTCGATGAGCGGCACGCGGAGCTCGTGTCGCGCTTCGCGACGCAGCTCTTCGACGACTTGCAGCCGGTGCACGCGTTCACGGCGCGCGACCGGCTCCTCTTGCAGGCCGCAGCGCTCCTGCACGACATCGGCGACTACGTTCGTTACGACGGCCACCACAAGCACAGCCACTACCTCATCATGCACGCGGAGATTCTCGGCCTTTTGCCGGAAGAGCGCGCCGTGGTGGCAAACATCGCGCGGTACCATCGAAAGAGCGCTCCGGACATCGATCATCCGAACTTCCGCGAGCTCGACAAAGTTTCACGCGGCAAAGTCCGAGGCCTCAGCGCGATGTTGCGCATCGCCGACGCGCTCGACCGCGAGCACCGGGGCAAAGTTCGAGAAGTTCGCGCGGAGCTCGATGGTGCCACTCCGCCCAGGAAGGTCGCTCTCGTTCTGGGAGGCACTCAGGACCGTGAGCTCGAGGAGTGGAGCGTCGGACACAAGAGCGAGCTGTTCCGCGACGTGTTCGATCTCGACGTGCAGGTCATGCGAGCCGAAAAGGAAGCGTCGATCCCTCACGAGCCGGACGTGGCGAACGCGGAAACCGCAACACAAGCGCCGGCCGCGGGCGTTCCGAAGCAGAAGACCGCGAGCTAGCCTTCCCACATGCGCCTCGGTCTCTTCCTGCCTTCGCTCGTCCTCGCTCTCGGATGCACTTCGCAAGAGGTGCCCGATCCGCGCTCTGCCGCGAACGAGTACGCCGAGGCCGCCGCGCGCGGAGATGCGCACGCAATCTACGGAATGATGACGACCGCCGCGCAGAAGGGGCGCACCGAGCAGGAGGTCAAGACCATCATCGCGACCGAGCGCGCAGAGCTCACCGAGCAGGCGAAGGCGATCCGCTCGAAAGACGCGCGCCTCGAGGCCACCGCGCGCCTTCAGTTCGAGGACGGCGAAGAGGCTGCTCTCGACCTGAAGGACGGTCGCTTCTGGGTCACGAGCGCCGGCGCGCTCCCGGGCGGCGCGAGAACGCCCGAGCAAGCGCTCGATCAACTCCGCCGCGTCGTCGCGCGTCGCTCGTACGCGGGGCTGATGCGCGTCCTCTCGCCGGCCACGCGCGCGGCGATCGAACAGGATTTGCGCGCGCTGGTCTCGGGGCTGGAGAAGCCGGAGACCTTGCAAGTGCAGGTGACGGGGGACAATGCGGTCGCGAACGTGCCGGGGGGGCACCACGTGAGGATGAAGCGCGACGGCGGGGTGTGGCGCGTCGAGGACTTCGATTGAGACTCCACACCCAGGGATCGGTTCCGGATCCACCGCCAATTCATCTGTAGCCCCAAAAGATGCTACCGCTGTGTCCGCAAGCGCGTCTCTGGCGCTGCGGAAGGGTGTCACGGCGCCCGCAACCGCTTCTCGCGCTAGAGGAGACGAACTCCCGTCGCCCGCAAGTGCTCCTTGTTGAACCAGAGACGCGCTTGCGGTCGACGCGAGAGCACCTCCAGCCGTGGAAGTCGCGCTTGCAGGCGCCGCAAGAGCATTCCGCAGCCTCCGATCGCTCGAAAAGGAAGCTATCCTCATGCGGCTTCTCGCATCGCGCGGACCAGCAGATCCGCAACGCCGAGAGGCTCTGCCCATTGCACCAGGTAGGTTTCGTCGAGCGCACCCGCCTGGACACGAAGGACGCCGAGGACGTCACGCCATTGCCGCTCGGATCCCTCGCCGCCCATGCGGAACCAAACCAGCTTGTGCAAGAGGGCGTCCTCGGGGCTTGCGAAACGCAAGGCGACCCGTTCTCCGCTCACTTCCAGCTCGATCACGCGGCCGCGGGACAACTCCTCTCGCGTCCATGAATCGAGCCGCGCGACGAATATGTCGAGCTTGAACACACTGGGCTGGAAGATCAGGTTGAACGTTGACCGACGAAGGACGGCTTCGCGCGCCATTTCTTCATCGATGTAGAAATCCTCGCCGAGGGCAGTCACGAGCCCCGGAACGTGCTCGAGGCGGAGGTTCACGACCACATCGACGTCGTTCGTGGCGCGTGGCTCGCCGTAGATCGAGCTCGCGAGAGACCCACCGACGACGTATTCGACCCTCAACGTCTCGAGGGCGCGGACGAGCCGTGCCACTGCGAGGATGGGTTCTGCGAGCACTCAGTATCCCTTCAAAACAGGGTCCCAGCCGAACGCGCGACGGATCAAATCTGCGGGCAGATAACGGGAGACCATGCGTAGCTTCCATTCACGAGGCGACTCTTCGGGGTGCCGCCTGCGAATGTCAGAGAGCGCCAGTTGTTCGACCGTTTGGCTGAGCTGCCGAACGCGCTCGGCCTTCTGCGACGGCGTCATCTTGCGATAGAGCTCCACCATCTTTCTTTCGATCTCTGGGGCCGTGTCGTTCACATCGTCCAGTTTGGCCGAGCGGCCGTCATGCCGCAAGCGGTACGAAGCTCGTCGTTCAGGTTGAGCGCGTCGCAGACTACGCCAGCCCGCTTCTCCTCCGCGCGATCCAGTGCCCCCCAAACGCCAACGCTGCCACGAGTGTCCAGACCCACGGCGGCGCCACCGGCAGCACATGCCGCTCCGCGCTCACCACCGTCGGCTTAGGCAGCTCGATCTTCCGCACGTCGTCCGTCGCCCACACGAACGTTCCGCCATTCGCGCTCGCGAGGGCACGAAGCCGAGCCGCATCCGGGCGTGAATCCGCCCACTCGTCGCCGCCCGCTTCGCAGGCAAAATCGCGCCGCGTCGCGGGGCCTGTGCCCACACGCATGCGCGCGGAGTAGCCCCCCGCCTCGAGCGCGGGCGCGGTGAAATCCACGGCCGGGTCTGAAGAGCGGGGGGCGGTCAGATGAAGGGGCGTGGCTTTCTTGTCGATGCGCGAGATGTCGAGCGTGACCAGCTCGGGTTTTGCACCTAGGGCCGCCGGAAGAAGGCGCGCGCGCAGCGTCGTCGGAAGACCCGCAGTGCAGCCGCCCACGAGCTCGAGCTGCGCGGGCTCGAAGCGCGGATCACGCATGAGCCAACCGAGGAGACCGTCCCACAGCGCCCCGTGACCGCGACCTACCGTGCGCGTCCCGAGAGCGGAGAACTCGAAGAGCCAGCCTCCGTCCACGCCGAGGGCGATCGATCGTCCGTCCCCTTGGTCGCCGATCGCGAGCACCGGCATCGGCGCGCCGCTGCGGGTCGTGCGCGTTGCGTGCGACCATAGGACCACGCTGCCCGGGCGGACGTCGCCGAGGACGTTGGCGCCGGGCATCTCTGGAAACTCATCCCCCACGATGGCTCGAAGCGGCGCGAGCAGCGGCGCCGCGCGTCCCTGGTCCGTGTATTGGGGAACGAACGGCGCCATGTCTGCCGCCGTCGCGCCCCTGGTCATGTCGAGCGCCACGGGCAGGACATCGGCGATCGGCGTACCTCCATAGCCACCGGCGACGAACGAGTTCGGCCCGCCCACCATGATGAGTCCTCCGCCCGAACGGACGTAGCGCGCGAGCGCCGGCAAATGGCGTTCGAGGCCGTTCGGCTGCGCGTCGAAGTCCTGCAAGACCACCGCGTCGAAGGAGGGGAGATGCTCGCTGAAGAGCTCGTCGACCGGGAACGGAATGAGCGCGAGGTCCTCCTGCGGCGCGTTCGGATTGTCGGCAGGCGTGCGCAAGATGAAAAACGCCACCACGTCGACGGACGCGTCGCTCTTGAGCCATTGGCGAAGGGCGCGGGTGTCGTTGGTCGGGCGGCCGGCGACGTGGAGCACACGCACGCGCTCGCGCGCCACATTGAACGTGACCAGACGGCGGTCGTTTTCCACGATGGCATCGCCGCTCGGCGGCGTGATCCCGATCTCCAGGATTCGCGAGCCTGCACGCTCCAGTGTCACGGTCAAGTCGATGGTGCCTTTGCCATCCTTGAGGTGTGCAAGTCCCGAGGCGAGCAGCGCCGGCGGCCCGTCCTCGCGGAGCTCACGCGCGGTCACGGTGAGCTCTTCGCACGCAAGCCCGCCCGCGCATCCAATCTCGATCCGAAGCGGCAAGGGCACATGCGCCACGGCGGCACCGGCAGCTGCGACGCGCCGCACACTCGCATCGGCGGGCACAGCGCGCGTAGTCGCGATCGTGTGGATGGGCACGTGCATCGCGTCGCCCAGCGACCGGAGCGTCGCTTCGGACGCCTCTTCCGGAGGATCGTCGAGCCGCCCATCTGTGACCACGATGAGCGCCGCGGGGCGCTCTTCGGGTGAGCTCTGAACCGCGCGGATGGCCGCCGCCAAATCGCTTCGCGACGCCGAAGACGATGCGCGCGCAAGCGCGTCGTCCGTCTTTCCTTGCAAAAAGGGGGTCGGCGCCCCTTCCCCGAAGCCAAGGACGAGCAGGCGCGCGTCCTTGGCTATTTTTCCGAGCTCCGCGACGGCCTCATCCCGCGCCTCGCGCCGCGTGCGCGCGCCGTCGGAGAGCGCCATCGATCGCGACATGTCGGCGAGCACGACGACACGCGCCCCAACGACGCTCTCACGCGCAGCGACCTTGACCGGCCGCAGCACCGCCAAAACCAGGGCGGCAAGCGCGACGATGCCGCTGGCAAGAATCGCCGCCCCTCCGCGCTCCCGCCGTCGCATCTCGACGACCAGAAGAGCCAAGCTCAAGAGCGCAAGCGCTACCGCGAGCAGTCCTGCCCATGAAGGCAGATCGGCGCTCGGGGCAAGATGAGTGGTGGGCATTACGGGTCGGAGTCGGAGTCGGAGCCGGTTCGAAGACGCTTCATGGGCTTACCAGCGGCGCCAGCGCGCGACGGCGCATGAGGAATGGCGCGTGAACCTGGTCGTCTTTGTAATTCGAGCAGAGCACGTACATGGCGATGTTGATCGCAAGCCGGATCGCGCGTTCGCGTTGTGCGTCGCCACCCGGGACGACCGCGTGCTCCCAGAGTCCGGTCGGTCCCCGAGCGAGCGCGCCGCCGAGATCGTGCGATGAGAAAATGACCTGAGCCTGCCCGCCGCGCACGATCGACTCCAAGGTCTTGGATCCAGCGACGCGTCCTTCGGCGCGGCGGAGCAGATAGAAGCTTCTCATGATTACGTGCTCTTCACCGATGGTGATCGGCGTCGATTCCGGCAGAACGCGAGCGATCTCGCGTCGTGCCGTCTTGCCGAACGCGCTCGCTTCACCGTCGTTGCCGACGCCGGCATCGTCGACGAGCATCCCTCCGCCGAGCGCAAAGAAACGGCGCAAGCCCGCGAGCTCGGCGGTCGTGAGCGGACTCATGGCGGCGTCCCCGCTGAAATACAGGAACGGGGCGCTCGTCACCGAGGGATCGTCTGCCCGAACGGTGGTGGGCTTCAACCGAGCCGGGGCACTCGTGCGCTGAACGAGCTCCCAGGACCAGCGCGCGGGGGCCGAGCTACGGGCCGTGAACGGCTGTGATCCCGTGAGAAGCACTCGCGGGTCGAACGCGCCCTGATCGCCGAACGCGCGCGCGGGACGCGGTAGCAGCGCCAGTAGAAACAGCGCGGCGACGAGGGTCGCGAACATGGCTAGCCGTCGCACCACGCCGGCAGCATAGCTCAGGATCGTTGCCGCGCGGCCAAGGCGGTGCCACACGTGACCCGAGGACGGACGAGTCCAGCCGGCGGAGCTCGCGGGCGCACCCGCCGACGAGGCCGAGCTCACACGCGCCGAAAGCGTACGCGTCGCGATCGGCAAACACGTGTGCCACGCAGGCGATCTCGTGATCCCGATCGAGATGTGCCCGTAGTCCAGCGAGTCGACGGGTTAGAGACCGAACGCGCTCGAGTCCGTGGGGAAGAGCGGCTGGAGCGAGGTTCGCGGATCCGCAAAGACCGGGAGCTCCTTGTCCTCGAACGTGTACTCGGCGATCGAGCCGTACGCGCCTTCGAGCTCGTCCGCGCACTTTCCGTCGCCGAACTGACCAGGAGCGTCTTTGGGCGACAAACAGAAGGCAGCCTTGCTTCCCGTGCTGTCCTCCGCCGACAGAATGAACGAATTGCCGACCCCGCGCGAGCGACCTGCCCCGCGAATGCGAAACTTGTGAATCCCTTGCGCCGGGTCTTCACGATCCCAAATGAGAACGCGAAACCGAAAGTCGTGGGTGATTCGATTGCCCACGATGTCCGAGCGCGACGAGAACAGCGCGCCGCCGTCGTAGCCGCTCCCCTGCGCGTAGGCCATCTTCAGCTCGCCGGTGCAGGGGGTGTAGGACCCACGAATCACCATGGTGACCGCGTTTTTCTTTCCGCGGAACGCCGAACGCGCTTGATCCTCGGCAGACACGTCGCCGGCGAAGTACTCCGCAGAGATGATGTTGTAAGTATACGCGTCGCTGCACCCGGCGGGCGTCGACGCGAGAGGCTTGCGGCCGAAAACCACGCGTCGGTTGTCTTCGATCAGCGCGCAGCGAAAATCGCCGGCAGCGACGGTGAAGTCGAAAAAGGGTGCCGCGCCGGCTCGATCGAAAAACGGCACCTTGAGTACCTTGTCCTCCGCGATGACGTCGCAGCCGCGCGTGGCGTTGGTGTCCTTGTCGAAGTGCTTCCCGAGGTCGGAGGCGATACCGTCCAGCTCCTCGATGAGCTCGTAGATGTTGGTCACCGGAACCGGCCCGCTCGGGTCGCCGAGAATCTCAGGAAGTCGGCCGCCAACGACCTTGCTTTGCGCGGTCTCCCAGCCACTCGTGTAGCCGAGGTTCTGCAGGCGAAACGCGCGCGTCCCGGTGGATGAAGGGCCGGAGGTGACGACCGGTGTGGTCTCTCGCGCGGCCGCGACATAGCTGGGAAAGCTGGCGCCTTCCCCTGAGCAGCCGATCGAGGCGAGACCGAGGGCGAAGGCCGAGACACTCAGGAGCTTTTGCATAGTGCTTTCTTTTGTGGACGCACGTGTTCCTTCGCTGAACGGCAATAGGCCGTGCGGCTTGAGCGAGCCTTCGCCCATCCCCGGAGGGGACACTAGGGGGGAGCCTTGCTCTGGACGTGCTCAAGCGGCGTTCCTCCGAAGCGATCCAAATCCACGTTCGGCGGTCCAGGCCCTCGCGACAAGAAGTAAGCGCTCTTGGCCCCATGCTACGGTCGATTTGTGCGCCGCTGCCTCTCCCTCACTACCCTCGCGCTCGCCCTCGCCGCACCTGCGCACGCCCTCGTCTGGCCCGATATCCCCGAGCGCGTGGAGCGCGATCTCTCCTCGCCCGATGCCGTTACCCGTCGGGTCGCGGCGCGGCAGCTCGCCGACCTCGGACCCTCGCGAGGTGCTCCGCTCGTGCTTCGCGCGCTCGCCGACACCGACACTGAAGTGCGGCTCGTCGCCGCAGGCTCGGCCATTCGTCTACGCGTACAACCCGCCACCGAAACCGTGCTCGCCTGGCTCGGCGAGCGCGAGGCACGCCTGCGCATCGCGGCGTGCGATGTGGCGCGCGCGATGCCCGATCCCAAAGCCGTCCCACAACTCGCGCGCGCTCTCGGCGATGGCGACGCCTCCGTCCGTGCAGCCGCGGCCGATGCGCTCGGGTCGCAGGCATCGCAAGACGCCGCTCCGCCGCTCCTCGGCAAACTCGACGACGCGAGCCCGACCGTGCGGGTCCAGATCGTACGATCGCTCGCACGCCTCGGAGACGGGCGCGCCGTCGTCCCCGTGGCCGGCAAGGTGCAAGACTCGGTGCCCGAGGTCCGCCAGGCCGTCGCGCGCGCCCTCGGCGAGCTGGGCGATGCCCGCGCGACCCAAGCGCTTCTCTTGGAGCTCCGTGACAACGCTCCCGACGTGCGCGTCGAGGCCATTGGCGCGCTTGGACGTCTCCGCGCGCCCGATGCGGCGAGCGCGCTCGGACCCCTGGCGAGCGATCGCACGATCGCGATCCGACTCGCCGCGGTCACCGCGCTCGGACGTATCGCAACACCCGACGCCGTGCGCGCGCTGATCGCCCTTTTGGGCCAAGGCGACGACGCGAGCGGCGGGCTCGAACGAACGCCGGTTCGCGACGCGCTGGTGGTCTGCGGTAGCGCCGCGACGGGCGAGCTTGCGAAGGTCCTCGAGCGGCCCGCGTCGGCGGCGGTCGCGACGAGCGCCGCCTGGGTCTTGGGCGAGCTTCACGCGAAAGACAAAGCAGGCACCATCATCGCAGCGATGCGAAAGGGCGTCCTCCCGACCGCAGCAGCGCTCCGCGCGCTCGCGGGCGCCGGCACGGCCGACGTCGTTCCCATCGTGCTCGAGTTCGCGTCGGACCCGAGCCCCGTCGTGCGCGCCGAAGTGGTTCGGTCTGCGGGCAGCCTACTCGATCCGGCGCATCCCGACGGACGCGCGGTCGA
>OBEQ011985626.1_pt1 | contig 13562 bp, 11 predicted proteins | sample 1670901 | NCBI WGS metagenome assembly OBEQ01 (sample SAMEA104232315, study PRJEB22302) | groundwater metagenome | biome: forest; feature: aquifer; material: groundwater | place: USA | collected 2011-08-07 | depth 5.4 m
CGGCGCCGGTGAAGGCGCCCTTCTCGTGGCCGAACAGCTCGCTCTCGAGCAGGGACGGCGCCAGCGCCGAGCAGTCGAAGGCCACGAAGGGCGCGTCCTTCCTGCGCGAGCGACGGTGGATGGTGCGCGCGAGCAGCTCCTTGCCCGTGCCGCTCTCGCCCAGGATGAGCACCGAGGCGTCGGAGGCGGCGACGCGCTCGACCAGGGCCAGGAGCTCGCGCATGGCCTGCGACTGGCCCACGATCTCCTGCACGCCGGCGGCACGGTCGGCCTCGTGGCGCAGCCGCTTGACCTCGCGCTGCAAGGTGCCGTGCTGGGCGGCGCGCTCGAGCGCCGCGCGCAGCTCCTCGCCCGAGGAGGTCTTGCGCAGGTAGTCGAAGGCGCCCTCGCGCATGGCCTGCACCGCGGTCTCCACCTGCGGCTGCGCGGTGAACATGACGAAGGGCGTGTCGGGATCCTTGCGCCGCGCGCGCCGTACCAGCTCGACGCCGCCCACGTCGGGCATGGCCACGTCGCAGAGCACGACGTCGAAGAAGGAGTCCTCCATGCGCGTCAGCGCCTCGGCGGCGGAGGCAGCCGCCTCGACGCGCCAGCCGGGCCCGGCCAGCGCCTGCACCAGGCGCGCGATGTGCGGCTCGTCGTCGACGACCAGGACGAGGCGCGTGGGCAGGTCCTGCGCCGCGCTGGGCACGATCAGCCTCCGAACTCTTCGCCGCGCGAGGCGCGCGCGGGCGGCTCGACCACGAGCGCGCCCAGCGCCGGCAACGACACGATGGCGCGCGTGCCCTGCCCGAGCACCGACTCGAAGCTGAGCGTGCCGCCGTGCTCCTCGACGATGCGCCGGGAGATGCCCACGCCCAGGCCGGTGCCGCGGTCGCCGCGCGTGGTGAAGAACGGCTCGCCCATACGCGCGACCACCTCGGGAGCCATGCCGATGCCCTTGTCGGCGATGGTCAGGATGACGCGCCCGTCGCGCTCGCTCAGGCTGACCGCGATCTCGTCGCCGCGACCGCTGGCCTGTGCCGCATTACGCACCAGATTGATGACCACCTGTGCGAATTTGCCACGGTGCAGGCGCGCAAGTGGGCCCGGGCGCACATCCCTGACCAGCACGCGCGCCGACACGTCGCGGTCGTAGCGCAGGATGGACAGCGCCTCGTCGACGCAGGCGGCGACGTCGGCGGGCTCGAGCAGGAGCGGCTCGCCCGGCTGGCCCTGGTGACGCGCGAAATCCTTGATCTCGGTCACCATGGCCGACAGGCGCTTCTGCGCCGCGACGATGACCTCGGCGAACTCGGCCACCTCGGCGTCGGACTGGCCGACCTTCTGCTTGATGGCCTCGGCGTAGCCGACGAGTGCGAGCTGGTTGCCGATCTCGTGCGCGATGGCCGAGACCACGCGCCCGACCGCGCCCAGCCGCTCGGCCTCGATGAGTCGCTCGTGGGTCTGACGTAGCTCTTCGTGCGCGCGCGCGACCTCGCCGAGCGAGCGCGCCAGCTCCTCGTTGCGTCGCTCGAGATCGGCGTTGGCGGCGCGCAGGCGCAGCGCCAGGTCGCGGCGCTCCAGGCCGGTGTGGATCTTGTGCAGCAAGTCATCGAGGACCCACGGCTTCTCGACGTACTGGTAGATGCCGACCTCGTTGATGGCGCGGATGGCGCTCTCCTTGTCGGCGTAGCCGGTCAGGAGGATGAGCACGGCATCCGGATAGGCCTGGCGGGTCGCGCGCAGGACTTGCAGGCCATCGAGGGCAGGCATCTTGAAGTCGGTGATGAGCACGTCGGGCGGCTGCCGCGGCATGGCGGCGAGCGCGGCCGTGCCCGAGGTGAACGTGCGCACGTCGTAGCCGGTCTCCAGCCGGAGCGCGGTGCCCAGGCTCTCGGTGACCAGCGGATCGTCGTCGATCACGTAGACGACTACGCCCATGTCAGTTGACGTCCATCAAGTTGGATGGGTGTCCAAACCGTTGGACACATGCACCACTAAATAGCTGAAACCACGACGCTCTGCAATGGCCCAGGACTTGAAATAGACGGGAGCCATGAAGCGCTCCAACGCCATCAAGAAGAGCACGACCCGCAAGGCGCCCCAGGCTCGGCAGACCACGCCGCGGCCGCCCGAAGAAGTCCGCTTCGGCGAGCGTGAGCGCGAGTATGTCTTCTCGGTCGCCATGAAGTACGTCAAGGACGAGGACGAGGCCGCCGACGTGGCGCAGGAGGCGATGCTGCTCGCCTACCGCCATCGCGCCAGCTTCCGCGGCGACTCGCGCTTCACCACGTGGCTGTACCGCGTGGCCGCAACCACGGCGCTCATGCACCTGCGCAAGAAGCGCCGCATGCCCAAGGAGCTGACCCAGGTCTACAGCGACGACGGTGACGAGCGTTCGTCGCACGACGCGCTCATGGACGTGCCCGCGCCCGGCTCGTCGCCCGAGGAGCAGTACCTGGCTCACGAGGCGGTCGCGGTGGCCCGCGATCGTCTGGACGAGATGGGCGACAAGTACGGCAGCGTGTTCATGATGCGCTTCCTCGACGGCTACTCCGAGTCGGAGATCGCGAAGAAGCTCAAGCTGAACGTGGGCACGGTCAAGACCCGTGCTTACCGGGCGCGCACAGCGGTACGCAGCGAGCTCGAGACCGCGCTCGCGTCGTAACTACCTGCAATGCCCCGGCGCCTAGCTCGGCCGGTCAGGATCATCGAGCAGCGCTCGCAGCGTATCCACGAGCTCCCCCCGACTCATCCCTGACTCCACCACGATGACCGCCGGATGCGAGTGCCGACGCTTTTGCTCGGCCTCGTGCGCATCGGTGGCCTCCACGACCTCGACTCCCGGGATCGCCGAACGGATCGCCGACGCGGTGCTCGCGCGACGCGCGAGATCCCCATCGACGAGCAGCCCCCCGCCTGTGGCCGTCCGGGGCATCGGGATCCCGCGCGACGTGCAGAAGCTCTGCAGGTCGGGGCCGCGGATTCGTCGATGCCCACCGACGGTCTTGAAGGCGGGCAGCTTGCCGTCCTCGATCCAGCGGATCACGGTCATGGGCGTGACGTGACAGATCCTGGCCACGTCATGTGTCGAATAGGCGCCTTTCATCCCTTCCCGCATCACCATCCCCGTGCCCCCCGTTTTCGACGTTCACATACAGTTTAGACCACTTTTTGCCGAGGCGGCGGAGGCTTGGATATACTCGTCGGCGATGACCCGAGCACGTGAGCTGTTCGTGGTCGATGCTTTCTCGGATCGACCGTTTTGCGGCAATCCGGCTGTGATTGTGCCGGACGCCGACGGTCTGTCGGACCGCGCGATGCAGGCCCTGGCGGCCGAGCTGCGCATGGAGGCCGGTTTCGTGCTCCCCGCGACCGCCGAGGGCGCCGACCTGCGCCTGCGCTTCTTCTCCCCCGGCGCCGAGGTCGACGTCTCCGGCCATGTCACCGTGGCGACCTATGCGGCGCTGCAGGCAGCGGGCAAGCTGCCCGGCGGCCCGAGCATCGGCACCACGCCCCGGCGCATCCGCCAGCAGGCGCGCGCCGGTGTCATGCCGGTCGAGCTGACCATCGAGAAGGACGGTGCGGCTCCGTCGGTGACGCTGGATCTGGGCAAGCCCGTCTTCGGGCCCGCGCTGGATCGCGGCGAGGTCATGGAGGCGCTGCGCATCGGCTCGGGCGCGCTGTCGCCGGGACCGGCGCCGCGTACGGTCACCTGTGGCGTGTCGCTGGCGGTGGCGGCGATGGCCGATTCGGCGGCCCTGGCGGCGACCGTGCCCGACATGGCGCGTCTGGCCGGTCTGTCGCGTCGGCGCGGCGTGCTGGGCATCGTCGCCTTCGCCATGCCCGGCCTGCACCCGCAGAGCGCGATCACCTCGCGCTTCTTCTTTCCCGCGGTCGGACCCGACGAGGATCCGGTCTCGGGAGCGGCGCTGGCCGCGGTCGTGGCCTACGGCGTGCGCGAACGCCTGCTGACCTGCGTGGGAGAAGCCTCGTTCCAGACCGACCAGGGCCACTCGCTCGGCCGGCCCAACCGCGCCCAGGTGGACGTGCGCACCGAGGCCGGGCAGATCGCGTCGATCCGCGTGCGCGGCCGCGGCGTGGTGGTGATGCGCGGCGAGTTCACGCCCGCGGATTAGCCGCCATGTCGCCAGGGACGCCAGCTCCGACATAGCCAATCACGAATCAGGGCTTCTTTCTGTTCCAGACAGGAATGGCGCTTGTTGGTCCTGGCTGGCGTCGTTGGCGACCTGGCGGTTCATCTGGGCGGGCGTGCGCACATCACAGCGGCGGGCCACGCGGGCAAAGTAGCTTCGCGGCATGCGTCGATTCGCCCTTCTGCTCGGCCTCGCCTGCTTCGCCGGCTGCGCCGGTTCCACCGCCGCGGCTCCCGCGCCCGCTCCCGCGCCCGCTCCCGCCGCCGCGCCTGCACCGGTGATGATCGGCGTCCCCACCGGCTGGACCGACGTGCTGCACGCGCCTCGCGAGGAGCTCGAGGCCAAGCTGCCCGGCATCTATGATCAGATCCACCAGGTCGCCGAGGCGGTGCACATGCAGCTCATGGCCATCGACCTGCGCCAGGACTCGCCGTCGGTGGGCGCGACCATGCTGCTGCAGCAGGTCGACTACCCGGCGCCGGTCGACGAGCACTTCCTGACCAACCTCATCGAGCACAACACCCTCGGGCGCGGGCCCGGCGACACGGTCGAGAAGAAGCTACTCTCGGTGCGTGGGCGGCCGGTGGCCAAGTGGCTCACCGAGTACGACGAGCCCCAGGGCAACAGCGGCCGGACCGTCATGCTGCTCTACTACTTCGCCGCCGACAGCGGCGAGGTCATGCAGCTCATGTTCGTCGTGCGCGCCGAGGTCTTCGCCAAGGTGCGGCCGCAGCTCGAGACCATCGAAGGCGGCGACCCGGCCCAGGCGATCATTCTCGAGCATCAGCCGCACTAGCCACGCTGCGTCACACCCGCGTCGCCGTGATATGTTGCGGAGCGTGTTGCGCATCGCGGTGGACGCCATGGGCGGGGACAAGGCGCCCGACGAGCTGGTTCGGGGCGCGGCCGCGGCATCGCTCGCCATCACCGACGCCGAGCTCATCCTGGTCGGCGACACCGCGCGCGTGAGCCGCGTGCTGGCGGAGACGCGCCACGACGCCGAGCGGGTGCGCGTGCAGCACTCCGAGGACGTGGTCGCCATGTACGAGAAGCCGGCCGAGGCGCTCGCCGCCAAGCCGGAGTCGTCCATCCTGGTGGCCACGCGCCTGGTCGCGCGCGGCGACGCCGACGCGCTGGTCTCGGCCGGCAACACCGGCGCCGGCGTGCTCGCCTGCGCGCGCCACTTCAAGCTCATCCCCGGCATCCGGCGCGCCGCCCTGGGCGCGGTCTACCCGACGGAGATGCGGCGCGGCGAGAAGGACGACCCCTTCTCCATCATCCTCGACGTGGGCGCCACGCTCGACGTCAGCGCCGACGACCTGGTCGCCTTCGCGCTCATGGGCTCGGCCTACGCGTCGCGCATCTCGCGCAACCCGCGCCCGCGCGTGGCCCTGCTCTCCAACGGCACCGAGGCGGGCAAGGGACCCAAGGAGATCGTCGCCGCGCACCAGATGCTGCTCGAGCACACCGGCATCAACTTCATCGGCAACGTCGAGGGCGTGGACATCCCGCGCGGCACCGCCGACGTCGTGGTCTGCTCCGGCTTCGTCGGCAACGTGGTCATCAAGATGCTCGAGGGCGTGTCCGAGACGGTCATGGGCCTGGCGCGCTACGCCTACAAGGAGAAGCTCCTGTGGCGCGCGGCGCTGGGCATGCTCTCGGGCGGCATCGGTCGCTTGAAGGAGATCACCGACTGGCAGGAGTACGGCGGCGCGCCCCTGCTCGGCTTCGAGCAGCTGTTCATCAAGGCACACGGTCGCTCGGGCGCGCAGGCCATCGAGAACGCCATCAAGGTCGCGGCCAAGGCGGTGCGCTCCGAGCTCTCCGCCGACATCGCCGCGCGCATGGCCGAGTTCGAGCGCCGCCGCGCCGACGATTCGGACTACGCTCGCCCCAACGAACGATGACAGGTCGAACGGGTCGATGACCGCGCAGGTGACGCCGCGCCACGTCTTCCGCTGGGACCTCGACAAGACCTACCTCAGGTCGGAGTTCGAGACCGTCAGGGACCTGCTCAAGTCGGCCATGGAGAAGCCGGGCGACAAGCGCGCGGTGCCGGGCGCGCCCGCCATCCTGCGTGCCCTGCGCGCCGCCGGCGGCCCCGCCCATCGCATCTGCATCCTGTCGGGCAGCCCCAAGCAGATGCGCAAGGTGCTGGTGGCCAAGCTCGAGCTGGACGGCGTCGAGTTCGACGAGTTCGTGCTGAAGGACAACATGAAGAACTTCTTGCGCGGGCGCTTCAAGGCCATGCGCGAGCAGGTGCAGTACAAGCTGCCCGCGCTGCTCGAGAGCCGCATCGGCACTGGCGGCGCCGCGGGCGAGACCCTGTTCGGCGACGACGCCGAATCCGATGCGACCATCTACAGCCTGTACGCCGACCTGTGCGCCGGGCGCGTGCCACGCGGCGAGCTCGAGCGCGTGCTCGACGCCGTCGACGCCTACCCCGACTCGCGCGCCTACGCGCTCGACCTGGCCGCACGCGTGCCGCGTGGCGACAGCGTGCAGCGCATCTTGATCCACCTCGACAAGCGCTCGCCCACCGCGCACTTCGACCGCTACGGCCCGCGCCTGGTGCCCATCTTCAACTACTTCCAGGCCGCGCTCGTGCTCTTCGGCGACGGCCAGCTGAAGGCGCGCGACGTGCTCGGCGTGGCGCGCGAGATGCTCGCCTCGGGCGACTATCTCCTGTCGTCGCTGGCCAACTCCATGCAGGACCTGCTGCGCCGCGGCCGACTCGCGGTCGAGCCCGCGCTGCGCCTGGCCAACGAGTGCCTGGCCATGGCCGACCTGGCCGCCGCCGACTTCGGCGACCTGCCGCCCAAGGACGTCATCGCGGTGGAGTTCCTGTCGCGCGTGCAGGCCATGGGTAGAGAAGGCGGCGTGGGGCGCCCGCCGCCCACGCCGGCGCGGCTGGATTACGCGGCGCTGATCAGCGAGGAGCGGGCGAAGAAGAAGGCGGCCAAGAAGGCGCGCGCGCGGTAGGGGGCAGAGAATGGAAACGCCAGGGTGGCTACCCGTGCGCCAGCAACGGAGACGACTCCACGGAACCTGACCCTGAAAAAAGGATCTCTCGTTGAACCGAGCTGGCGCCCCTGGCTCTTTTGGCGTTTCACACCCTCTCGCCGGGGGCACCGCGTCGCTAGCCGCGCCGCCTCCGCCGCGCGCCCCCGCCCGGCAGCAGGCCAGCCTTCCTGAGGATGCGGCGCAGGTTGGAGCGGTCGATGCCCGAGCGGCGCGCCGCCTCCGAAAGATTCCCTTCCGCGAGCTCCAGCAGGTCGAGCAGGTAGCGCCGTTCGAAGTCGCCCAGCATGCGCGTGCGCGCCTCGGCATACGGCACGTTGGCGAGCGTACCGGGCGCCAGCTGCGCCTCGGTCGTGCGGCGCGGGCGCGTGGTGCGCGCGGTGACCGTGGACGGCAGGTGCTGCAGCTCGATCATCGAGCCGGTCGCCAGCACGGCGGCGTGCTCGATGGCGGTCTCCAGCTCGCGCGCGTTGCCGGGCCACGGGTAGGCCACCAGGGCCTCGAGCGCCGCGTCGGAGAAGCCGATGAGATCGCGGCCGACCCGGCGCGCGTGCTTGTCGAGCAGGTGGCGCGCCAGGAGCGGCAGGTCGGGCTTGCGCTCGCGCAGCGGCGGCAGCTCGATGACCAGCGTCGACAGGCGTAGCAAGAGGTCCTCGCGGAAGCGGCCCTCGCGCACCAGGCGCTCGAGGTCCATGCGCGAGGCAGCCACGACGCGCGTGTCGACCTTGCGCGCACGCGTGGCGCCCAGGGGCCGGAACTCGCCCTCCTGCAGCGCGTCGACCAGGCGCACCTGGGTGCGCGCGGGCAGGTCGGCGATCTCGGTCAGGAACAGCACGCCGCCCTCGGCGGCCTCGAGCAGGCCCAGGCGCGCATTCTCGGCGCCCGGCACCGCGCCGCGCTCCCAGCCGAACAGCTCGCCCTCGCACAGCTCCTCGCCCACGCTGGCGGCGTCGAAGGTCAGGAAGGGCCGCTCGCGGCGCGGGCCGCGTGCGTGCAGCGCGCGCGCCACCAGCTCCTTGCCGGTGCCGGCCTCGCCGCGCAGCATGACCGGCGTGGGCGCGTCGGCGATCTGATCCACGAGCGTGCGCAGCCGGCGCATGGCCGGGCCGTCGCCGACCAGCTCGCTCTCCGGCGACCACGCCTGCAGCCGCTTGGACAGCGCCGCGTTGCGCTCGCGCAGCCGCTTGTGCTCGATGGCCCGGTCGATGCGCAGGAGCGCCGCGTCCAGATCGACGATGGGCTTCTGCAGGAAGTCATACGCACCCAGCTGGATGGCGTCGACGGCGAGCGGGATGGTGCCGTGCCCGGTGACCAGGATGACCTCGGCCATGGGCTGCTTCTCGCGCACATGGCGCATGAGCGTCATGCCGTCCATCCCGGGCATGCGCAGGTCGATGAGCGCGACGTCGATCTCGACGCTGGCGTTGGCGACATGCTTGGCCGCCGCCAGCGGATCGAGGAACAGCGCGACCTCGTACTTGCTGCCCAGCGTCTCACGCCAGGACTCGAGGATGATGGGCTCGTCATCGACGACGACGACACGTGGCAGCGATCGTTCAGGCGACATGCGCCCCTCCCTTTTCGTGCTGCTGGTTCAGCTGCGCTTGCTCGGCGCGAAGCCTGGGTACGCGCGCCTCGAAGCGCGCGCCGCCGAGCGGGCTGCGAGTCACTCTCAGTGATCCTTTGTGCTCGCGCAAGATCGTGTGTGAGATGGCGAGGCCCAATCCCGTGCCCACGCCCTCCGGCTTGGTGGTGTAGAAGGGCTCGAAGATGCGCTCCCGCTTGTCCTCGGGCACGCCCGGCCCCTGATCGTCGACGGCGATGAGCCAGTCGGTCTCCTCGCCTGACAGGGTGATGCGGACCCGCCCCCCGGGCGGGCTGGCGTCGACCGCGTTCTGCACCAGGTTGGCGACCACCTGCTGCAGCTGCAGCGCGGTGCCGAAGCAGCGCGCCGGCTCGCCCTGCTCGTCGCCCATGTGCTTGTCGAGGCGTGCGCCCAGCACCGGCTCGAAGGGCACCAGCGCGCGCGCACAGGCGCGGCGCAGGTCGAACTCGTGCGCCGAGGTCTCGTGCGAGCGGCGCGCGAAGTCGCGCATCGACTGCACGATGTCGCGGCAGCGCACCGCGCACTCGCGGATGACCTCGAGGTAGCGGGTCATCTTCTCGCGCGGCACGTCGGGCTTCTGCGCCAGCTGCACGAAGGACAGGATGCCGTGCAGCGGGTTGTTGATCTCGTGCGCGACGCCGCCGGCGACCCGGCCGATGGCGGCCATCTTCTCCAGCTGCGCGGCCTCGCGCGACAGCGCCACGTCGCGCGAGACGTCGCGGTAGACGCACAGGTGCGGCGCACCCGGGCCGGGCAAGGAGTAGGCGCGCGCGTCGAAGGCGCGGCCCTCGCCCGCCAGCACCTGGCCCACGCCGGTGGGCAGCGGGCAGCCCTTGCACGGCTGCGAGCGGCCGAACAGCGCCTCGTGGCAGCGCCGACCCTCGAGGTCGTCGGAGGCACGCCCGGCCAGCGCGGCCGCGGCCAGGTTGACGCCCTCGAGGATGAAGCCCTCGCGCACGATGGCGACCGGGTCGGAGATGGCGCCGAAGGCCACGTCCCAGCGCCGGCGCAGCCCGTGCGCCTTGCTGGTCGGCGTGGCCTCGTCGTGCTCGGCCACGCGCTGCGCCAGCAGATCGTTGACGTAGGACAGCTCCTCGTTGCGGTGGCGCAGGCGCTCGAGCAGGACGCGGTGCTCGCGCTTGAGCTGGGCGGCGCGCAGCGCCTCGCCGACCACGCCGAGCAGCGCCGCGGGCACCCACGGCTTCTTGACGAAGCGGCTGATGCCCGCCTCGTTGACGCCGCGCTCGAGCACGTCGGCGTCGGCGGCGCCGGTCATGAGGATGCGCTCGGCATCGGGCCAGGCGTCGCGCACGCGCGCCAGCAGCTTGACCCCGTCCATGCCCGGCATGCGGTAGTCGGTCAGCACGACGCCGAACTCCTCGGCCTCGAGCGCGGCGATGGCTTCCTCGCCGCGCGCCGCCGACAGGGTGCGCAGGCCGCCCGAGTTGAGCAGGCGCTGCGTGGCCCGACGCGGCTCTTCCTCGTCGTCGACGACGAGCACGGGCAGGAGCGGTGCCGCGGCCAGCTCGGCGTTCACGTCGACGGCCCTCCGGTGCCTTCGTTGCCGTTGCCGCTGCCGTTGCCGTTGCGCGTGCCCGGACGGCCGAGCGGCGGCGGCAAGGTGGGACGGTGCGGCCGGCTCGACGCGCGCGGCAGCTTCTCGACGGGCAGCTCGAACGCGAACACCGAGCCCACGCCCAGGCTGCTCTGCACGTGCAGCTTGCCGCCGTAGCTCTCGACGATCTGCTTGACCACGACCAGCCCCAGGCCGGTGCCGCGCCCGGGCGGCTTGGTGGTGAAGTAAGGCTCGAAGATGAGCTCGAGCTGCTCGGGCGCGATGCCGGTGCCGTTGTCCTCGACGCGCACGCCGACGAAGCCACCCTCGTCGGGCGACGCGACGATGATGCGCACACGCGGGTCCTCGCGGCCGAGCGCGGCGTCGACCGCGTTGCCGACCAGGTTGATGATGACCTGCTCGATGCGGGTGCGGTTGATGGTCACCTGCACCGCCGTCTCGGGCAGGTAGCTCTCGATCTCGACGTACTTGGCCCGCCCGGTGGTGCGCAGCATGGCCAGCGTGCCGGTGACCACCTCGCGCAGGTCGAGGCTCTCGGCGTGATCCGGGCCGGGCCGGCCGAGCGAGAGCAGGTGCTCGGCGTGCACGCGCAGGTGCTCACCGACGCGCAGGAGCTGCACCAGGTCGTCGGGCTCGGGCGGCCGACCCAAGGTGGCGTTCTCCTGCACGAAATGCATGGTGCCGAGGAAGACCGCGCAGATGTTGTTGAGCTCGTGACCGACACCGCCGGCGAGCGTGCCCAGGGTGGCCAGGCGCTCGGCGCGCAGGAGCGCGACCTGACGGCGCTCCAGCTCCTGCTCGAGCAGCTGCCGCTGGCGCTCGCGCAGATCATGGTAGGCCTTGGCGTCGAGCAGGTTGCGCACGCGCGCGAGCAGCTCGCTGGTGTCGATGGGCTTGGCCAGGTAGTCGTCGGCACCCACCGCCTTGCCGCGCACGCGCGAGTCGCGATCGCCGAGCGCGGTCACGAAGATGACGGGCAGCAGCCGTTCGGGTCCGGCGCTGGCGCGGATGCGCCGGCAGGTCTCGACGCCGTCCAGGCCCGGCATCATGACGTCGAGGAGCACGAGATCGGCCGCGCCCTGGCCGACCAGCTCGAGCGTCTTCTCGCCCGAATCGGCCTCGAGCACCGCGTAGCCTTCGGGACGCAGCATGGCGTCGAGCAGGCGGCGGTTGCGCGGGTCGTCGTCGACGACCAGGATGCGTTCGGCCATCAGATGCCTCCCGCGGCGTCGGGCTGCGCCATCGCGCCCGTCGCTGCCGGCAAGGTGAAGCGGAAGATGCTGCCGCGCCCGGGCTTGGAGTCGAGCATGATGCTGCCGCCCAGGCGTTCGACCAGCGCGCGCGTGAGCGCCAGGCCCAGGCCCGAGCCGCGCAGCCGGTGGGGCACGCGCTCGTCGACCTGCGAGAAGTACTCGAAGATGCGCGCCTGGTCCTCGGGCGCGATGCCTGCGCCGTCGTCCTCGATGTCGACCACGACCACGCCGCCCGAGGCGCGCGCGCGCAGCTCGATGCGGCCGCCCGACGAGGGGTACTTGATGGCGTTGGTGACCAGGTTGGTGACGATCTGCACCAGCGCGCGCGCGTCGACGATGACCTCGGGCAGCTCGTCGGGCACGTCCTCGACCAGCGCCTGGCCGCGCTCGGCGGCCAGCTGGCGGATCATGCGCAGCGCGTCACGCACGAGCGGCGCGAGCGGCTGGACCTGCGGCTGCAGCTGGTCGCGGCCCTCGCTGACCCGCTGCAGGTCGAGCAGATCGTCGATGAGCCGGCGCATGTGCTCGCCCGCCTGCAGGAGATCGTCGAGGTAGGTCAGCTGGCGCTCGTTGAGCGAGCCGTAGGCGCCGCGCTCGAGCACGCGCCCGAAGCCCAGGATGGCGTGCAGAGGCGTGCGCAGCTCGTGGCTGATGATGGACAGGAAGCGCGTCTTGGCCTCGGACAGGCGCTCGGCCTCCTGCTTGGCGGCGAGCAGCGCCTCCTCGATGGCGCGGTGCTCGCCGATGTCGATGATCACCCCCTGGTGCAGCCTGACCTCACCCTCGGTGTTGCGCACGCGCCCGGCGTGCAGGCGCACCCAGCGCGGCCCGTTGGGCGTCAGCAGCCTGAATTCGATGACATAGGAGTCGCCCTGCGACAGCTGGAAGAAGACCTCGTCGCGCAGGCGCGCGTGGTCGTCGACGTGGATGAGCTCGATGAGGCGCTCGTCCTCGTCCTTGACCGAGGCCACGGGGATGCCGAACAGCGTCTCCAGCTGCGGGCTCACGTAGACCATGCGAAAGAGCGGCGCGACCTCGGCGTGGAACGTCACCACGGGGATGTTCTCCAGCAGTGCTCCGCGCTGTCTGACCAGCTCTTCGTCGATCGACATGCTTCCCCCGATGACATTCTAAACTGCAGAAGTAGCTGTGTGTACTCGACTTCTCGGGCACCGGGTCCACCGGACCTCAGAGCGAGAGGAACGAGAGCGCCGACGCTACGACTCGCTTCAGAAACCGGTGCTGGGCGGTCATTTGCGCGGGCATTGTCATAGTACTGTACTAGCGTTCAGCTATGCCCACGGCATCGACAGACCGTCCGACCCTCGCCGAGCTCAAGCTCGCGATCGCCGCGCGCGGCGCGGGTGCGCCGGGTGTCCCGGGCATTCAAGGCGAGCTGCCGCTCGCGACCGTGCCGAGCGGCTGGCCCGAGCTGGACGCGCTGCTCGGCGGTGGCTTGCCGCGCGGCCGGCTGAGCGAGGTGGTGGGCGCGCGCTCCTCGGGCAAGGCGTCGCTGGCGCTGGCCACGGCCGCGCGTGCGACCGGCGCCGGGCAGCTGGTGGCCTGGATCGACGGTCCGGGTGAGCTGTATCCACCCGTGGCGGCGGCGCAGGGCGTGGATCTCGAACGCCTGCTCATCGTGAAGAGCGGCGCGGACGGGCTGGCGGCGGCGCGCGCGGGAGAGATCGTGGCGCGCAGCCGCGCCTTCGGGCTGGTCCTCGGCTTCGCGCTCTCCATTAAGATCACCGGAAGGGCCGAAAGAATTTTAGGTCACAAAGACCCAAGCTCGGTGGTGCTCGATGAAATCGCCGCGGTGCCGGCTTGCTTCGCCGGTTGGTCGATCATTCTCTGGCATCAAAAGGGTCATTGGCCGGACCTGGAGTCCTTCGTCGGTTCGCAAAAGTGGCTCGTGACTCTGGGAATATTTGTTGTGTTTCGAGTCTTCGATGTTGTCAAACCGTGGCCAG
>OBEQ010120817.1_pt1 | contig 13561 bp, 17 predicted proteins | sample 1670901 | NCBI WGS metagenome assembly OBEQ01 (sample SAMEA104232315, study PRJEB22302) | groundwater metagenome | biome: forest; feature: aquifer; material: groundwater | place: USA | collected 2011-08-07 | depth 5.4 m
AATATCCACGCAACGCCTGTTTGCTATGATTTCTTAATTCCACTCCCTCAGCATTTCCATCATCAGCCTTACAGTCGCCCCTGTTGCGCCTTTTGTCAGCATTCCCCTGTCAACTTTTGACCACACTGTTGTGCCAATGTCTATGTGGGCCCATGGGATGTCATTTACAAAATTTTTGAGAAACATTGCGCCTGTAATAACTCCAGCTTCTCCTTCGTCGCCAATGTGCTTTACATCAGCTATGTCGCTTTTCAGGCTTTCCTCATACTCCTGCCATAATGGAAGCTCCCATAGCTTTTCAAGACTTTTTGCAGAAGCATCATTAAGTTTTCTCCTTAATCCATCATTAGTGCAAACAAAAGGTGTTCCTGCATAGCCTAAAACAATCAAGCTCGCTCCTGTCAGAGTAGCAATATCAATAATGGCTTGCGGCTTCATCTCAGCAGCATAAGCCAAAGCATCTGCCAAAATCAATCTTCCTTCTGCATCTGTATTTTTTATCTCAACAGTCATGCCATTGTACGCTTTCAGCACATCATCCGGCCTGAAGGAAGTGCCGCTCGGCATATTTTCACACAATGGAGCCACAACAATAAGGTTGATTGGCAGCTTTAGCTTTGCACATGTTTCGATAATATGTATTGAGGCAACTGCTCCACCTTTGTCATCTTTCATGTTAAGGATAAAAGGATAAGGCTTAAGGTTTAATCCGCCGCTGTCAAAAGTAACTCCTTTGCCGACAATAACAATAGGCTTTTGCTTTTTGTCAGTGCCATTGTATTCCAAAACAACCAGTCTTGGCTTGTTAGCGCTGCCTTGCGCAACTCCCATGAAGCAGCCCATCTTCAGCTTTCCAATCTGCTTGTCATCCAGAACAGTGCATTTTAAATTTGATTTCTTGGCAAGCTCTTTTGCGTAATTTGCAACATATTCAGGAGTTGCTATATTAGGCGGGGTATTCACAAGGTCCCTTGTCTTATTTACAGCTTCAGCAACCACAGAAGCGTATTTTATTTCATTTGCAAAATTATTATTAGTATTTGTTATTACTGTTATTTGTTTGATGTGTTTTATTTTATCCTTATCCTTTGTTTTGAATTCAATGAATCTGTATAATCCAATCAAACAGCTCAAAATAATTTTTTCTGCTGATTCATTGCCATCAAGTTTGCCATTGTTAAAAGATTCTAAAAATATGCCAAAACTTTCAGTTCCATTGTCCCTCAATCTTTTTGAGGCATCTGCAATTGTTGATGATAAAACTTCAAATCCATATTTTTCTTCTTCTCCTAATCCAGCCAAAACAATGTTTTTTATGCTCTTATTAACAAAAATATTTTTTATTTCGCCTTTTTCTCCTTTAAAATTATTGTTTTTGATATAAGTGCTGATGATATTGCCAAGCTCAACATCAAGTTTCCTCAGCTCTCTATTCATGCCTGAATTGTCTTTAAAAAATCCTATAATCAAAGCATCGTCCTTAATTTCGCTTAATTCAGCATTCAACACTTTTACAGAAGTAGCTTCCTTTCCCATAAGAATGGTAATTTTGATGTTATTTATTAATCTGTCGGAATGCTGCTTTTAATTATTTAATTCCTGTTCCAATTTATCAAACTCTTTTATCGGGCCTTTGCATAGTGTTCCTTTGCAGATGTAAGCTCCTTCTGCAGCATAGCCTGCATCTGCATTATCGTTCTTGTCGATAAAATTCACGGCAATTCTAGGATTATGCACGCTTAAACATATTTTTATCATGTCTTTTCTGCCAACAATATCAACTTTTATTGGACCATTGACCAGCATATCAACAGCTATTGCATACATAGACGCAAAATAGCCGAAGTTTAAGTAACTGCCAAAAAAGTACAAAAGTGTTTTTTCAGCAGCTTTTCTGTATTTTTGTTCATCAGTTAAAAAGTACAGCCTTAAAAACACGATTGCAGCAAATGAATTTTCCAGAAATTGCTTTTCTTTATGTTTCAGCACTCCAAAATCCCCCTCTTTGCTCATTTTGTCAAAAAAACCTCCACTTTTTTCATCATGGAGGCTTTTCAATATGAAATCTGCAATTTCCTGTATGTTTTGCAGATGCTTCTTATCCTGAGTTGCAAAATATACGTCAATCAAACAGTTCAGAAAATGTATGTTATCGCTTAACAATCCATTAATGTTTGGTTTGTAGTCATAGTAATGGTATAATCCGGTTTTTTTATCATAACATTTATCCAAAATAAAATCTGCAGTCTTTATTGCAAATTCTGTTGCTTTCTTATCATTTAATATCGCTCCTGCTTTTAGATAGGAAGAAATCATCATCGCATTCCAGTCAACATAAACTGTCTTGTCAACAAAGGGATAATCCCTATTTCTTCTTTCTTCTGGTTTTAACTGGTAGAATTCTTCATCAGCATCCTGCGAGCCATAAAAGCCACAATTTTTTTGGTCTGAAAGGAATTTATTTGCATAATCTAGCACTTCTGTCGCTATTTTTCTGTATTTTTCATTTTTCGTAATATTAAAGGCAACAGCATAATTTCTTAATAAGCCTGCATTTGTATCAAGCATCTTTTAATAGTGAGGCATTTTCCAGTCTTGCGTAACCGAATACCTAAAGAAGCCAAAATCAATTTGGTCGTATATGCCTTCATGCATTCCATCAAGAGTCTTTAACGCCATATCAAGGTATTTCTTTAGTTTTGTTTTTTGGTATTGTAAAAATAGTAAGTCAACAACTTCAGCATTAGGAAATTTTGGCTGCAAGCCAAAGCCGCCATAGAAGCCGTCGAAATTATCTTCTACAGATAAAATTATTTCTTTAACAATTTCTTCATTCAGTTTCAAAATGTTTTTTTCTCCATCCACATCTCTTGTTTTTTCATCAATTGCTGCAGCTTTTTGATTTATTCCGTCTTTTTTATTGCCATGCATGTTTTTTACAGCCTCGAGCATAAGCTTAAACCTTTCAGGGGGCACATAAGTGTCGCCAGTTATAATACGCCCTTCAGAATTTAAGAAAACAGTTGAAGGAAAGCCGCCCATGTTGTACCTTTCTCTGATATCCGGTCTTTTGTCAATGTAAACTTTTATCGGGACGAAGTCCTGATTGATTATTTCTGCAATTTTCTCATTGGAATAAGACGTCATGTCCATCACATGGCACCAGTGGCACCACACTGCGGTCAAATCCAGCAAGATTGGCTTGTCCTCTTTCTTAGCTTTTTCAAAAGATTCTTTGTTCCAGTCCAGCCAGTTTACTTTTGTTTTCATCAAGAACAAGTATACTTCGGTATTTATAAAATATTCTTTAACGGCTTCTTTTTACACCAATTCTTGGGCAATATTTGCTTACATAACATTTAGAGCAGAAAGGGCTTATTGGCACGCAAATATTTTGTCCATGGGCAACCAGCAAATTGTTCAAATCATGCCAATATTTTTTAGGAATAATTTTCATTAATTCCTGCTCGGTTTTTTCTGGTGTTTTTGTTTTAACCCAGCCTAATCTGTTTGTCAATTTGTGAACATGCGTGTCTACAGGTATGTGGGAATTTTTTCCAAATCCATAACACATAACTATGCCCATGCACTTCCTTCCAATGCCTGGGAGTTTAAGTAATTCTTCCTCCTTGTCAGGCACTTTCCCATCATAATCCTCAATCAAAATCTTGCAAACTTCCTTAATCCATTTTGCCTTTGTTGGATAGAAGCCAACTGGAAATATTGCTTTTTCTATTTGTTTTTTTGATAGTTTTAGCATATCTTTTGGACTATCTGCTAGTGCAAATAATCTTTTAGAAGAAGGTCCAGTTGTTGTGTCTTTTGTTCTCAAGCTCAGAATGCAGGAAATTAAAACAAGAAATGGGCTTCTTGTCCTTTCTCCAATTTCTGTAGCAATTGGATTTTTAAACTGCTTGATTTCTTGTTTTAGTAATATTATTACATTTCCAATATTTTTGATTTGCTTTTGCTTCATCTGATATTTGCCAAACCTTTTAATGTATTCGGATATTCGATGTAACTGAACCTATGTCTGAATCGCTTTTGGTTTTATCAACGATTTCTTTCTTTATTTTTCCCATAAGCTGTTTCACATAATCTTCTATTTCATCGAACATCCCAGAATACAATTGCGACATTATTGTTTTTTCATAATAAGACACCCCGAAGGTTGTTCCTGTCACTCCGGCATAAGCCATCCTCCGCCCAAGCCCGCAATAATATTTAAATGGCAAGACTCTAAAAATCTTAAATATAGGTAATTCTGAAGGTGAGTATATGTCCTTTTTCGACTGTCCTAAATAGCTTGTTAAGGTATCTATTTTGTCTCTGATAGCTGGGCATTCTCTAACCAATTTACGAACATGGCTTCTTTCAAATCCCAAAATCAAAGTTTGTTTCAGAAGTTCTTCTCTATCTGCTTTTTGAGGAGTGATGTCACCAATTTCGTATCCTCTTTCAATCAAAGCTATCTGCACCCATTGTTCAATATCAGATATTCTTGGCTCTCTTAATCCACCAGATGATATAACTATATCTTCAATACCAAGCCTCTTTGCTTCATATTCTGCAATTACTCTAGCTATAACACTTCTTTCCCTACCCCTATGGCAAAAAAAATATAATCTTATCATTTTTAAAAATGAACTTATGGCAGACACCAAAAAGAACCTCTTTATTTCAAAATCCTGCCGCTTTTTCTGCTCCAAAGCAGCAAGTCAAGCTCATCAACATCTATTTTTAAATCTTTTGCAAAATCCTTGAATTTCTGCTCTATTTCCAAGTATTCTTTAGCATTCTTTGGCTTTTCATTTGTTTTTAAAATACCAAACTCATAAAGTGAATTTATTATGTGCTTATCCAAAATTGTATAGCCTTTAAATCCGATATTCCTAAGAAAATGTGATGCTTCTTTGTAGCCAAGCCCTTTTATATCCTTATTCAAAGCAAAAAAATCCCTCAGCTCATCTTTATTTTTGAAGGATTTTATTTTGTTTTTTAATTTAAAGTTTAACGAATTTTTTAAGTAACTTCTTGTATGAATAATATGCGCTGGCCTTACATTACTAAATCTGTAAATTCCTTCCAGTCTTCTCGTCATGTCAGAAGCTGTTCCATCAATCAAAACTTTTCTGACAGCATCGACTGCTTTCAAACCCATCTCAGCGCTTGTGTTTGCTGTGAAAATGCAGAAAGCTAATTCCTCAAATAACCTGCAGTCATCTTTTGTTTCAACAGGAAGCAAAACTAATTCACTATTCCTGTAAAACCAGGAATAAGGCTCATTGAAGAATTTCTCGAACTGTTTTAGCCTTTCTTTTATTCTGTTTTTTTTGATGTTGTATTCGAGCTTTAGTTTATCTATGTCATCCATAGAAATGGGTATTGTTGGTATTTTTTAAATTTTGTTATAAAAAAGAAAAAAATTTATTTTGGTTTGGGTTGAGCACCAGCAACTAAAGGCCAATATCTTTCAAAGTAAGGATGAGTTGCTTCAATTTTCCCGTACTTGGACCTAAATCCGAAATAATAAGGTTCAAGCACCTCATTAACTGGATGTCGCTCAAATTGCCCAATCAAGTCGCTAAACTTTTGCCAAAATCCGCAAAGTGCTGATGAAATCTTGGCTGGAGTGGTATATCCTTTGCCTCGAACCAGCACATAATGCGTAATTGCCAATTTTGTGTCATTATCCCTGAAAGTTGCTGTTCTTTCAATTAGCGAGTAAGCTAAATCTGGCTCTATTCCTTCAAATTCTCCAAATTTTTTATACAGGCTAAATGATTCTGCTCCTACATCTGCGACAAGATTGTCACTCTAGGCTGCAATTTTTCTTAACTCGTTCCTGAATTTTTTGGCTTTTGGATTTCTTAAATCATATCTGATTGTGATAATCCCATCATCAGCAAGAGATAAAGTACTTTTGGGATTTAGAGACGGATGGCCGCTGCAAGTATAGGGTGATAAATCAAGAAACCCCAACCCGTTCAATCTTGTTACTATTCCATGTATTCCTGGATCTGTAAGAGAGCTAAATATATCTCTTTCAATCTTTTCAAGTACATTTTCCAAACTATTATTTTTGTCAGCAAAAACAATCAACCCCATATGAAAAGCAAACGCATGTTTGTTGCATGCGCTGCGATATTAATCACATTGGCATCATTCTCATTATAAATCACCTCGACTAAACCAAAAGTTTATATTCATATATAAATATTTACCTGATAAGAATATTCCTAACAGAATAATTTATATTCGATTTTTAATTGAGTCATATCTTCTTTAGATAAATAAGAACGTAAACTGCCACCAAGCTCCCATAATTCAAAAGCATAAACCAAGGAGTTGCCCAGCTTATGCCGTTGAACATATAGCCAGAAATAGGCCAGAGGAAAGGAGTCGGAAAAAACCTAAACGAATGGGTTGGTATGTCTATGAGGATATGTATGCCCCATGCCAGCAATGGCAAATACCAATTCTTTGCCAGCAAAAATACAGCAAAAAATACAGCAACAAACAATACAAAGCTGTGGGTTAAGTTATAGGCTGTAAACAGCCATTTGGGAAGTGTGTTTAGCGCTGGAAGTCCTCTGTGAAAATTTCCATTAACCAAATTCATAACAAACAAAATGCCAAAAGACAAGATATCAGGCAGAACTCCAAATAAAGTAGCCCACCATACATATTTCCTATTATGGAAAATTGCATAACTCCAAAGCACATGTGCAAAAATGTCCATTTTACTTCAACTTCAAACTAAATTCAACGCCGCTGCCTATGGGAACTAAAACACTCCTTAAATTTTTGTGATTTCTTACATAAATCAAAAAATCCTTCATATATCTTTCAAACATTATTGCATTGTCAGCCACAATTACGGCATTTTTTGCCAATTTTGGATAAGCCAATTTAAAGTAATTTATGTAATCCTCTTTAACAGCGTCTAAAAACAAGAAATCAAACTTTCCCTTCAGTTTTGGGATTTCCTTTAGGGCATCGCCATGAACAATTTTTATATTGCTTAAGTTAGCCCTTTTAAAATTTTCAGCAGCCATCTTCACTTTATGCTCAGAAATTTCTATTGTTGTTATCTTACCTTTGTTGTGCTTTGCAGCTTCTCCTAGCCATATTGCTGAGTAGCCATTTGAAGTCCCTACTTCAAGAACATTTTTTGCCTTTGAAATACTGATTAATATATTAAAGAACTGTCCCGTGTCAGCAGAAATGTTGTAATAGCCTTCATGGGTTTTGCCGAAATGTTCCAACTCGTCAAGTAATCTTTTTGTTGATTTTATCATAAATTTGCAATATGCTATTTATTTTTAAATTTATTTATAGTAAAGGACACAAATTTTTATACATAAATATGTCCTTTACTTATTACGAACGGACAACTATTGTATAATCATTTTTGTCCGTGAGTATAATATTGTTTTTGGGCTTTACTGAGTAACCTATTTAAATCAACACTATTTCTTAATTTTTGTGGATGCAGGAGTAAAAAATAGGGAAAATAAGCTTAAGCAGATGTTTTCTTCATTAAGGTACAGAGATTTCAGGCTGCTTTGGACTGGAGGCATTATATCAAGCACTGGCGACTTTATTGAGATAGTAGCTTTAAATTGGCTGGTATATGAGCTGACAAATTCTCCTTTTTATCTTGGAATATTTAATCTTGCAAGTGCATTGCCAGTGCTTTTTTTCACTTTGATTGCTGGCGCTCTGGCAGACAAATACGAACGCAGAAAATTGATGATATATTCGCAAGGAACTGCTATGCTGCTTTCAGGCGCTTTGGCAGCTTTGGCCTTTGCCGGCAAATTGAACGTTTACCCGCTTATTGTGATAGGAGTATTGCAAGGAATAGCAAACTCATTTAACTTGCCTATAAGGCAGTCGCTTATTTCAGAGCTTGTTCCAAGAGAAATGATGGTTAATGCTGTTGCTTTAAATGGAGCTTCGCTTACTCTCACTCTTTTTTTGGGCCCGGCTCTAGGCGGGCTTGTGGTAGGAACTTTGGGCGTTAAATACGCGTTGCTGCTCAATACAATGAGCTTTATAGCAGTGATTTGGGCATTGTATGCAATGAAAATCTCTTCACAAGTCAAAAAACATGAAAAACCAATCACACAAAGCCTAAAAGAAGGGGCTGTTTATGTGCTTAACCATAAGGTAATATTCCCAGTGGTATTGTTCTCATTTATCATGGTCGCTATTGGCCTGCCTTACACCACCATTCTTCCTGTATTCGCAAGAGATTATTTTCATCTTGGTGCAGCAGGCTACGGTTATTTGTTTTCAATTGTAGGTATAGGCGCTCTTCTTGGCTCTTTGTTCTCAGGAGTGCGCTCAGCCGATAAGGTCAAAAAAGCAATGATATTTTCATTTATTGGCTTTGGTGTGTTATTGGTGTTATTCGGAACAGCTGCTTTATTCCTGCCGCATTATATTGGAATTTATGTTGCACTGCTGATCATGCTTGGTTTTACGCTCTCTACTTTTAATGTGACCAATAACACCATCTTGCAGCTGCAGGTAAGCGATGCTTACAGAGGAAGGGTGTTGAGCACTTTGTTCCTTGGCTTTGGATTGACTTCTTTGGGAAGTTTTGTAATGGGGTGGCTTGCAGAATATTTAAGCGCTCCTGCTGCATATATCATTATTGGCAGTTTGATATTATTCTTAAGCATATTTTTTGTTTACTATACAAAAGAATATAAGATGCATGCATAACTTGCTTATTCCAAATCTATAATTATGCACTCCAGCAAAAGAGGGAAAGTGTCATAGCCAGCCTTTTTGTTTAAATGCCCGCCATCAGGAACAAAATTGAATTCTGCATTGAGGTTTTTTGTCAGCTCTTCAGTCACTTCAAAAGGAATGTACTCGTCATTGCCAGAGGCAAAAGCAAAAAATCTTCCGCAGCTGTTTTTTATTTTCTCCCAGTTAAATTGCTTGTCAACAAAAGTCTTGTTTACTTCATCATAAGAGCCTCCAAGCAGCTTATGAAAGCCAGAAACCAAAATTGCTGCCTTTATTTTCTTGTTTGTTTTTTCTAGATAGTTGAGAATGAAAGCTGCGCCTAAGCTGTGGCCTATCACCACGGTTTCTTCATTTATTTTGCCCTCATAATTTGAAAATACCCTATTCCAGCTTTCAAGGCTCTGGTCAAGAGGAGTGGGGAATTTAGGCACGATGACTTCAAAGCCTCTTTTTTCAAGCTCTGCCTTGAGCCAGGGAAACCAGTTGTCATCCGGGTTTGAGTAAACGCCGTGGATTATTATGAAGTTCATTTTGAATGAAATTTTAGTTTTTTAATAAATTTTCACACATTCTTTTTTATACTTTTAAAATTGCTTCTTGAAAATTCCCTTAACCTCGAAATAATCACCATTTAGGTTATAATAACATGAATTTTGGTTATTTTATAACATTCAAATTTTTAGTCATTTTATCTTTGCATACATTAGCCTATCTAAGAATCTTCCATTTTTATGATTTAATTTTCTTAATAATCCTTCACGTTTATACTTGTTTTTCTCCAAAACTTGAATTGAGGCATTATTTTTTGGGTCTACTGTTGCATAGATTCTTTTTAATTTTAATTCATTGAAACCGAAATTTGTAACTAATCTTAGAGCTTCTGTCATGAATCCTCGGTTCTGAAGCTTTCTTGCAAGCCAATAACCAATTTCAGCTTTATGTATCTCGATATTGCTTAATCCAACACCTCCAACTACTTCTCCATTAATATCTAATGCAAAAATAACTTCTTTTTTATTTCTAGATTTTGAAATTTTTGTGCAATGATTTATCCATGTTTTTGCATCTTTTAATTTGTATGGGTAAGGTATATTAGTAATGAATCTGGAAATACCTCTATCATTAATATTTTTTTGAAGTGATTTCTCATCACCTTTTTTAAAAGACCTGATAATGAATCTTTTTGATTTTATAATCATTTTTTGATAAAATTGCTCAAAGTTATCTGCTCATCCCTTTTAGAGCTCAAATAAATAACTTGTCCTTCCCTGCTTCCATATCGATAGACAGAAATACCTTTGCATCCAAGCTCATGAGCCATCAAGAATATTTTTTCAACATCTTCAACTGTTGCGTCTTTTGGCAGAGTAACAGTTTTTGAAATCCCGTTGTCAACATATTTCTGGAAGGCAGCCTGCATCCTTACATGCCATTCTGGCTCAATGTCGCTTCCCACAACAAAAATCTTTCTTATTCCTTCTGGAATTTCGTAAATATTTTTTATCGAGCCCTCTTTTGCTATTCTTTCAATAATCTCATCTTTAAACAACCTATTTTCTATCAATACCTTCTTTAAATTTTTGTCAAAATAAGTTAATGTTCTGCCTTCTGAAGTTCTTCTCACATAACTCAATGCAAACAACGGCTCGATGCCGCTCGAAACATCTGCAATTATGCTTATTGTCCCAGTCGGCGCAATTGTTATTCTAGTTGCATTTCTCAAAAGCATGTGGCATCCTTTGAAGTATTTTGATTTTTTATTGTATACACTGTTTCTCCATTCAGGAAACGAACCTCGTCTATTAGCCAATTCACGCGATGCAGCACTTGCTTCCTTTGAGATAAATTTCATTACCTCTTCTGCTATTTTTAGCCCTTCATCAGAATCGTACGGAATCTTTAGCTTTACAAGCATATCAGCAAACCCCATTATTCCCAAGCCAATCTTTCTGTTTTTCTCAACAATATTCCTGTTTTCCCTTAAGGGGTAATTGCACATGTCAATTACATTGTCAAGAAAGTGAATTGAAGAATGAATTGTTTTTCTTAATTTTTGATAATTTATTTCTTTGTTCTCTACAATATTGCTTAAATTAATGCTGCCCAAATTACAGGACTCATACGGCAATAAAGGCTGCTCTCCGCAGCTATCGGTTGATTCTATAGCGCCAAGGTTTGGAGTGGGATTAAATTTGTTGATTCTGTCTATAAAAATCACCCCAGGGTCCCCATTAATCCATGCCTGCTCGCTTATCAGCTTGAAAATTCTTCTTGCATTTTCTTTCTTAACAACTTTTTTTGTTCTTGAGTTAATCAGATTGTACATCCTGTTTTTCTTCGCATCTCCTATAAATTTGTCCGTTATTGCAACTGAAACATTAAAGTTTGTCAGGATATTTTCCTTGCTTTTTATTGTAATGAAATCCTCAATATCGGGATGATCAACATTCAAAATGCCCATATTTGCTCCCCTTAAAACTCCACCCAGCTTGATTTGGTCTGTTGCAGCATCAAAAATCTTCATGAACGAGACTGGTCCAGAGGTAAAGCCAGAGCTTTCTATTATGTCGCCTTTGGGCCTTAGCTTTGAGAAGTTGAAGCCTGTTCCAGCCCCTGTTTTGTGGATTAATGCAGCGTCATGCAGTGTCTTGAAAATTGAGCTTATGTCATCTTCAATAGGCAATACAAAGCAAGCAGCCAACTGCTGCAGCTTTCTTCCGGCATTAAATAATGTTGGTGAGTTCGGAAGAAAATCAAGAGAAGCCATCAAGTTGTAGAATTCTTCCTCTCTCTTTTTTATTTCATTTTTCTTATGCTTGTATTTGGCATCAGCTAATGCAATATTTTTTGCAACTCTTCTGAACAAATTTTCCGGTTTTTCTATAACCCTCCCTTTGGCATCCTTTTTTAAATAGCGCTGCTCAAGTATCAGCAATGCATTTTTTGATAAGTTTATCTTTAGCATATTATTATAAATTTTTAATTATGCCTAACTATTATAAATTTATTGTTTTTATTGTTCAATTTCAAAAAATTTATATAAACCTAAATCTAGGAATTCTGTGATGGAGCATTTGTCAATCAAGGATATACATGACAGGTTGGATGAGTTAAAGGACTGGGAGCTTATAGGGCATGAAATAACAAAGGAGTTCCGCTTCAAGGACTTCAAGGAGGCAATGGAATTTGTGCATAAAATCGGAGAGGAAGCAGAGCGTGAGCACCATCACCCCGATATACTGATAAGGTACAATAAAGTGACGATAAATTTAACCACTCATGATGCTAATGGACTGACTTACAAGGATTTTAAATTGGCAAGGATTATTGAGCAGCTGGTTTGACAAATAAGGCAAAAATGCTAATTTCATTAGCATTTTTGCGTTCTCAAAAGAGAAAGATTTATATAGTATTTATGACTATAAATTTATAGTCAAAAGAGATGACATTATGTACTGGCGTGAAATAAGAAGAAGTGAGCATTTTGAGCAGTATCACAAAGGAGCACTGGCGTGGAGCGATGTTGTCCGTTTAATTTACACGATTAAAAGCAAGCGAAAGAAAGGAGACAAAATTGAGATTGAAGATAATAAATTTTACATTTTATGCGAATTAAAAAATAAGATTTTATATGGGATTAATGTTAAAAGAAAATAAGGCGGTTAAAAATGAAACAAAAAAAATCTTTAAGATTTTTGAGTGCTCAGAAATCAGTTGAATTTCCGACATGCCCAAAATGCAATGGAAAAATGGAGGAAGTTAAGATTAAAATCCAGGATGCAGAAAGTCCTGTGACTAGTTATCAATGCGCTAAATGCGGCTATTTTGATTTTGAAGAGACCTCCATAAATAAAGCAATCAATGAAATTAAGATAAAGGAGGCTCCATTAACTATAAAACAGAAAATTATAAAACTCTCTCATGATAGGCTGGGAATGTACATCAATAGAGATGTCGCGCGAAGCCTTAATCTTAAAGGTGGAGAAGAAGTATATGTATCTGTGCCGGATAAAAATCATTTAATAGTCAATGTTAAGAATTAAATTGGCAAGGATTATTGAGCAGTTGGTTTGATAACAAGAATTATGCGAAGGGGCAAAGAGGATAAGGGGGTTGAGACTAGAATTTTAGATTATTCGACGAAATTTGTTACACAATCCTTCGTGTAGCTCGATATCTTGAGAGGTCAATGCCAATTACTCTAGCTATTTCTCTTAACTCTCCTTGAATCCTTTCATTGGCTTTTGAAGGGAATTCTTCAGTAACTCTTAAAATAGGTTTATCTGGTGCGTATAACAATTTTGTTCTTGGAGTGACCACCATACCAATAAATTCTGGGTTCATTCTTAATTGTTCTTCATAACTTCTTATATCACCCTCAGAAAAATGATTTGCACAATAATCGCCAAACTTCCTAAGAGTCCCTTTACTATGAGTATGAAATTTCACAAATCTATATTCTGGATTTTCAGTGAAGAATTTATTAGCTATATCCATTCTTTGCTGTTCTGCTTGTACATGAATTTCCTGCCCAATTCCAGTCATAAACATATATTCTATTGGACACCAATCACTGATTCTCGTGTACAATGTAAAACCTAATAAGCGAAATTCACTTTGGGTCTGTTGGGGCCTATATAGCAAAATCCCATTCACTTCTTCTTCTAAAGTGGCTAACGTATCTAATTTTCTTTCAAATTATTTTGGGAGCAAGACTCTTCGTGACATATGGTTTACATATCTTACTTAGTATTTAAATTTTTCCATTTTTAACCACTTGTCAGTAATTAAATCA
>OBEQ010273280.1_pt1 | contig 13559 bp, 2 predicted proteins | sample 1670901 | NCBI WGS metagenome assembly OBEQ01 (sample SAMEA104232315, study PRJEB22302) | groundwater metagenome | biome: forest; feature: aquifer; material: groundwater | place: USA | collected 2011-08-07 | depth 5.4 m
CCCGATGACTATTCCCTGGTGCTCCAGGACCGCCGCAGCCGCATCCTGCGCGCCTTCCTGGCCGGGGATCAGCAATGGCGCTTCCCGGCGGGAACGGATTCCATCCCGGAGAAATACCTGCAGGCTCTTTTCAGCTATGAGGACAAACGCTTCCGCAGCCATCCCGGGATAGATCCCGTGGCCTTGTTGCGCGCCGCGGGCGGACATCTCACGCGCGGGCGGAAGGCCGGCGGCGCCAGCACCTTGACCATGCAGTTGGTGCGCCTGGCGCATCCCAAATCGCGCAACTATGCGAACAAGGCATTGGAAATCCTCCAGGCCCTGCGCCTTGAGCTGCATACCACCAAGGAGGATCTGCTCCGTTCCTACCTCGCCCATGCCCCCATGGGCGGCAACGTGGTGGGAGTGGAAACCGCGTGTTACCGGTATTGCGGCAAGCCCTTCGCCGAAATCACCTGGGCCGAAGCGGCCCTTTTCGCCGTGCTGCCCAACTCACCGTCTTGGATCCACTTGGGCCGCGAGCGACCACGCTTGCGCGCCAAACGCGATAAATTGTTGCGCAAACTCCAACACGATGGCGCATTGGATAGCCTGAGCCTGTCTCTCGCGATGGATGAACCCTTGCCGGACTCGGCGGACCTGCCGCTTTACGCTCCCCATTTCACCGAATCCTTCCGTCAAAGCGGAGGCTTCGCAAAGCTGGGCAAGTCGGACGGAGAGGTTAAGGCAGGCGTGGCGGCCAAGTCCTGGAAAGCAGGCGGGGCGGGCGAGCCGGACAAAGCGGGCGAGGCGGTCAGAGGGCGCCGCGTGCATACGACTTTGGACATCGAAGTGCAGCGCAAGGTGGAGGCCCTGGCGGCCTATCGCGTGGATCTGCTGAGGCAACAGGGCATCTACAACATGGCCGTGCTCGTGGCGGAGACCGGCACCGGCAAGGTGCGCGCCTACCTGGGTTCGCCCGATGCGCGCGATGCCGTCCATCAGGGCCAAGTCGACGGCGTGCGCGCCCGCCGTTCCACCGGCAGCCTGCTCAAGCCTTTCCTGTACGCGCGTCTGATGGATCGCGGCCCCTATCTGCCGGGCACCAAGCTGGCGGACATCCCCAGCTTCTACGGTTCCTTCGCCCCTCAGAACGCTTCCAAGGAATTCAACGGCCTGGTGGGATTGGACGAGGCCCTGATCCGCTCCCTGAACGTACCCGCCGTACGCGCCCTGTACGAATACGGCCTGGAGGACTTCTACGACTTCCTGAAACAGGCCGGCCTGCGCGGATTGTTCCGGCCGCCGGAAGGCTATGGGCTGCCGCTCATCCTGGGAGGCGCCGAAGCCAGCCTGTGGGAATTGACCGGGATGTATCTGGCTTTGGGGAATAACGGGGTGCGGTTGCCGTTCACGGTTGCGGAAGATGCGCCGCGTGCCCTGCCCGCGCATGGCGACAGCCTCTTCAGCGCCGGGGCGGCCGGGCAAATCCGCGACATATTGGGGAAGCTCAAGCGGCCGGAGAGCGAACTGTATTGGCAATTCTTCAACAACCAGGTGCCGGTTTCCTGGAAGACCGGCACCAGCTATGGGCAGAAAGACGGATGGGCCGTCGGGACCAACGCGCAATGGACCATAGGCGTATGGGTGGGGAATTTTTCCGGGCAGGGCAACGGGGCCTTGGGCGGCGGGGCTTCGGCGGCGCCCATCCTGTTCCTGCTCTTCAACGATCTGACCGACCGCAACCGGCCCATGGACATCCCCCGGCCCAATTGGGATCTGGCCGCGGAAAGCACCTGCGTGGCCAGCGGACTGCCCGCCGGTCCCGCCTGCCCGCTCAAGATCGCCGCTTTGCGGCCCGCCCGCGCCTACGTAACCCGCCTGTGTCCGTATCACAGACGTTTCCTAATCGACCGCCGCACGGGACTGGAGACCTGCTCCCGCTGCTGGAAGGGAAAGGACACGGCCTGGGTGGTGCGCGAGATCCATCCGCCCGCCTTGCGGTCGTGGGAGGCGCAATCCGGCCGCAACCCGGATAATGCTCCGGCCCATGATCCCAAATGCCCGGCCTATCACGGCGGGGACGGCCTGGAGCTGGTCTACCCCACTCCCGGCTCGCGCCTGTTCATCCCCCGGGACCTTGACGGCAAATACCAGCAGGTGGTCTTCGAGGCCGCGCATTCGCGCCAGGACGCCCAGCTGTTCTGGTACCTGGACGGCCGCCTGCTGGGAACCACCAAGGGGACCCATAAGGTGACGGTGGATTTGCAAGCCGGCCCCCATCGCCTGAGCGTGGAAGACGAGGAGGGGCGCACGGCCGACCTCGGCTTCGAGGCATTCCGCCGCGAAGAACCCGCCCCGAAAAGTCCCTGAGGGAAACAATCGGCGATTGTTTTTACATTAGCCTCATGATCAAGGCCCTTCTATTCGCCGCCGTCCTTGTCGGCGCCGCAGCCAAAGCTCCCGACTCCGTTTCCGCCGCACCTGGCGCCAAGACCACCGTGCCCCCCGCCAAGGGCAGCGGCACCGCCACGCAATCCGCAACCGCCGCCGCAAAACCATCTGCGCCCGCGAAATCCAAAGGCCCGGACCCGGTCTTCGACTCCACGCGCGCCTACCGCTATCTCAAGGAACAATGCGCCCTGGGTCCCCGCAATCCGGAGAGCGAGCCGCACAAGCGCGCCATCGCGTATTTCACGGCCTACTTTCAAGGCCTGGGCCTGACGATCGCCGCGCAGCCCTTCGTGCATGCGGATATGGCCGACGGGCATAAGGTGGATCTCACCAACTTCATCGTAACGGTCCCGGGCACGGATGCCAAGCGCAAGCCCATTGTCCTCTGCGCCCATTGGGACTCGCGTCCCCGCGCCGATCAGGAAGCCAGCGAGATGCTCAGCCACAGCCCCATCCTGGGCGCCAACGACGGCGCATCCGGAGTGGCCATCCTGATGGAATTGGCCAACCTGTTCAAGAAGAAGGCTCCGCTGCAGACCGTCTACCTGGTGCTCTTCGACGGCGAAGACTACGGCCGCGAAGGCACCATCGACGAATACTTCCTGGGCGCGCGTTACTTCGCCGAAAACCTGCCGGCCGCCGACCTGGAATACCTGCTGCTGTTCGACATGGTGGGCGATAAGGACCTGAAGCTCCCCATGGAGCAGAACTCCCTGAAGCAAAGCCCCGTCATCGTCCAGAAGATCTGGTCCCGCGCCCAGTCCATGGGCCTTAGCGAATTCCAGGCCCGGCCCGGGCCTTCCGTGCTGGACGACCACATGCCCATCCAGGCGAAAGGCGTGCCGGCCATCGACATCATCGACTTCGAATACCCCGCCTGGCATACCCAAGGCGACACTCCGGACAAATGCTCCGCCCGCAGCCTGGGCGTGGTCGGCAGATTGGCGGCCAGCCTTGCGTTCCGGGGCCTCCCCTAAGCCTTACTCCCATGCGGCGATCGCGGCGGGCCACCTGTGCGTGGGCATCCTGTCCGCGCTGCGGCGGCTACCCGTCCGCGCCGCACATACGCTACTGTCTCCGGGTCTCAAGCTCTATCCATGGTTCCGACCCCGACATGCCGCGCGTCTACGCAGCTGCTTCGCAGCGAGTCCTTTCAAATCCATCCTCACAATCGATGCATACTATGCCGCGCGTCTTGAGCTGCTCCTGCGCGGGCTCAAGTTACACGGTTCGCCGGCTCATCCCGCTCCGAACGGATCAACAATCGTCGAGAGACCGTCCGTGGATGTGGAAGGCGCGCATCACTATAGCAGCGCCCTCCTTTCGGATCGGCCCATCGCCCTGATCGGCCTGCACGCGGGAATATTGGAACTTCAGCATCGGATCCCGGCGGCGCCGAAAGACAGGCCCTTCCTCATCCTAACCGCGCCCGCCTTTTCTCCACCGTTGACACGCTTCATGGCGGCAGGCAGGGAACTGGACGGCAAAAGGAGCCTTTTGATCGGAAACCGGCGCCAAAGGAACCGGAAAGAGGAAAAACGAAAAGCGGGGAAGCGGAATGCGGCAAGCCGCGAAGAATGGGACGGCCCGGATCGCAATCTGGAAAGCGGCCTAAGGTCGGTAATCGCCTCCAAGGGCATCCTCGCCTTGATGGCGGATCAGCATCCCGGTCCGGCCGAAGACCGCCAATATCTGGACCTGTGGGACGCGGTGCGCGTACCCTGGCCTTCCCGGTTGCTACGCTTCCTCTCCTCGCAAGGATTCCTCTGCCTGCCCGTTTCCACGCGCCTGGAAAAGGACGGAACCCCGCGCTTCACCTTCCATCCCGCTTTGGAAGAGCCGACAGCCGGAAACGTCCGCGCCTTCCTGGAGGCCGCCATCGCCGCGGCTCCGGAGCAATGGAACTGGTCCTACCCCAAGGTCCGCATGAAGCGGATATGATTTCGTTCCGCGATCATCCGGATTCCCTTCGTTTCGCAATCCGGTTTCAGTGAACGCGGGGCCGGAAACGGAAGGGGCGGAGCCGAAGCCCCGCCCTGAGTTCAGGCGACCGAAGAAGAAGTACTCCGGTGTGCATTGACCGGGATACAGGCGAGAAGGGTAACAGAGAAGAGACCCCGCCCGCTAAGCCGCCCAAGGAGCTGTGCTGGAGCACTGCGAACAGCCCGGTGGGCTGTGAGCCGGGAGCGAGCGCCCGCGAGCGGTTTCGGCGGCGGAGAACGTCGTGGGCAATGACGCGGGCGGGCTGTAGCCCGGTCAATGCCCCAGCAAAGCTGGGGTACGCGCACCGGAGTACGGCTACCGGTAGTCCGCCGGCAGCATGCCTTCGTCCCCGCCGTGCTTCTTGAAGGCCTTGAAGTAATCCTTGGCCTCCTTCTTCTGGTACTTCTTGTCGGCTACGACGCCGGCGTAGTAGTACGGGGAAGCCTCTTCGGGGCAGATGGAGATGGCGTAGGTGCTGTTTGACTTGCTGGTTTCGTAATTGCCCGCGGCGAAGTTGATCTTGGCCGAGCCGATCAGCAGCTCGCAGGAGCCGGGGTTACCTTCCAGGGCCTTCTTGGCCAGGGCCAGCGCCTCGGGCTTCCGGTTCTGGGCCAACAGAACATCGCCCATGGCCACCACGGCCGTGGCGTTGCCGGGCTGCAGTTCCAGGGCGCGGCGGGCGTTCTTCTCCGCTTCCGTGGGCTTGCGCATCTTCAGCAGCACCTTGGCCAGCAGGCTCAGGCCCTCGGGGCTTTCTTCCGCCGCGATCGATTTCTGGAGGAAGTTCTCGGCCGCCTCGTACTTCTTCTCGGATTCGAACGACATGGCCAGACCCAGGAAGCCCTTGGCCTGCCAGCTCACGTTGGAATGCTGGGAGAGCTCTTTGAAGTAGTTCTTGGCGTCCGCGGGGCTGCCATCCTTGAGCAGGCACAAGCCGATGTGGTACACGGCATCCATGTAGTCCGGATTGTACTTTAGGGCCAGGTCGAAATCGCGTTTGGCCTTGTCGTAGTTCCGGTCGTAATAGAAGCTCAAGCCGCGGTAGTGGTAATAGGCGGCGTTGTACTTGTTGATGCGGATCAGGCGCTCCAGGACCTCGCGGGCCTTGTCCGTCTCGCGTGTGGCGATGCGGGCCTTGGCCAGGGAGAACTGCACCGTGGTGTCGTCCTTGAACTCGGAACCTTCGATGGTGCGGATGGCCTCGCGGTTGTTGCCCTTGTTGATCTGGAGCTCGGCCAGCTTGGCCAGCACCGGGGCGGATGGATCCTTGGCGAACACGGCGTTGAACTCGGCCAAGGCGGCTTCGTTCTTGCCCTGGCGCATCAGGCAGTCGCCGTAGATCAGGCGTCCCGAGGAAGACAGGTTGGCCTTGACCGGTTCCAGCAGGCGGGCCGCGTTGGCGAACTCGTCCTTGTTGTACTGCATCCTGGCCAAGGCCTCGGCGTAATCGCCGTTGGTGGGCTGCAGCAATTGGGCCTTCTTGAAGTAGTCCTCGGCCACGCCCGGCTGCGTGCGCTCCGCCGCGATCTGTCCCAGCCAGTAATAAGCCAGATGATTGCGGGGATCCTTCTTGACCATCTCGGAGAGGATGGCTTCGGCCTTGTCGCTGTTGCCTTCCTCCTTGTAGATGCGGGCGAGACTGGTCATGACCCTTGGGCTCTTCTCGCCCAGGTCCACGGCGCGTTGCAACGCGCGCTTGGCCTCTTCGATGTTCTTGATCTCGATGAGCGCGTAGCCGTAATTGGCCCACATCAGCTTGTCCCCGCCCTTGACGGCGGTCACCTTGGCGTACAGTGCCGCGGCGTCGCGGTACTTGCGTTCGGCGAAGCGGATTTCCGCCAAGGCGGAAGCCGCTTCGATGTTGCCGGAGTCGAGCTTGATGACGTCGGCGTAGGCCGTCGGCAGCTCGTCCGTCGCGCTCAGTTCCTTGGACATCTGCATCTTGGCGACCGCGATGGGGAGGCTGGTGGGCTGGAGCGCGAAAGCCTTCTTATAAGCCTGCAGAGACGAAGCGTAACGTTTTTCGGTGCGATAGGCGTCGCCCAGGAAACGCCATGCGGTGGCGCTGTCCGGGAACTTGGCCAGACCGGTCTCCAGCATCTTGATGGCCCGGGCGTAGTCCTTGCGGCCGGCCAGGATCATGCCGTAGTTCATGTTGGATGCCGGATGGTTCGGGATTTTCTTGAGGATCATCTCGTACTGGGCCTCGGCCTTTTTGATGTCGCCCTTGCCGCGGTACAGTTCCGCCAGCTCCACGCGGTAGTCGTAGTTGCCGGGTTCGGCCGCGATCAGACGCTCCAGAATGGCGCGGGTGCCTTCGGGATCGTTGGTCTTTTTATACAGGCCGTAGAGCTCGACCAGCACCTTGATGTCCTTGGTCTTGGTATAGTAGTCTTCGTAGGCCTTGATGGCGCGTTCGGGCTCCTTGTTCTGGATGTAGGACTGCCCCAGCATGTTCAGCACGTCCGGCCGGTTGAGATCCGCGCGATCCAGGTTGTTGATGGCGCCCTGCCAGTTCTTCTCGTCGAAGTAGCATTTGCCGAGATAGTAGAAGGCCTCTTCCGTGGGATTGTTGCGTACGTAGGTTTCCAGGATTTCCTTGGCCTTGGACTTCTGCTTGGTCTCGTAGAACAGGATGGCCAACGGAAGGGACTGTTTGGCTTCCTCCGGGAACTTCCGGATCAGCACCGGGCCCAGGTTGGCCGCGCGATCCTTCTGGCCCAGCTTGAAATACCCGTCCAGCAACAGGAAGGACATTTCCGCGTTCAGGTCTTCCTTCAGATTCGGCCGCTCGAGGATTTTCACGGCCTCGGTCGGGTTTTTCAATTCCGATTCCAGGCGGGCCAGGGAATAGGCGTACTCCTTGTTCGCGGGCTTGAGGGCGAACAGGAAACGCAGACGTTCCCGGGCCAGGCCCTTGTTCTTTTCGGTCAGGTAGATGTTGTACAGGGCGGTGTTGATGGCTTCGTCGTTCTTGATGGTGCGATCGGCTATCAACAGGGGATTCTTCGCCTTGGCCGTCTGGCCCGCGGAGAACAGCATCAGGCCGAACTCCTTCTGGTACATGGGATTGGTGCCGTTGAGGGCCACCGCCTTGGTCATCAGGTCCAGGGCCTTGTCCTTCTGGCCGATCTTTTTATTGACCATGGCCGCGCGGTAGGCGAGGTCGCCGTTCTTGGGGCTCAATGCGGACAGGTGTTCCAGAGCGTCGGCCAGCTTGGTGTCGGACTTGGTCTGGGTGTAGAGGTCGACCAGCAACTGCCAGGGCCGGACCTGTTCCGGCTCCAGGGTGACCCAATGCTGCAGATGATCCGCTGCGTCGGCGCTCTTGCCGATGGCCACGGAGATTTCCGCAGCATTGCGGACCGCGGGCAGGTTGTTATGGTCCTTCGCCAAAATGCCGTTCATCAAATCCAGGGCCTTCTGGGTCTTGCCCAAGGTCATGGCATAGTCGTACATCAGGGTGACATCGTCCGGGAAGGCTTCATAACCTTGCTTCAGGAACGCCGCGCGGTAGGGCGAATCGTGTTCCTTGGCGTAGCGGTAGGCCTTATCGAACAGGTCGCGATCCGTCTTGTCGGCGCGCACGGCGTCGAAATAGGCCTCGTTGGCGGGAATCGGTTTCTTCATGGACGCGTAGAGATCCGCCAGGGGTTCCGACAGGGTCTTGTCCAGCTTGGCCTGCGCGCTGAGGAACGGCAGGAAGGGGACCATCTTGGCGAGGGCGCCCTTCTTATAGTAGGACTTGATCAGGATGACCTTGCCGCGCGAGTAGGTGGGATGGGTCTTCACCAGGCGTTCGATGCCGGCGATATTACCGGAGCGGACATAGTCCACTTCGGCCAGCTGGAAGGCGAAGACCGGATCCGGGTTCTTCTGCCGCGTGAGGCGGACCAATGCGTCCATCAAGGTCGCGGTATCCTTCTGCTGATCGGCCAGGCGCTGCATGGACTTCAGGGCCACCTCGTCGTTCACGTTGCGGGTCACCCACTCGGCGTATTCCTGCAATGCGCCCTTGAAGTCCTTGGCCTTTTCCTTCTCCACGGCCAGGATGAGCTGGTAGCTTTTGTACTTGGGATCCACGGTGACGATCTTCTCGATCGTCGCCACGTAGGCCTTCTGGTTGCCTTCGATTTTGTAAATGCCGGCGACGGTTTCCAGCACCACCAGGTTGTTGGGATCCGCGACCAGGCGCTGCTCATAGAGTCCACGGGCCTTGGCGGTCTGCCCCGTCTTCATATAGGCGTCCGCGTACATGGGGTCCGTGGAGCCGAGGTTCGGATCGCCCTGCAACTGCCAATCGAATTCCTTGGCCGCATCGGCGTAATCGGCGTTCAGGAAGTAGGCCTGGCCGAGCTTCTTGCGCTCTTCCACGCTGGGGCCGTTGGCGGACAGGGTCTTGAACAGGGCCAGGTTGGCCTTGATCTCTTCCTTCGTATCCACGCTGCGCGAATAGGCGCGGGCGTAGGTCAGGTTGGAAGGCTCGATCTGATAAGCGCGCCCATAATCGACGAACGCCTCCTTGTCCTTATGCAACTTCAACTCCGTTTCGCCCAGACGGAACCAGAGCTTGGCCGAGGTTGGCGAACCCTTGACGGCATTGCTGAGCGACTTTTCCGCGTCCTCGTAGCTGCCCTTGTCGAAGTACAGGTTGCCGAGTTCCAGATCATAGCGGGCGCGGGTGGCCGGATCCAGCTGGACCAGTTTCTCCAACACCTGGATGTAGACGTCCTCCTGGCCCGGGCGCTTGGCCACGAGGGGCAGCAGGAAACGCCACCCGTTCACGTCCTTGGGATTCTTGTCGAGCCAGTCGCGGGCATGGGCCGCGGCCGCGGCGGTGTCGCGCAAGGCCAGATCCAATTGGGCCAGGCGCATGGAGTACTTGGCCCCGACGGAATCAACGGCCATGAGGCCGACAATCGCTTCGCGCATCTTCGCGGGCGGCTTGCCGGTGGCGGTGTAGGCGTTCACCTGGATGGTGCGAATCTGGCGGTCCTTGTCGTTCTGCGCGAGGAAGGTCTCGGCCAGCTTGCCGGCCAGCTCGTAGTTCTTTGCCTCATTGAGGGCAATCACCGCGTCGCGGTTGCCGTCCAGCAGATGGGGGCTCTTGGCATAGGCGTCGGAGAATAGCTTGGCCGACATGGGCCAGTTCTTCTTCTTGGCGTAGCCGCGGGCCACCAGGGCCTGCAATTCCGGCTTGGCGTTCGGCTGCAGGGCGAACTTTTCCAGGGCGGGGAAATTGGCCATCACCTGCTCATCGCTCACCACGGTCTGGGGCAACAAGGACAGGTATTCCGGATTGGTCGGCTGGTTGCGCAAAGCCTTGCTCGCATATACATAGGCGCGATCGCGATCGTTATCGGCCAGGAACAGCTTGGCCAGCATGAACTGGGCCTCGTTGGCGGTCGGATCGTTCTTGTCGATGGAGAGCAGCAACTCCTTCAGTTCCGGCTGGCGGTTCTGGGCCGTGAGCAAGGTGACGAGCTTGGACTGGACCACCTTGTTCTTGGGATCCAACGTCAGGGCCTTCTGGTACATGTCCGCGGCCTTGTCCGGCTGCTTCTGATCCTCATAGAGGCGGGCCAGCTGCAGGGGATATTCCTTCTTGGCCGGATAGAAGCGGACCAGCTGCTCCAGGTCCTCGATCATGCGGGGCTTGGCGGCCATCTGGGTGTGCACGGCCAATGCCTGTTCCCACACCTTGGGTTCCTTCGGCTCGATGTTGATCCACTTGTCGAGCAAGGCGGAAGCGGCGGCGGTCTGGTTCAGGGCCAGGGAGATGTCCAAGGCCTTGGACACTACTTTGACGTCCGTTTCCTTGAGCAGGATCTCCTGGTAGATGGCCAGGGCCTTGGCGGTCTTGCCCAAGGTGACGGCGTAGGCACGTTTCGCGTCCATGTCGTCCGGATAGGATTCATATGCGATGCGGAGGATGTCCGGCATGTAGGGCGAATTGTTGGCAGCGGAATACTTGTAGACCTTGAGGTAAATGTCCCGATCCTTGGGATTGGCGACGAGCAGATCGTGATAGGCCTGGTTGGCCAGCAAGGTCTTCTTCTGCATCACGTAGAGATCCGCCAGGGGTTCCAGCAGATCCTTGTTGGTCTTGGACTCGGCCAGCAGGAAGCCCAGATAAGGCAGCAGTTTCACCTTGGCGTTGGTGCGCAGGTATTCCTTTACCAGGATTTCCTTGCCGTGCTTCCACTCCGGGTGGACCTTGACCAGGCGTTCCACGCCGGCCACGTTGCCCGAGCGCTTGTAGTCAAGGTCGGCGAGTTGGAACTTGTAGGCGTTGTCGACCGTCTTCTCGCGATTCAAGCGGACCAGCGCGTCCATCAGCGCAGTGGTGTCCTTCTGGCTCTCAGCCAGGCGGAGCATGGCCTTGACGGCGACGAGATCGCCCGCATTGCGGGAGACCCACTGGCCGTATTGATCCAAGGCGCCTTTATAATCCTTGGCCTTTTCCTTCTCCACGGCCAGCACCAATTGATAACCCTTGTATTTCGGATCCACGGCGACGATTTTCTCCACCGTCGCGTCGTAGCCGGCCTGGTTGGTTTCGGCCTTGTAGATATTGGCGATGGATTCCAGCATCGGCAGGTTGTTCGGGTCCGTCTTGAGGCGCTCCTCGTAAAGACCGCGCGCCTTGGCCGTCTGGCCGGAACGCATGTAGGATTCCGAAACCATGGGTTCGGTGGTGGCGTAGGCGGGATCGCCCTTGATCAGCCAATCGAATTCCACCGCCGCTTTGGCGAAGTCGCCCGTCAGGAAATAGGCCTGCGCCAGTTTCTTGCGCTCGTCCACGCTGGGACCGTTCTGCGACAGCAGCTGGAACAGGGGCAGGTTGCCTTTGATCTCTTCCTTGGTGTCCACCGAGGTGGCATAGGCGCGGGCGTAGGTGAGGTTGGATTTGTCCAGCAGATAGGCGCGCTGGTATTTCTCCGCCGCGTCCTTGTCCTTGCGGAGCTTCACTTCGGTTTCGCCGAGCTTGAACCACAGGGCCGCGTTGGCCGGGCTGGCCTTGGAGGCGCTCAAGAGGGACTTTTCCGCATCCTCGAAGCTGCCCTTGTCCAGGTACAGGTTGCCGAGTTCCAGGTCGTAGCGGCCGCGGTTGGCGGGCTCGAGCACCACGAGCTTTTCCAGCACGCCGATATAGGTATCTTCCTGGCCGGTGCGGCGGGCCACCAGGGGCGCGAGGAAGCGCCAGCCTTCCGTGTTCTTGGGGTTCTTGTCGAGGAATTCCTTGGCATGGCCGATGGCGGCCAGGGTATCCTTCGCGGCCAGATCCAGTTGGGCCAGTTTCATGGACCACTTTGTCGCGCCGTCCGGATCCAGGGCGGCGAGGCCCTTGATGGCGTCGCGCATCTTGTCCGGGGATTTGTTGGTGGCCATATAGGAGTTGACCTGGATCTCGTGGATGGCGCGGTCCTTGTCGTCCGTGGCCAAATACGCGGCGGCGAGAGCGCCGGCCAATTCCAGGTTCTTCACTTCATAGACGGCGACCACGGCTTCGCGCTGGCCTTCGACGAGCTTGGGATTCTTCGCGTAGGCCTCGGCGTACAGCTTGGCGGCCAGCGGGTTGTTCTTGCGCTTGGCGTAGCCGCGGGCCACCATCGCTTGCAGCTCGGGCTTGGCGGTGGGCTGCAGGGCCGCGACCTTCAAGGCGTCGAAATGCGAATCGACCTGTTCGTCGCTCGAGACCACGGCGGGCAGCAGGGCCAGGTATTCCGGATTGTTGGGCTGGGCGCGCAGGGCCTTGGAAAGATAGGCGTAGGCCTTGTCCTTGTCGCCGTCGGCCAGGAAGCCCTTGGCCAATTGGAATTGGGCCTGGTGCGCGGTGGGATCGGCATCGTCCATCTTCATCAGCAAGGCGCGGATCTGCTCCTTGTCGCCCTTGGCCGTGTAGAGTTGAAAGAGCCTGGTCTGCACGGCCTTGTCCTTGGGGTCCGCTTCCAGGGCTGCGGCGTAGGTGGCCGTGGCCTTATCGGTCTGTTTCATGTCCTCGTAGATGGCGGCCAGGCGGACGGTCAGCTTCCTGTCGGCCGGATCCGCGGCATGCGCCTGTTCGAAGAACTTCAGGGCCTCGTCCTTCTGGCCTGAAACCCAGGTCAGTTCTCCGGCCTTGACGTTGAGGGCCTTGTCGGCGGGGGCGTCCTTGGCCAGCTTCTGGTAGATCTTGAGGGCGGCGGGCTGGTTGTTCTTGGCCTCGTAGATCTGGGCCAGGGCCAGGGCCTGCTTGGCGTCCTCGGGATTCTGCTGCAGGTAACGTTCGCGGTACTCGATGGACTTGGGGCCGGCCTTGTCCGTCAAAGTGATGAGTTCCGTGAGCAGGGGCGCGTCCTTGGGATTCTTCGCGAGCTGCATCTCCAGCTTGGGAATCAGCTTTTCCTTCTGCAAAGGCTGGCGGTAGTAGTCGACGAGAAAGGCCAGGGCGTCATCCGCATCGGGATATTTGGCCAGATAGGCTTCGTACTGGGAGGCCGCGACCGCGCGCTGCTTATTCTCCAACAGGGTCTTGATGTACTTGCCCCACTCCACGCGGTTGGACGCGATGTCCGGGACCTTCTGGAAATGCTTCAGGGCGGTGGCGTAATCCTGCAACTCGAACAGGGACAGGGCCATCATGCGGTTGGCCGAAGGCGAGAGCACCTTAAGATGGCGCAGATTCTCGACCGCGGGCTTGAAATTCCACTGCTTGAAATTGATGGTGGCTTCCGCCTCGTACAGACGCGGATCCGCGATCTTGGCCGTGGCCTTGCGATCCTGGATCTTGGTCAGCAACGCCGCCGTATCGATCTTGGCGGGCTGCTGCGCGATCAGGGCCGTGACCTGGGCTTGGAACTGGCGTTCCACCTCGGCCGCCGCCCGGCGATCCGCTTCGACCTGGGCCAGACTGTCCGCGCGGGCCTTGGCCCGGCGTTCTGCTTCTTCCTTGGCCAGACGGGCGGCCTCTTCCTTCGCAAGGCGTTCGGCTTCGGCCTTGGCCTTGCGCTCCGCTTCCACGCGGGCCAGGCTGTCCGCGCGCACCTTGGCCACGCGCTCGGCTTCGATCTTGGCGAGACGCGCCGCCTCTTCCGCCGCCGCCTTCCGTTCCGCCGTCACCCGGGCGATGCTGTCCGCGCGCACCTTCGCCACGCGGAGGG
>OBEQ011621679.1_pt1 | contig 13559 bp, 13 predicted proteins | sample 1670901 | NCBI WGS metagenome assembly OBEQ01 (sample SAMEA104232315, study PRJEB22302) | groundwater metagenome | biome: forest; feature: aquifer; material: groundwater | place: USA | collected 2011-08-07 | depth 5.4 m
TATGGCACCGTGCAAATAAATATTAATTTTTAAGATTTCTCTCTGATGAATAAACACTATTGTTTTTCATCCAGAGAAATGAAGAAAACCGATGTATTATTGGCAGAGGACAGATGTTGAAAGAAAATCAGAGGACGAGCGGGAGCTTGCATAAAAAGCCAAAATGTATTAACATAATAAAACTATGCCTGGTAACTCAACTTTCAAATGATTTGGTTGCCAATTGAATTTATATGCACTGGGCTTTTTATTAAATAATTACAATTATCAATATGCGAAGATTTTTTATATAAATCTGAAAGGCAATTGAAAGTTGTGTTACTGGGTATGCCAATAACAAAATCGGCTGAAAAAGCCCTAAGACAATCCAAGAGAAAACAAGTACAAAACATCAGACGAAAGAATGCCTTTCGAACTTTGGTTAAAAACTTCCGCAAAACAATAATCGCCAAGGATTTTAATAAGGCCAAAGAGATGTTGCCAAAGATCTATGCAGCCCTTGATAAAGCAGCTAAATCTAAGACGATCAAAAAAAACAAGTCCAGCCGAACCAAATCAAGACTTACTAAACTACTCGATAAAAGCACCCAGAAATAGACCTGCCAGTAATAAAATACCCCGCCTAGGCGGGGTATTTTATTACAACTCTTTTCTTATTACGGAGTGGCTGTAGGTTTTGGACTCGATGATGGAACTGCATTTTTAGCAGCATCAAATGCATCCTGAGCGGCCTTCTTGGCGGCGTCAAACGCATCTTGAGCAGCTTTCCTTGCAGCATTATAGTCATCTCTAGCCTTCTTGATTGCGGCTTCATATGCACTTCGGGCCTTACTTAGGCCGGACATTCTCGTTTTGGCATCCTCCTTAAGTGTGTTTATTTCTTGCTTCATTTTCTCCCTTTCGCCTTTGATTTTTTCCTTTGCATCTTTACGATTTTGGTCTCTGTGTTCTTTTTGAGTTTCACGATTAGACTTTGGACTTACTGAGGCCGATGGAGACGGGCTCGTCTCAACAGCAAAAGCTGATAGCGCTGACAGTAACAATACAGCTGAAGTAACACTGGCTATAGTTTTTGATATATTCTTCATATTTAATATGGTTTTTATAATTATTACTTTAACGATTATCGACCAATACTTTACGTTATTATACTGTAAATGATAGCAAGAACTGAATTGCGATTCAATGCTTAAGAATATTTTGCAATATTCACCACAATACCAAGTCCTGCCATGATAGCCACCAAGGCCGAGCTGCCAAAACTAATAAATGGCAAAGGTATGCCGGTAAGAGGGATCAGGCCGGAAATAGCCGAGATGTTTATTAGTGCCTGAGCGGATATCCATATCATTATCCCCAAGACTAGTAGTCTACAGAACTGACTTGACGTTGCCTTGGCAATTGAGACCATTGAAAAAGCCAGAAGAGAAAACAAAGAAATTAAAGCGACGCCTCCGACAAATCCTAGCTCCTCAATAACTACAGCAAAAATAGAATCCGCAACGGGTTCTGGCAAATAATTTAATTTCTGCCGACTTTGCCCAAAACCCAAACCAAAGATTCCGCCCGAACCAATCCCAAGCAACGCTTGATTGATATGATAAGAAGTCCCCTGCTTGTCTGTGGCCGGATTTAAAAATGACCTAATTCTGTCAAACCGATACGGAACTATCCAGGACAGGGCGCCAAGCAAAATAGCAAAAACTAAAATCATCGATATAAAATGTGACAACTTAGCACCAGCAAAAAAATACATTGCAACTGCAATCAAGGTAACTATGGCAAGCGTTCCCATGTCCGGCTGCAAAATCAAGAGCAAACCTACAAAAAATAAAATCAAGAAAAATGGCGCAACTGAATAGGATCCCCCGCTTGATCGACCAGCCTGCCCGGCCAGGGAATTAGTGTTACCTTCTTTGCGCCCAAACCAAGCAGCCAAATAAACTATTAGTGCGAATTTCAAAAATTCTGATGGTTGAAAAGTAAAAAATTTAAAATTTATCCATCTCTGCGCCCCCTTTAATCCGTATCCGACACCAGGAATAAAAACCAAAACCAATAAACCAACGGCAGCAATCAAGAGTGGCAATGCTATCTTTCTCCAAATTTTATAATTGATACGCGAAAATAGCAGAAAGACAACAATGCCTGGCAATACACCATATAAAAGCTGGTGGGTGAAATAATAATATGGCGAGCCGAATTTCTTCTGACCCTCAACTACGCCAGCCGAAGAAAGCATAATCAAACCAAAAACCACAAGTATAAAAACTATAACCGTTAAGAATCTAGCCGACCCGGAAACTTGCATATTATAGACTCGAGTTCATTATTTAAAAAGCGGGGGTATTTTTGAGTCCGCTAAAAATATTATCAAACCGATAATGGCTCCCACGGCTGAAATCATCCAGAATCTCATTGTGACCTGCGTTTCGGGCCAGCCTTTAGCCTCGAAATGATGATGAATTGGAGCTGATAGAAATATTTTTTTTCCGCGTAACTTTTTTGATAAAACCTGCAATATCACGGAACCAGATTCGATAATAAATATAATTCCGATCGGAATAAGTAAAAATGGTGCATTAGTAAGCATTGCTATAATTCCCAGGACCACCCCCAAAGACATCGAGCCGGTATCTCCCATGAAAAATTTGGCCGGATAAATGTTAAACCACAGAAACGATGCTAACGCGCCGATGATAGCCGCAATAAAAACCGCCAAATCCATTCTGCCCTGATCAAATGCAATCGCCCCATAAGCGGCAAACATCGTCATGAATACGCCGGCGGCTAATCCATCCAGACCATCGGTTTCATTAGCCGAAAAAGAAGTTGCAACGATTATGAAAATAAAAATAGGGATATACCACCAGCCGACGACAAAATCTCCAAGAAAAGGAACATTGATTGAATTAAATCCCAGCTTGAAAAAAAACCACCAAGCACCAATGATAGCAACAAGGGTATACAGTAAAAGACGATAACGAATTTGCAGACCGCCGCCTTTTGAACCAATATGCCACACGCCCAAAAAATCATCCAGTAGGCCCAGTAACCCGGCTACAATCATGGCTCCCAATGGCAGCCAAGTCTGACCGCGGGAGAAAAAGTTAAGTTTGGACCAGGCACCGCCAAAGGTTTTAGAAAGATACCAAAAAACCAAAGTTAAAAGCGCCGTTGTTACCCAAATTATAACTCCGCCCATAGTAGGTGTACCTTCTTTTTTCTTGTGAAGCTCGTGAAAAATTGGCGCGCCTTCTGTTCTTAGCTGTTTGCCAAGTTTATACTTATACAAAACCTTCATCCAAATTGGTGTCAAAAACAGAGTCACAAAAAAAGCGAGTGTCGCCACCACGAATATCCTAATTACATTAAATACTGTAAAAATGTTCGTCATGATAAATTGGTAATATTACTTCCAACTGTAGGCTCGCTCCCCCCAATCAATTAGTTTTTTTGTTTCGCCAAAGCGATTATTTGAACCCAGGATCACACTTATAATCGAATCTTTATTATCGTTTAGTCCGACCAACAAGACCATCGTACCTAGGGCAGTATTTGTGTACCCGGTTTTGCCGCCGATTATCCTGGGAATCTCGCCTAAAAGCTGGTCAGTATTAATCAAATGATGACTGATCTTATTTAAAGACAAAACCTCCGTAGATTTAATTCTCAGAGTCTCCCAAATTATATCATATTTTCTTATATAATTAACCAGCTTAACTAAGTCGGCAGCAGTTGAAAAAGCATCATGGTCATCTAGGCCGGCAGAATTTGTAAATACCGTATCGGTCATCCTAAGGGATACCGCCTTCTCATTCATTTTACCGATAAAATCAATTCCCGATTTATTCGCCGTAGTGGCAAATGTTGAGGCGGCATCATTTGATGACTTAATGAGCATTATCTTAAACAGGTCTTTGCCATGAAACTGCTCATCCTTATAAAGATCTACTCCTAGTCCATCTACATTTACATCCTCAATGGGAATAGTATATATCTGGTCCAAACTCATGTTCTCCAAAATAACCACAGCGCTCATAAGCTTTGTAATAGAAGCTATTGGCAATCTTTGATTCGAATTTAAAGAATAAAGTACCCTGCCGGAACGGGAATCAAAAAGAATGGCCGCCTTGGCATCAATGACCGGCTCTGCGATATTAAAATTCCTGATTGGCAGATAGTTTGTCTCTGAAATTGGCAAGATAAAAGCTCTCTGTTGCTCAGAATTGTTTTTATTAAAAACAGTGGGCGGCTTTTCAACTTTAAAGTTCCAAAAAACAAAGAAGACTCCTACGCCCAATAGCGTGACTAACAAAATTGTGGGTACTATCTGCCTTAATTGCATCGGGGATCATTTTTCTGTCTTTATATGTAACTCCTTCAATTGTTTAGGTGTAGCTTCAGAAGGTGCTTGCATTACAGATGTCTGTCCTGATGAATTCATTGGAAAAGCAATTACCTCTCTAATATTCGGCTCTCCGGCTAGAAGCATCACAAGACGATCAAGTCCAGGGGCAATACCGGCATGAAATGGAGCTCCATAATGATAGGCACCGGTCAAATGACCAAATCTTTCTTCTGCCTGCTCAGTCGTAAGTCCCATTATTTCAAAAACTTTGTTTTGCACCTTCGGATCTGATATACGGACACCGCCGGAAGCAAGCTCATAACCATTACAAACCAGATCATATTGCTGGGCTCGTAAATTACCAAAATCCTCTCCCTTCATAAGTTTTTCTAGATGCTCGGGCTTTGGAGCAGAAAAAGGATTGTGAGCAAATGTAAAAACCCTCTCTTCTTCATCCCACTCAAATAAAGGAAAATCAGTGACCCATGCAAACGCCATAACATTTGGATCCTTATCCTCGCCCCGTAAATCAAACTTGTCAGCTTTGAATTTATCCATTGCCTCCTGATGAGTAAATGTCGGAAATGGTTTTTTAAATATTTTCTTACCACAGGCCTCTACAATATAGATCATCATCTCTTCTGTCAGATTCCTTATTTCTTGCTCGGTTACAAATGACATTTCCATATCAATTTGTGTATGCTCAAATTGCCTGTCCCCCCTCAAGTCCTCATCCCTGAAAGCATGTGCGATTTGATAGTAACGCTCAAAACCAGCAATCATCAACAATTGCTTGTACTGTTGCGGAGACTGTGGCAAAGCATAAAACTTACCGGCATGAAGACGCGAGGGCACCAAAAAATCACGAGCGCCCTCCGGGGAAGTCTTACTCAATGTCGGCGTCTCAATTTCAACAAAATTATTTTTATTCAAAAACTCTCTGGCCAGAGAGGTAGCCTTGTGCCTCAACAAAATATTCTTCCGCATTCTCTCACTTCGAAGATCTAGGTATCTATATTTAAAGCGCAACTCTTCATCTACATTGATTGTATTTTTATCAATTTCAAACGGGGGAGTTTCTGCCTGCGAAATTACCTCAAGGACCTCCGGTTGGATCTCGACTTTGCCGGTTTCAATTTCCGAGTTAATCATCTTTTCAGGACGCTCAGAAACCTTGCCAACAAGCTTAATCACCCACTCGGGGCGAAGTGTATTGGCTATTGCATAAATTTCTTTTTCTCCGGGTGTGAACACGACCTGAACCAAACCAGACCTATCGCGCAAGTCAATGAAAATAATTTTGCCATGATCACGGCGGCCATGTACCCAACCAAAAAGCTCTACGCTTTCTCCGGCTTTATTTTGGGTTTCTGCTATATTAGTTCGCGACATTAATCCCCACACTCAGAAAGGATAATCTCCAAGCGGCTGTGGATATTATGCCCTACTGATAAATTAAAGATTGTTATCTGACTCCCAATACCCAGATGAGATTAATCGCCGCAAATCCTTTCTGAGTGTGGGGATTAATCCAATCGTAATACAAAAGTTTAATTCCGTCCAACAGAGCGATTTCACAAATTTAAAACCCCCTTGCTCATTTTTTTTGAAGCTTCAGGGGGTACAAAAATAAACTACAACTTATTCAAATTCCATAACGCTAAAAACTTTCCAAAGGCTTTTTTCTTTAATCCAAACTATAACTATTCCGTTTTTATTGTAGCCCCAGCCTTCAACCACATAAATACTGAAGAAAAATAAGTCAGGCTTGTGTTCGGGTATTATTATTTCTTCGCCATATAAATATTTCAATACGTCTATCGTTTCAAAACCTGACAAGATGCAAAAATGGTCATCCTTGGTTGCATTTAAACATTTTACTGATTTTTCAAGCAGCTCCTGTTCAATATAACCCAGATGAATCTCTATTTTTTTATTCTCTTTCTGGGAATCATTAAAGGCATCCTTAAAAATCTTCAAAGGAAGTGTTAGGGCCGCCTCAGCCCAATAAGACCAGAAGCATTCGCTGTCTTGCTTGATATACCAACATTTAATAAATTTGCCGACTTCTTTGCTTAATGAGTCGACCTCTTTTTTTGAAAAAACCTTTGGTTTCACCTCCTCCGTTTGTAATACGGCGGGGGTGCTAGATAACAAAAGCAGCGCTATTACCTCAAGGATTTTCAAGATACACCCCCTTAAACATTCTGCCTATAACATAGTCCTATGGTATCCCGGGGTCAACTCCGTAAAATAAAAAAGGTGCTCATTGGCGAGCACTTTAATCTTCAAAGAAACCTTCGATTCCAGAAGCGATATTAAACATCTCTTCCAGCAATTCTCGGTTGGTATTGAACGGATTATTTTCTTGTTTCTTGTCCAAATAAAGATAGACTCTGGGACTACCACCTCGTAAATGACAAATACCGGACACTGAAAAACATGATTGAATCTCACGCCACCTTCTGGAGGTTGGATGTGGTCCATCCCAATCAAACTTTGACACACAGTACAATTCCGTAAATCTGGGCAATAAGTTATCTTTCATGGCATAGAGAAGCTCATGCCATGGTCTTGCCCCTGTATATAATGGCGGGAAACTTGTTTTACCTTTATCTACACAAAACTCCATAAAACACCTTAAAAGCTCAAATGGATGTATGCACTTCTCTTCTGCTACTGGCATTTGTCTTCTCCGTAGTTTTTAAAAATCTTAGTTTGTAATATACCAGAAATGAGCACGGATGTCTAGCTAGATTTTGATTATATGGAGTGTGTATGATATTATCATTTTAGAATCATTTGTTAGGGAGGACAATTGTGAGGATTGAACTTTCAGGGCAAGAGTGGGATGCTCTTTGTGACCGAGACTTGGATTTTAATGAAAGCGCGCTTCCTGTGTGCTGTGGAAATGTAAGCGCATTCAGAGATGTCATTATTACTATCAGGGGGAGTGATAGTGTGGTGACTGATGAATTATCACACAAATTAAAAGATACCTGGAAAGACTTATGCGGCAGTCATAATCCGGATGAATGGGACTGGACCATTTTACTGAAGTTAGCTACTCAAGCCGGCCTCCAAATTCCGGGAAAGAAATAGAGGGTACGCTCGCATCACAGCACTTACCAAGTAAGTGCTTTTATTTTTTAATTCCAACAGTGAATAGAAGATAAAACAAAATAGGCCGCAAGGCCTATTTTGTTTTATCTTATGTCCGCCCTGTCCCGCCATGGCGGGACGACCATCTCTCCCGACGATTCTGTCGGGACCCCGACTTCAATAACATATTAATTTAAATGAAGCATCGGGGCTTAAAAGGGAGTTGCCACGCCAGAATGGCTTGCGTTGGTTAGTTACATTGTCCGTCCTGCTGGATTCGAACCAGCGACCATCTCCTTAAAAGGGAGTTGCTCTACCAACTGAGCTAAGGACGGACAATGTAACTAACTCTTCCTGTGAAATTTTTAACGGAAATACGAGACGATTTCCTAAATTTCCCGTTAAAACCAAGCAGTTGGTTTTAACCCAACTGAGCCCCGATGCTTTGATCGGGGCCCCGACAGCAAGTCTCGTCGGGGCTAAGGACGGGAATTTTAAAATTTTCTTTAAACAAATACCTGCTTGAAGCAGGTATATTCTAACACAAAAGACTATAAAATCAATTAGACAGCGGTTTAATATCGTAGCCTATATACTGGCAAATAATATTAAGAACCTCACTCCATCTATCAAAAAGTGCAAGCCGATGCTCAGGTACGACACAGACTCTGATGCACAGATATTTATCTAATTCTCTTTCTAAAAGTTCGAAATAACTGGGTTCTTTTTCTTTTAGGGAATAGGTGCTCTGACCATCGGAAAAAGCAATGTCCTGAGGAACAAAACGGTGCTTTTCAATAATATGGCTGATACACACTTTCCAACTCTCAATGCCCAAAAGCTTGGCGATGGCTGACTCCAATTGTTCTAGGTCTCTGGCATTAGATTTATCAAAGAATTTATCAAAGAATTTCTTATCTAACTCCAGCATGTGAATTGGCTTTCCACTCCTTCTCTCCAGAAAACCAAATCCATTCAATCTTATTGAAAGTGCTGTTTTTGGAAACAATGGGACTCCGCCCTTAAAAATATTCATTCCATTTCTGACGGTTTCATTTTTGCATTTTTTGAGAGTATAGAGGAGTTCTCCATCTACCATATCCCACAGCTCCTCCTCTGTAACGCCACCATCTGCTGCCGACGTATTAAGAAGCTGAAAGATTAATTTTTGAACAAAGCGCTGAGTTATATAAGTGCTCTTCTCAAGATAAACATTGCGATAAAAATAGTTATAGGCTCTTTGTATCTCAATGGCGGCATCGATTGCCTTCAAGTCAACCACCAGTTGCCCATCTTTATATGTAAGGTGATTAAAAACACTTTCCACACAATGACGGATATTTGGTCCGAATTCGGTCACCTCTTGATCACGCACCAGATAATCCATCTTCTCCATTCCAAAATTCTTATCACTTACAACCCGCCACTCCGGAGTGGTATCATCCTTTCTCATGTAACTCTTGATTAATTCCAAATCGCCGCCACAACGAGCAATATCGCCAGCCATTAAATCAACGATTTTCAAACCATTCTCTTTGTGATTTATTTTAGTTGCCGCTTCCACAACGTGCGAGAGAGGACCATGGCCAATGTCATGGAGCAGTGCATATAGGTTAAGATTCAAAGCCTGCTTTTTACTAAAAACACCTTGCTCGACCATACGAGAGGTAAATTTATCAGTCAAAAAATAGGCGCCCATTGAATGCTGACGTCGATCATGAGTTGCCCCAGGAAAAATAAGGTAAGCCAAACCCATCTGCCTCTTATCAGCCAAACGGCAGAAATAATAGTTATTAACAATAGGCGCAATCTCGTGTTTATCTATTTGACCGATTAGCGGCCAGGGAATCCATTGATGTTTTACCATTAACTATTTTTAACTTAAACCACAAATAGAATCAACTGCCAGAAAACCCCGAAGGGGTTAATCAAAAAGTTGAGATGCCGGCAGCGTAACCGTGCCGGCGCGACCTCAGAAAACCCCATCCTACTTCTTAGCTTGAACATCCTCCAGGATCTTGCGTAGACCATCAACATCAATATCAGGTTTTGGCCTTGGCGGAGTTAATGATCTGGGCCTTGGTTGTAATTTACGTCCGCTAAAATCCACTGGGCCGCTACCCAGTGCCTCGGAAAGCGAGATAGGTTTAGTAACTGGGGCGGGAACAGGCCTTGTGACAGGATTGGGGTTGGGCCTGGGTTGCTGAATATTTGTACCGGTCGGTGTTGGTCTTGAGAATTCCCTATTCACGGCTGGGCTTGGATTCATTGGCCTTTGCTGTGGAGCAATTGGCGGGCGAGGATTGAATTCTCTGGGCCTCATTGATTCTGGTCCAGGAAAGGGCGCTGATCTAGCCAACTGTTCATCTATAACCGGCAAGTGCCAATCAGCAATCGCCTTCTCTACGCTATCGCGGCTAACTGAATACTGACGACGTGATTCCTCGATTATTATTTCTCGATTACTCACAGGCAAAGGAGGCAAAGTATCCATCGTCCTTGCCGAAAATGCCCTTGAGGTAATACCGTCGATCATTAATTTCAAATAAATCTGGCGCTTGCCAAGGTTTACTATATCAGTTGCCAGGAATTCGGGAGAAAACTCTTTTTCAAGCAATTCAGCATCTTCAGCACCGACTCTAAAAGATATAATTGTGCCAACATTGCCGAAAACCGCATCACGAACTTCCTCTTCCATCTGAGCCACATACTGATGGGCAACCAGCAAACTAAGATTGAATTTGCGAGCCTCGGAAAGTATGTTTGCAAATGATGCCGTCGCAAAATTCTGAAACTCATCAACCACAAGCACGAAGTCCTTTCTTTCATGCCGCGCTATATCAACTCGGGACATCGCGGCCAGTTGAATCTTTGTTATTAAAAGAGCGCCAAGGAGACGGGAAGCATCCTCTCCGATACGGCCCTTGGAAATATCTATGAGTAAAATTTTCTGCTGATCTATTGCCTCGCGCATATCAAAAGATGATTTCGGCTGACCGACAATATTGCGTATCAATGCGTTTGAAATAAACTGACCGATTTTGTTTTGAATAGCCGCTGTGGCTTCAGAGGCAAATTTATCTGTATACTTGGCAAACTCTTGGACCCAAAATGCCTTAACCTCAGGATCAGTTACTTTTTCTACGACACGCTTCCTGTATTCTTTGTCAGCAAGCATACGGTTAACCCCAAGAAGAGTTGAGCCTGGAGATTCCAGAAGGGCCAATATTGTATTATTCAAAATATATTCCATGCGAGCAGACCAGGCATCCACCCAAATCTTTTTAAAGACTGCCATCATGCCATCAGCAACCAAATGCCGCCTATCAAAATCAACCTGCTCCATGACATTGAAGGAAACGGGATGATCCAGATCAGCAGGATTAAGATATATCACATCTTTAATACGCTCTTCGGGAATATAGTTAAGCAAATCATCAATGATATCACCGTGTGGATCCAGGAAAGCCAAACCTCGGCCATCTTTGATGTCCTGAATAGCAATGTTCTTGAGGAGCTCAGACTTGCCCATACCGGTTTTACCGATCACATACATATGTCGGCGTCGGTCGTCCATTTTTATGCCAAAATTTACGCTTTTATTGCGAAAGTTAGCTTCTCCAAATAATACTACTTCTTCGTTTGTATTTTTTTCTGACATGTAATTTAATTAACGAATAAGGCCCGGCAGATTTGTCGGTGGCTGGCCTTTTTTAGCTTCAACTCTTGGCACTGCCGGTGCTCTTACACCAATACTTGGTAAGTGAAAGAGGGTCGCCAACTCTTCGGTATTTAAAATAATGGGCTGTTTGACAAAAGCCCTACTGCGATAATCGCGGTAGATATGCCACTTCTTTTTCAATTCTTCTTGTTTGTAAAAGAAACCTTTTTCTGATGGAAAAAGCCAAGAGAACCAACCCTTAGCAAATGTAAACGTTTCTTTGTTCGGCCTAAATGAATTGAGGTTGTTGGAATAAAGTTGCTTGAAAGTACCAATAACATCCGAGATACGAGCAAGATTAAAAGCTTCTTTGCGGCCAATATACAAGAATCTATAACCTGATTTGAAGCCTAATTTTGATAATTTATTTTCTACCTGCTCAAGCACAAATCTCTGACCCGGAGTAAGTTTCATGCTCGAAAAATCTTCTTTCTTTTTTTCTTCTGCCGCAGGAACTCCTGAAATAAGTGAATCTATAAAATCAAGGCTTTTTACAACTGCATCCTTTTCAACCTTTGGCTCCTTGCCTATTATTTTATCGATTACCTTTTGACCCTCTTTTACCCAATCACCTCCAGTGGCTCTAATCAGCAACTGCAGCCATATATGTTCGCCAGGCTGCAAACTACTCAATGCCTCAGCTAAAGGCGAGAGTGGATCGGTTCGCACAAATTCATCCTTGCCTTTCTCTTCTTCAAAAAAAGGATAGGTTTTGATGGGATATGCATCTTCTTTGGTAAAAACAAGCTCAGTGCCAAACATACTATAGTCATCATTAGGCAAATGTCTGGGCACAAGATCAATATAATCCTCGACAGGAGTTATCTCTGCATCTGGATACTGAGAGAAAACAAGAGATTCTACTAGTTTCCTTAGACCCTCTGGAACTCTGACATAAAAATGTATATCGCCTCCATTGCCGACAATCTCAAAAGAAAACCAAGGCTGTAATTCACCGGCAAAAAATCTTTTACGCCAAGTCGTAGCTCCGACATAGGCTGAATGAAGACCTGAAAAAATATTCTCTGCAATCTTTGGACTTTTTTGAACGTCGGGTGGCGGTTTTATATCAAGCAAAACCCACTTCAAAGAAGTGAGATAGCGTTTTTTGGTATAGGCGGCCCAAGATTCAATCGCCGCAAGGCACAACAAAATTGGTGTATAGATCCACCAATAGGTTAATAGCGCGGAAAAGCTGGTTTTAAGTGGACTAAGAAGGTTTAAGAACAAGATAACTAGAAACTTAACTAGATTTTGAGATTGAAAATACTCTCAAAACCTCCCTAGAAATTAAGCCTCTTTTAAAGAATAATAACCATCAGGATTTTTATTAAAAGTTTTTGAATCCTGCAGATTTAATAATATAGTATTTTCCTTTACCATTCTATGGTTGAGAACTTTGGCAACCACTTCATCCTTGTGAACAGGCTTGCCGGCTGATTTCAAAAGATCAATCAACACATCCTTAACTGTACCGGCCTTGAAGCCCCAATCAGATAAACCGTACATACCGCGGCCAACCAAGACAAATCTTTTGTCTTTGATTAACTCGTTATGTACTGTCTGCACATTGGCCTTACGGCTGGAGAAATTGGCTCCATTTATAAGTTGAGTTATTTCTCTGAAATGCTTCGGCTTGCCATCTGCTTTCAAAACCAAGAATGCCTTATCTCTAACGCCTTGCGGCTTGATCTCGGGCCAACTGGTCAAACCAACCTGGCCAAAAGTATTTTTGGCAACATTTTTGGAAATTGAAAAATGAGTAGCTATAACAGCAGGTGTGGCATCCTTAAGCATGACGCCTGACTTTTTATAAAAATCTGCCACTGCACCCTCGGCTATTACTGATTTGTTTTTTTCAAGAGCATTAATAAATGAGTTTGCTGACCTCTTGAAAGAATCTGCATGCTGACCCGACAAGCTCCAGAAGGTATTAAAATCATTCGTCTCAGAAAACCTCTTAAATCTGCCGTCCAAGGCAAGGAAAAAAACCAATGAAGCATTGGCAGGATTTTCTTTGGCAAAACCTGAGAACTTCTCAAAAAGATTCTCTTCTTTCATGACACCGCCTGCTTGCTCCAAGATACTCTCCGTGAGATCGACAAACGGCTTAAGCTTTGCGCTCAAGCCTGATTCCAGGTTGTTTTTAATCTGAGCCAAGGAAGCCTCTTCAATCTGTCTCACCCTTTCTCGGGTAATATCATAGCTCTTGCCGATAGATTCGAGTGTTTCTTTTTTGCCAGTTTTCAAACCAAACCTTCGCGAAATTGTATCGCGATTCCTAGTATTCAATACTGACAATAGTTGACTTACGACTCCCTTAATTGCATTGGTCAAATTCGGCATGTGTTTTGTGAGAATTACTATTTAATGGCTCAAATAATA
>OBEQ012454325.1_pt1 | contig 13559 bp, 13 predicted proteins | sample 1670901 | NCBI WGS metagenome assembly OBEQ01 (sample SAMEA104232315, study PRJEB22302) | groundwater metagenome | biome: forest; feature: aquifer; material: groundwater | place: USA | collected 2011-08-07 | depth 5.4 m
AATTTTTGGATTTTATCTTCCTTTTTGCCAACATTTTTAATCTCCCGAATGATGGTTTATTTAGCACCAGCTCTATTTATTAAGGTGAGAGGTGTTCACATTCATCATTTAACTTATGGGATATTCATTCTGGCAATTGCCGGTTTTTTATCTCAGAATTTAGAAAATCCTAAATGGAAAGAGAAAATTGCTATACTTTATGGTATTGGGCTCGCGTTATCTTTTGATGAATTTGGTATGTGGCTAAGGTTACAAGATGGCTACTGGGTTAGAAATTCATATGATGCTATCTTAATTATACTTTCACTACTTATTAACATTGTTTATTTTTCCAAGTTTTGGCTTAGAATTTTTTCTTTAACTCGAAAATTTAATTTTTAAGAAAATCTAAAATCAACATACCAACCCTATAATAAATTTAATTTCAATAATCCATGGACAAGGAGCATATTAGTAAACGTAAGTAGGACTGTAATCCCCAATCTGAGCTTTGAAGAACTGGAGATATATAGATAGATGTCTTTGTAAATGGATTAAATTGAATAGGCTGAGGAGAAATCTCTAACATGAAGTACTTCGTTTTTTGCAATAGCACGAATATCATTAGGTGTTAATGTTAGTACAGTAATAGTTTTTCCATCTGCTTTGATAAATTCAACCTCCAAGGCTTTATCCTTATTATAGATATGAACTACTGTCCCTAGATCACCTTTCCTAAGGCTATATTCTTTAACATCATGATTTAGTACTACAGATTCTAATTCCTCAAACATAATATTCATATTATAAAGGATAGATGGTAATAAAGCGGGGGTTATTTTTTTACTCTTTAATATGATATCATATTGTTATGAGTGATCTAATTACACAGGATAAAGATATATTAGGCGGAAAACCGATTATAAAAGGAACTAGAATGTCTATTTTAGAACTTTTAGCATCAGGAATGAGTGTTGAAGAGATTCTTAAAGTACCCTATTCTAAAAAAGGATCATATCCTTGCAGCAGTAGATTATGCCTCCAAATTGGTAGGAAAATCAAAAACCTACTTTTTTGATACTGCAAAAGCAGCGATTAATCAAACCACATTCCATGAAATTTCTCGCCGACGTTAATGTTCCTCTTCCTCTAATAAAATTGCTTAGAGTAAAAGGTCACACTGCTATCGATGCAAGAATAGAATACCCAGAATCTAAAGATATAGGGCTTATTCAAATTGCAAAAGATAATAACTTAATTATTATTACAAAAGATAAAGATTTCCTCGAGCTAACTAAGTATCCTAAATATAAAGTTCCCATGATTGCAATCCGTCTCAATAATCAAAAAACTGATAATATAATCAAACATGTTGAGGATTAATTAGACAATCAATCTGAAGAAATATTACTAAAATCAATAACCGTAATAAATGAAGACATTGCAGATTCATTTCCTCTTGAAGAAAAATAGGTGTGATTAAGTCCACCTAGTAAACGTTGGTCTAACCATTATACCAGGATTATCATTTTAACAATTTTTACTTCAGTTTCGTCGTACATATTGCTAGACAATAGTATTGACAAATTCTGACCAATATTGTACGATAATTGTATATGTTAACAGTAAATATAAGAAATTTATCCAGAAGCCCTAAGAGAATTTTTGAAGAGATTAAAAAAACTAAACAACCTAGACAGGTGGTTAGTCAAAGGAAACCACAGGCAGTAATTGTGAGTCTAGAGGCTTTTAAGGAATTTGAAGAACTAAAAAGTAAGCAAAAACAGCAAGGATCTGCTTTGGCACTACTAAAGATAGCACAGATGGCAGAGCAATTAAAGGTAAAAGGACCAAAAGATTTATCTACTAACCTGGATAAGTATACATGGGATGAATAAATCACCAATAGTGGTTGTTGATAGTGATGGGATAGTTGCTCAAGGTAATCTGGTTGATACTAATCACGAGACAGCTATAAAAATTGCTGAAAAATTGATAGAGATTGAAGCAAAAATTATCTATCCCTCATGTATAGTTTTTGAATCAACTACTACCATGTCCAGAAAATTAAACAATCCGCAAATGGCAGTTGGAACTTTATCAGTATTTGCTGATCCAAACATGATTATTGAGCCAATTGGTCAGGATATTATCGCTGGTGCCGCCAAATATTTTAATCCTAATGCCACTAAAAAGAATACTCCTTTTGACTGTGCTGTTGCAGCAGTAGCCGATAAATATAAGGCAGATTATATTTTTAGTTTTGATGATTTCTATGTTAAAAAATGCGGTTATAAATTAGCAAAGGATCTGTTGTAAGAATATCTTTAGCTTATCCCAACAGTCTAAATAATTGTCCACCTGGTAGGCCTTAGTCGGACTTTTATACCAAACCTGAGCTTAGAAGAATTACAAATTTATAGACAACTTAATATTCTGTAAGCGATTTAAGCTTCCTGCATATCTAGTAAACTAACACTTAAACCTGACCAAGATTGAAAAGCCTCAAGTTTAAACTTTAAGGGTCCTGAATGACTAGTAGGCCTTGGCCATATTTCTCCAGCATATTTAGCTTTTTTGGCAGGATCTAACGTACCTGGCCTTTGCTCAGCTTCACAATTTAGAGTAAAAGTGCCTGTGTGAATTGAATTGCCAACAGGAAAGTCTAATGGACGAGGTCTGTGGAATAAAAGATGGGGATGTTTAAACTGAAAATCTATACCATAAGTAGATACGGCTCTGTAATTTGCATCTAAAAAGGTAGCAAGTTCTTTATCATTATCTCCAACTAATCTTGTGGTTGGATCTACAGGCATCCATCTATCTCCAATTCCAACTTCTGTCCAGGCATGACCTGCCCAGATAGGCTTTCCAACTTCACAAGATTTGAACAATTGTTCACCATTATCTCGTCTGTAAACATTTGTGACTGGCCCTGGTCCTCCCCCAATAACAGCATCAGGACCGTTAGTAGAGAGCGCAACTGTTAAGCCAGCCTCATGTGCTAAATAAAGATAGGATGTTGCAAAGTGTTTACAGATACCATAGCCACAATGCACTATTTCAGATAGCTTCAAATTTGGCCCCATTACTCCTTCAGCGATCACGTTTCTTTCCACCCACGCAGCTTTTTGAGAATCTGTTTGCCCAAGCTCTTCCATAGCCCAGGTATATGGATATTGAACTCTGGAACGCAGTAGCTCCAGCACTTTTCTAGGACGTTTAACTTCAGTAAAGTCCTTTATTCTATCTATTTGTCCCCAAATTTCAGCTAATGATGGGTTATCTTTATCAAATTTAAGGCCCTCTATAACTATTCCTGGTTTTATAAATGTAGGCTCTTTTTGAAGAGTTAGGGAAAAACCAATAGGTTCTCCATCGCTTGATAGATCTACAAAAGGTGAGGATGCCTCTATCGCTCCGTTACTTCTAGAGAAGATAAATGGCTGATTTTGAGTCTCTGGCATGATAACTATTCTATCAGTTTTTACATGCGAAGTCAAACTATAGGATCAATGTCCACTTAGTAGACGTTAGTCTAACCCTAATTCCAAATTTAGGGTTTGAAGAAGTACAGATATATAAGAGTTTAGTAATTGTTAAATAAATGGTGCCTGAGAGTCTAGATATTCTTTTTCTTTGCCGGATTGCCATACTTTTCATTATGATCTATAGCATTTTGAGTTAAAAGTAACTGGTGTCTTTTATGTCTTGAATCTCCGTCTAATGCCCCTATTTTTCTTTTTACACCTTGTTTAGAAATATCAAATACATCTGCAAGTTCATCATTGGTGGATAAACGCGTAATTTCTCCATTTTCAAATCTTGCTAATTCATCTTCAATGAATTTTACTAGATTATTTATTTCCACTGTGCGAGCGTCTCTTTTTTCATTACTAATTCTTCGATCCCAGCCCAAATAAGGTGGAATTTTTAGGTGTGGCAATGCGTATTCAATTAATTCCCTTGCGCTGTTATTACTGACAGACCAAAGTAACGCATCGTGTTTAGTTACCCCAGTGCGCTCCCCTACTGTCATTAAGGTACCTTTTTTAGAAGGGTTTCTTATTATTCCATGAAATCGTTGCTGAAGCGCTAGAAGAAGTTTGTGATTTTTTGAAGAAAGATCAACTCTCGGATGATAACCTCCATCATGGCTAGCAGCAACGATTAATCCTCTATAATCAATAACACCAGCAGTAAAATTAGGGTTCTCTAGCAGCAATTGATATTCTTCAACAGAACCTTCTTGATAGCGGCTATGAGTTTTCATCTCTTCAGCTATTTGTACACGTTCATCAGTGGTTGAATTCAACCAATTCTGTACTGCGACAGTCATTTCTTTTCGAGAAACATTATATGGTTCAGTTGCTAAAATTAGTTCTGCAGCTTTATACCCAAACAAAGTCCAACGGTAAGCATTACCTTCCGACCTGTAATTTCCACCAAAAAGCTGGTAAACAGAATCCATAAACTCTACTCTAGTTTCATTTAGATAAATAAGAGGGTAAGCATCAGCATGGTTTCTAAGCGGATACCGCTGAATTCTAAAAGTTACCGTTCCACCTGCTTCGAATGTTCCGCCAAGCCAAGCAAGTGCATCTGCAGTTGGGGTATTGTGTTCTGGATATGGATTTTCTACTGACATAAAGGGTTAATTATATCAGTATCAAGAGTTAATTGCAACCTATAGTCTTGTACGTCTGATAAACATTAGTAGGACCATTATTCCTAATTTTTACAAAGCAGTTAACAAATAATTTAAAAAGAAAATGTATTACTAGAAGTTAATAAAAATCCACCATCAACAGGAATAACGCTTCCTGTAACATAATCGCCGGTTTTTGCAACGAGAGTCAGTACTAATTTTGCTACATCATCTGCAGTACCCTTTCTACCTAATGGAATGTCTGAGGATGAGAGATCAGATATTTCCAGACCATTAAACCTGGTTCCTGGTGTATCAATACTACCTGGAGCGACAACATTAACAGTGATTCCATGAGGAGCTAATTCTAAAGCCAAGTTTCTGCTCATACCTATAATACCGGCTTTTGAAGCGTCATAAGCAGCTAAACCAACCATCCAGGGACGAAGAGAGCTAGCAGAGCCAATATTAACAATTTTACCCCCGTGACCTTGTTCAACCATTTGTCTGGCAACAGCCTGATTCGTTAAAAATGTGCCATTTAAGTTAATGGATATAACCTTTTGCCATTCCTCGAATGAAAGATCAAGCATGGGTTTGTAGGGATATATCCCAGCACTATGAACTAGAATATCAACAGAGCCAAAACGCTTTACAACTTGTTTAATTCCTTGCTCAACTTCAGTTGGACTAGCAACATCAGCTTGAATTGCGTTACATTTTGGCAAACCTAATTTATTGACAGCCTTCGAAAGGGAATCACCATTTACATCAACCATAATAGTTTCTGCATCTGAAGCAATTAATCTTTCTGCAATTGCCAGTCCTATTCCACTAGCAGCACCTGTTACCACAGCAACATTTCCCCTTAAGGATAATAAATCACGATTTGTAACAGCTTCTTGTTCAATAATAATCATATAGATACAATTATACCACGACCAAAAATCTATTGCAACCTATAGTATCTGTCCACCTGGTAAACGTTAGTCGAACCCTTATACCAAGTTTAGGATTTGAGGAATTAGAATTATATAGACAGTTATCTTTGATAAATTTACCAGCCAAATGGAACAATTTCCGAATGGCTTTTAAGATTAATATGTGAGTGTCATTGAATCTTTCTGGCTAATCTTTATTAAATCATCTGTTACTTAAGTATATAATATTTTCAATGGAGTTTATTTCAAAATCTAAATTTGTATTATTGATTGCAACCTTGTTATTTTTACTTGTGACAGGATATTTTTATAGAAATATTATTTTATCCTTTAGATTTGTGGATGAGGAATATAATTTTGCAATTGGCAGATATCTAACTAAAAATGAAGTTCTTTATGATGATATCATTACAAATCACCAACCGATTACTCATATATTAAGTGGTATAATCCAGAAATATGCTAAGCCTAACACGACATATTTATTAATTGATAGGCATAGGACATTTATTATCATCTGGTCAACTATCTGGGCACTGTTTTTAACAGCATATTTTGGTTGGACAGCCTTTTTGTTTGTCTTAATTTATGAGCTAACCAAAAGTCAACTTCTTGGTAACTTGTTTCTGGCTGAGACTTTAACTACTTATCCACTGGTATTTTTAATTGGTTTAACTTGTTTTAAAAAATCAAAGTTTGCAAAATGGGAACTGATATTGGTAGGAATATGTTTAACTTTATTAACTTTTTTATTGGGTCCAATTTGGCCTGTCCTTGGTTTAATTATCATTATACTTTTCTATAAGCAAAGAAATAATTTAAAATTCACCCTTTTCTATTTAGCTTTGGGAATTTTACCGATCATTTTATTAGTTTTCAAATACAGTTCCCTATTAGGATACCTAAAAATCTATCTCTATACCAACTTAACTTATACTGTCCCAAACTATCATACTGACTATTATCATGAAAGCTGGGCTTTAACAATTTTCAAAGCCATGATTACTCCGGTATTGTCCCTTAGTAGTGAAGGAACCGATCCCATTTTATGGATTACCAAAGCACTATCGTTTCTATTTATAATTAGCCTAATTTATTTAATTTTTAAGAAAAAGTATTTACAAGCTGTGGTTTCTTTTCTTTTGCTGGGGTTGACCAACATTCGTTTTGTTTGGCCTGGTAGAGGTGGTTATGGTGGTTTTCATCTTTTACCCTGGTATGCTAGTTTAATCTTTATCTCTACGGCTTTTTTTATAAAAAGGTTAAAGGTAGCTTACATTATTCTAATAGTATTAGCACTTTGGGCAAGTTTAATCTATGCTAAATCCGAACTTTTTATTAAAAGAGATCTATCAAAAGATTATGAAATAAATTATTCTACCTATACTGACCTTGGACAAATTATCAGGATTATTAGAAAACCTCAGGATACCTTGTTTGTTTCTCGTGATGCCTGGCTTGTTTACTGGCAGTCTGATGCCAACCATATACCCAAATTGTTTGGTTACTATACCTGGATGGCTGGGATACCTTATATTAATGACAAAGTTATTCAAGCTTTCACAACCAATCCCCCCACTCTTATCTATTGTGAAGATTGTCTAAGTTCTGATCTGGGACAATATCTCAATCAATATGCAGAAGTTAGAAGGTACGGAGGTAAAACTGGTCTTTATGTATTGCCCGAAAGATTAAAAAATCTAACACATGATCAAAAGGATCAACTTAGATTTTATGGAGTAGAATCAAATTAAGCTGCCAGAACAATCTAAACTAATGTCCATGGGGTAGGAGTCGAACCTACTTGACACAGATTTACAGTCTGTTGCATCAACCGTTCTGCCACCCATGGTAGTGTTATTTTTCTACTTGTTATCCTCTAAATCCAAATGTATGCGTCTGAGAATGACAATTTGGGCATAAAAACCTTAAATTGCTTAAACTATTATCAGAACTATTCCCGTCAATATGGTCAATCTCCAAATTTAATTTAACATCTCGCCACTCATTGATACCACAAATTGAGCATTCATAAATAATTTTGGATTCAATTAGAGCTCTCCTCAATAGAAAAGATTTTTGCCTTTGCCCCACTATAAAGATTTCAATCGGCAACTTTTTCTTATTGGAAGGTTTTCCTAAATTATGCCTTCGCCCTAAAAAATGAGATGAGTCCAAATCAAATTTTATGATCATCCTTTTTATGTGCTGATGTTGGTTTCCACTGACAGGTTTTCCTAATAATATTCGAGCTACATCCTGCACCGAAAGTGATTTGGACACGGCACTTTCCAATTGATCTTTCGTGAATTTTCTATACACCTGAACCCATTTTACAGAGAGAGGCGTAAATTGTCAAAGTACTACTACCAATACAATTGTCCAAAGATGCTCACCACTCTGCCACCTCCGGTAGACATATTATAGCGAATTTTTAATCATCCTGCTACGCTACATGTTATAATTTCTTAATGACTCCGGGTTCATGGAAAGCCAGAAGAGAATACAAAGGTGTTTGGAAACTTAAGTTTCTTTCTCATCTATCTACTTTTATGCTGATTGGAGTGATTGGTTTTTTACTCCTGCTTTTTTCCGCGGTTATTTTTTTTGGTACTCAAATTCCCTCTCCACAGGATTTATCCAATAGAGATATCGTCTCCTCCACCAAAATCTATGATCGAAACGGTGAACTGTTATATGATATCTATCAAAATCAAAACCGTACACCAGTAAAACTTTCAGAAGTACCTCAATATGTTAAACAAGCCACAATTTCCATTGAAGATAAAGATTTCTATAAGCACGCGGGTTTTTCTATTCCTGGAATTGCCCGCTCTGTTTTTGAGCTGGTTGTTCACAGGCAAGTTGAGGGTGGTTCAACGCTGACTCAACAACTAGTTAAAAATGCTCTTTTATCAGGAGAAAGGACAGTAACCAGAAAATTAAAAGAGTTTATCCTGGCAGTTCAAGTTGAGCGCACTTACAGTAAAGATCAAATTCTGGAGATGTACTTAAATGAAATTCCCTATGGCGGTACTTCATACGGGATTGAGGCGGCAGCTAATCTTTATTTTGGAAAATCCGCCAAGGATTTAAATTTGGCAGAAGCGGCCCTCTTGGCCGGATTGCCTCAGCGACCTTCTGTTTATTCCCCGTATGGCACTCACCCAGAACTGTCCAAGGTTCGTCAAAAAGAAGTGCTAAGGAGAATGGTGGAAGATAATTATATTACTGCAGACCAGGCCAAAACAGCTGAAGATCAAGAGTTAACTTACCGAACTTCTCAAAATGAAGTTGGTTTTAAAGCCCCCCATTTTGTTTTATATGTTAAGGAAAAACTGATAGAACAATTCGGCGATAAATTAGTAGAACAAGGAGGGCTGAAAGTAACCACATCTCTAGATTATAAGTTGCAGAAAGAAGCCGAAGATATAGTTAAGAAAGAAGTAGACAATTTAAAAGATGCCAAAGTAGGAAATGGTGCAGCAGTAGTTTTGGACCCCAAAACAGGCCAGATACTGTCCATGGTCGGCTCTAAAGATTATTTTGGTAAATCGACTCCAGAAGGTTGTAAAGAAGCGCAAAGTTGTATTTTTGAGCCTAATGTTAATGTAGCCACTCAACCAAGGCAACCTGGTTCTGCCACCAAACCGATCAATTATGCCAAGGCTTTAGAAAAGGGTTACACTGCCAATCAAACTTATCTTGATGTTAAAACCGAATTCCCAGGAGGCAATAAACCTGCTTATATACCGGTAAATTATGATGGTCAATATCACGGAGTAGTCCAAATGCGCTATTCCCTTGGTAATTCCTATAACATTCCGGCTGTTAAAAACCTGGCTTTAACAGGAGTGAAAGACGTGATGGAATTAGGTTTTAGGATGGGTTTGTTAAACTGGGAGCCTTCGGATGAAAACGTTAATTCGGTGGGTTTGAGCTTAACCTTGGGAGGAAGAGAAGTTAGGCTTTTGGATCTAACTTCTGCTTTTGCTACTTTTGCTAACAAGGGAGTGCAGAATGATCCTGTTTCTATACTTAAAGTGACTGATGGTAAAGATAAAACCCTTTTTGAATATCATCCCACTGATGGCAGAAAAGTATTGGACCCAGGTATATCTTTTATTATTTCCGATATTTTGTCTGATAATGGAGCTAGAACTGCTGCTTTTGGTTCAAACTCTGTCTTGGTGATTCCCGGAAAAACTGTGGCTGTTAAAACCGGAACAACTGATGAAAAAAGAGATAATTGGGCCATTGGATATACTTCTACAGTGGTGGTCGGAGTATGGGTTGGTAATAACGATAACTCAGTGATGAGTCCGGTTGTCTCTTCTGGTGTCACCGGGGCCTCCCCAATTTGGAATAAAATAATGACCACTGCCCTCAAAGACAAATCCAACGAACCTTTTGAAAAGCCAGGCAATGTGAATTTAGTTGAAGTTGATGGTTTAATGACTGGTAAGCCCCACGCCGGTTCTCCTACCAGGCGTGAGTATTTTATTGCTGGTACAGAACCCAGGGGTGAGTCTGCTGCTTATCAGAGGCAAAAGGTCTGCAAGAGTAATCCTCACAGACTGGCTAATGATGGCGAGGATGCAGAAGATAAAGATGTGGTGGTTTTAAAAGAAGATGACCCAACTGGTGCTAATAAATGGCAAAAAGGTATAGATGAATGGGTTATCACCAGCCCTGATGCCAGGTTGGTAGGGGCCACCAAAGGTTGTTCTGGAATTCCCGGATTTACCGCCGGCGGAGGCGGGGTTATTGAAATAGTTAATGTGGGCAATGGGGCCAATGTGCCAAGAGTTTTTGATGTTTTGGCAAGGGCCAACTCCCCTGCCGGAGTTAAAAAGATTACCTGGCTAATTGATGGTGCTGTTAAATCAACCTTAACTACTGAACCGTTTGCCTTACACGTAGAATTCCCTCTCGGTGATAAAGGTTCACACACCATCACTGTGACATTAGAAGACAATAATGGTGGCTCCTTTTCCACCTCAATAGGAGTAACAGTCGCTCTTTAAATTGAGTTGATTTTTGTCTCATAGTGTGATAAAATAATCCTCTTACAGGCCCAATTAAAGGCCTGTATTTTTTATTATGCTAACTAATCAATTGGTTTCTATTTCTGCTGCTGCCATTTTCACTTTTGGGCAAGTGACCCAGCCTCTGCTTGCTCCATTGCCAGCTCAACAAGTGATGGCTTCGCATGAGATTTCTTTGGAAAACCGCTACCCTGTCAAATCAGTCAGTGATATTTTTAAGGATAATATCTTACTTAATTTGGCTTATATGCAAGGTAAAATAACTTCAAGAAATAACCTTAATTGGGATGAAATTAAACACCCTTTTCACTATGAACTGTCTTTGAATCCAGGAGAAGTTTTTGCATTTCACGATGATGTGTTAGATCAATTCAAAGGAAAAATGGGTAAAACTACTCATGCTCATTTTACAGCAGAGGAAGGGTTTAAATCAGATGGGTATTTATTTGGAGATGGAGTTTGTCAACTGGCCTCCTTAATTTATTGGGTGGCTAAGGATGCTGGATTGGATTCGCTAGCTCCCACCAATCATAATTTCATGACCATCCCAGATATAAGCAGTGAATTTGGAGTATCAATTTATGCTAATCCTTACTCCAGGAGTACCAATGCCCAGCAAAATTTATATATTACCAACAATAAAGCCAAGCCAATTACTTTTATATTTGATTATGTGAATGATAAACTGAAAGTTTCGGTTGCCGAACTTAACTAAATTCCACTTCCATTATTGCCACTCTTTTTTCTATTCCTAGTTTATTTAAAATCTTTAAATGAATTTCACTTAACCCACCTATTTGTTTTCCATTTCTCTCCAACTCAAAATATCTATTTGGATGGCATAAATTTGCTGCTAGATTTTTAGGATCTACTTTGGTTACCATTACATCTTTTAAGATTTTCCAGACGTTTTGGACTACCTGATACAGCTCAGATAAGGGGTTATCAGTTCCGTTACACAAAACAATAGATAACCGGTACTCCTCCTTTGGCAGATCTTTTTCTACATAATATGCTTTCCCTATTTCAAATACAGCAATATCAGAAAAGCCATGTTTTAAATTTCTTTCCACAACTTCTAATAAATTTGGCCAAATGCTTTGTCTTAAGTATTGGGTTTCAGAAGATAGTGGATTAGCAATCTTGACCAAATTTTTAATTTCTAATTTTAAATTTTCAATTATATTACTTGAATAAAAAGAATAAGTTTGTACTTCTGTTAAGCCAGCATTTTTTAAGGCCGTTTTTAAATCATAAATAAGGTTCTGTAAGCTTTCATCCAGCTTTTCTGGAACAGCTCCCTCTAATGGTTGGGCAGGTATTTTTTCATAGCCATACATTCTGGCGACCTCTTCGATCAAATCTTCCTCAATATTTATATCAAGCCGCCAATAAGGAACTGTTACCTTCCACTTTAAGCCCCCACTTGATAAGTGGGAAGCTAGTGTAAAGCCTAAGCTTTGCAAACTGGACTCCACCTGGTTGGCTGGAATATCAATTCCAATAAGAGAATTTAATTTATGCTGACTCAAAGCCAGGATTTTGGGATTATCTTCAAAGTCACCTGTTAAAGCCAGAGCAGTTAGTTTTCCACCAAGACCTTCATACATTTTTATTGCCGCAGTTAAAGCTTGCAACAGACTAGTTTTAGTTAAACCGTGCTGGAACCTTTTGCTGGCTTCTGAATGTAGTGCTAATCTTTGGGCTGTTTTGCGTACCAAGTTTGGGTTAAACAGCGAGGCACTGAGTAAAATAGTGGTCGTGGAGTTTTTAATCTCTGTATCCTGTCCACCCATTATTCCAGCTACATCGAGTGCTTTTTCCGTATCAGCCAAGACTATGTCAGATGATTCTAGCTTTCTTAGTTTTCCGTCTAAAGTTACTAAGGTTTCACCTGGATTGGCGTATCGCACATTGATAGTTTCATCTTTAACTCTAGTCTGATCAAAAGCATGCAGCGGTTGGCCGTATTCCAGCATTATGAGATTTGTTACATCAGCTATATTGTTGACTGTCCTCATTCCACAATCTGCTAGTTTTTTAACCCAGGCCTCAGGGGATTTTGCCACTCTTAATCCTGTTATTTTTGCCACACACTGAACAGCAGATAAATTCACATCTGCTATCTTAACCGGTGTACCTGGTAATTTTTCCCCTTGAGAAGAGGTATCGGTTGAAAATAGTAATTTTGAATTGGTAATAGCAGTTACTTCCCTGGCTACCCCTCTCAAAGATAGTAAATCTCCCCGATTATAAGTTAAATCAAGCTCCAAAAAATCATCTGTAAACTCTTTAACTCCAATAGAAATAAGAGATAATTGGTCTGCCAGCTTTTTTGCGGAGAGTTTTATATCGACTAATTCTTTTAACCAAGACAATGAAACTTTCATCTACCTAATATTTCTCCAAAAACTTCAGGTTTCCTTCCAGGAAAAATCGAATATCTTCAATACCATGTTTTAACATTAACATCCGATCTGGACCAAAGCCCCAGGCCAGGCCAGTGTATTTGTTTGGATCTAAACCAGTGAATTTAAAAACATTAGGGTGGATCATCCCAGCTCCGGCTATTTCAAACCAGCCGGTTCCTGAGCAAATCTTACAACCCTTGCCATGACAGAAAACGCACAGACAATCTATACCCACTCCTGGTTCAACAAAGGGATAATATTTCGGTCTAAACCGAGACTTAGCTTCTTTACCCAAAATCCCCTTAAGCAAATAATCAGACAGGTATTTTAAATTGGCCATAGTGATATTTTGACCAACCACCGCGATCTCGAACTGATTAAAAGTATGAGAATGTCTGGCGTCAGTAGCTTCATACCGGAAACAGCGGTCAAAACTCATTGCCCGAATCGGGGTATGTCCCTTTTCCATCAGTCTTGGCCAAAAATTAGAGGTATGGGTTCTAAGCAGCATTTGGCCAGGTGCTATGGTTAG
>OBEQ012108774.1_pt1 | contig 13558 bp, 17 predicted proteins | sample 1670901 | NCBI WGS metagenome assembly OBEQ01 (sample SAMEA104232315, study PRJEB22302) | groundwater metagenome | biome: forest; feature: aquifer; material: groundwater | place: USA | collected 2011-08-07 | depth 5.4 m
CGGCGTGCTGGGAAGGCCGCCCACGATCGGCGCAATGCCCACCCTGCGCCGGACCGGATCGACCACGAGCATGTCGACGTCCGACCCGTAGAAGTAGGTCGAAATGCCGAACCCGAGTTTACTCTCGAGCGTCTCCAGGGCCTCCTTCGGCGAGGGCCTCCTAGCCATCATGTGTTCCATCAGCATCTGCGAGAAGATCACGCGCGCGAGGTACGGCTCCTGCCCCCACCGATCACGGCTGCGATGCAGCGCGTGGGCGAGAATGACTGGAAGCGCGCCGCCGTCGGAGTGCTGGAAGAGGTAGACGGATAACCGCGACTTCCCCCGGAAGTCTCTCTGCAGGACTGCGATCGTGCCATTCGTTCCCATGCAGTGCCTTCTTTTCGAGGGTCGGTGCCGATCGTACGGCGGATCGAGGGTCTTTCGCAACCCCACGAGTCGCAAGCCTTGCGCTCCGCGCCTGGCTGCGGGAGGATTCCATCGATGCCGCACGCTGCGTATGCGAGGTTTGCAACGTGAGCGCGTTGCCGCCGTGGTTTCCGTGGGCGCTTGGCGCGCTCGGGGCCGGCGTCCTCGCCTGGGCGGCGCTTTCCCAGGATGCGCGCCTCGCCGAGGCGAGCCCCGCGCTGCCGAGCGGACCCACGCCTCCTCCGCCGAGACGTCCGCCGACCGTCCCAGGCCGGTCCCCGCCGCCCTCGCCAGCGCCCACGAGTACCGCGCTGTCGCTGTTTGTGCCATTGTTTGACACGGGCGCGCTCGCCGGCTCGGCGCTCTTCGCGAGGATCACGGGCAAGACGGGCGCTGCGCGCGAGCGGGAGATTCTCGCGGCGGTGGCTTTGGGCGCGGTCGCGCCACGAAGCGTGCGCTGGGTCGCCGTGCCGGTCGCGATGCCGGGCCACACCGGGATCGTGTACGTGTCGGCGGACTACGTGTCGCTCGGCACCGACCGTGACGCGATCAGGATGCCCATGCAGGCACCTACCGCCCAGGCCGTGGCGGACCGATTCGCGGCGCTCCTGCCGACGAAGAAGATCGTAGACATGATCTGGCGTGCCGCCGCAGTCCGCGTCTCGCCCCATCCGTTCGAGCCAGGGATGCATGGAGCGCCGCGCCTCTCGCGCGAGGACTCGTTTTTCTACAAGGCGTCGGACGACGCGATCGAGGCGGAGCGGCGCGGCATGGACGGCCTCGTCGCCGGAGCGAAGAAGGACATCGTCCTTTCGAACCTCAGGCGTTCGTCGCCGCCGCGCATGGTCATCTACGGCTGGCATCAGAGGGACGGCCGCCCCGTGCAGGGTCTCTCGAACGTCCACGCGCCGACGTACGTGGATTACAGCCACGGCACGAGGCTCGTCGCCCGGCGGATGCTCGTCGATGGCCGCGAGGCCGACCTCGCCGATGTGCTCGCGGATCCATCGCTCGCCGCGCTCGTGTCGGACGAGGGCCCGATCCGCTCGTCGCGCTACTAGACGTCCGCTGCGGTGGTGGCCCGGCCGATCGTGCGGTCGGCGATGGAGCGCAGGGCATCGAGTTTCGCGATCACGATCGTGCCCTCGGCGTCCTGCGTGACGATGCCGTCGCGCGCGAACTTCGACATCGTGCGGATCAAGGTTTCGACCGACGTACCCACGAGGGATGCCTGGTCGCGCCGCTGCAGGCGCAGCGGGATGTGGTGCGTGCCATCGGACGTGTCGTCGTCGCCCCACGTCGCGTAGAGGTCGAGGAGCATCATCGCGATCCGGCGCTCGACGTCTGCCGACTGGGCCCGGAGGCGCCGGGCGACGCTCTGCGACCGCCGCGCGATCTCCTTCGCGACGCACATCGCAGCCTGCGGGGAGAAGGAGAGCTCCTCGAGGAGAACCGAGCACGGCAGGTCGACGAGTCGCACCGACGACAGGGCCGTTGCGTCCGTCGTGTGCTCGATGCCGTGAAGCGCATCATCGAGGCCCGCGAGGTCGCGCGCCCCGTAGAGGTCGGTGCCGATGTCGGCACCCTGGGTGAACGCCGGCAGCGCCACGAGCACGACGCCCGTGCAGACGAGGGCGACGCCGCCCACGGGAGTCGCCCGGGCCCAGACGCGGTCGCCGCGTGTGAGATGGCGCGATGTGGCTGCCTCGCAGAGGCGCGCCTGCGCGCGGTCGGGCAGCGCCCGGAGGATCGCGTTGTGGCGGATCGATGTGAGCAGTTCCATGTGGTGTCTCCAAGAGTCGCGAGCGTTCGTGTGACGGGATCGTATGCGCACCGTCACACGACGCGTACGGACGAGTCAAGGCTCTCGGCACCTATCGGAGCCGATTCGGTCGGCGACACGGCAAAATACATTGTCAGATCGATCCGCCTCCGAACGTATCGTGGGGCATGGACCTCATCATCGCTCCGAAGACCCGTGAACACCTCGCCGCGCATGCCGGCATCGACCCTCTCCTCCCCGAGGCGTGGGAGCGGTGCCTCCTCGCTCACCGGATGCGCGGAGAGTCGGCGGTGCCGATCCGCTAGGGCGTTCGCTGGCGGCGCGGCGGCGCGGCGGCGGCGCTACGCGGCGTGATCTCGATCTTCAGCCGGCGCTCGCGGAGGGCCGTAAGCAATTCGTGGCCCTGGTCGACCAGGGCCACGCCGGCATCGACCAGATTCGCTGCCGTCTTGATCGCGTCGGCGTTCTGATGGAGCACCGCCGAGGCGTCGCTCACGACGACGCGGGTCCTTCTGGCGAGCGATACGACATCGGAGAACCTCATCACGCACCTCCCATGGCAACGAGAATACGCATACCGCCCCCGGCGCACGCGGCGCAGCGACCCGCCCGGCCGAAACACGACGGGCAGAGGCAGGCTGCCGAGAGGCGCCCCCGTCCCTGGCAAAGCCTGCAACGCCTCGCCACCGAGGGCGGAAGGCGTGTGCCGGCACCGTGACAGCGCGGGCAGATGATGACGAGCGACACGACCTCGGCGATGTGTTCCTCGGCTCTCGTCTCCGCGCTCACGACACTCCCTAGTCGCCCTCTCTGGGCACGGGCGTCGCGGCTGGCTCTTCGAACGGTGCCTGGCTCCTGCGGCCACGGCCACCCCGGGAAACCATGCCGCCCTTCCTGCCGGCGACGCGCGCCGTTTCGCTCGTCCACTGGTGCCCGGTACCCGCATCGTGGGAGGCCTTGCCGCCCTTGCTCGCGATCTCCCGCTGCTTCGCCGGGTCCATGACGGCGAAACCTCTGCGCTGCTTCGCCGTCATACAAGCCCCATGGCGTCGTTCGTACCACGGGCCGTGCCGCCCTGGGAAGCGTCTCCGTCGGAGGGCGTGGGCGCGTGAGGCGCGGCGTCGCCGGGTGCCGTGCTGTCCGTGACGGGCACTGCGACGAACTCGCGCCGGATCTCGGACGAGCGCGGCATCGTCACGGAGACGAACGGCCCGCGCTTCACGGCCACGAGGCGCGAGGTGTCTGCGTCGTTCGGCACGACGATGACCGCGTGCCCATCCAGCACGCGGCAATCGCCGGCGCATCCGCCGCTCGGCGCCTGCACGTGCGTCGCATGAGATACGTCCGCATCGACCATCACGATGCCGTCGCGGGTCGAGACGCGCACGGTCGAGTCGATGGCTCCCGTGTCGACCATGAGTTCGTAGTTGCCATGCCCGTCTTCGGCGATGCTCCACGGCATCGGCTCGAGCATGACGACCGGGCCGCAGGGCCCTACCGGCGTCTGGGCGGTCGTCCCTATCGCATCATCGAACGCGCGGTAGGCCACCTCGCGCACGGCCGCGCGCCAGTCACTGCCCGTCACGATCGCGCTGCCTGCGGCTTCGAAGAACTGCTTCAAGCACCCCTGCACCCAGTCGAGCGGTGCCTCGATGCCCTCCTCGAGCCGAGGCAGGTTCGCCGTCGCGAGGGCCGTCAGCACCAGATGGTTGAAGCGGGCGACGTCCCGCTCCTTTCCGCCCGCCCGGAGCAGGGCCTTCACTGTCGCGTGCGACGCGCGACCGCGCTCGCGGTTCTGGGGGAAGAACGCCGTCTCGATCATCGCGGCGAACTTGTCCGTGGGGGTTTTCATGACACCATTCTAAGCACGGCCGTTTGGAGCGCAAGGGGGACGTCAAGGGCAGCGCAGTGCAGGCATGCCATGATGTGCTCAGTCCTCGCCCACGAAGAGAACCGCGACGAGTGCGATGGCGGCGATGCCGCCAGCGACGAGGAGCGCCGATGGCACCCCGGGCGGACACGGCAGGGGCGCGGGCGCGGCTGGAACTTGCGCTTCCGGGGGCATGGTGATCTCGGGATCGCGCGGGAGCGAGGCGTCGCGGCCGGTGGCGAGCAAGCCGGCCGCATGGATCACGGGCGAGATGTAGACGTTGTGTCGGTCGGCCACGTCTCGCGCGCCCACCGGCAATCGGTCCGAGAGCGGGTACGCCCCGGACCAGACGCGCCCGTGGTTCGCATCGTCCCGGGCCGGATCGGTCATCCACCACGGAAGCGCCGTCCTGGGGTCGAGAGACACCGCGCCGGGGGCAAGGTTCCACGTCCGCGCAAGCGCGAACTCGAGCATCCCGAGCGTCACCTGACCATCGAGGATGCCCGACGTCGGAAGGTGTGCGTGGGCAGCCTCGGCACGGAGGGCGCGCGACGTGATCGGTCCCCACCTGCCGTCCTGGCGCACGCCAAGGTGGCGTTGGATCTGCCGAAGGACGGTCGCGCCCTGCGATCGGTACATCCAGAGCTGGCCGTTGCGGCGAGCGAACCAGATGGCGCTGCCGGCGCGCGGCGACCTGAAGTCGCTACGTCCGGACGGCGACCACCTGCCGAGATCCACCGAGCCGCGCGTCACGTCCTCGAGCGATGGCATCGGAGGTCACAGGCCCTTTCTGGGACTCTGGCGCCACGGCTTGCCGCGCTTGACGCGTGCGTAGCTGCCCGAGCTTGCGTAGTAGGTGCCACTGTACGTGTAGCCGTTGATCGCGCGGATGGACACAGGGACGCGCTCGCTCGCGGTGTACGCGCTCCCGAACGACGGGGCCTTGTAGCGGCGTCCGAGCGTGATGTCGCCGAGCACGTCGCCCATGAACGTCGTGGCCTTTTTCGTCGTCTCTTGCACGTAGAGGAAGTACCGCTCGGGCGGGGCCGTGACGAACTCGTAGATCTCGAGGCGGCTCATCTCCTCGTTCGTCGGGCGTGTGACGCCGGCGGCTTCCGTGATGCGCTTCTCGTCTGCGGGCGTGTAGCCTCCGCCACGCTGGAACCGCTTCGGGTCGAACCCGCGACGCGCGGCCTCGTACGCGTTGTAGCGGTCGCGGAGGTCGTCGGCTTCCTTCTTCGTGATCATCATGTCTCCATTTCGCGCTGCGGACTGTTCGGGAGCACGCGAAGGCGGGCCCACCGACCGTGGTTTCATCTCTCTCGCCCGCGCCCCCGCCGTGCGTGCCGTTCCGCGAACACAGCCGCGAGATCCACCGACGGGAACCTGAAATGGCGGTCGCCCTCGACGTCGCTCTCCAGGGCCTCGTGGGCACGTCCCGTCGTATCAAGAAAAAACGTCCGCGTGGGGGAGAAGATGCCCTCATCGTGCCGCCAGCGGATCATCACCCATGTGCGCGACCGACGTTCGGAGTTCGGGAAGTCTTCGATCGTGTACTCGTCCGTGCGCATGATGCCGGCGTCTGGTCCGTCCCCGACGTAGGTGCGCAGGCCGTACCGATCGAACGAGGCCCACTCGATCGCGTAGTAGTCCTTTGGACCGTTCGTCTTCGCTGGCCTATAACGCATCGCTCTGTGCCAGCGCGCCCTCGCCCACCCCTCGGAGTCACGCTGGAGGTCCGTCGCGAAGTATCCCTCGTAGATACCCGCGAGAATGTCGTCGCGCGTCTGCGACGGATCCTCGTCCCATGAACTGTCCTGGTCGAGGCGACTCGCCCACGAGATGAGGCCCTGCTTGCTCATCTGCCGGATATCGCCCCAGTAACTCCGCGTGGCGGAGTGACCGATCTCGATGTACGCGTCATCGTGCATGCCACGCATCCAGCCCTTCTTCGAAGGGCTGTTCGCACGCGTCATTCGACGTGCCGCACCGTGGCCTCTCGTACGCGCACCCATGATTCCTAGCGCCTCGTGGCCGGGTGGCCCACGGGAAAGAGCCTGTTGTTGAACATCGAACCGATGTGCCCATCCTCGTAGCGGATCATCGTTTCCCGGCGGTGGTCGAAGGGAGTATGCCCATCGGGGGCATGGCCACGGCCGTTCAGGTGACCGCGCGGATCGATGACCGTGCCGACCTTCCCGCTTGCAAGGCCGCTGCCCTGGGAGACCTGCACACGCATTCCGACCTGGAGCTTCCTCCTCGGGCCGTTCGTCTTCGCTTCCCGTGCTTGCGCAGCCTTGCGGGCCACCTTCCACAGCTGGCCACGCGCGTTCGTTGGCGCTCCCACGACCGCCGCCTCCGACGCGAAGCGTCCCTTCGATCCACGCGATGCGGTGTTCGTCCGTCCGTTCGGACGAGCAGCCAAATCACGCCAGGTCACGAATCCAGGTGATCGCGCTTCAGCGCACGACAGCACGCGCGCTCCATCATCCGTGATGTTTCGCGCAAACGACATCGCCGCTCGTTTCGTCGCGAAAGTGCGACTCAGCCCGCCGTTCTGCCACCTGATCACGTAGCATGTCGCGGCTCGCCTGTGTCCGTTTACCCGCTTCTTTTTGTCGGTCGTACGCGCCTTGAACACATCGTACGTGTGAAGTACGGCCATCGCCTCTTCGGGCGAGATCCGATTGCGGCCGAGAGCATTCAGCGCGTCCACGACCGCCTTGTGCGCTTCGGAGATGGTGTAGCCACGCACGACCGTGCCATTTCGAGAACGCTTGACGCTGTAGCGGCCAGCGGCGTACTCCGCCGCACCGATCCGCTCGCTAGCCTTCTGGAGCGCCACGTAGGCGCGGTCGTGAGCCGGCGTCCACCACGGAGGAGTGCCCGAGTTCTGGCGTTTCGCGGGACGGCTCTGGCACGGCGTGCAGCCACGTTTGCCGCGTGAGGCGCCACGCACGGCGAGGGCCGCCTCGTCACGACCGATCTGACCCCGAAGGTACCGGAGGGCCGTCTTCCGATTCGCGCGGAAGATCTTCCCCACGAACTTCCGCTCCGCCTCGCGCTCGCGTCGGCGCCTGCTCCACTGCTTCTTCATCTCCGCTCCTCTCCAAACACGGCCCATCCGATGACCGCGCCGATGACCGCGCCGATGCCGAAGGCGACGGCGGGCCGTCGCATCCCGCCAGGCCTTGCCGAATCAAGTGCCGTCGTGGGCACCGGGCTCACTCCGTCGGTGGGGTGCGTCACCGGCACGGGCCCCGCCGTCTGGCCGCGTCGGCGGAACTCCGCCGCGAGCGTCATCGCCTCCTGGTCGGTGAGCAGTCGCGCGAACTCCTCGCCACGAACGCTCACGAGATACGCCCGGTCTTCCCTCGTACTCATCGCGCCGACCCCTTCGTCGCCTCGGAGATGGCATACGCGACGAGCAGGCCTGCCAAGACCCCGCCCGCGCCCCACGCGAGAGTCGTACTGAGCGACGTGCCGGGTGAGGTCTGCGCCGGCGGCTGCGCGGGGGGCCTCGGTGCGATCCCGCCCGGCAGCGGGTCGACGTCGAACTGACCGTCCTCGGCAGGACGGTCGCGCACCTTCCAGCGGTTACCCGCAGCGTCCTGCACCACCTGGCCCGCGCAGACACGAGCCGGCGCGTACACGGGCGAGTTCGCCTGGGTGCGCACCGCCTCGCTCGGCTCTGGACCATCCTCTGGAGCCCACGGCCGCTGCATGTGCAGCGTCTGCGTCGCACGGAGCGAGAGGCGCCCACAGATCGGTTGCGGGGACGGCGGCAGCGCGGGCGTCGACGGATTCGTCATCGTGACGTGGTAGCGGTCCATCAGTCCACGGAGCGTCTGCTCGACCCTGAGGCCCCGCGGATCCCATCGGGGGGGCGTATCGCCATCGACCCACGCCGCGTCGTGCAGCGCATCGTAGACGCCCGGTACGTCGGCATCCGGAATGGCCTCGATGAGCGAGAGGCTCATCTGCGGAAACGCCCGGACGAGGCGCGGACGGAGGTTCGCGGCGGAGTCTCCGGGTTGCCGACGCGGCATCGCATCGATGCCGGGGTAGACGCCCGGAGGGTCCGCGCCATCGAGCGGTGGCGCCGATGCCATGCCATGCACCTCCATGTAGTGCACGTTCCGCATCTCGCCCGTCAGCGGGACGAGCATCTCGCGGCCGTCGCCCGCAGTGATCACGACCCAGCCGTCCGCCTCGCGCCGATGCCACGCTTCCTCCGCGAGAACGCGCGTGGCTGGGAGCGACCGCGCCCACGACTCGGGAAACCCGCGGCTCACGAGGTACGCGACCGCACGATCGACGGCACCAGCCTCCGTCACATCGGTAACGGACGGCTGGATGCCGCCAGCGCGGCGTGCTGCGGGAGACGAGCGGCGGGCTGGTAGGACATCGACCCTGCCGGTGGGCGTCACGAACGATGCGATGGGAGGTCTAGGGCGCATGGGTCTCTCTCTTTCAGCCGATGAAGTCCTTGATCGCGGCCCAGAGACCGCCGCTCGCTTCACGCCCGCCTTCGGGACGTGCCGTCAGCGCAGTGACGTGCGGATTCTTCTTGCCCCCTCGCTTGCGTGACGCGCTCTGCTTCTCTGCCGGGTAGAAGTCGAGGTCGATGTACCCATACTCGAGCAGTTCGTTGAGTTCGCCCCTGACGTTGTGCGTGAGTTCGGTCGTAGCCCACACGCCGCTCCGAACGCCCTTCTGGTAATCGAACGCGAAGTCGCCATCATCATTGATATTGGCCGTGTCCGTGATGAGCAGACGGTCGTCGTCCACCAGCGCCCCGACCTGTTCTGGGGCCACGAGTTGCCAGCCGTTCGTGATGTGGTACTCGATGAGCATCGGCAAGGGCCACCGGCTGCGCCCCTCCTGCGCTTCCCGCACGGCCTCCAGCGTCTCATCGTCAGGGATCGACATACGCAGCCTATGGCTCGGCAGCACGGTGAACAGCAGTTGCCCGTCGCCTCCACGTGGCTTGCCGCTGCCCTTGTACGACCCGCCCGTGCCGCGCGGCACGACGTCCGACACCTTGAACGGGAACGACCTAGACCGCTTGAACTTGTGCGTCTTCATTCATACCTCGACCGACGTACTGCGCTCCCATAACCTTCTCTACCCGATGAAGTCCTTGATCGCGGCCCAGAGGCCCCCCGAGGTGCGCTCGCGTTCTGGCCGGGCCGACGGAGTTGAAGCGCCGGTATTGCTGCGGTGGCCACGAGTTGACCTCAGCACCTCTGTCAGCCGCCCGGTGGCCTCGATGGCGAGCTCGGCCTCAATCACCCGCCGCTGCGCCTTCCCGTCGGCGTTCGGGTAAAGCGCGATGCCTCCGAGCGATGCTTCGGTGTCCCCGGCGACGATGAGGGAGCACTCCAGCATCTCGAGGTGCCCGTCCCGGTACTCCTTCGTCTGTTTCGCGTTCATCCACGACGTGTCCGGGAACTCCTCGTACTCCCACCGAATCTCGGCCACGCCGCGTTCCACGGCGTGTTCGAGCAGTCGCTCGGCCTTGGCGAGAGCGAGCGCGCCTACCATGTGCTTGCCCACGACGGCATCCGCGTGCTCCTTGAAGAACTTCGTTCTCGCCGCCATGTCCTTGCGGCCTCGCGACGCGGGATGCGGGTTCCCTCGCCGCGCCCGCCAGTCCTCCTCGATGCCCTGGTGCAGCCCCGCGAGGAACTTGTCGAGATGCTCCCTCGTCGTCACGTACGGCGCGATACGTGGCGTAGCGCCGAGCATTGTCGGCAGGTGCTTGCCCGTGTACTCGTAGACTGCCTCACTGAGGTCGTCGTCCGTGAACCTCCCGCTTCCCTCGTAGCGCCGGGCCCAGCGCCGGCCTTCCTCGAGACCGACCTCGTGCGGGCTTCGTAGTACATTGCGTCGCTTTGCCATCCCGAGCCTCCGCTACCCGATGAAGTCCTTGATCGTGCTCCAGATGCCCCCGCCCCTCTCGTGCCCGCCTTCGGGCCGTGCCGCCGGCGCTCCGCCGCGGGGGTTCGTCTTGCCGCCAAGGAGGTTCTCCGTCACGTCACGCAACTCCTCCTCGTAGTACTTCTGGAGTTCCTTGGCGACCGCGCGGCGCGTGTCGGCAGTCAGCATGTAGCCCGGTCCCCGCGTCGAGTGCTCGGCCTTGTACTTCTTGTCCCCCGCGTTCGCGAGGTGCATCCAGAGATCGATGGCGCGCGTCTCCGAGTAGAGTCCGCGTACGGTTTTCTTCGCCAGGTTCGCGATGATCAGCTGCACCTGTCGGTGGTAGAGGTCGGCATCGTTCGTGATGTAGAGGACGAGTTCGCGCACGTCCGTCTGGCTCACGTTTGCAGGACGCGGCGCACGCTTCCGCTTGCCGCGTTCCTTGTCGTGTTCGGCCTGGTGTTTCTTCCACGCACCGGGCGTCGTCCAGTGCGGACCACCGAGCACCGAGTACACGACACCTCGATTTGCACGGGGCCTCGACCTCGAGATCGACACGCGCCGCATCTCGCTCCGAGCACGGAGGTTATCGGCGATGACCTCAGCCTCCTTGAACGAGCGGGCGAGGCCGACGACAATGTTCCGCTTGCCCTCGGCCCCGCCCCAGCCCGACATGAACGTGTCGGTGGCCGTGACGTAGTAGTCGGCCTCGGGGATCTCCGATGCGCGGACGGTGGGGTTCGTCTTCTTGGGGTGCCTCTTCGCCTTCATCGTCTTCATCGTCTTCCTTCCGTTCGTACGTGGCTCGATGCTTCCGCTCTTCCGTGCCGCATGGAGCACCGTCTCCCACCGTACGGCCACGTCCGATGGTTCCTTGCCAGAGTAGTGCAGCTCGTACTTGCCGCCGTGGTTCCTGAGTTCGTATCCGCTCCCGAGAACGAGTTCCCACCCTGGCTTCGGCAGACGCGCCGTAAGGCCGAATGCGGCGATGAGGGTGCGTGCCCGCTTCGCTCCGAGGTGAAGGAACGTCCAGCGCAAGGGCGCCTGGCCGCGAACGCCCACGCAGAGATTCCCGGTACCATACGAACCGAATCTGTCGCGTCGTGCCATCGCTACCCTCCGAAGAACTCCACGATCGAGTCCCAGATCGAGAGGCCCTGGCGCATCTTCGCCGTGGATGGATTCATCCGTCTTCCCTTCGGGAGCGACCCGTGGGCCACGTAGGCCGAGATGTCCTCGGCGATCTCCGAGGCGGTTCCCCAGCGGGCGTGTTCGTGGTCGTCAGGGTTCGGCATGAACCACGTTCTTGCATCGTGCCGCTTGACGCTGAGCATCGGCCCGTGCCCCGTATGGAACTTCCACGTGTCGCCGATCTTCATCGTCCTGAGATCGGATGCGGTGACGAGAGGCTTTACACCCTTGCCGCTCGCGGGCGGAGGATTCGCACGCCGGTCCCTGCTGTCGCGACGGAGGCGTGCCCGCGTCTCGGGCGAGACGAAGTGTTTCATCACGGCAGTGGCCGCGCCGCGTGGCGTCTTCGCATGCGCCGAGACGAGGATGCGACTCGACTTCTCGTCGGTGGACGAGGCGCTGCCGACCCATTTGCCTTTCAGCGTACCCGTTCCTGGACGGACGAGAAGCAGTACGCGGCCGTTCGGGCTCTTCGTGTAGTAGGTCGTCTGCGCGCCACTCCCCGCCCGCTTCCACTCGCCCATCCACTCTGGCCACTTCACCGCGGTCTTCGGACCGTTCGGCAGTTTCGGGCGCGGTTGCCCCATGAACTTCTCGTGAACGAGCGGCTGGTCTCGAAGGCGCGGATCGAAGTAGTGCCTCGGCTGCTCTCGACCACTCTGCGCGCGCCACTCGGCCATTCCAGGCTCGCGTGCTCGTTCGTACGTCTCCGCCCGATGCTTGAGCGGATCCCACCCATACGCTGCCTGCGGAGCCTCGTGCCGCTGCTTGGCCGTCAGTTTCACGCCGTGCTTCGCAGCACGGCGGCGAACCCTTCTGTCATGCGCCGTCGTCAGGCTCGGCCGCGATCTGCGCTTCTTCGGGTACGGCGTCTTCTTCCTCCCCGCTGCCTGCAGAACCGCGAGATGCTCGAGCGCCCAGCGATGCACGGACGGGCCCTCTTCGCCTGGCTCGTTGTGACCACCCGACTTCCAGAACTTTCGCGTGAGACCCTCGGGCAGCGGAACGAGCACCTCCCAGAGGCCGGGGTACTTCTCGGTGCCCCCATGCACGAACGCATCGATCGGGAGTCCGTCGTTGCCGTACGCGCCGCTCAGGCTGATTTCATGCCCGGCAACCTTCGCGCCGCCGACCATGAAGTGTCCCGACTGCCGCAGACGCACGGAGCGCACCACGGCGCGGAGTTCCTTCGCGGGCCCAGCGAAGACCATGAAAAAGAGGCCAGAGGAACGCTGTTCGCCGCTGCGCGTGTGTCCCGTACCAGATCGTGCCGTGCGGATGTACATCGCTACCCTCCGAAGAACTCGACGATGGAGTCCCAGATCCCGCCGCCTTCGCTACCCGGCGGCTGGGCCGGCGGTGCGGAGTCGCGCGGATTGCTCCGCCGCGCGCTCTTCCTGTGCTTCATGGAACCCTTCCGCGCCGCGCCGCGCCGACCACGCTGCGGTCCGTTCTCCCGCCATGCCCTGCCTTCGGGCACGGCTTCTCCCTTCTTCGACCTTCGCACGGCGAACTCGCCGCGATCGTCTTGCGCCCACGAGGTTGCTTCGCTGATGGCATCCGCGACGGCCCCAGACGGCATGCCTCGGAGTTCGTCAGATCCCCGCTCGGGGCGGTTGTCCGTCGTGTAGTAGCTGCCGAACGCCACGGCGCTCGCGGCCATTGCGTCGTACGCGCGAGGGTGGTCGGACGCGAAACGGAAGCCCCCGACCGGGCTACCGAGATCGGAGAACCGCCAGGTCTTCTTGCCGGCGCGGACGGTGCCCTTGTACATGGAACGTCCATCCTCTTCGCCCACGTACTCGATGCGTACCACCGCATCGCCGATGTATCTCGTCGCCATCGCTGTTACCCGATTCCTTTCACGCGGCCCGACTTCTTGCAGTACGGGCACGTCACCTTGTCACTCACCTGTTCGAGGAAGGCCGCATCGAGCATCATGTGCCCGCCGCACTGGCCGCACTCGAACGGACCCTCGAGTTCGGTGCGTGCCTTTGGCACCGGATGAAACCCGACGCGCTTCGTTCTTGACCTACGATCATCGGCGTCATGCTCCCATGGTGCGCGGGAGGATCTCCACGAACACGTAACTCGACCGTCCGGTGTCCATCCGTTCGTTCCAGAGTCGAATGCCCGTGGCGACCTTGCCCGTCCTGAAGAGGGTATCGAACTCGGCCCACTCCTCTCCGCGCACTCCGCCGTCATCGTAAACAGCTCGGATCAGCGCCACCGCAGTCCGCTCGGCACCGGCTTCGGAGGCATGCACGGAAGCATCGGTGTCGGCGTCGCCGTGCACGAGAACGACCCATGCCTTCGCCTGGTGTTGTTTCCTTGGCATCGTCTACTCCTACGCCTGCAGTTTCGCGGGCTGGATGTGCATGTAG
>OBEQ010681038.1_pt1 | contig 13557 bp, 12 predicted proteins | sample 1670901 | NCBI WGS metagenome assembly OBEQ01 (sample SAMEA104232315, study PRJEB22302) | groundwater metagenome | biome: forest; feature: aquifer; material: groundwater | place: USA | collected 2011-08-07 | depth 5.4 m
ATCTGGTGCGTTTGACGACCATCGGCAACACCCCCGGCCTGTTTTTCTTTGTTGAAAGCCTGACCACCACCCTGCTCTGGGCGCCGCTGTCGCTACTGCTGCTGGCCCCACAACGCCGGGCTGTGGACAAGGATGTGAACCGACCGATTTAAGCGGTCGGCAGTCGGCGGCAAAACCTTGCGCCGTGCTGCTAACAGCCGCCGACCGCCGACTGAACCATGACCGAACTCAGAAACGCCGAACGTGAGATTCATTCGTTCCGCACCCGCTTGCTGGTGGGGGCGGGCTTTGTGCTGCTCTGTTTCACGATTCTGGCCGGACGCTTTGTGCTGTTGCAGGTGATTCGCCACAGCGACTTTCATGCACAGGCGGAAGAGAACCGCATTTCGGTGGTGCCGATCACGCCCAACCGCGGCTTGATTCTGGATCGTAATGGCGTGGTGCTGGCACGCAACTATTCCGCCTATACGCTGGAGATCATTCCGGCGCGGGTGGAAAATCTGGAGCAGACGATTGATGGACTGGCGGAAGTGGTCGAGATTCAACCGCGCGACCGCCGCCGTTTCAAGAAGCTGCTGGAAGAATCCAAGAGTCTGGAGAGTCTGCCGATTCGCACCCGCCTGTCGGATACCGAGGTGGCGCGCTTCACGGTGCAGCGCTTCCGTTTTCCTGGTGTCGAATTGAAAGCGCGTTTGTTCCGCCAGTATCCACTGGGTGAAACAGCGTCGCACTTGATCGGCTACATCGGCCGCATCTCGACCAAGGATCAGGAAATCATCGACGAACTGGCGGACGCAGAGAACTATCACGGCACCGATTACATCGGCAAGGTCGGCGTGGAAGAAAGCTACGAAAAAGAATTGCACGGCTTGACCGGTTTTGAAAAAGTCGAAGTCTCCGCCGGTGGACGGCCGGTACGCACGCTGTCGCGCACATCGCCGCAATCGGGCAATAACCTGCTACTGTCGGTGGATATCAAATTGCAGGAAATCGCCGAGCAAGCCTTCGGCAAACGGCGTGGAGCGCTGGTCGCGATCGAGCCGGAAAGCGGCGAGGTGCTGGCCTTCGTTTCCAAACCGACCTTCGATCCCAATCTATTCGTCGATGGTATTGACGCCGACAACTGGAAGGTGCTCAACGAATCACTCGATAAGCCGCTGCTGAATCGTCCCTTGCGCGGCGCCTATCCGCCGGGGTCCACCTACAAACCGTTCATGGCGCTGGCCGCGCTCACCACCGGCAAACGCAAAATCAACTCACCGCCGATTCACGACCCCGGTTATTTCATGTTCGGCAATCACAAATTCCGCGACAGTAAACCGGAAGGCAACGGCAGCGTCGATCTGTTCAAATCCATCGTTGTTTCAAGCGACACGTATTACTACATGGTCGCCAACGATCTCGGCGTGGATCTGATCCACGATTTCATGCAGCCCTGGGGTTTCGGTCAGATCACCGGCATCGACTTGCGCAATGAAGTCACCGGCGTGCTGCCCTCCACTTCATGGAAACTGAAACGTCACAAGCAAAAGTGGATTCCCGGCGAGACCATCAGTATCGGCATCGGCCAGGGTTACAACACCTTCACACCGCTGCAGATGGCGCACGCCACCGCCACGCTGGCGAACAACGGCATCGTCATCAAGCCGCATCTGGTGATGGCGATCGAAGATGCGCGCAGCAACCAGCGCACCTTGATCCAGCCCGGCAATGGCCGCAGCCTCGGACTCAAACCGGAATTCATCGACTTCGTCAAACGCGCGATGGTTGGCGTGAACGAGGAAGGCACCAGTGCCCGCGTATTTGCCGGCGCAAAATACAAGGCAGCCGGCAAGACCGGCACCGCGCAGGTGGTCGGCATTAAGCAAAATGAAAAATACGACGAGCGGAAAGTCGCCGAGCGGCACCGCGACCATTCCTGGTTCATTGTTTTCGCACCGGCCGAAGCGCCGAAAATCGCGCTGGCCGTGATTGTCGAAAACGGTGGCTTCGGCGCTCAAGCCGCCGCGCCGATTGCGCGTCAACTGCTCGACTACTATCTGCAAGGCAAGGTGCCGACCGCACCCGCCGCCGAGCTGGAAGACACCAAGGAAGACTGATGCTGCAACGACGCACACCCTGGCAAGTGATCCGCCCCTGGCTGCTGCGGCTGGATCTGCCGCTACTGTCGATGCTGTTGCTGTTACTGACCGTCAGCCTGATCAACATGTACAGCGCCGGCTACAACTTTCCCGGCCGCTTCTTCGATCACGCACGCAACATCCTGATCTCGCTGGCCGTGATGTGGATCGTGGCGCACACCACGCCGCAAACCATGATGCGTTTTGCCCTGCCGATGTATGTCGCGGGGCTGCTGCTGCTGGTCGCGGTGGCTCTGTTCGGCGATATTTCCAAAGGCGCGCGCCGCTGGCTGCATGTCGGCGTAACGCGAATTCAGCCTTCCGAGCTGATGAAAATCGCCATGCCATTGATGCTCGCCTGGTATTTCCACATGCGTGAAACCACCTTGCGTGGACGCCACTACCTGGTCGCCGCCGCGCTGCTGGTGCTGCCGGTGGCCCTGATTGCGCGCCAACCCGATTTGGGCACCGCCCTGCTGGTGCTGTCGGCCGGTTTTTATGTGATCTTCCTCGCCGGGCTGCATTGGAAAATTCTGGTCGGCGTGCTCGGCAGCGCACTGGCCAGCCTGCCGCTGATCTGGTCGATGATGCACGACTATCAGCGCGAACGCATCCTCACCCTGATCAACCCCAGCAACGACCCGCTCGGCAAAGGCTTCCATACGATTCAGTCGATGATCGCCATCGGCTCCGGCGGCTTCACCGGCAAAGGCTGGCTGGAACGCTCGCAAGCCCATCTCGAATTCATCCCGGAACGCACCACCGATTTCGTGCTCGCCGTCTATGCGGAAGAATTCGGTCTGCTGGGTAATCTGGTGCTGCTGGCGATCTATCTGGCGATCATTTTCCGAGGCATCACGATTGCCGCCAACGCCGCCAACTTTTTTTCCCGCCTGCTGGCCGGCGCCATCACCCTGATTTTCTTCACCTATGTCTTCGTCAATGTCGGCATGGTCGGCGGCATCCTGCCCGTCGTCGGCGTACCGCTCCCCTTCATGAGCTACGGCGGCACCGCCATGCTCACCCTCGGTGTAGCAATGGGTATGTTGATGAGCATTCATCGACATCGGAAACTGGTGCAGACTTAACCAGCGACTTGACCAGCGGCTTGGCATTCGTTTTTTTGAATGCCTAGCCGATTGGCCATGCAGAGCATTAACCAACGACTTGGCGCTGGTTTTATAGTGCCTAGTCGGCTGGCTATGCAGAGCATTGAACACAACATCGCTGACCGCCTGACCATTGTTGGCCGCCTCAGGTACGCCCTTTTCAAGGCAATCACCTTCAGGTATCGTCGAGCCGGACACACGCAGATTTCACACAGGGGGCGAGATCCATGCTGGCATCTACACGTACTGAAGCGCAAAAAAGAACCGATGAGATCGGCAGTTTTCAGAATGAACTGAAGCGTCTGCAGCAAGAAGGCATCCTTTCCTTGACTGAAACCCAGCAGCACGCACTACGACAACACCACGATGGTCTGCTGGCACAGTTTGCTGCCGCTTTCGATATCGACCACACCCAGCGCAGCAAACAACTCTCGCTGGGAATGCGCATCGCCTCCTTTCTCGGCGCGCTCGCACTGGCGGCGAGTGTGTTTTTTCTGTTCTATCAATTCTGGGGACTGCTCGATACCGCAGTACAAGTCACCCTTTTGCTGACCGCATCCCTGGGTTCGTTTCTGGCGACGCTGTGGATTCAGCGCAAGGATGCGTCAGGTTATTTTGCCAAGCTGGCCGCCATGGTGGCGTTCGCCTGCTTCGTATTGAACGTCTCGATGCTGGGCCAGATCTTCAATATCACACCCTCGGACAAGGCCCTCATTCCCTGGGCTGCCTTGGCGCTGCTGCTGGCTTACACCTGTCAGCTGCGCCTGTTGCTGGCCGCCGGAATTCTTTGCATCGTTGCCTTTATTGCGGCACGCACCGGAACCTGGGGTGGCCTGTACTGGCTGGATTTCGGCGAACGGCCGGAAAACTTCTTCCCGGCATCCATTCTGATATTTCTTGTGCCGCAATTCGTATCGCAGCAACGTTTCCCCGGTTTTGCCGAGATCTATCGCGTCTTCGGTTTGCTGACCCTATTCCTGCCCATCCTCGTGTTATCCCATTGGGGTGCCGGCAGCTATTTGCGTATCGATCCAGACATCATCGAGGGCCTGTATCAGCTGCTCGGCTTTGCAGGCTGCGCAGGTGCGATCTGGCTGGGCGTACGCCGCAACTGGACAGAAGTCGTGAATACCGGCACCACCTTCTTCGTCATTTTTCTCTACACAAAATTTTTCGACTGGTGGTGGAAGATCATGCCGAAGTATCTCTTCTTCCTGGTCATGGGGCTATCTGCCATTCTGCTGTTGCTGATCTTGCGCAGGCTGCGAACGACCGTCACTCAACTGATTAAACAGGAGGGCCTATGATGACCTGGTCGATCCGGCACAGCCTTGCCTGTGGTATTGCTCTGATTCTCGTCGTGAACGCGATTGCCCTGGCGGGCGTAGCCTACAATCGCAGCGCGTCTGAAAACGAAATAATCTTGACGCAGCGAGAGCTGTCTCTGCCAAGTCAATGGGGACATAACGAAGAAAACACTGGTACCGAGCTCACACTGCACTGGCGGGTGCCCGGTGCAGAGACGGACAATTCTGCGAATTATTGGTACTACGGTGACTACGGCGGTAGTCCACACTGGATGGATCAAGCCAAGCTGGCAGCGCTCGGTTTCAAATTACCCGATACCACGGATGACCATCGAGAACGAGCGAAAGAAGTATTGCTGGTTCTGGAACTCAACGGCCCGGACTACCAACGAGCGCTTGAACGAGCGCAACAATCTGTCGATCGCGCTGTTGCGTTGACCACAGCCAATCCCGGCGACAAGGAACGACAGAGGCGCGCCGAAGAAGCACAGAAATACCTGACGCGCGAACAAAACGAATCCAGCCGCCTGTTTGCAATCGATGCCGGTGTAGATGTCGAAACGTTACGCGCTCACTATGCAGATCGGTCCCGTTATGTCATCGTGCGTGGCATGGTTCGTCCGCAACTGAGCAGCGAACGCAATAGCGCCAGGAAATTTGTTGGTCATATTGAATCGCTGACGATCCAGCGAATCAACGTCCCTCTGGTTTTCAAGAAGATGTTTGAGCGTGCTCCCGGCAATGCGGCGCAACGGGAAGACTCAAAGCAACATTTTCAAGCAAAAGTAGCCTTTGGAAAACGCCTTGAACCCTGGCTGACAGCGGTGCAAAATTAGCCCACGGGAGAAGTACTGTCACCCTCTTCATTGAGAGAGGCTGGGACAGCTTGAATGATGCACACATCACTTTCTTCGTTTTCTGCATGACCTCATTCAAAGGAGCTCAAAATGAAAAACTTCCTGGCAATTTATATCGGCACACCGGCAGCGATGGCGCAATGGAATGCCCTGCCTGACAGCGAAAAGCAGAAGCGACAGGCTGAAGGCGTGCAGGCATGGCACGCGTGGGCTGACCGGAACAAGGCCAGCATCGTTGAAATGGGTGGGCCGCTGGGCCGCACCAAGAGTGTCTCAGCCGCCGGCATCGCCGACATCAAGAACAGCATGGCCGCGTTTACCGTGGTGCAAGCCGAATCCCATGAGGCCGCAGCGAAGCTCTTTGAAGGTCACCCCCACTTCACGTTCTTTCCGGGTGAATCCATTGAGATCATGGAATGCCTGCCGGTTCCGAGTAAGTAAAGTACTAAACCGTAACAAACCGGAACACATCGTCCGCGCCCAGGGTGCGCTGCAATTCACCCGCATGCCACAGCGCATGCAAATGCGCCAAGGCTTCGCCCATCGCAAATGTGGTTTGATGCATGTCGAGCGTGCGCTTGAACATCAGCGGCACAATGTCGGCCGCGCTGCTGGGAGTGGCGCACCATTCACGCACACGGTCGAGCCGTTCCTGATGATGCGCGATCAATTGCGCCACGCGGGCATGCGCGCCGCGAAACGGCAAGCCGTGCGAAGGCAGCACCAGCACATCTTCCGGCAGCTTCAGAAAGCGTTGAATCGAATCGAGAAACAGCGGCAGCGGATTGCCCTCCGGCTCCATCGCAAACACGCTGATGTTGGTGGAGATGGTCGGCAGCAGCATGTCGCCGGAAATCAGCACATTGTCTTGCGCGTTATAGAGCGCGGCATGTTCCGGCGAGTGCCCGTAGCCAACGATGACTTCCCACTGTACCCGTCCCAGGTCGATGCGGTCGCCATGTTGCAGACGTTGGAACTGCGCGGGCACCGTCGGCACCAGACGCGAAAAATATTCGCCGCGCGCCGCCAGTTGTTCGACCTCGGCAGGCGCCACCAAACCATGCCGCCGAAAGTGCGCGAGCATGGCAGCGTTATTGCTGCCCGGTAATCCTGCCGACAACACCCGGCCCATCGCATATTCACCCAGCGTCATCCACAGAGGCGCGCGATGGCGTTCGCACAGCCAGTGCGCGAGACCCAGATGATCGGGATGCATGTGGGTGGCAATCACCCGCGTCACCGTACGCTGCGCCAGCGGCCCGGCCAGCAGCGTGTCCCAATGCTGCCGCGTCAGAGTGGAATCGATCCCGCAATCGACTTGCACACAGCTGTTGTCCCCCGTACGCGTATCGTCCAACACCCATAGATTGATGTGATTCAGTGCAAACGGCAGCGGCATGCGCAGCCAGGACACGCCCGGCACCACCTGTAGCAAAGTGCCCGGCGCGAGCGCCGTATCGAATGGATAGGACAGCATGGGAAATTCCAGAAAGTGATCAATCAAGCCAAACCACATCATACGTGCTGCCCACAAATCACACGGAGAGATGTTATTTCATCCAGGGGAAACACACCGGCAGCCGGTACTACTGGTTGATCCCCAGGCTTTCATGCTGATATGCTTCCTACATACCGTTCCACACACACTTGGAATGCAACCATCAAGGGCATGCCCATGACAAACGAAAAAACTCCCAAAACCACAGACCTCAAATCCACCATTCAGGCTCCGGCGAAAATCGCCAAGAAAGTGGTTGCGGATACGACCAGCCTGCTGAAAGACAGCGGCCAAATGGAAGTCGGCTATGGGCTGATCAGCGGCGTACTTTCGTTCACCCTTGGGTTCCTGTGCTTATTGGGGGTCATCGCGTTTCATTTCCCGGAATATCTGACGACGCCCGAACTGCGCCATCAATATTCGGTGGATGTACTGCGTCAGATATTGTTCTTCTCGCTGATCGTCGCCGGAACCGTCTCATTGGCAAACATTATTCTGCGTAAAAAAAGAAGCCTCAACATTGCGGCGTTCTGCTTTGTCCTTCTGGCAGTCGCGCTGGGCGGTTCTTCCGTGCCAGTCGGCGATTTCCCGGACAACACTCCTTACATCGGCCTCGATTGGTTTATTCTCGATTTGCTCGGATCGACCACCATTTTCGTGTTGATCGAGAAAATGTTCCCGCTCTACAAAGGGCAAATGCTGTTTCGCAAGGAATGGCAGACCGACATGGCGCACTTCATCGTCAATCATTTCCTGGTTGGTCTGGTATTGCTGATCGTCAACTTTGCCATTCACCGCGTCTTTGGCTGGATGGTGCGCGGGGATTTCCAGCAAACGATTCAGCACATCAGCTTCATCCCGCAATTGCTGTTGTGCATTCTGGTCGCTGATTTCATGCAGTACTGGACACACCGCGCGTACCATGAAGTACCGTTTCTTTGGAAATTCCACGCCGTGCATCACAGTGCAAAAACCATGGACTGGCTTGCCGGTTCTCGCATGCACGTGCTGGAGTTGCTATTGACGCGCGTAAGCGTACTCGGCCCGCTCTCTGTGTTCGGGTTCGAGAAATCGGTGATGGATGTTTACATCATCGTGGTCGGTTTCCAGGCCGTGTTCAATCATGCGAACGTGCATTTACCCTGGGGTCCGCTGAAATACCTGATCGTCACACCCGATTTTCATCATTGGCATCATTCTTCCGATGACGCCGCCATTGATAAAAACTACGCAGCGCATTACGCCTTTCTTGATTACTTCTTTCGAAGCGCGGTCAAAACAAAGCAAGCGTTCCCAGATAATTACGGCGTGGTCGGAGACTACATGCCCGAGGGTTTCGTAAAACAGCAGCTTTATCCCTTTAGCAAGAAACAATGATTGCTTTGGCCATGCCAAATTTATCTACGCCGTTCCTGCATAAGCGAGTACAATGCGCACCGCGGCACTAAAGAACCAGTCCTCCTCGCCGCGATCTTCTTATCAATCCTTCTCGTCTTCCTCGACTGGTGTCACTGTTAAGTGATTCAGGCCGACGCGTTTTTATTTATCGAGTTTTTCTTGAACAATTTGTCTTTTGCCTCACTGGGCCTGTCCGCGCCCATCGTCCGCGCTGTTACTGAGCGTGGCTATACCCAACCGACGCCGATTCAGGCGCAGGCGATTCCTGCGGTGCTGAGCGGCGGCGATTTGCTGGCCGGGGCGCAAACCGGCACCGGCAAGACCGCAGGCTTTACGCTGCCGATTTTGCAACGCTTGACCGACCGTGCCGCCAAGCGTGGCGCCACTACGGGCCGCCAACCGATCCGCGCATTGGTGCTGACGCCGACGCGCGAGCTGGCCGCTCAAGTTGAAGAGAGCGTGCGCGAGTACAGCAAGTATCTGCAACTTTCTTCCACCGTGGTTTTTGGCGGCGTGAGCATCAACCCGCAAATCGCGCGCTTTAAAAAGACGGTGGACATTCTGGTGGCGACACCGGGTCGTCTGCTGGATCACGTGCAGCAAAAAACCGTCGATCTGTCGCAGGTGGAAATCCTGGTGCTGGACGAAGCGGATCGCATGCTCGACATGGGTTTCGTGCGCGACATCAAGAAAGTGCTGGCGCTGCTGCCGAAAAAAATCGGCGACATGCCGCGCCAGAATTTGTTGTTCTCCGCCACCTTCTCTGACGAGATCAAGGCGCTCGCTGACAGCCTGCTGAACAACCCGGCGCTGATCGAAGTCGCGCGCCGCAATGCCACCGCCGAATTGGTGACGCAAAAAGTGATGCTGATCGAGAAGGGTGCGAAGCGGGCGCTGCTGTCGCATTTGATCAAGCAGAACAACTGGCATCAGGTGCTGGTGTTCATGCGCACCAAGCACGGCGCCAACCGGCTGGCCGAGCAGCTGGGCAAGGACGGTATTTCCGCGCTGGCGATCCACGGCAATAAAAGTCAGGGCGCACGCACGCGTGCCTTGGCCGAATTCAAGACCGGCGATCTGCAAGTGCTGGTCGCCACCGACATCGCCGCGCGTGGATTGGATATCGAACAACTGCCGCACGTGGTGAATTTCGAACTGCCCAACGTGCCGGAAGATTACGTGCACCGCATCGGCCGCACCGGCCGCGCTGGCGCCAGTGGCGAAGCCCTGTCACTGGTGAGCCCGGACGAAGCCGATTATCTGCGCGACATCGAACGCTTGATCAAGCGCACCCTGCCGCGTGAAACCGTGACTGGCTTTGTTGCGAGTGCTGAGGATATGGCTCCGCGCCCACCGCGCGAACCACGCGCATCGAGACCGCAAGGCCGCGGCCAGCAAAAACCGAAACAAGGCGCCGCCCCCGCGCAGCGTAGCGACAGAAGCCGCAGCGGTAACACGGGTAATAGCAATGGCCAGAGCGCCCAAAAGAAACCCGCTCCCGCACGGGACGCCAATGGCAATACGCGTGGCGGCCGCCAGGAGCAATCGCGCTCCAGCAACACGCAGGCAACCGCCAACAAGCCGCACCGTGCCAAACAAGCCAACGGCAATGTCGCGCCTGCAAACAAACCGGCCCGCCCACCCGCGCAAAAACAGAACCAGTCCAGAAGCACCGGCAATCGCGCCGATCAAGGCACACCGTCAACAGACAAAGCCACCGGCCTCAAAGCCAGCATCGTCAAATCATTCAACGCCTGGCGCGGCCGCTGAAAACACTTGGACAATGTGGTGGGCGGAACAGCGTAGCGCCTTCCGCCGTAGGGTTCTTCGACGACAGGATTCCATTCAACAACGCATTCGGCGGAAGGCGCTACGCTGTTCCGTCCTACGAGCCCTATCACATCAGGAGCACACCCCCATGACCACCCCCGAAAAAATCATCGCCGAAACCCGTGCCTGGGTGAACCGCGCCGTCATCGGCTTGAATCTGTGCCCGTTCGCCAAAGCAGTCCAGATCAAAAACCAGATTCGCTATGCCGTCAGCGCAGCCAGCGACACCGAGGCGCTGCTCATCGCCCTCGCTGAAGAGCTGCACCTGCTGGCCAAAGCCGACCCCACACAAGTGGACACCACACTGCTGATCCACCCCTTGGCATTCACCGACTTTCTCGACTTCAATGATTTTCTCGAACTGGCCGATGCCACCGTCGAAGAGCTCGGTTACGCCGGCGTGCTGCAAGTCGCCAGCTTCCACCCACGTTACCAGTTCGCCGACACCACCCCCGACGACATCACCAACGCCACCAACCGCGCCCCCTACCCCACCCTGCATCTACTGCGCGAAGACAGCATCGACCGCGCCGTCGAAGCCTTCCCCGAAGCCGAAACCATCTTCGAAACCAACATCCGCACCCTGAAAAAACTGGGGACCGGCGGATGGGAGCGCTTGCAAGCGCAGTGCAAAGAGGACGCGGAAGAGACGAACGATTAAGCGCCGTAATGCACTCTCGGTGTCGGCAGCTCGGATCAATATAAAAGCTCGGTTTTATAAAAATGGATTACCCCCGGCACGTTTTGCAACGCTCACATTCGTAGGGCGTCAATAGCGCAGCGTATTGCGCCGCATGCGATACAAACAGAATGGCCCGAATCGTAGGTTGGCGCTGAGCTAGCGAAGCCCAACGCTGCGATACATTGATGTTGGGCTTCGCAGCCCAACCTACCCGCTGCGTATCGTGCTCGACCAATTCGAAGTGCCACCGCTACCGTTCAGCATTATCTATCCGCACGCACGCCTGCTGCCGTCACGCACACGCGTGTTCGGGAAATGGATGAAAAAAGAACTGAAAACCTTACACGCGTGACCAAAAAAAAAGCCCCATCACCGATGGGGCTACTCTTGCCTTGGTTGGCTGGGATGTAATCCCAGCACACACCTATGATGCTTGATAACATTGATATGCGTGCTTCGCGGGCGATTGCTGGGTTTGCAACCCAGCCTACGCGCTGTCGGCCCGTTCACACGGTTGCGCCGGCGCGTATGGAATTCAATGCCGAGGAGCCCAACATCGTCCCCTTCATTCAGCGTATCTGCCAACGGATCGCCCGCCAGAAGATGCGCATCCATGCGCAGGAAATGCGAATCCGGCGAAGAGATGAAACCCGGCGTGCCCATCAGTATGGATGGCCCACGAGCTTCCCGCAGCATCGACGGCACCAATCACAATCAACGGCAGTTGCCCGAAGAACTCGCGATGCTGTTCAAGCATGAAATCGCGGATGACGCGCTCGCCGAACGACTGCATTTTGTCGCGCACGCCAACACGCGTCTGCACTGCTTGCTCGCCGCGATGAAACGATGAGTCGTCTTGCGGATGTTCGGATAAAGTCATCGGTACCGACTCACGCCGCTAAACCCACCCGTGTTACTTCCATCGGCACAAATCCCGCCAGCGCCTCAATGCGTGCGAGCCAGGCCCGCAAAGCAGGATAGGGATCGAGCGACACGTTACCTTCCGGTGCATGCGCGATGTAGCTGTAGCAGGCGATATCGCCGATGGTCGGTGCAGTCCGCGTAGGGCGGAAAAGCGCAGCGCCTTCCGCCGCATGCGCCGTTGAATGGAACCGTGCTGGCGAAAAACATACGGCTACGAGCTACGAGCTACGGGGTACGGGGTACGGGGTACGGGGTACGATTTACACGCGTTCGCGTTGCAATCATTTTACGAGTGTATCTTGGGAGGGCAAAAGAAACGAATCAATATTCTGAATCAGCAAATCAAGAAACTTTTCCTCGGGGTGCGCCTCGCAATCGGCTAAGCTTTTAGAAAAAGATGGGCTAAACGCTCTTGCAACATGCATGACTCTTTTGGCATTCTGATCTTTTGGCCATGTGAGTATCATGGCTAAAGAATTTAAGTACATCTTTTCAATTCGCAACTCAGGAAACGTATTCTTAAAGTACTTCACATCAATATTTACATCCGAACAAGTTTTCAAGTGAAAAGTTTCGGGATCATCCTTATAGAAGGTTACTTTCACACCTCCTGAGGAATCAACCGGTCGTCCCTCTTTATCAATAGCAGGCCCAAACTTCCATGACTTAACTGTCTCAAGCGCAGCTTGGTCCAAGATTTTGGAGCGAGAACTAACATGAATCGTTGCAGATTCAAGCGTTCCGTCAGTCAGAACGGTAACTTTGACTACAGCTGTTCCTTGGTGCCCAAGTAGTTTTGCTTCTTCAGGGTAAATCGTCTTTTCAGCTTTGGCTGTGATCCCCTCTGCATTCGTTTTTGGGACCAATAAAACACTGAGGATTACACCTATTACGACACTTGAGTTGATACCCATAAAGTTAGCCCTAATGACACTGTAGAGAAACCCCACGCTGAACACACAGCTCAACCGACGTAGGGCGGGAAGGCGCTACGCTTTTCCGTACATGATGCAACGCTCAGCCAGCTTGTAGAGGCAGATACCGCACCGACAGCACGCCCTCAATCGCGCGAATCTTGTCCAGCACCGCATCGCCTACCGGGCTGTCCACATCGACCAGCGTGTAGGCCATGTCGTTGCGCGATTTGTTGACCATGTTGTGGATGTTGAGTCCGCGTAGGGCGGAAAAGCGCAGCGCCTTCCGCCGCATGCGCCGTTGAATGGAACCGTGCCGGTGAGAAACATACGGCGGAAGGCGCTACGCTTTTCCGCCCTACGAGCTACGGCCCTCAGCCTGCTTCCACCTGCGGCAGATAGCGCACCGACAGCACACCATCGATTGCGCGGATTTTGTCCAGCACGGCATCGCTCACCGGGCTGTCCACATCGACCAGCGTGTACGCCATGTCGTTGCGCGATTTGTTGACCATGTTGTGGATGTTGAGTCCGGCGGCGGCCATGGTGGTGGAGATCTGGCCGACCATGTTGGGGACGTTGGCGTTGGCGATGGCGACGCGGTAGTTTGATTCGCGCCCCATGCTGACCTGCGGGAAGTTGACCGCGTTGCTCACGTTGCCGTGCTCAAGGTAATCGCGCAATTGGTCGGCGACCATGATGGCGCAGTTTTCTTCCGCTTCGCGCGTCGAAGCGCCCAGGTGCGGCAGGGCGATCACGCGTTCGTGGCTGTTGATTGCCGCGCCCGGAAAATCGCACACATACCAGCCCAGTTGCTTGCGGCTCAATGCGCCCAGCACGGCGGCTTCATTGACCACGCCTTCGCGCGAGAAGTTGAGCAGCACCGTGCCGGGACGCATCTGGTCGACATTGTCGGCA
>OBEQ010552115.1_pt1 | contig 13554 bp, 12 predicted proteins | sample 1670901 | NCBI WGS metagenome assembly OBEQ01 (sample SAMEA104232315, study PRJEB22302) | groundwater metagenome | biome: forest; feature: aquifer; material: groundwater | place: USA | collected 2011-08-07 | depth 5.4 m
CTGGAACTGGTCGAGCGTGAGTCCCGTCATGCGGTAGAGCTTCCTCGGGTGTACAGCAAGCTTGGCAAACCGTCGCATCGACTCCCCTCCTCGTGTGGGGCTAGGAGGCGACAAACTTGGCAATTGTGCAACAGGTCTATTGAGTTCCAGATGAAGTCACGGCCGGGGCGGGCTCGGCGGCGGGCGTCGACTCGCCGGTCGTCTGGCCGTTGGTGCGCGAACGTTCCCTCTGGACCTTCCACTGCTCGATCGTCTTGAGCTGCTCGTCCACCTGCTGCTGCAACTGCTCCCGCTCCTGCGCAAGCCTGTCCAGCTCTTCCCGCAGGTCATCGACCTGGAACTGGTACTCGTTCCGATCGATCCGCGCCTGGTCCAGCTCGGTGCCGACCGAGGCAAGCGCCAGCGCGAGAACGACCAGCATCACCCCCATGACCGATAACGCAATACTGATGCCCCGGCGCATGTCTCCCCGCTCAATTACTTGGTGTATCGGGAGTGACGGCCGGACACGCGGGCCGCTTCTTCCCGGTAGGAGGCACCGGAGGCGCGCGGCAGGATCACGAGTTCGACGCGCCTGTTTTTCTGCCGGCCGGCCGCCGTCTTGTTGGACTCGATGGGGTGGTCTTCCCCGTAGCCTACCGCCATCATCCGCGCGGAGTCGATGCCGTGCTTCTCGACGAGATAGCTGAGCACCGCGTTCGCGCGGGCCACGGACAGCTCGTGGTTATCCGCCCACCCCGACACCTTGATCGGCACAGTGTCGGTGTGGCCCTCGATCCCGACGGGTTGGTCCGGCACCTCCTTCAGCACCTGGGCCACCTTGTCCAGCACCGGATAGGCACCCCGGCGCAGGTCGGCCTTTCCGGAATCAAAGAGGACCTGGTTCACCAGGCGCGTCACTAGGCCGCGCTCGTCATAGCCAATACTCGCCTCCGAGCCGCTCAGTTTCTGTTCCAGGAGCTCCTTCGCCCGGCGCAACTCATTGGCCTCCTCGGCCTTGAGCTGGGCGAGCGTCTTGAACTGCTCGAGCTGGTCGCTCAGCTCCGCGAGCTGCTGGATATCCCAGGGTGAGCGCTTGGCGAAATTGATCGCACAGCCGGCGGCCACGAGCAGCCCCAGTGCGAGCACCCCGACGGTTCGACGAGACATGGTGCGTGCCCTCCTCTTGCGTTGCGGCGATCGGGTGTGTCAGAGCGTTGACGTCATCAACGGTGCGTGTGTGTACCCTAACATGGCCTGTGAGCAGCGTCAAGCGACCCGGTTAGCCCGTTTGCCTGTTGGCCCGTTAGCCGGTTACGCAGATCAACTGGCGAACCGGCCAACGGGCTCAACGGGCTACCAGCACCCGACCTTGAACGCCTGCTCCCGCTTGGAACCGGTCGAAATGAGACAGATGGGGACGCCCAGCAGGGCTTCCAGCCGCTTGAGGTAGCGCTGGGCCGCGGCCGGCAACTCGTCGAAGCAGCCCGCCTCGCCCGTGTCGCTGCGCCAGCCGGGCAGCGACTCATAGATGGGGCGGCAGCGTTCGAGCAGCGCGGCGTCCGCCGGCACGTCGTCGAGCGTGCGCGAGCCGTCGCGGTAGCCCACAGAGATCTGGATCGCCTCCATGTCATCGAGCACGTCCAGCTTGGTGACGGCGACGGCATCGCAGCCGTTGACGTCGACGGCGTGGCGCGCCACCACGGCGTCGAACCAGCCGCAGCGGCGGGGCCGGCCGGTCGTGGCGCCGAACTCCTTGCCCTTCGTGCGGATTCGCTCCATCAGCTCGGAGGGAAACTCGGTCGGGAACGGTCCCTCGCCGACGCGGGTGGTGTAGGCCTTCACGACGCCGATGACGCGGTCGATGGCGGTGGGCGGAATGCCGGCACCCGTGCAGGCGCCGCCCGCGGTCGCGCTGGAGGAGGTGACATAGGGATAGGTACCGTGGTCGATGTCGAGGAGGGTGCCTTGCGCCCCTTCAAAGAGCAGCCGCTTCTCCTGCGCCATGGCCTCGCGGAGGAACCGCGGCCCATGCACGACGTGCGGGGCAAGACGCTTGGCGTAACCCTGGTACTGCGCGAGCAGCTCCTCGTACGACATGGGCGGCTCGCCGTAGAGCGCCTGGAACAGCCGGTTCTTCTCCTCGACATTGCGGCGCAGCAACTCCGGGAAGCCGTCGCCGCACAGGTCGCCGATCCGGATGCCGGAGCGCGCCGCCTTGTCCACATAACACGGGCCAATCCCCCGTCCCGTCGTGCCGATGCGGCCCACCCGGGTGGACTCCTCCAGGAGGTCGAGCCGCTTGTGGTAGGGGAAAATGACGTGGGCCTGGTCGCTGATCTTGACGGCGCGCTTCACGTCGATGCCCCGCGTCTCGAGCCGGCCCATCTCCTCGAGGAGGGCGGCCGGGTCAATCACGACGCCGTTCCCGATGAGCCCGACCTTGTCGGGGTGCAGCAGCCCGGAGGGGATGAGATGGAAGACGAACTCTTCGCCGTCGGCGATGACGGTGTGGCCGGCGTTGTGCCCGCCCTGATAGCGGATGAGGAGATCCGCGTCCTCGCTGAGGACGTCGATGACTTTCCCCTTCCCCTCATCGCCCCACTGGGCGCCGACCACGACGAGATTCATCGTAAGTGGCGAAGTGGCCCAGTGGCAAAGTGGTAAAGTGGCGGGAGAGGAAGCGACGGAATATTTCGGCCACTTTGCCACTCAGTCACTTTGCCACCCCCTGTTTCTTCTCAGAGTTTGATGAGTTTCGCATCAAGGATATGCTTCAGCTTCTTGACCTGCTCGAGCACCTTCGGCGGGACGTCGTTGTCGATGCTCACGACGGTGATGGCGGTGCCGCCCGGCTTGTCGCGGCCGTTGCTCATGCCCGCGATGTTGATCGTCGACTCGCCGAGCAGCGTTCCAAGCTGGCCGATGAGACCGGGCTTATCCTCGTTCTTGAGGATGAGGAGGTAGCCGTCGAGTGCCACCTCCACGAAGTAGCGGTCGATCTTGACGATACGCGGCTCGCGGCGGGCCGACAGCGTCCCCTGGAGCGTCAGCGTTTCGCCGTCGTCCCTCGACTCGTCCCCATGGCTTCGCTTGGCGAAGCCAAGCGGTGGGGACTCGCTTCGCTCGCTCCCCGGCCCGTCCTCCGCGACTCGATTGGCCGGGGGGGCGGGCGGGAGGCTGAGCGACGCCGAGCCACCGCGCACCTCGAGCGCTATGAGGTTGGCGAACTCGTCCATGCGACTCGCCTTCGCCTCCACCACCCTGATCCCGCGTTCCGCGGCGATGAGTGCGGCGTTGACGTAGTTGACGTTCTCCCCGACCATCGGTGAGAGCACCCCTTTCAGGACGGCCAGCGTCACCGGCGAGGTGTCATGATGGGTGACCTCGCCGACGAACGTCACGCGGATCTCGGCGATCTTCCCGCCGGAGAGTTGCGCCGCCAGCGAACCGAGCCGCTCGGCCAACAGGATGTAGGGCTGGAGGACTTGCAGCGTCTTCGCGTCCACGGAGGGCATGTTCACCGCATTGCGGATGCCACGGCCGAGCAGCGCGTCGGCCACCTGCTTGGCCACCTCGATCGCGACGTTGAGCTGGGCCTCCTGCGTCGAGGCGCCCAGGTGCGGCACCGCCACCACCTGCTCCAACTGGAGCAGCGGGTGGTCCTTTTTCGGCGGTTCTTCCTCGAAGACGTCGAGCGCGGCCCCGGCCACGTGGCCGCTCACGATGGCCTGATGCAGGGCGGCCTCGTCAATGATGCCCCCGCGGGCGCAGTTGACGAGCCGCACCCCTTTCTTCATGGAGGCGATCTCGGCAGCACCGATCAGGTGCCTGGTCTCGACGGTCAGCGGCGTGTGCACCGTGATCACATCGGCCTCGGCATAGAGGGTGTTCGCATCGGTGAGCTGGATCTCAAGCTGCTGTGAGCGCTCCGACGAGAGGAAGGGATCGTGCGCGATGATCCGCATGCCGAACGCCTGCGCCCGCTTGGCGACCTCGGTGCCGATCTTGCCCAGGCCGATGATGCCCAGCGTCTTGCCGAAGAGCTCGGTCCCCACGAACTTCGAGCGCTCCCACGCCCCGCCGCGCAGCGAGGCGTAAGCCTGCGGGATCCTCCGCGAGAGCGCCAGGATCATGCTCATCGTGTACTCGGCGGTCGAGATGGTGTTGCCGGAGGGCACGTTCATCACGATGATGCCCCGCTTGGTGGCCGCGTCGGCGTCCACGTTGTCGAGTCCGACGCCCGCGCGGCCGATGACCTTCAGACGGTTGGCCTTGGCGATGACCTCCGCTGTGACTTTCGTCGAACTGCGCACCACGAGACCCTCGTAGGCCCCGATGATCTCGGCCAGCTCCGTGGGGGAGAGCCCGGTCTTCACGTCCACCTCCAGGCCCGGCTCGCTCTTCAACAGCGTGATGCCGTCCTCCGAGAGATGGTCCGCAACGAGCACCCTGAGGCGGTCGGTCTTCGGCCGCACCGGTGCGGTCGGCTCGTGCCTCCTGACCGCCGGCTTGGCCTCCGTCTTCTTGGTCGTCATCCCCCCACCTGACCCTGCTCCACCGGAGGCAGAGCAATTTTACAGACTCCCATATGTGTGAAAAGACTCCTTCTCGTCGATTGGTGAAATCCGGCCTTCGGCCGGGGGTCAGGTGGGGGGATCATCCCACCCACCTGCGCCACACGGCGGCTCGTCCGGCCAGCCGCCTGGGCCGCCGTGACGACGTGTACGGCCTTGGGGAACATGCTGTTCGCGTCCATCGCCAACTTCGTGGCTTGCCTCCGGCAAGCCGGCGCAGGTGGGGGGATCATCTGACCGCTCCCGCGGGCACGGCCTGCCCCAGTACGGCCTGCGCGGCTTTGACGCCTTGACCGCGCTCGAACTTGTACCCAAGCTCGGCGAGCGCCCCCTCGAGCGCCTCGACGCCGACGAGGACGTCCTCCGGTGAGATGAACCCCATGTGGGCGAAGCGGAAGATGTGGCCCGCCATGTCGCCCTGCCCGCCCGCCACCATCACCCGCGAGCGATCGTACATGACGTTCGTCAACTGCTTGCCGTCGACGCCCCCCGGCACGTTGATGGCGGTGACACCGTTCGACGGCCGCTTCGAGAAGAGTGGGAGGCCCAGTGCCGAGGCGGCCGCGCGGGTGGCGCGGGCCATGAGCGCGCAGCGCTGGATCCTCTGCGGGACGCCCTGCTGGAGGATCAGCTTGAGCGCCTCATCGAGCGCCACCACCGTCGAGACGGCCGAGGTAAAGGGGGTATCGTCGTCGGCGAACGACTTCTTGTAGAGCCGCAGGTCGGTGTAGAACCGGGGGCACGTGGCCTGTTCGACGAGCGCGGCCGAGCGCTCGTTCACGCTGATGAACGCCAAGCCCGGCGGCAGCATCAGCCCCTTCTGCGAGCCGGTGACGATGACGTCGATACCCCACTCGTCGGTGCGGCACGCATCCGCCAAGAGGCCGCTGATGGCGTCCACGACCAGCACCGCCGGGCTCTTGCGTGTGATCGCGGCGATGGCCTGGATATCGTTCACCACACCGGTCGATGTCTCGCACAGCGTGGTGAACACCGCCTTGGCCTTCGGGTGGCCCTTCAGCGCGTCCGCCACCGCCTGCGGGTGGACCACGTCGCCGTACGCGACCTGGATCGGCACGACGGTGATCCCGTAGGCGTTGCAGAGCGACTGCCAGCGCTCGGCGAACTTGCCGCCCAACACCACGATCGCTTCGTCGCCAGGCGAGAGGAGGTTGACGACCGCTGCCTCCATGGCCCCGGTGCCCGAACTCGTCAGGCAGTAGACCGGCTGCGACGTCTGCATGGCCGTCTGCATCCCCTGGATGGCGCGTGTGAAGAGCGCGCGGTAGAGACTCGTGCGGTGGTGGATGATCGGCCGCCCGAGCGCCTCGCGCACCTGCGGCGGCAGCGGGGTCGGCCCGGGCGTCAGCAAGACATCCTGTTTCATGACGTCTCCTTCTTGAGCGGCGAAAGCCGTGTCACTTCACTCGACACTACTTCTTTGGTTGGCTGGGAATGACCTCATCGACCAGGCCGTACTCCTTCGCCTCGTCCGCTGACATGAAGTAGTCCCGGTCGGTGTCCTTTTGGATTTTGTCGAGCGGCTGGCCGGTGTGCTTGACGAGCAGCTCGTTGATTTTCTCGCGCAGCCGCAGGATCTCTCGGGCCTGGATCGAAATGTCGGAGGCGGCACCCTGCACCCCGCCCCATGGCTGGTGGATCATGATCCGCGCAGCCGGGAGGGCGAAGCGCTTGCCTTTGGCGCCGGCGCACAGGAGGAGCGCCCCCATACTGGCCGCCTGCCCCACGCAGTAGGTCGCCACCGACGGCTTCACGAATTGCATCGTGTCGTAGATCGCCAAGCCGGACGTCACGGAGCCGCCGGGCGAGTTGATATACACGTTGATCTCCTTGTCCGGGTCCTCGTTCTGAAGAAAGAGGAGCTGCGCGATGACGAGGTTGGCGACCGTGTCGTCGACCGGCGTGCCGATGAAGACGACCCGGTCCTTCAGCAGCCGCGAATAGATATCGTAGGCGCGCTCGCCCCGCGGCGACTGCTCCACGACCATCGGAACGAGGATCTGACCCTGTTCGCTCATGCAACTCCCTCCCTGGTGGCTGAACTGCTCACGCCTGTGCCGGTTGGTTGGTGGGGGCGGCCGACGCCGGCTTCCTGCACGGCGGCCGCCGAGAGCAGCATCGCAATGGTTTTTTCCTGCCGGATCGAAGAGACGACGGAGCCCCAGAGCCCCTCCGCGTCGAAGAGCTTGCGCACCTCGGCCGGGTCTTTCTTCCACCGACGGGCGAGGTTCCACAGCCGCCTCACCAGCTCATCCTGTGCCACCGCGATGCTCTCCTGCTCGGCGATGCGGTCTAGAATGAAGGCGAGCTTCACCCGCCGCTCAGCGCTCATGCGCAGCTGCTCGGTGAACTTCGACACCTCGGCGGTCACCTGCTCCTCGGACAAACCCGAGAGGAGCAGGCGGACCTTGAAGTCGCGGGTGAGCCGCTCGGCCTGATGGCCGACGAGGCGCGGCGGGACGTTGAAGGGGGGGCGCGTCAGGAGCTCGTCGCAGAGTGCCGCCTCGAGCGCCTCAGTCTGGGTCGTGCGCCGCTGCTCACGGAGCGTCGCCTCGACGTGCGTGCGGAGCTGCTCGAGCGACTCGGAGCCGAGGTCCTTCGCCAGCTCGTCGTCGAGTACTGGGACCTGCCGCTCTTTACCCTCGCCGGACTTGGCCGGCACGAGCTGCGCCATCGACTCCCGCAGCTTGGCTAGTGCCTGGTCCACATCGCCGGCATTCACCTCAACGGGAATCTTCATCAGCGGGATGCCCGTGTAAGCGGCGAGCGCGAACGCCGGCTCTACTTCAACCCTCGCCTCGAGCGTCAACCCGCCAGCCTCGGTGAACGCCGCGGCACTCACTTCGAAGGGCCCCACCGGCTTGAGCGCGTGCTCCTTCGCGGCCTGCTCAAGCACGCGCCGCGTCACCCGGTGGAGCGTCTCGTCCTCGATGGGCTTCGCGTATTGCTGCCGGATGAGCTCGGCCGGGGCCTTGCCCTTCCGGAAGCCCGGGAGGGCCGCCTGCTTCTGGAACTCGGCCAGCACTTCGCTGCGCACCGGCTCAACCGCGTCGCGGCCGAGGGTGAGGCGCAGGGACTGCTGGCAGGGGGCAGTCTCGGTGATCTGCGTCTTGTTGTCGGTGGGCCGGGGAGCGATGCCCCCCGCGGCTTCGTTTGGCGAAGCCAAACGTGCGGGGGCGCGAGTCGAAGGGCCGTTGTCGGGCGAGCGTTGAGCCGGTTTGCGGAACATGATGGCTCCTGCGCGAAATATCGACGTGTGTTGGATGACACGGTGCTAGAGGCGGAACTTCTCGCCGAGGTAAATCTCCCGGGCGCGGGGATCGGTGATCAACTGCTGGGCGTTTCCATCGATCAGCACGCGGCCTTCCGCCATGATGTAGGCGCGGTCCGTGATCTCCAGCGTCTCGCGGACGTTATGATCGGTCAACAGAATGCCGAGGCCCCGCTTCCTCAGCTCCCGGATGATCTCCTGGGCCTCGAAGACGGTGATCGGATCGATGCCGGAGAAGGGCTCGTCAAGGAGGATGAACTGGGGATGGGTGACGAGTGCCCGCGTAATCTCCAGCCGCCGCTTCTCGCCGCCCGAGAGCGTGAACGCCTTCTGCCGGGCGAGGTGCGTGATCCCCAGCTCATTCAGCAGCCCGTCGAGCCGCTGCCGCCGCTCCGCGCGCGAGAGGTTCAGCGTCTCGAGGACCGCCAGGATGTTCTCCTCGACCGTCAGCTTGCGGAAAATGGACGGCTCCTGGGCCAAGTAGCCGATCCCGAACCGGGCCCGCTGGTACATGGGCACGTCCGTGATGTCGCGCCCATCGAGCTGGATGCGGCCTCCGTCGGGCCGGACGTAGCCGACCATCATGGCGAACGTCGTCGTCTTTCCGGCCCCGTTTGGACCCAGGAGGCCGACGATCTCTCCTCGCCGCACGCGGATGTCCACGCCATCCACCACCGGCCGGCCGTTGTACCCTTTGACGAGATGCTCGGTCTGCAGCTGCTGCATGCCTCACCGGCTCGCGGCCACCGCGGGCTGGGCGGCCTCCTGCGGCTGGGGCGTCAGGGCGCCGAATGAGAACTGGGTACGGCTACCGTGGTCTTCGGGGTAGATGAGGAGCGACGGCTTGCCAACCAGCGTGATTTTTCCGACCGCCGGCTCGTACACGGCGCGTTCACCCATGGCGGTGTTGTGCGCCTGGTGGATGCGCACCCGCCCGACCGCCTCCGCGTAGCGGATCGTGTGCGAGGCGCCGTTGAGGTAGGCGATGAGCTTGTCCGAGTAGAGGTCGCCGGTCGGATCCTCGATGTGGACGTTCTGCTCGAACGTCGCGATGTCGTGCTCGTAGTCGAAGGCGAGCGGGCCGTCGCAGGTAATCCGCACATGACTCGGAGCCTCCGCGGTGTCATGGTTGGTGGGGTCGAGGATCAGCTCGACGTCCTCGAAAATCGTCACCTGTTTGAGCTGGGTCAGACCGCGCGCCCCGCGCCCCCGCAGGAGCATGTGATCGGTTTCGATGCGCACCGGCAGGTCGGTAGCCACCTGGTTCTGGTCCGGGATCCAGTGGAGCACCGGCGTCGTGAGCCACAGCCCGTCCGAGGTGTGGATGGTGACGTCGTGCTCCATCCGCACATGCCGGTCCTTCTGCCGCATCTGGGCGGACGTCGCGGTGAGGTAGGCGGTCCGCCCCAGGTCGTACCCGACGGCGTTCGGCCGGTGGATGGTGACGACGTCGCTCTCGACGCTGGCCCCCTGTCCCTCCAGCGTCCAGCGCTTCGCGCCGCTCACCTCGTAGCCCGTCAGCGTGAAGCCGCTCATCTGCTGGTCGGCGTTGGGGTCTGGGGTCACGCTACCGGTCTCCGCCGGCCGGCTCGTCGACGCACTGGAAGACTTGCCCGACCCGCCGCACCCGGAGAGTACAGTAGGTAGTAGGCAGTAGGCAGTCAGCAGCAACAGGGCCGTAACAAGGCGGGCGGCCTGGGCGCTGTCTGCATTCTGCCGACTGCCGACTGCCGACTGCCAACTGCCTCCTGCCGGCTGCCGGCTGCCTGCTCTCTCTCTGCCTGCTGCCTTCTGTCGACTGTCTTCTGGCAGTCCAGGCCGCGTCTTCCAGCGACGGTGCATCCACATCCAGTGGTCGGGATAGCGCCGGACGTAGGACTCGACGACGCGGCTCCAGCCCTGCGTGAGGACGGCGATCGCCTCGATCCGGTCGTGCGTGGCGGGCGTCGCCACGGGTGGCTCGATCACCAGCCTGAACCGCGCGCCGTCGCGGATCAAGAAACAGGGCAGCACGGGGGCTCCGCTCATCAGCGAGAGCGCGGCCGGGCCGACGGGCGTGTGGGCCGGATGGCCGAAGAAGTCCACGAACATGCCCTCGAGGCTGTCCATGTCCTGATCCGGCAGCATCCCGACGATCTGGTTGGCGCGCAGCAGCCTCGTCACGTCCTTCAACGAGCCGCGCGCCAGCGTTGGAATGCCACGCTTGCCGCGCAGGTCAATGAGGAAGGACTCGTATTCGGGATACCGCAGCCGGCGCGCCAGCACCCCGCCCTCGAACCCGAGGCTGCGCAGGTAGAGCGGGATGAGCTCCCAATTGCCGAAGTGGGCGGTCACAAGAATCACGCCGTGACCTTGGGTGAGTGCCTCGCGCAACTGCTCGAGCCCCTCGCAGGTGATGAGCGCCTGGAGCGAGGCCGTGGACATCGCCGACAGGTGTAGCCACTCCATGAACGTCTGCCCGAGGTTGGTGAACACGCGCCGCGCGATGCGCGAGCGCTCCGAGGCGCTGACCCCCTCGCCGAAGGCGATGCGCAGATGCTCCTGCGTCAGGCGCCGCTGGAGCCCGAGACAGCGGTAGGCACAGCCACCCAGCGTGCGCCCGAAGGCGCGGGCGATGGCGAGCGGCGCTGATTGCGCAAGCGCTCGCAACCCTCGAAAACCCAAATACATGAGACGTCGTCGGACGGAATGTTTCATGGCGGCATACCGAACGAATATGATACGCCTCTCGATAGGCCAGCGTCAAGAATAACGGGGCATTTGGGCGGGTCCTGAGACCGAGCCCGGGTACCAGACCGACGGTGGGGTGGGCGATCCCGCCACCTTTTGCAGGTGGAATCGGACGGCGGGATCCCGCGGCAGCGGGACGGACGTGCCGTGAGCCCTAGGCGAACGGCCCCTGCCACCCGTCCCGTGGGGAGGAGAAACAATGTGAGCGGCCCGTGTGGACCGCTCGGTGGAGGAACGCGAACAGGCGAACGCGCGCTAGTCGGCGCGCTGGTGCATCTGCGCCTCAAGCCACTTCTCCAGCACATCCCGCTTGAAGCGCCACTGGCCGCCGATCTTGGCCGCCGGCACTTGGCCGCCACGCGTCAGCTTGTAGACCGTCATGACGTGCAGGCCGAGGTACTGGGCGACCTCGCGCAGCGTCATGATCTGACTCGTATCGTTGTGTGAACCGTTTTTGTGCATCGCCATGGGTGACATCTCACATCTTTAAGGAGTATGCCATATGTCCGCATGAATCTTCAAGACTGTTACGTAATTTTTAGGACTGGTGATTGGAGTAAAGCGTCTTTCAGTGGTAGCGCTGCAACACCTGATCCCACAATCCCTTAGCCTTGAGGATCAACTCAACCACCTCACGGACCGCCCCCTTCCCTCCCGGTCTGCGGGTGATGTAGTGCGCGGCCTGCTTGACCTCCTCCACGGCGTTGGGCACCGCCACCGCAAGACCGACCCGCCGCAGGATGGGCAGCTCCATGAGGTCGTCGCTGATGGCGCAGACGTGCTCATCGCTCACACGGAAGCGTTTGAGCATGTGCTGGTAGGCAGGCAGCTTGAGGAGCTGGCGCTGGGCGAGGTAGTCCACCCGCATCTCCTTGGCGCGCCGCTTGACCATCCGCGACTCGCGGGCGCTGATGATCGCCGACTTGAGGCCGACCCGGTTCCAAAAGATCAGGCCCGCCCCGTCCTGCACATCGAAGCACTTCAACTCATCGCCGTAGTCGGCGTAGACGATTCGGCCGTCCGTCAGGACGCCATCCACATCCATCAGCAGGACGCTCACCCGCGAGGCCCGCTGGACCACCACCGGTGAGAGGGCCGCGAACGTCGTCACCATGGAGGGCTCACAATCCGGCCTTGAGCAAATCCTGGACGTCCAGCAATCCGACCGGCCGCCGGCCGCCGTCCACAACGACCAACTCGTCGATGCGGTGCTCGCGCAGGACCCGGAGCGCTTCGGCCGCCAGCCGGTCGGGACGGATCGTCTTCGGGTGACGCGTCATGACCGCGCCGACCCGCCGCTCCGTCAGGTTGTCGCTCGAGTCGAGGTGCCGCCGCAGGTCGCCATCGGTGAAGATCCCGACGAGCCGCCCCTTCGCGTCCACGATGGTCGCACAGCCCGCGCGTGAGCGCGTGATCGCCAGGAGGGCTTCCTTCACGCGCGCCGTCTCGCGCACGACCGGGTGCGAGGAGCGCGTACGCATCAGGTCGCGCACGCGCAAGAGCAGCCGCCGGCCGAGCGCTCCGCCGGGATGCAGGAGGGCAAAGTCCTGCTCGCGGAACCCTTTCCGCTCCGCGACCACGACCGCCAGCGCATCGCCCATCGCCAGCATCGCGGTCGTTGAGGAGGTGGGTGCCAGGTTGAGCGAGCAGGCTTCTTTCTTGACGCTCACGTCCAGCACGACGTCGCTGTGTTTGGCGAGCGCGGAGTGCTTGTTGCCGGTGAGCGCGATGAGGCCGGAGCCCATGCGTTTGATGACCGGCAGGAGCCGTGTGAGCTCCTCGGTCTCGCCGCTGTTCGACAGGGCGATGATGACGTCGCGCGAGGCGATGCGCCCCAGGTCGCCGTGGATCGCCTCGGCCGGGTGCACCCAGTGGCTGGGCGTGCCGGTGGAGGCCAGCGTCGCGGAGAGCTTCTGCCCAATGAGGCCGGCCTTGCCCATCCCCGTGACGACGACGCGCCCCTTGCAGCCGGCGAGGAGATTGACCGCCGCCTCGAAGCTGCGCCCGATGCGGGGAATGAGGCGCCGCACCGCGTCGGCTTCGATTCGCAGGACTTCCCGCGCTCGCTGAATGCTCCTGATCTTGCGCATTCAATGGTCAGCCGTAGGTTTGAACGTAGAGACGCTTCTTCATCCAAACTGCCTGTCCCTCCAGCTCCGGTACCAGCTACCTCGGTAGCTGGCACCTTTCCGAAATAGTGTCATGGCACCGGAATTCTGCAATGCAACATGCACGAGCAGGTAGCTGTATGATTGCAAGACCTGACCCTGGCAATTCCGTCTGGAAGGTGACGCCGAGTTTCATGGCGATCAGGCCTGAGGACTGATCGTGGGCTTGCCGAACGCCGCTTTGCGCTTGATGAGGAACCAGATCGGCAATCCACACGCAACACCGGTAAGTGCCAAAGTGAAGCACCACCAGATGGGGCCAGCGCCTTGCTGATACAGGGATGCTCCACTTGTACTCTGTCCAGTCACGTGGCTTATCGTCAAGTTGATGAATCCATAACAGAAGAATCCTATCGAGAAGCGACGAGCAGCTTCCCAAAGATGCCAGAGTCCAATCACTACGTAAAGTTGTGACAACAGCAAAATAAGACCGAGTGTGAAAACGACTCCTCCGGTGGGACAAAATCCCAGAATCTTAAGTGGAGGGGAACCGCTAATGAAGGCAAAGGATATTGCAAGCAGTGTCAGAGTCTGCAAACCAACAATTACCTTAATACTCAACGGCCTCGGCGATGGTGGCTTATTCATGTTGTCTCATCTAGTAATTCTTCGGTTCTGGCATTCTTGTTGATAATTGCTAGATGAATCCATCTTCTATGTATTTGCCAGGCGGTTTCAAGTTCCTAGCGCAAGAGGGACGTTGTGAAACGCTTCGCTCGGTGTCTTCCAGTTGAGCACCTTGCGTGGGCGACCGTTCAAGAGGTCCTGGACATGCGTGATCTGACGACGCGAGACCCGCGAGAAGTCC
>OBEQ012956822.1_pt1 | contig 13554 bp, 11 predicted proteins | sample 1670901 | NCBI WGS metagenome assembly OBEQ01 (sample SAMEA104232315, study PRJEB22302) | groundwater metagenome | biome: forest; feature: aquifer; material: groundwater | place: USA | collected 2011-08-07 | depth 5.4 m
GCTGTCTCCTTCCGATGTGTTTCGGAAGTATGGCCACCCTGCCGTTTCGATTTCAAATCGATAAATGTCAGTAAGTCATTTAACATGGTTATTTTAAATGCGTTTTCATATCCCAAAAATTCAATGTTGGGACACCAGTGTCCAAATATAGGTACCTATTCCAGTGTTGTAGAACATCTGCTCTGGCAGAGCAATGATTGCCTCCAGCCAGTCGTTTTCAATAATCCATTTGCGAATGTCGCTTTCGCCGGAACCTGCCCCGCCGGTAAAGAGCGGAGAGCCGCTGAATACAATTGCGAGCCGTGAACCGTGTTTGTGCTGGTCGGGCAATACCGGCTCGAACTTGCTGACCATATGCTGCAGGAAAAGAAGTGCACCGTCGTTGACACGAGGCAGGCCGGCGCCGAAGCGGCCGGCGTATCCGCGTTTATCGTGCTCATTCTTAATATCTTTCTGTTGTTTCTTCCAGTCCACACCAAAAGGCGGATTGGTAAGAAAATAATCGAATCTTTCATCCGGGAATTGATCTTCAGTAAAACTGTCACCAAAGCGGACGTTGTCGCCGCTGCCGTTGTGGTCAACCTGCTTGATGAGCATGTCAGATGCGGCTGTGGCGAATGCGCGCTTGTTATAGTCCTGCCCGTAAACGTAGAGCTTTGCCGCTGAATGGTGATCGCGCATATAGTTCTGCGCCTCGGCCAGCATTCCGCCGGTGCCGCTTGCAGGGTCGAGCAGCTTCCTCACAGTGCCTGGTGTGGTAAGCAGCTTGTCGTCATTGATAAAAAGTATGTTCACCATCAAGCGGATAACTTCGCGCGGAGTAAAATGGTCTCCAGCGGTTTCATTGGCAAGCTCGTTGAAGCGGCGGATGAGGTTTTCAAAGATCAGCCCCATGTCTTCATTCGGCACCGCGTCAGGGTGCAGATCCACCTCGCAGAACTTAGAAACCACGAGATAAAGAATGTTTGCCTCTCTCATCCTCTCTATCTCATTGCTGAACTCAAAGTATTCAAATATGCGGCGAACGTTTGCCGAAAACCCGTTGATGTAGCTGGCGAGGTGCTTGTCAATGTGGTCGGGGTCGCCCTTGAGTTTTTCGAAGGTGAGCGGCGAGTGGTTATGGAAGCGCTGGTTGGCGGCCTTATTAAGTATTGTGTCGAGTCCTTCGCCAAGCTTGCGGTCCTTGTGCCTCTCATGTGCGGCAAGTACCTTATCCTTAGTAGGCGCGAGCACACAGTCAAACCGGCGAAGAACAGTCATAGGCAGCATAACACGCTCATACTGCGGCGGTCGATACGGTCCGCGCAGCAGATCAGCGATTTGCCAAATCAGATTAGCATGATCGTAATGGTTACTCATGCATCAATCCGCCAGAAGATATATCAGCAGGTGAATTTCTCTGTAAAGAGGGTCTTTGTAGAATGGAGCAATCAGGCGTCGTGGTCAACAAGGCAGTGGACTTAGCATTTTTCATGCCGAAATATAGCATATTCTTTGCCCCTCTAGAAAGATCAGCCGGTGGGTGCTGGCTGTGGTTTCTTTTGAACAGTATTATGTGCATCTAAGCCTCGGCGTTACTCAAATACCTTATTATTGCAGCACTTGCCGCTATCCCCATAGCATAAATCATCGATTATGATAACCACGGGCCTTGAGGGTGTCAACAGGCGAACAAAATCGCGCGGCCCTACGGCGCGGAATATACCATTTCACCTTCTTCCTGATATCCCTCAAGCTTTTTTGTTGCAGTACGTCCGTGATGAAACTGTTGTTGCCATGAGACAGGACCTGGATCGTGTCCTTGAGTTTGTTGATTGGTTTCGTCAGGGCTAGCCCTCAGAAGCTTATAAAATCTCTTTGCTCAGTATCAGGTAGGCATACACAAAAGCCATAATCGAAAAGAAGAGGGCGCAGAAGCCGAGAAAAAAATACAGGATACTCTTTCGTATATTTCTTCCCCTGTATTCCAGATATGCCTTCGGAAAGAGCGTCGCTGCTCCGAAGAGGAGCATAAGGCCTGCAAGTACTTGGGTGATTACCCGGACCATCAGTTAATCAGACTCCCTCGAGCGGACATTCTCCGCACCGGGGTTTTGTCCTGCAGTACTCCTTTGCCAGCCTGACAAAAAGGGCATGATATTCGTTGAAGAGACGAACATCCCTTTTGAGATGCGAATGGAAAAGTTCCTGGAAGCTGTCATATGTTTCATCATGATTCATGATATTATGACGCGAGAGCACGCGTTTTGTGTAGGCGTCGATGACAAAGGACGGCTTCTTGAGGGCGTAGAGTATTATCGAATCGGCTGTCTCAGGGCCAATTCCATTTACCCCGAGGAGTTTCTTCCTTATTTCATCCATTTCTTCTTGCTTCATCTCAGCCATCCTGCCGTTGTATTCTTTCAAGAGAAAATCCACAAGATGCTTCAGCCTCTTCGCCTTTACATTGAAATATCCGGCCGGTTTGATCAGGGACGCCAGTCTTTCGGGAGTTATTTTGTGGATCGCGGGCGCATTCAGCTTCCCTTCCCTTTTTAAGTTATCGATTGCCTTCTCGACATTTCCCCAGTTTGTGTTCTGAGTAAGGATGGCGCCAACCGCCATTTCAAAAGGGGTCTCCCCGGGCCACCAATGCTGGGGGCCGAAGGCCTTATAAAGCTTACTGTATATCGCGTTGAGTCGACTTCTATCAGAGGGCTTCATTCAATAATTATTTCCGGCGACAGGGCCCCGCAGCCTTTTCTTTTCTGCGGTCATCTTTTTCTCCGCAAGCATCTTCTCTTTTGCCCTCTTCGATCGTTTCCTCTTCTGACGCCGGATCTTTTCTATTCGCTGGATCTCCCGGCTTTCCCTGCCCTTCACAAGTTGCTCTATTTTATTTGCAATGATGACCCTCGCCCTGTAACGGTTCAGTGCCTGCGAACGTTCCTCCTGACATTTGACCTCGATGCCGGTTGGGATATGTTTGAGATACACGCACGTCGAAGTCTTGTTCACATGCTGGCCGCCCTTACCCCCCGATCTGATAAAAGACTCCTCGATATCCTCCTCGCGGATGTTGAGGGCCGCCATTTTTTCCTTAAGTTGTTTTTCTTTCAAAGGGCTTACCGAGAATATGCTCATGACTATTTAATATAGCACGTCATACTGCTGCACTGTGTTTTATAATAGCGAATGAAGGAAGATCTCTGGCCGGACAATATCGCAGAAGCAAGAGAAATCCAGCGTCACCTGAAGGAAAAGATAAAGATCACCCCCATGAAGAGTACGCCCGAGTTGATCACAGCGGCGGATGCGGCCTTCTCCGGAGACGTTGTCTTCTCGGCCGCGTCTCTCTATACGCTTCGGGGGCTAACTCATGTGCGGGATGTTTTTTCAGAATCAAAGGCGGAATTTGATTACTTGCCCGGACTTCTTGCGTTCAGAGAAGGGAAGGCGATTATCAGCGCCCTGAGAAAACTTGGGACGTCGCCGGGCGTCATCCTTATTGACGGGCAGGGGATAGCACACCCGGAGGGGATAGGGATAGCGTCTCATATAGGGGTCGTTCTCGATATTCCCACCGTGGGCTGCGCCAAATCCAGGCTCGTCGGCGAATATCTGGAGCCCGGGCCTGCCAGGGGGAAATGGTCGTATCTTATTTACCGGGGGGTGAAAGTCGGGGCGGTGCTGAGGACGAGGACAAATGTGCGGCCTGTCTTTGTCTCCCCGGGACATCTTATGGACATTGAATCGTCCGTCGAAATAGTGATGAAGTGTGTTACGGACTACAGGATCCCCGAGCCTTTAAGAATGGCGGACAGGCTTTCAAAGAAGCTGAAACGAGATTATTAGATCCGATGGCAACTGCTCACACCTATAAATCATGTTATAAATGCTGGGCCCGTGAAAGCCTTGTCTCACGGGCCTGACCGCCTCTCCTCTATTTGACAGCCCGACTATACCCGCTTGTATCGGACCTTGTATGCGGCCGGATGATCTACCCCTACCGCTTCCTCCGGTGTGCGGAGCGCCACCTCAATTTTCTCCACAGGCGCAATCTTCTTCGCAGGAGCCTTCGTGACCAGCGTCAGCAGAGTGGCAATGATCATAAGTGCCGATGAGATGAAATACCCGATGTTATAGCTCCCTGTGAGATCGGCGATCCTTCCCGCCATTATGGGGCCGAACACCCCTCCAACTCCCCAGGCGGTGAACATAATTCCGTAGTTGAGACCTAGATTTTTTGTCCCCCAGAAGTCGGCCGTTACAGAGGGAAAAAGTGCAAGGCAGGCGCCGTAACTGAATCCAACGACGGCGGAGCCGACGATAAAGGTCTCCACGGTGGAGAATTTAGAGAAGAAGAACATGACCGCAGCCTGGCTGAGGAAGACTATCATGATGGTCTTGATTCTCCCGATACGGTCGGATACGATCCCCGCGATGACGCGTCCCGCGGCATTGAAAACGGCAAGCAGGACCACGAACAGAAATCCGGTCTGAATTGCGTTGCCGGACTGGACCGAAACGATCTTCGCGAGGTGACCGATGATCATGAGTCCGGCTGTTGCCGCACAGGCATACTCGAACCATAAGAGGTAGAATGTCCGTGTTTTCACCATCTCCCGCCAGATGAAATCAACCCGGTAATTTCCTCCGATATTGTGCGGCGACGAAAAAGTCTTTTGGGCCGGCGGATTTGTGATGAACTGCGCGATGAAGACTGCGAATACGGCAAAGACCGCACCCAGCACCCGGAAGGCATCGCTGATCCCGAAATCATGAAGGAGGTATTTGCTGAAAGGCGCTATGTATACCGGCGCGAGGCCGAATCCGCTCACCACGATCCCGGTGATCAGACCCTTTTTTTCGGACGGAAACCATTTCACCGCGGCAGGGGTCGCGGCGGAATAGCCGAGGCCGAAACCCGTGCCCGCGAGGACGCCGAACCCGATCACCGCCGGGAGGATGTTGCCCGCGCTTGCAAAGCTCGTGAAGACGAGCCCGGCGGCCGTGAAAACGGCTCCCATGCTCGCTACCATCCGTGGACCGATCTTGTCCTGGAGCCGTCCCGCGGGGACCATCATCAGCGCGAAGCAGGCGATCGCGACCGTATAAGGGATCGAGGCCTCGGTCTTCGTCCACCCGAAACCTCCTTTGTCCACAGCTTCAGTCAGTTGTTTGCCGAAGACACTCCATGCATAGAGAACTCCGAGTGCAAGGTTGAGCCCCATTCCTGAAAAAGTCACCCACCAGCCCTTATTGCTTTCCATGACCGTCAATCCTCCTTCGCTGTCGTTCTTGTTCACAGTTAACTCATCGGGAACCAATATATAGACAACAGCAATCGGTGTGCCCGTATTCTGTCCATCCAATTTGCCCTGTAAAACCGGGAAGTTGAGACTGCGAAAGCCGGAGGTTCGGGAAACGCTCCCGCTCCTTTCTTGCATTTATGAAAGTGCAGAACCTGGTAAAAGCAAAAAAACCGTACTTTTATGGGCGGTCGGGCCGTATTTGCAGAGATGAAAGAAAGTTGCAGAAATGCAAGAAAGAGAATATGGGCCGAGGACGGTTTTGTAGGGGCTCGGCATGCCGAGCCCCTACTATTACGGGTCTTTCTTCAGCTGATATTTTTTTATCTTGCGATAAAGGGTCACGACGTTGATGCCCGCCTGCCTTGCGGCTTCCTCCGCATTACCGCGGCACTTCCGCAGAAGAGAGGTGAAATATTCCCTCTCGAAACGGCCGAGGGCCTCCTGGAAATCCCCGCCCTGGCTTTCGTCTTCCCTGGCCTCAGGCCCTTCGATAAACTGCCTGACCGCATCTCTGCCGATGTGGCGTCCGCCGGCAAGCGCAAGGGCGGCCTCGACAACATTTCCGAGCTCCCTAACGTTCCCCGGCCAGTGATAACGGAGAAGAGATTCCATCGCCTCGGGCGTGAAGCCCGCGAAGTCGGTACCGAATTTCTTATTGTGGTTCGAAATGAAAGAAGCGACAAGGATGGGGATGTCGACGGTCCTCTCTCTCAGAGGAGGGATGGTGATCGTGATTCCGTTGAGACGGTAATAGAGGTCCTCCCGGAACGAGCCCCTATTGATCGCCTTCCGGAGATCGGTGTTTGTCGCGGAAATCACCCTCACATCGACCCTGATGGTCTTGCCGTCGCCCAGACGCCTGAATTCCTTCTCCTGCAAGAATCTCAGGAGCGCCTTTTGCACTTCAGGGGTGAGGTTGACGACTTCATCGAGGAAGAGGGTCCCCTCGTGTGCGAGCTCGATCAGTCCGGCCCTGTCGCCGGTCGCACCGGTAAAGGCACCTTTTCTGTAGCCGAAAAGCTCGCTCTCCAGGAGTGACTGCGGAAGCGCCCCGCAGTTTATGGCGATAAAGGGATGTTCCCCCCTGGGCGAATTATAGTGTATTGCCTGGGATACCAGCTCTTTGCCGGTCCCGGACTCCCCGACGATCAGCACCGGAAGATCGCGCTGGGCCACTTTCTCGACCTTTTCGAGCACCTGCTTGATGCCGTCCGATATCCCTATGATATTTTCGAACCTGAACTGGCTGAAGAGTTCCTGTTTCAGCTTGAGATTTTCCTCGAGGAGGGCGTTATTCCTCAATGTCTTCCTGACCCGGTAGAGGAACTCCTCGGACTCGAAAGGCTTCGTAATGAGGTCGTCTGCGCCCTTCCGGAGCGCCTGGATAGAGACGTCCACGGTCGCATGTGCGGTGATGATGATAACGGGCACACGGGGGTCGATGCGCTTGACGTGATCGAGCACTTCTATGCCGTCCATCCCTGGCATTTTTATGTCCGTGATCACAAGAGAAAAGGCTTCGTTCCCTAACTCTGCGACCGCACGGTAGGGATCGTTGAAAACCTGCACGCTGTGGCCGTCATCTGACAGGATGTCCGAGATCAGACGGCTGAGCCCCACATCGTCCTCTACTATCATAATGGCCTTCGGCACCCTTTACTCCTTTTCTATGGGGAGATGGATAGAAAATTTCGTTCCCGCTCCGGGTTCGCTTTCGACGCTGATTGTTCCAAGGTGTTGCTTCACGATCTGTTTTGTAATGGCAAGCCCCAGACCTGTTCCCTGCGGTTTCGTAGTAAAGAAGGGCTCGAATATTTTCTCAAAGAGCTCATCCGGGATGCCGGGGCCGGTATCCTCGAAAGTAATGATCGCTTCTCCTTTTGGATCGAATTCGGTCCCGACGACGATCCGCCCTTTCCCTTCTATGGCATTCGCGGCGTTCAGGATGAGGTTTATCGCGACCTGATAGATCTGGTCCTCATCGACCCTCACGAGGGGGAAGTTGTCCGGGAAACGGGTGAGGATCTCGACGTGGCGGGTCTCCGGGAGATTTGAGGCGAATTGTACAATCTCCCCCAATATCCCGCTGAGGTCCTTTGACACGAGCTTCGGTGCCGGGACGCGCGCAAAGCTCAACAGTTCTTCCACGATCTTTTTGCAGCGCCTGCTTTCGGTCTTGATGTCCTGGACATACCGGTATATAGGAGTATCGGGAGGAACCTTCCCCTCAAGGTGGGAGGCATAGCCGAGTATGACGCCGAGAGGGTTGTTGATCTCATGTGCGACCTTCGACGAAAGCACGCCGAGCGCGGCCATCTTCGTCTGCTGGTTCAGGGCCTTTTCCATCTCCTTGTTCCTTTCGATGATCTCTACCATCCTGTTGAAGCTTCCTGCCAGTTCTCCGATCTCATCGTTTCCGATGATCCTGATGCGCCTCTCGGTCCTGCCCTTCTTCACGTCCCTGACCACCTCCATCATGTTCCTGATGGGGTCGGTCAATCTCGACGAGAGATAGAACACGAGGAGAACGGAGACGCACGTCGAGACAAGGAGGACGAGGAGCACATTTCCAAGGATCTGCCGCGTGATGAGGTTCGCCTCCCGGTAGAACTCGTTCTCATACGAGCCGACAGCCACGATCCAGTCCCACGGTTCGAAGTAAATGTACCGCACGATCTTCATCCTGGCCTCCCTTTCTCCGGGATTCTTCCAGGGATAACGGATCCACCCCGTCTTTTTGGCGAGCATCTCCCTGATGAAGTAATTACCGTCCGAGTCCACCGACTCCGCAATATTTACTCCCTCCTGCGCGGGGTGAATGGTGAGCGTACCGCGGCCGTCAAGACAATATATATAACCCGTTGCGCCCACCTTCTTCTCCTTGATGATCTTTCTTATATCCGCGAAGAATTTCTGCTTGAAGCCGTCGTTTTCCTCCGGACGATAATGCCCGAAATGTTCGTCATACGTGCTCAAAAGATCGATCGTGAATCGTGTCATATGATCGAGATCGGCCTTGCTCGTGTCGGTAATGCCCCGGTATGCCTGACGGGTCGCGACGTACCCTATTATATTTCCGACAGCAATAATAGGAATTACCACAAGGGGCAGGACGAGCAGGAGGATCTTCCATTTGATCTTGAGATTTCTCATGACCGATGGAGGCCTAAGACGGATGGATGCGACTGAAAATAAGGATTGTTTTTATAAAAAAACTTTTCATCTCCATCGGGGTGATTTCACAACTCGGAGCATTTATCAGCTTTACTTAAACTACAGCACTTCAGCGAAATTATGCAAGAGAATTCCTGGAAAAAAGGCAGATAATTAAGGTATAATATTGCCAAGTTGCGCAACTACACATACCACTACCGAGGTTAAAAAATGGGAATATTGAAAAGCATTGGTTCTTTTTTTAAAACAGAAAACGAAACGGCAGTGAAAGAAAAAGTCGGAAGGAATGACGCCTGCTGGTGCGGAAGCGGGAAAAAATATAAGAAATGTCATCTTTTGGAAGACGAGAAGAATCCAGGCAAGAATTACCACCTGAATTGCGGGTCTTCCTGAAAAGCTTCCTGAGCTGAGTTCAGCTCGGAGTAACACCGGGCCGGATCAGATAACGACTCCCTAAAAGACCGGTCTATTTTATACTTTACATACCCCTTTTATTTATAATAAATATCCAATGGTCGCAACGAAGAATTATGATGTGGTCATCATCGGCGCGGGCCATGCAGGATGCGAGGCGGCCCTTGCGGCTGCGCGCATGGGGCTTTCTTCGCGCATATTCACCATGAACATGGATACCATCGCGCAGATGTCATGTAATCCTGCCATCGGGGGACTTGCAAAGGGACATATCGTGAGGGAGATCGATGCCCTAGGCGGTGAAATGGCGAAGATCACCGACAAGGCAGGGATACAGTTCCGGATGCTCAACAAATCCAAGGGCCCGGCTGTATGGTCCTTGAGGGCACAGGCCGACCGGGTCTTATACCGGATTGCGATGAGGCAGGTGCTTGAAGACCGGAAAAATCTCGATATCAAGCAGGCGACAGTCGAGGAGATCATTGTTGAGGACGGGAAGGTCCAAGGCGTCAGGACGTCTCTCGGGGTCTATTACGGTGCGAAGTGCGTTGTCGTAACTACCGGCACTTTTCTGAAGGGCCTCATGCATGTCGGCCAGCAGAGTTTTGAAGCGGGCAGGGCAGGAGAGTTCCCGTCTCTGGGTCTTTCAGATTGTCTTGCGAGACTGGGACTGAAGCTGGGACGTCTCAAGACAGGGACTCCGCCGAGACTGGACGCCAATACCATAGATTTTTCGAAGACCGAGGCGCAATATGGAGATGACCCTCCCATTCCCTTTTCCCATAGTACTGAGAGAATTGAGAACCCTCAGCTCCCCTGTTTTATCACCTATACAAATACGGAAACTCACAGGATAATTAAAGAGAACATCGGTCTTTCTGCGATGTACAGCGGCAAGATCAGGGGTATCGGGCCGAGATACTGTCCCTCGATAGAAGACAAGGTAGTCCGTTTTTTCGAGCGGGACAGGCATCAGGTTTTTCTGGAGCCCGAAGGCCTCCAGACAAAGGAATATTACGCAAACGGCATTTCGACGAGTCTTCCCTTCGAAATACAGGTGCTCCTTGTGCGTACGATCCCAGGCCTGGAACAGGTGGAGATCATGAGGCCTGCCTATGCGATCGAATACGACTTTGTCTTTCCGACCCAGCTTACACATTCGCTTGAGACCAAGGCCATCCAAGGACTTTTCCTTGCCGGCCAGATCAACGGGACCTCGGGGTATGAAGAGGCGGCTGCGCAGGGACTTATGGCTGGCATTAACGCGGCGCTCAAGATACAGGGAGAAAACCCTCTTATACTGGGGAGGCATGAGGCGTACATAGGCGTGCTCATAGACGACCTTGTTACAAAGGGGACGAGCGAACCTTACAGGATGTTTACTTCCCGGGCCGAATACAGGCTGCTTCTGAGACATGATAATGCCGACATGAGGCTGATGGAAAAGGGCCGTAGTATCGGACTCCTCGGAGAAGATGTTTATGAAAGGTTTGTCGAAAAGACGGGAAAGATCGAAGCGGAGATGGACAGGATAAAAAAGACGCGCATCAAGCCCGAGGCTATTAATGGCGTCTTGAAGTCTCTCGGGACATCGGACATCAGCGAAAGTATCACGCTTGAACGGCTCCTGAAAAGGCCGGAGGTGACGTATGCTATCATAAAACAGCATGCCCCTTCTCATCTGGAACTCGGCGAAGACGATGAAAGGCAGGTCGAAATACAGGTAAAGTACGAAGGCTACATCGCAAGACAGATAGAGGCCGCGGAGAAATTGACCAGACTCGAGGAGAAGAAAATCCCGGAGCACTTCGATTACCGGTCATTGCCCGGAATCTCGAAGGAGATTTGCGGCAAGCTCGAGGAGATCCGACCTGTAAGCCTTGGGCAGGCTGGGAGGATTCAGGGAATGACGCCGGCTGCCTTGTCACTTATCATGGTGGCGATAGAAAAGACGAGACGCAGGTCCTGACATTTACTGGGGGAAACAATGAGCCTATGAAGGAACACGAAAGCGAATTAGGGGCACTACAAAAAGCCGTCGCTGATGCCGAAAAGGCCGGCGATGCTGCGGGGGTTGCAAAGAGCTACTACAAAATAGGGGTTATCCATCAGAAGCGTTACGACTATGACAAGGCACTCTGGGCCTTTCAGAAATCCCTTGAGACCGCAGAGAGAGCGGGTGATATAGCCGGGGTTGCGAAAAACTATCACGGGATAGGTGTCATATATCAGAAGAGGAGTGAGTATGACAGGGCACTAGATTTTTTTCAGAAGGCCCTCGAGTTGGCTGAAAAAAAAGACGATGGACACGACAGTGCACGAAGCCTGAACCAGATAGGAATAATTTACCAGAAGAGGAGTGACTACGGCAGGGCGCTGGATTTTTTTCATAGGTCGCTCGATATCGCCGAGAAGATGGGCGATACGGACATGATATCCGTCTGCACTCAGAACATCGGAATAGTCTATCAAAAAATGGGTGAATATCCGAAGGCGCTCGAATATTCTCTGAAGGCCCTTGCTATAAAGGAAAATGGTGAGGATAAGGTCTTGAGGATATATGGGCAGTTGGGGCTGATTTACAAGCTGAAGGGCGATTATGACGGGGCCCTCGAATATACCCATAAGGCCCTTGAAATAGCCGAGAGGACCGAAGATATCTCAGGTATTGCAACGGGCTATAACCAGCTTGGCACGATCTGTCAGAGCAGAGGGGATCAGGGCCGTGCCCATGAGTTTCATATCAAAGCGCTTCAGATGGCCGAGAAGATCGGTGACCTTTCCGAGGTATCGAAGAGTTATCATCAGATAGGAATAGTGCATGAAAAAAGGGGCGATTATGACAGTGCCCATGAGTACCATCTCAAGGCCCTGGAGATAGCCGAAAAGATAGGAGACCTCGCGGAGGTTGCGATGAGCTATCATCAAATAGGGGTGGTCCATCAGAAGAGAGGCGACTACGGGAAGGCCCTGGAGTTCTCTCAGAAGGCCCTTAAGGTCTCCGAGGATATAGGCGACCTCGCGGGGACGGCTATGAGTTGTTACCAGATAGGGGTGGTCTACCAGAAGAGCGGCGACTACGACCAGGCGCTTGAGTTTCACCAGAAGGCCCTCGGCATAAGTAAGAAGACAGGTGACAGCGTGGGTGTCTCAAAGAGTTATAACCAGATAGGCATCGTGCATGAAAAAAGGGGAGATTACGGCTGGGCGCTTGACTATTTTCAACAGTCCATCGAGATCGCTGAGAAGATAGGTGACATAGAGATGGTATCGGTCTGCTATCAAAATATAGGAATAGTGCACGAAAAAAAAGGCGACTATGACAGTGCCCTCGACTATTCCCGCAAGGCCCTGGATATAAGAGAAAACTCGGAAGACTCTTACAGGGTCCTGAGGATATACGGGCAGATGGGCCTGCTTTATAAGTTGAAAGGTGAACATAATAAGGCGCTTGAATATACCGGCAAGGCCCTCGAGATAGCCGAAAGGGTTGGAGATTTCGCCGGAGTAGCGATGAGTTATAACCAGATAGGGATGGTCCACGAAAATAGGGGCGATTACGGTAAAGCTCTTGATTTTTACCAGAAGGCCCTTGAGATCAGCAAAAGGATCGGGGATGTCGCCGAGGTGTCGAAGAGTTATCACCAGATAGGGATTGTTTATCAGGACAGGGGTGACTACGCCGATGCCCTTGAGTTTTTCCGGATGGCCCTTGAAATTAGTGAGAGGATCGGCGACATCTCCGGCATCTCGAAGAGTTATCATCAGATGGGGATGGTATACGAAAACAAAGGGGACCATGAGAAGGCTCTCGATTTTCACCAGAGGGCCTTTGCGATAGCCGAGAAGATAGGTGATATCGCCGGAGTTGCGAAGAGTTATCACCAGATGGGAATAGTCTATCAGAACAGGGAAGATTATGACGGTGCGCTCGAATTCTACCAGAAGGCCCTTGAGATAGCGAAGAAGGTAGGAGATATCGCCGGCGTGGCAAGCAGTATAGGGATGATCGGGAAGGTTATGCAGAACAAAAAGAATTATAAAGACGCCTTCATAGATTTTCTTATCTCACTCGATATATTCGAAAAACTCGGCTCCCCCAACGTCAACACTGTCCACGGGTTTATTACCGAGCTTACAAGAGAGATGGGAGACGAGGACTTCAATAAATTGCTGGAAGAGCTAAAGGACCGCACCTAAAGCTCTCGTCGGCAGGGATAATTTATCCCCCCGCCCCAGCACAAAAATAGCTACCTGTCACGTCTTAAGTCGTGTGGCCTTAGACCCAAGAATGATCAAGATGGACTTGTCTTGCAGCAGCAAAAATTTAGGACAGTTTCCGCGAAGGGATATCAGAATGGCAAAAAATAAAAAAGTGGTGCTTGCGTTCCCTCATCTCTCAGCGGTCTGTACAGCATGAGACTCACAGCTTAAGACTCATACGTCCACAACTTGCGTCTTACGACTTTACAACCGTCTGCTGAGTTTTGAGAGGAGCAAGGCCACCACTTTGGTGAGCTACTTACCCCTTAGGCAGTGTCAATAAATGAAGGTAGCAACTAGTGCGGAATTAATATATACTGTTTGTGTGAATAATGATGAGGTTTCACTTCGGAAAAAGCTTATGGATGTGTGGTCGTTGCTTGATGAACGAAGCCGACGTATTATGGCC